>Ga0307478_10000248_pt1 | contig 61630 bp, 36 predicted proteins | sample atmos_gasesECM4C_2_FD_203713 | JGI IMG/M metagenome (GOLD analysis project Ga0307478, IMG submission 203713) | Hardwood forest soil microbial communities from Morgan-Monroe State Forest, Indiana, United States - atmos_gasesECM4C_05 | ecosystem: Environmental > Terrestrial > Soil > Temperate...
CCGCCCGCCCAGGGTTGCGAGACACGAACCCAGCAGGAACTGTTCTCGTTCTTTTCCCCCAGCCGGTCCCAATAAAACTGCACAATCACCCGCCCGTACTGGTCGACCCAGATTTCCTCGCCCGATTTGCCCACAACCAGGGCAGGCTGCGGTCCCTGAACGAAGGGTTTCGGTGTGATACGCGCCGGGCGGTAGGGAGTAGAGACCGGGACGCACACCAGATGATTGGAGTAATTTTCACCAAACTCAGTGCCTGCGGACGTATAACTCTGTCCCGCAGTGGCGAAGTGCCGAACTTCTGTGACCACGTAATTTGCGTTCTGGTCGTTGCGATAGTGATTCTTCAGTTCAAACGAATAGCCCGACATCAGGCCGCGGCAGGTCCCCGCCCCAGAGATCACCAGGTGAGCGGCTTCTTCTTCCTGCATGCGCCGCTTGGCCACAGACTCGCCTTCGTCTTTGGTGGTGTGCGGCCCCGGGTAGTCAAATAGCTCCAGGCCCCCACTGGCACTGAGATTAACCACGGTCGGATCATTGACCAGCAGACTGGTCGAGGGTGTCTTGAAATTGTAGTCGGTGACGGTGTACTTGCCGGTACGCACTTCCTGCCCGACCTGCCACTCGTAAATCACCTCGGGGTCGGCCAGACCTCCAACTTCGGTTTCGTAGCTTACGGGAGAACTGGGGCAAGCCGGCAGGTTGCTGGATTGATCACAAATTACCATCGTGTGCTGCCCTTGCGTCGAATGGTCGAAGTAGTAGAAGAGGCCGAACTCCTCCATCAGGCGCGACACGAAGTTAAACGAGGTCTCGCGATATTGCACACAGTATTCGAGCGGGTCATAAGTGCCCTGCAAGCTCAATCGGAAATCTTTGAGGCTGGAGAGATTGAGCACCTGGGTGAGAATGTCATTCACCGCCATGTTCTGGAAAATGCGGCAGTCGGACTGGCGCGTAAGGAACCAGAGCCAAGGCACCACCTCAGCGTGGTAGTGAGTGAACATCCTCTTGTCGGTTCCGCCCTGCGTGAAGCGGCTCACGTAGCCGCTGATGTAGCGCGGCGTACCGTCCGGTAGATGAAGAGTGATGGAGACCTTCTTGCCGACGATGTCCTGGAAGGAAATGGATTCGTTCTCAAAAGCCAGCAGATTCAGATCGTAGCTGAAGAGGCGCGAAATTCCTTCGTAGCCGGTGAGCTCCTGCAACAGCAGCACGTCCTTGCCCAGTGGACAATCAAAGGCAATCAGCCGGTGATCTTGTGTGTAGTCGCCTGGCACGAGGCTATCCTTCCTTTTGCGGCTTAGGGACTGCGGTCGTCGAGCTCTCTACTGATAGACGAATGCTCCGTCCGTCCCAATGCCGACGTGGATGCGCTCCTTCGGTTCGTTTGCCGCCATACTGCCCAGCAGTTGCCGCGAGATGTCAGGCAGCAGCGTATTGGTCAGAATGTTATCGACATTGCGGGCGCCACTCTCCACCTCGGTGCAGCGCTTCGCCACCTCGTCCACCAGGGATGGGTCGTAACTTAACTCGATCTTGTGATTCTCCTGAATGCGGCGCTGGATCTTGCCTAGCTTCAGCTTGATGATGGTCTTCAGATTCTCATCGCGAATGGGCAGGTATGGAATGATCACCATTCGGCCCAGGAGCGCCGGCTTGAAAATCTTGTTCAGTTCCGGCTTGAGCGCTTTCACCAGGCCGTCGGGTCCTGGCATGGTCTCCGGGTCCGCGCACAGCTTCGCCATCGTGTCGGTTCCCGCATTAGTGGTGAGGATAATGATGGTGTTCTTGAAATCGATCTCCCGGCCTTCGCCGTCTTCCATGTTTCCTTTATCGAAGACCTGGTAGAACAGTTCCATGACGTCGGGATGGGCTTTTTCAACTTCGTCGAGCAGCACCACCGAATACGGCCGGCGCCGGACTGCCTCGGTCAGCACGCCACCCTCGCCATAGCCGACGTATCCCGGAGGGGAGCCCTTCAAAGTGGAGACCGTATGAGCTTCCTGAAACTCTGACATATTGATCGAGATCAGGTTGCGCTCGCCACCGTACAGCAAATCAGACAGCGCGAGAGCGGTTTCGGTCTTACCGACGCCGCTGGGTCCGACCAACATGAACACGCCGATGGGCTTGTTCGGATCATCGAGGCGTGCGCGCGCCGTGGAGATTCGCTGGCTGATGATCTCGAGCGCGTGCAGTTGTCCGATCACTCGCTGGCCCAAGAACGACGGAAGAGAGAGAACAGTCGAGATTTCGTCCTTCATCATCTTTCCGGCCGGGATTCCGGTCCACGCGGAGATCACTTCCCCGATGATTTGCGCATCGACCGCAACCCGGATCATCGGCGATTCGCCCTGCAGGGCCGCAAGATCCGCTTCCGCTTGCGCTAGCTTGGCGCGCGCGGTTGCGACATCCACAGCGCTGGGAGCTTCGACTGCTGTGGCCGTGGCCGACGATGCCGCTGCCGGAGTCCCAGAAACAGGAGTTGGTGCTACATCGGCTGCCACTCCTGGAATTTCGGGAGCCGCGCCGACATTGCCATTCCCGGAAGCTACGGCGCCCTCGAGTTGGGCGCGAAGATCACGGATGGTCGTCACCAGGTCGCGTTCTTTTTCAAAGCGAGTGCGCAAACCGGCGAGGCGAGATTCAATTTCCGCACTCTTTGTGGCGATCTCCTGCAGCCTCTCGCGATGGTCTGTGCCTACCGCGGATTCTCGCTCCAAGATGCGTTGCTGAACTGCAAGGTCGTCGATCTGGCGAATGCTGTCTTCAATGGCGGGCGGAGTCGCGGTTTGTCCCAGTGCCAGCCTTGCGCATGCGGTATCGAGCACGCTGACGGCCTTGTCGGGCAACTGACGCCCGGCAAGATAGCGGTGTGAAAGATGGACGGCGGCAGTTAATCCCTCATCCAGAATGCGCACTTTGTGGTGCTTTTCCAGAGACGGAACGATGCCCCGCAGCATGGTCATGCACTGCATCTCGACCGGCTCCTCAACTTTGACTACCTGGAAACGTCGGGCCAGCGCGGGATCTTTTTCAAAATATTTCTTGTATTCCGACCAGGTCGTGGCGGCGATGGTGCGCAGCTCTCCGCGCGCCAGGGCGGGCTTCAGAAGATTCGCCGCGTCTCCCTGGCCTGCTTGTCCACCAGCGCCGATCATCGTGTGCGCTTCATCGATGAACAAAATGATGGGGATTGGCGAGGACTTCACCTCTTCGATCAAGCCCTTTAGCCGGTTCTCGAACTCACCTTTGATGCCCGCTCCGGCCTGCAGCAATGCCAGGTCCAGAGTTCGCACGATGACATTGCGCAACGGGGGAGGCACATCGCCCTGCGCGACTCGGATGGCAAAGCCCTCAACTACGGCCGTCTTGCCGACTCCCGCTTCACCAGTGAGGATCGGATTATTCTGGCGACGCCTCATCAAGATGTCCACCACCTGGCGAATTTCAAAATCGCGCCCAAGCACGGGATCGATCTTGCCCGTCTTGGCCTTCTCGGTGAGGTTGATGGTGAACTGGTCGAGGTTGGGGGTCTTCCCGCCGGGTCGTGGGGCGCCGGACGACGCGCCCGGAGCCGCGGAGGTGGCGGCCGCAACGGCGGCCTCTGCCTCTTCGCTCGAGTTTCCCACAATCGAGGCAAAGTCTTTGCGGAGCGCATCGGCCTGGATCTTCTGAAATTCCTTGCTCACATCGCGCATGAGCCGTACTAGCTCGTCATTGGTGGCCAGCGCGAGAATGGTAAAGCCGGTGCGGACTTGTCCGGCACCGTAGTCGATCGAACCGATAGTCCAGGCCTCCAGCAACATGCGGATGACCGTCGGGCTGAGCGCGGGCGTCCGCGCGTTGCCGGACTTGAGCTTATCCAGCGCCCGCGCCAGCTCACCCGAAAACCTCGAGGTATCGATCTCAAAGTGTTTGAAAATGGCGGCGACATCGTTGTCGGTTGAGTCCAGGAGTTTGGTAAGGTAGTGCTCAACCTCGATGTCATAGTGTGTGCGCGCCAGACACAGTCCTGCCGCAGCCTCGAGCGCGCCGCGGGTCGTATCGTTAAGCTTGCCGATCAGCGACTTCAGATTCATGATGCTCCCCTTTTGCTGTTTCCACCGCGAGCACGGTATCGTCCGGGTTCCGGTTGAAGGGCACCGACTTCACCCATGACACCCAGCCCAGTTGCGGGCCGGATACGCCCTCGGCTCCCAAAGTGCAAGCCGGAACCTGCTCGCGTTCCAGAATCAGCTTCACTTCAAAATCCCATTCATCGTTCGAAAAAAAACGCACCCATCCCCCCAGCGTTTCAAACGATCGGCCGTAGGGCAGAAAATCCGCATATCGCTCCAGGCTCAATGGCCCCAGGACGATGCGAACCTTGGACTGCTCGTTCCACACTTCGTCGCCGACCACGGCGCCTAAGCCCAGTTCCCCGCTCTCGTTGTTCCCTTCCAAGCGGCATTGGGTTTCCGGATCGAGACGATACCAGCCTCCCGCAAATTGCTCGATCGCGACCGGCACCTCGAAGTAGTCGGAAAGAATCTGCTGCAAAGCCTGCGCTGAGCGCGGCCTCTGGCCTAACAAGCCCGCATAGTAGATCAAGGCATCGTCGGACACCGCCTGCCGGTCGCGCATGCCTTCTGTACCTAAGCCTAAAAGGCTGAGGAGATGACGTGAGAAAAGGTCGCGCTCGCCATGTTCGCAAGCGACATCAAAGCGGTATTTTCTCCACGCGCGGTAAAACAGCGAGATGATCCGGTGATTGAAAATGTCAAGGAAGTCGCGCAGCGTAGTGTCGGAAGCTCGCAGCCTCTCAATAATCAGCGAGGTATAGGGATTAGGAAGAACTCCTTGCGGACCGGTCAGACCCATGAAATTCACCGTCATCTCGACGGGGCCATCGGCGGGCCATTCCATCCCCTGAATCTGGCTGGCTGGAAAAGCCAGCGACGGGTGCGCGGCAAAGCGGGCGACTTCGGTGGCGGGGTGTGCGAATTTGCCGACGGAGGTACGCTGGGGCAGAACTTTTTCGAGCAGGCGCACGGCCTGGAAGAAATCAAAAGAGAACGGCTCGCGACGGAGCTTCTCTTCGATTTCCGAAACCGTTAGATCAGGATTGACTGTCCCGCTCTCGGTGGCCACTCTTCCAACGGCTCCTTTCGCTGGCGGCTTCGCGCCACCAACTGACTGAAACTATTCATCGAAGCGTACAGACCAAAGAATTTTTCGAGTACGCTGGCGAACAAATATGCCCCACCGCCGGTGAACTGCTCTTCATCAAATTCGATTTCTACCCGCGTGCCTCGCGCGAAACCGACGCCGTGCTCGGAGATTACTCGAGCGAAATGTCGTTGCGAGGCGAGGGCAACGATTCCGCCGATCTGTTTCTTGATGTCCGGCGAATCGGAAAAATCGTAGAGTTCGAGTATCTTCTGCAACGCCTCTTTACCGTCATCCACCATGGAAAGGTAATTCAATGACAGATGCGAGATCAGGCACCACTGCGTCTTGCCATCCAAGGGAGGTCGCATCGTCCGCGTGGGCTTGTGCAGCGCGACAATCCTCTTGATCGCGGCACCGCCAGTCATCTCGAAGTCTCCAGTCTCGCTGCCAAAAGGCAGACGCGTCACCAGATCACGGTTGGTGCAGGTACAACGCACGGTCACCGTGTCGTAATCAAGCTCCATAGGACGGGATGAGAGATCGACCAGGGACAGAAAAACATCCGTTCCCTCATCGCCCTTACGGGTCGACACGGCGCGAGTAATGTACCAATACGCCGGACTGGTGCCCTGCACCACGTGCTTCTCCGAGTAGAGCGGATGATAGGCGACGGTCTCGTGAGTCTCTGCGTCTGTGCTTACTACCTCGTCGACGGAATAAATCTCCATGGTCTGCCGGCGTCGTGCGTCGGGCACGATCGGATACTGATACCGAGTCTGATCCACAAGAATCGGCTCCGCAGTCTGCGCGAACAAATTGATGATGGGAGTACACCCCAAACGTAGCGTCTTTTCATTGACCGCGACTTCCAATCGCTGATGGCGACCGTCCTGATCAAAAGGCGTAATCAGGAACAGAAGTTCGGCTTTCGACGTAAGTCCGGCTCGTCGCAATTCGGAGAGCCCCTTCAGATTCATGAAAAAAAACTTCTCCGGAAATGCGAAGTACTCTTGAAGCAGCCTGTATCCGACAAAGGAACGCCGGGGATAAGGCAGAACGTCTTCATGCTCTGCGAAACCCGTCGGCTCCAGATTCCGCGCCGGAAGTTCGCGTACGGGAGCCTTTGGGTTGGCGGGATCGCGCACCAGAATGCGGGAGCAGTTTCTGCACAACAGCTCGTAGAGCGCGTGCACGACTGCACTTTCTCCGTTCAGATAAAAGGCGAGCGTGTCCAGATCGGGGAGCTTCTCAAACGAAACATCGGGAAAGCATTCGAGTTCGACACGAAGAACAGCCGCCTCGGACGCGCGCAGCGCCGGGCGAATCCGATCCGGTGTCATCCATTGCGCCTGCGAAACCTTGAACGGCCACAAGGTAACGTCATAAGAGCTTCGGAATTTACACGGTACACCTTCGACGGGACGCGAATAGAGGACCGTTCCCTTAGGAATCTTGAGGCTACTGGTGAGCTTGCCTCCCTCCGGGTCGGTGTGGAATTGGGCTACAGTCATCGACGGCACGGGCCGCAGGTAATGCGGGTAAAGGACGTTGAGCAGCGCCTCCGTGATCTGAGGAAAGTCGTCGTCGATACGCAGGTGAACCCGGGCAGCCAGCAGGGCGAAGGATTCCAAAATCCGTTCTACGTGGGGATCTTCGCAACGGTCGGATTCGAGAAGTAAACGTGAGGCGATCTTGGGATACTTGTCCGCGAACTCCGCGCCGATCTGGCGCAGGAACGTGAGCTCGCTCTCGTAATAATTCCTCAGTTCATTGCGCAAGGTCGGCTCCCTTCACTTCATACTCCCCTTTGCCGAGTTCGAGCACGGTGTCGAAACGCACCGGCTCAGGCGCCGGGTCCATGCACAAAAGCCCCTCGATTACGAATTTCAAAGTCCGGTAATTGCCTTCCGTTTGCTCCATTCGAACCCTGGCGCGCTTCAACCGCGGTTCGAAGAAGGCGATCGCAGCCTCCATGTCACGAATCAGGTCGCTGTGGTCACGGCTGGATAGAACCGACTTCGAAGACACGTCTGCAAACCCGTAGTGATATACCGAGCGAACCGTTTCACGCGCCGAGTCGGGAGAGGGATCAATCGTCTTTCTGGTATTGAGCAACCACTCCAGATCGCGCTTCAAGGCTAGCTTGAGCTCGCGCAAGGATTGCGCGCGCGTGAGCGGAATTTCGGATCGGGTCTTTGGATCTCTGTCGATCAGCCGCTCCAACACTGAGAGCGTGACCGGCCCCGTGGCATCTCGCCTGGCCATGACTTACTTCGCGTCTCCCAACGCCTGTGCCGGATCGAGCCGGCAGATGCGCTCGAATAGTTTCTGTTGCTGGGCCTTGTCTGCCTGAATCTTGGTGCTCATCTTCATCAGGGTGGCCAGGGCGCTTGCGACCATGCCCGGGTCCTCCCAATCATCCAGCTTGTGGGTTTCAATAGCGGCAGCCAGGTCGTCCAGAATGGGCTGCGCCACGTTCGGTTTGTTGGTGGAGGCACAGAGCTCCACCATTTGCATGCGGCGACGAAAACGCTCACGTCCAGAACGTTTTCGCGCAATGTCCTGTTGCAGGATTTCGAACGCTTTGCGCTCCGACCCCTCCCGCAACGCCTGCATGGCGGAAACGTAAGCATCCGTCGGCTGGCCCGGCCATCTCGATCCCAGCCCGTTGGAGGACGTAGGGGACGGTGTTGCGCCATCAGCGGCAGGCGCTGCCTCAGCGGGCGCCTGTTTCAAGGCCACCAGCCAGGCTCGCGTTTCGGCATTGGCCGCTGGGGTTTCATCCATGAGGGTGGCGTCGAGCAGTTGCGGGATGTCGGTGATCAACGCCTTCAGTTCCGAGCGAATCGCCCGCGCCACGGCTTCGTAACCTCCGCCCATGGCATCGCACGCCTCTACCACGAAACGCTGCAGATCGAGCCAGGCGCGGCTGCAGGGCAAGGCCATCGCGCTCTCGGCCGAGTCCAGCAACTGTTCGTATTTTTTGTCGAGCCACAGCTTTTTCAAGTGCCGGCGAAGGTCGGTGGGCGGGGCCTCGAGCCGCGTGGGATCCGCCAGTTCGATCGCCGCACGTAATTCGCCCCAACGCAGGCCGCGCAACATCAGATAGGAGGCGGGACTGTGGGGTTCGCGCCGCCGCAGGAACGCCGCCGCCTCTGCCACCTTGGAAATCGCCTCGACGCGATCAGGAGGTTCGGAGGAGCCCTCAACCGAGATTAGAACGCCGGTGCGAACCGGACCACCCGCAGCCGCAGTCGCGGCCTCCCCTTCGGCTCCGGGCGCGGCCTCCGTCGGCACTACCTCGACGGGGTCAGGCTCCTTCTCGCGCTTTTTCTGAAGGAACCCATGGATCAGGTGGCGCTCCGCCTGCAGTGCGGTTTTCAACGGACCGAACGCCGGCCCTTCGTCTCCGAACTTCTCATCGCAGGTCTTTGTTAGTTCCGAGAGGTTCTGGAGGCAGGCATCCAGATCCTTTTCAGCCTGGGCATAGAATTTCTTCGGGGTCTCTTCAAAAGTCTTGTCGAAGACTTCCGGCGTGAGCTTGCCTTCCTTTACCGCCTGAGCCCGCCTCTTCTTGGCATCATCGGCCTTGGCTAATTCCTCGTAGCCGACTTCACGCGCCTGCTCGTAGTCGAGCAGGCTGTAGGGCTGCTTCTCCACGACCGGAACGAGCTTTACCGGAATCTCGAGTTTGGTTCCAATAAACCCCAGGGGCGCTCCACGAGATTGCGAGTCGCCGTCCTCCAGTTCCGGATAGAGCGTGTCCCAGAACTTCTCGACCAAGCCATGACATAACGCGAGGCCATCCTTCAACCCGCCGAAACCCTTTTGCTTGAGCAAAGCCTCCGTGAGCCAGGCGGCAAGCTGCAGATCTTTGGTGTTTTTGGTGAGTAAGTCGGTGGTCAGTTTGATGACCTGAGGATTATCCGCTACCTTGCGGTCGCGCTCCGTCATTCCCGGAGGCGGCTGATCTTCCTCGCGCCGCAATTCCTTGATCTTGTCGTACAGCGGGTCGTAACGCAGGTTCGCGCCGCTGGGATTCGGTCCTTCGATAGGAATCAGCAGATCGTCGGGAAAAGGCATGATAGGTTAGGCAGCCACGGAAGCTGGATTAAACTCGAGCTCACGCAGTTCGAGAAATGGAATCTCCTCTTCATCTACCAGCCACATTTTTTGACCAAACGGAATTTGATAGTCGGAACCCTGGGGCCGCTCCCAAACTGTGGCACGTCCCAGCCGCACCGCCTCGTCGGGATTCTTCCAGGAGAAGGGTGCAAGCACGGGAAGCATCACCTCTCCCAGTTCGGTGCCTTTGAACGAAGGAGTTGTACGGACAGCAGCCGGTGTCCATATCAGATCTCTCAGCCGCTTGGGAGGTGGGATCTGGATCGAAGCCACGTGTTCCAGGGGCAGGAGCAGATAGTTTCCGGCGGCAAACAGTTCCAGCCGGGCGCCGATTCTGGGATCGGTGTCCGAGAATACGGAAAATTGCTTGCCGTTCACTACGCCGCCGCGACTGGATTCTGCCTCTCCTTTTTCCTCGGGAAACTCACCCCGCGAAAACAGGTCCTGGCGCTGGCGCTCGGCATAGAGCGCGCTGCGATACAGCAGGACGCCCATTTCGCTGGTAGGTCCAGCTTGTCCCAATACTTCGAGTTGTTTGTCCGCGCGCTCGTATTCTCCTGCAAAGCACAGAAGCTCGAACAGAAACGTACGGCGTTTCGCGTCGGTCGGATTATCTCGCAGCTCCGCGCTTAAAGCCTTGATCGCATCCGTCAGACGGCCCGCACGGTACAACTCTTGTGGATTCATCGCTAACTCACGATATGGGATGAACTCGGAAACGCCTTCAGAACAGTTCCTTTAGAACATGGAGGCACCTCCGCCCCAGCCCCGTTGCTGGCCGCGGAGATGCCTCCAGATTCGTACTATCGTTCAGGAGCCGTCGAACTAGGTTTGCTGCACAGCGCCAATGTTGTAAGTTGCCATTCCAGCCGAGGTCACTTGGCCACTCGAGGTGTCCTGCGTGAAGTACTGGAACTGAATCTGCTCATACGCGATGCTGACACTTTGGGAAGGCACGCCCGCCGAGCCTCCGCCCGTGCTGTGACTCGTGATGTAGCAGTTGGTCATGACGCTCTGCACATAAACGTAGGGCTTCGCGTCACCACCGGTCTTGCGGCCTTTGAAAGTGCACGTCGGGATGTGCTTGCCGGTGTACAGGCACTTGAGAATCTGAAAGCTGGCGGAGTCCAGAGCGCAGCTAAAACTGAAGTCCGACAAGGAAGCCTTGCCTGCCGACAGTCCTTTTCCGCCCACGTCCGCGGTGTTGGAGGCGCCGAATGAGAAACTATCCAGCTCAATATAGTTCGTCATGTCGACTGCCTGGGATTCGCCCGTCACTCCGTCGATCAACAGATAATAATCACTTGCCATTTGCAGTTCCTCCTCAGTTCCTTCCACTCAGAATTCAAGGATCCGTTCGAATCCCTGTTTGAAGCACCGCGCCAAAGCGCGGATTTTATTTCTTCGCCGCAGCCGGCAACTCTGCCACCAGCCGGAGCGACACGTTAAGTTCATCCAGTTGGAAATGGGGCCGCAGATACGCAATGGCCCGATACACTCCCGGTTTCCCCTTTACTTCTTCAACGTCTACACGCGCCTCCCGCAGAGGGAACTTGGCCTTTGCTGTCTGACTGGCCTGGTCGTCCTGCGTCACGTACTGGCCGATCCAGCGATTGAGGAACCGGTAACATTCGTCGCGAGACATGAATCCGCCGATCTTGTCACGCATCATCGCCTTCAGGTAATGCGCGAACCGGCAGGTGGCCATCATGTACGGCAACTGCGCCGAAATTCGGGCATTGGCCGTCGCGGTGTCGCTGTCATAGAGCTTGGGCCGGTTGCAGGACTGGATGCTGAAAAACGCAGCCTTGTCCGTGCCTTTGCAGTGAACCAGCGGAACCAGTCCTTGATCCGCCAGTTCTTTTTCGCGCCGATCTGTGATGGCGATTTCGGTCGGGCACTTCAACGCCACGTCGCCCTCGTCGGTGCGGAAGGTGTGGGAAGGAAGGCCGTCGACCAAACCGCCACCTTCGACACCACGGATGGCTACACACCACCCGTAGGTGGAGAACGCTTGCGTCATCTTGGCCGCAAGCGCATAAGCGGCGTTGCCCCAGAGATACTTGTTGTGGTCTGTGCCATCGACTCCCTCTTCGAAACTGAAGCCTTCCACCGGCGCTGTTTCTTTGCCCCACGGCAAACGCATCAAGATGCGCGGGCAGGTCAGGCACACGTATTTGGAATCTTCACTTTCGCGGAATCCCTTCCACTTGGCGTACTCGGTGCTGTCGAAGATTTTGCCGATATCTCGCGGTTGATCAAGAGCCGTGAAGCTCGGCATGTTGAGCAACTCCGACGACGCCGCGGACAGGAACGGAGCGTGGGCCGATGCCGCAACCTGGGAGACTTTCTCCAGCAGCTCCAGATCCTCAGGATGCTTGCTGAATTCGTAGTCGCCAACCAAGGCGCCGAAGGGCTCGCCGCCGAAAATCCCGTACTCTTCTTCGTAGACCTTCTTAAACATCGCGCTCTGGTCGAATTCGGGAGCCCGCTGCAGATCGCGAAGCAGGTCCTTCTTCGAGGCGTTCAGAATGCGGATCTTCAGCATGCTGCCGGTTTCGGACTGGTCCAGCAGATACTTGAGACCGCGCCAGGTCGATTCCAGTTTCTGGAACTGGGGGTTGTGTAGGACTTCGTTTAATTGAAGAGAAATCAGGTGGTCGATCTGCGCCACGCGAGCAGAGATCATCTGGTCGGCATCGCGCCCCAACGCCATCGAACCTTCCAGCACCTGGGCAACGAATTCCTTGATCAGACCCTTGCCGCGCTCACGGGCGGTGGGGTCGCCGAACCGTCCCTGTTCTACAATCTGATCGAGGAGACTGGATTCTGCGGCCTGCTCTACAACGGCCGAGCTACCAGCAGTTTTTTGGGTCTCAGGCATTCGGTTCCCCCTTCTCGCCGACTTCGGCTTTTAGTTTGTCAAGCTTGTCGCTCTTGCTCACCGCATCGAGCAAGGCTTCGTCCAGTTTTTCGTTGGTTTGGAGCGTGCCCTTCAAGTCATTCAGGCGCGTGCGAAGGTCCAGCAATTCCTTAAGCGGCTTCACCTGCCGGGCGACCTGCTCGGGTTCGAAGTCTTCCAGACTCTTGAACTTCAGATCCACCCTGATCTGGCCAGCGCCGGAGTCTTCGCTCAGCTTGTTCTCAACCGCAAACGAGAGGTGAGGTTTCATGCTCTCCAAAACGGAATCGAAGTTGTCCGGCGTCACTTCAACGAAGCGGCGCTCTTTCAGTTTTGGCAGTGGCTGCTCGGGTTGGCCGGTAAAGTCTCCGAGAACGCCAACCACAAACGGCAGTTCTTTGACTTCAATCGCGCCACCGGTCTCCACATCGTAAGTAATCTGCACCCGCGGCGGGCGCACGCGGTCCAGTTTGTGCTGTGTGCTCGGTTTTGCCATGTTTTCTCCCTACCTCTTCGGATTTTCGAGGAAGTCCAGGTAAAGTTATAAATTCGGTGTTGCAGTCGCACGACCATGGGGGGCGTTGCGATCGTTTCAGGCAAATCCTGAGGGCCAGTGATTAACCCTCTGCCGTCAGGCCGAACGGGTCGTGGTGCAACGGTTTATCATAAGCCCCAAGCGCCGTCAAGCACCAAGCAAATCTTTTGTTCTGGATCACGACATTTCTTCGGAAATCACAAGGGCTCCCGGGTCGTGCGAATCATACCTCTCACATCAAGATGGTGCGCCTTATTCCGGAAGCGTTACAACCGGGGCTGGAAGCAATTCGTGAAACGGCAGGCAATCGGACTTCACAACAACTCAGCGAGCAGGCCGGGTCGCCTCCAGAACCTTTCCGGCGGGACGGCAACGGCGCGCTCCGTTGTGCGACGGTTTGGAGCAGGAGCAACCACATGGCAGATATCGCGACCAGAGCGGCCGACATAAAGCGCCAATCGGCACTGAAACGCGTGCTGGATCACGTCGACATGCTCGCGCAACTCTTCGGCGACGATGACATATTGGATTCTGGCACTGCCAATGCTTTGCAGAAGCGCCTTGCGACCATCCTCGGTGCGAGTGCCGACGCTCGGAATGGAGGTTTGACACATTTCAGCGGCATCCTTGCCGGTTGGACCGATACCGGATTCCGCAATGCCTTCCTGGATCCGTGGGGGTCGGCGAGCAACAACCAGGTTGGACACTTCCTGACCGCTGTCGACATGGGGTTTAACCCAAAGCGGACCTACGATTTCGCAAGCAGCAGTACTTGGTTCTCACTCAGCCTGCTGACCGTCGGGACCGGCATACCAAAAGAGGAGTCCATCTGCGTCCGTTTGATCGTCGGACACGAGCAGTACCCTGACAATGGCTGGAACGCCGGCACAATGCAAGCCCTAGCCCCTAAAGATGCCGACATCCAGGCCTTTTACAATGCAGTAAAGGCGCTCCCGAACGATGCGGTTCTCGATCTCGATAAGGCCAGAGGCTCAATCATTACTATTCCCGTCGGAACCGGCACAGGAAACAGCATCCAGGATCTCCTGCTGAGCCTATTCGGATACAAGTTCGGTTCGCGAATCAGGCTTGGAACGCTGGACAACCGTGACGAAGCGGCCCAATGGGTTCGAGCCAATCTCGGCGAGAGCCTACCCGATGTGCCAAACGTCATGCCGCCCGACACCGCCGTCGGCTGATCTAAAAATATAGCCGCTTCCCCTAGCGATCCCACCGTCCCACCAACCCGCGAGCCGGCGTCGCAACCGATTGAAATCTCGCCAAGCGGACGGAGTCGCGGTTCTTAAACGAAACCAGTGGAATCAAACCTTCCTCGATGATGCGCTCAACCGCCTCTTCGGTGAGCAGTACCTCGGCACACGGTTTGGGCTCGGACTCTCCATCTTTCCCATAAACGTGGAGCGGCAACCGGTCAATCCCGGTTACCGTGCCAGGACGCATCTGCCACCCAGATTCACTGAAGGTTTGGCCGAGCAGCACTGCGACCAGGAAAGCAGGATTCCCCCACAGGTAGTCCTCGTGATCAGGCGGTTCGGGGAATTCCTCGAAATCGAAGGAGTCCAGAGGAGACGTTTTCTTCCCGTACGGCAGGCGTAACATGAAGCGTGGAAGCGCCAGTCCGACCCCTTCAGATTCGGGCAGGTGTCTGAGTTCGGACCAGCAACTTCGATCGAGGGCAGCATTCCAGTCTCGAGGGCGCGGCGTAGACACCAAAGACGAGCAACCCAGCAACTGAGGGCTGGCCCCCGCCAAAAATGGTGCGCCAGCGCGGCGGGCGATTCGCGCCATCTGGGCCAGCAGCACAGCGTCCTCCTTGTTGACGCCAAAACTGTAGTTGCCCACGATGACGGCCCAGGGTTCGGCCCCTGGCGTCTCGACGCTTTTCTCAACCAGCAGGCGATAAGCTCCCGTATCGCGGAGGTCGGCGCCGGAACTCAGGTCCGCAGCCAGTTCTTCCTTGGAGGTATCAATCAGAAAAAGCTTGAGCTGCGAACCGGTCTCAAGTTGCCGGACAAGAAGGAATGTGGCGCGCCAGAGTGCTTCCAACGCCTGGAAATGTGGGTTGTGGAGAACTGCCCGCATCAGTCCGCCTATGGCCCGATCCATGACGGCAAGCACCTCCCCTTGGCGCGGATCAGGGGTGTTCACCAGATATTTTGCGGCTGCGCGTTGGGCAAACTCTCGCACTTGGTCGGGTGCGCGGTTGGGCCGGGCCTCCGAGGCGCGAGACTCCGTCTGCTCAATCATCTCGTCGAGCAGACTGCCAGAGGCCAGCCGCGTAGCGCTGGGCGCAACCGACGGTGGACTACCAGTGGGACGCGGCTCTGCCGTTGCGGGTGCGGTGGAACTCAGCCCCAATTCCTCCGCTGCGTTCTTAAATGTCGAAGGGTCCTGCAACCGAGCCCGAAGATCGCGAAGCTTTCCGAACGCCTCGAGATGCTCAAAAACGCGGTCCGGATGAAAATCATCGAGATCGGCGAACCGCAAAAGCAAGGAGCCACTATCTCCAATCGGCAACTGAATTTCAGCGCCGAAGCTGGACAGCACTTCGTCGAAGTTATCCCGATCCACCGGCACGGCGCGGCGTTTGCCGATCGTCTGTGAGTCCGAAAGTTTACGGTTCGCCCGCCCGCTGAAGTCACCCAGAATCGCAATGCAAAAAGGAGTTTCAGAAGATGGGTGAGCACCCCCACTGTCCCCGCCGGCGCTCAAGTTGACACCCCCGAAGTCGAACGGTTTGGGCATAGGAGCCTCGCTAGGAACCGCTTAGAACCGGACGGCCGCCTTCCGTTATTCGTTATCGCCCTTGATAAGATCGAGCCTGCGCAGCCCTTCTTTTGCGTCCTGATTGCCGGGCTGCAATTGCAGGATCTTTTTGTATTCGCTCCGGGCCTTGTCGTACTTGCCCGCTCCCGCGTCATCCCGAGCCAGTCTCAGCAGAGTGGGAACGTCATTTTGCGAAAGCCCTCCGAGTTCCTGGACCACCGGCGGTGGTTGCGGCTGCTCGGGATTGTCTTTCTTGTTCTTGGCCCTCGTTTCTGGGGCTGGCTTGGGAGGAGCAGGCGGAGGCAGTTGCACGACGGCCTTGGGTAGTTTCGCCTGCGGTTCAGGGGTCTTCGCCTGCGGCGGCTGCGGTTGCGTTTGCGGTGTCTCGGTATGGGCCGTGCCCGACTTTGAATCCACGCTGCCAGATCCTGTTTCGCGATTTTCGAGCGCTCGAGGCGGAATCTTGGTCTCGTGCGTAGGAGAGTACAGCACGGCGACCAGTGCCCCGACCAAAACAATTGCGACCACGCCAAGGATGATCCTTGTGCGGGTGAGGAACGGGCGCTGTTCCAGATCATCAAGTTCCTGGGTAAGAGAACCGCCCTGCATACCCTGCACGTCTTCCGATCTCGGAACGAGATCGGCGGTCTGCTGCGCGCTAGTTATCCGTTGCAGAGCCGAGTCCGAGCTCCTCTTGTAGACAAGATCATCGGTGCCGGTGACTGGCTTAACCACGGGAGTCGTCGCTTCCGGCTCCGCGCTTCGGATTGGAGCACTCACGACCGGAGTATTTAGGATCGGAGTATTCACGATCATGGTGGCGCCAACTGGCGGGCTTTCGCGGCACGATGCTGCACCATCAACAACCGACGATTGCAGGCTGGCGAGCCGACCCGGGGTTGTCCAGACCAACTCCGCCAATCCCCTCTGTCCCGCAGCCCCTACCAGTGCAGAAATCGGCGCAAGTTCGACTCCGAAACATTCCCGCAAGCGTCGCGAAACATCGCCACCGACGAGGATCTGACCGGGCTTCGCCAGTTGAAGAGCTGCCTGCACCAACCCGGAGCTCCCACCCTGGACACTTGGCTGATGAATTACAATTGCGACACCGTTGCCGGGCCGGCAGGCGACAAAATCCAGGATCGACATCTGAATGCGTTTCGCGGCGACCAGCGCTTGCCTGGAATTGTCGAAGTGCGCGGCCATCACCGCGGTCGATTCTTCGGCAAGACGACCGTGGCTCGCCAAAACCAGATCCGCGATCATGAAGACAAAAACGCTGTCGGTTTTCCATGTCAGCGATCCAGGTTGGCCAGACCATTCCGGCCCCCACAGGCGGATAGCGATGTCAGTTGCTTCGGACGCCGAGTCTCCACCCCAGGCACCCAGGTCCTGACCTTGGGTGGCAACCTCGAATTCCCGGCTGTCGGTTTTCGGTTCGTAGCGCGCCATTTCGATGTTTCGGGGGGGAAGATCTATCGAACTTCGGGAATGTAGGTTACGCCAAAATAGGTCGCTAAGCAAATATTTAGTCAGCGGTTTCCAGCGGTTTATGGCACTGTTGTGCCCCGCACCCGCCACCTAGGCAGGCTTGACTTCAGACGGACAGTGAGTATCATACGGGTCACTACGCAGGGGAACTACATGACGTTCGCCTTCACCCTGGGGACTCTATGCCACGACGTTGGATGTTTGAAGCTGACTTGCGTCTGCGATCTGCCTTCAAGAGAGTTTTGTTCGCGCTGATCTTTGTTGCAGTAGCCGGTCCTGCGGTTCACGCCAAAGATGTTCCTCTCTCCGCGATTGAACTGTTTGACGGGCCAAACGGCGCCGCCTACGTTCAACTCACCGACTTACTCATCAACGGCAAGGCCGAGGTTCGTTCCTGCGGAGGCGCGGCGCAGATCAACAAGTCCAATTACGGCAAGCTCGCGAAGATTCCGCTCAATTCCTCGGTGACCGCGCTGGAACGAGATGCCAAGGGCACCATGAATCTCACGCGCGGTTCCGCGCCGGAGTGCGTGGTTCCGTCAAACCTGAGGTTCGAGAAGGATGAATCGCTTACTTCAGCGCAACTCGCCGACCGGGCTATCCTGACGGCCACGGTGGTGAGTTCATCGCCGGCGGGAACCACGACCGTGCCGGCCTTCAAACCGACGGTAAAGATCGTTTTCGTCACCGCGCCCGACACGGAACTGGCCGAGTATCTTCGCGCTACTCGCGCCCACTTGGTTGCTCAATGGCAAGACTACCTGGGCCGATATCCGAAAACAGCGCACACCGATTCCGCCAAGCAGGCCCTTGCCGCTCTCCTTTTGAAAGAGGGCGACGACGCAACCGCCGCCTACCGCAGTTCAGCTTCCGGCAGCACCCCTTCTTATGCTGATCTCAAGACGGCGTTTTTGCGTGCCGATCAGGTGCGTGATCTGCTTCCCGCCAGCGAAGGGGCTGCCAAACTCAAAGACAGCGTCAATTCGGAACTGGTGCTCGTGGCTAACAAGGGCAAAGCCGAGGAGCAGGCTTACAAGCAAGCGCTGGCCAGCCATACGGCTGGATACGTTCATCTTGGCAATAGCCGGCAGCTAATCAACCACGTTTTGGACGTCGATCCACAATTCGACCAGGCCCTGGCGGTGCAGAGCGCTGTCGCAGCTGACAGCAAACGGATCGACACAGCTCAGACCAGCGCTGAAGGGATGATGGCCTCCCAGCGTTACGATGAAGCCGTCAAAGCCGTTGCGGAGTTTCGTTCCTTTGCGGAGGAAGAGCCGCGGATCGCTGCCATCATCAACACGGCCTACAAGACTCACTTCGATCGCGCTAAGGCCGCGGCAGCCGATCAAAAATGGCATGACGCAGTGCAGGAGTATCAGAAAGCTGCCGAAGTAAAGCCGAGTCCGGAAGCCACCGCGGCTCTGAAACAGGCACAGGAACAGTTCCAATCCACAACCAACAAGTCGGCCGCCGATGCGGCCATTCAGCAAAGCGCAGCGTTCGAACAGGACAAACGCTATCTCGAAGCCTACGACGTTTTGGCTGACCTGCCCGAGGCGCAGCGCGCCTTGGTGAAAGATCAGATGCTGGCGCTCGAGCCGAATTACGTAAAGGCGGCATCGGACGAAGCCAAGAAACTGCACGACGCTCATATTCCGATCCAGGGCAAAATGGACGAGATCGGCGTAGTGAGAGCCCATGAATACCTGCAGCGCACCTGCACTTTGGAGCCCGACAATCAGGATCTCAAGCTCCGCCTCGATGTAATCGACCGAACCCTCAGCGACTATTATGTCGCCCAAGCCAAGCGGTATTTCGACAAGCCACTGGGATCAGGGGTCGGGGTGGCATGGTTGTACCTGGACGAGGCCCAACAGTACCAGCCAAACCGCGACGATGTGCGCGATGAGCGCACGAAATATTCCGCCGCCCACAACATCCGCTCCACCCTGTCCCTCAAGGTGGTGTTTCGGGATCAGACCTCGCGGCGCGACAGCGCGGGATTCGCCGACCAACTCTCGGACGCGATTGCTACCGGGCTGGAACAAACCGCGCTCCCGGTCAGGATCATCCGGGCCGCCGATGCCACACCCGTCGATCCGAACTTCCAGTTAATCGGCGACGTGCTCGAACACCGTCCTATTAAGAACGTGGGCATCGAAGCGGTCGAATCCGAATATCGCGCGGCCGAGCGAGAAGTACCGAACGAGGATTGGAACAAGTCAAACCGCGACTATGAAGCCGCGACTCTCGATTTGCAGAAGGCGCAGAAAGTTCTGGAAGGAACTCAGGTGCACGGCAAGAAGAAAGAAATTGCCGCCGCTACCACGGATGTCGAGAGCGCCCAAAAGAGGGTCGAAGAGGCCCATCGCAGACTTGACTCCATCCCCAAGACAACTCTGAACGATGTGCTCAAGCCCTACAGCTATACGCGAAAGACGATTGACCTGAGCGCTGTAGTCGAACTGGGATTCCGCATCATCGATTCCAACGGCAATACCATCGCGTCCAACCCTTCGGTCAAAAACACGGCTCAGAAACAGTATGTGCTTCTCGAAAACGTAAAGCCCGAAGACACCAAGAACGTTAAACAAGCCGGCTCCCCTCCGGATGAGACCCAGTTCCTCAATGACGTGGAAATCGCAGATCGCATCGCCTTGATCAAAGAAGTGAAAGATAGAGTCGAGTCGCTTCCCGCCAAGATTCTCTCCCAGGCCCGCAAGCGCCTCACCGACGGCGATACCGATGGCACCGCTGAGTCCTACATTCTCTACTTGAATTCGACCCCAGCCGCTCAAACGCCGGAGCGCGAGGAGGCCAAGAAGTTCCTGCGGGAGCAGTTCAACATTAACTGGCCGGGCGACTCCGCCTAGTTTTGGTGAATTAAGGTGACCCCGTCCGCTCTGTAGTAGTAAACTTGTCGGCGCATTTTGTTGTTGGCGAAATCCGTTCACTGCCAAAGGGTGCTCCCCTCACCTGGCGGCCAAATGCAGAACTTGGGCTCGTGACCACTCCGAATATCAAACGCATCGGAAAGTACGAGGTGATCGACCTGCTCGGTCGCGGCGGGATGGGTCTGGTCTATCGCGCCTTCGACCGTCAACTGAATCGCGAGGTGGCGATCAAGACGGTGACCGAGGGTTTCACTCGCGACCAGGAAATGCTGCAACGTTTCTATCGCGAGGCCGCCAAGACCGGCGCGCTCAAGCACCCCAACATTGTGATTGTCTACGATCTGGGCGAGCAGGACGGCTTCCCCTATATCGTGATGGAGTATTTGTCCGGCGAACCGCTGGACCGGCTTATCCAGTCCGGCAAGCCTCAAACCCTCGCCTTCAAACTGCAGATTATTGAGCAAGTCTGCTATGCCCTGGGATACGCCCACCGCAATGATGTGATTCACCGCGACGTCAAGCCCGCCAACGTCATCGTGCAGTCCGATGGCGGGGTGAAGTTGCTGGATTTCGGAATCGCTCGGCAGGAAAAAACCGACGGGCACCTCACGCGCACCGGGCATGTGATCGGCACCCTGCAATACATGGCGCCCGAGCGATTGAAGAACGCAACCTTCGACGGCCGTTCCGACATTTTTTCGGTCGGGGTGATGATGTTTCAGTTGCTGACTGGGCAGCTTCCCTTCTCGGGTGACTACAGCATCGTGCAGAAAATTCTGTCCGAGAAGCATCCCCGGTTAAGCCAGTTCCTCGAAAAATATCCCACTGCCCTCGACGCCATTGTGGACCGTGCCCTGGCGAAGAGTCCTGATGACCGTTATTCCACTGCCGACGAAATGGCGGCCGAGATCTCATCCGTCTGTCACGATTTGAAGAAGGATCAGGTGGCCGAGTGGATCCAACGGGCCGAGCGCCTGGTTCAAGAGGAACAATTTACAACGGCGAGAGACTTGCTGCTGCAGTTGTTGAAAGTCGATAGCCAGCACACTGGAGCGCGACAATTGATCGCCCAGGTGCAGCATAACCTTACCCTCAGGCAGCGGGCGGAGCAAATCCGCCAATTGCGCGCACAAGCCGAGCATGCCGCCGGCGACAAGCGGTATGAGGAGTCCATCGAATATCTGCAGCAGGCCTGCGGCCTCGATCCCACCAGTGTCGAACTAGCTGAGCTTCTGGAATCGGCGCGGCAGAAGAAGCGGCGCAGAGAATTGGTTGACGGGTACTTGCGCGAGGCAGACGTCGCTCGCGATCGCGGGGATCTGGGCGCGGCCGAGGCCGTGATCGCCAAGGCCCTCGCGGTGGACCGCGAGGATTCGCGGGTCCGCGCGGCACACGTGACGTTGGCGCGACTGATCGAGGAGACCGCCCGGCAGGCAAAAGCGAAAATGTTGCTGGAGAATGCGCGCAAAGAGATCGGCGCGCGCCACTTTACAGCTGCAATGGATGTCCTTGCCGAGGCGGAACAGGTCGATCCCTCGAATCCAGAATTGATCACGTTGCAGGCCGCAGCCAAGTCGGGTCGCGAGCAGGAACAGCGGCGACGGATCCTGGAGCAACTGCAAAATGAAGTTTCGGTAGCTTCCACGGTCGAAGAACTGACTCGCGTCGTGCGACTGGTAGACCAGGCCCTGGAACGCATCCCCGCCGAACCAACTCTGATCAAGCTCAAAAGCCACCTGGGCCGGCAACTCCGGGAGGAAGAAATACGCCGGCGCGTCGACCAACTGGCTCTTCGCTGCCGTGGGTTACTGGAGACTTCGCCGGAAGAAGGTTTGAAGTTGGTGCGCGAGGCCCTGCATGACGCTCCCTCCAACGAGCGCCTACTCTCACTGCAGTCGACGATCGTGGGGCATATTTCGGCGCGAAGTCAGGAGCAGAGCCGGGCGCAGTATTTGACTCGCGCCCATGACGCGCTGAGCAGCGGAAGGTACACCGAAGCATTGCGCATTCTCGAAGCCTGCCAAAAAGAGGGCATCGGTTCGCCAGAAATCGTCGAACTGATGGACTTCGCCCGGCAAGAAGCCGATCGGGGAATGAAGAGCAGCCAGATCCAGGCGTTGCTGCGGAAGGCGCAAGCGCTGATGGCGCGTGGAGCCTACAGCGACGTAGTTGACTTGCTCACCCCGATCAAGGAAGAACAGGGAGCGGCTTCCCTTCTCTTCCTTCTGGAAGATGCCCGTAACCGGATGCAATCGCAGCAGCGCGAAATCAGCGCTGCCCTGCAGGCGGCCGAGGCCCTCACGAATCAGGAACAGTACGCGGAGGGGATTCGATTGCTCGAGTCGCAACCGGCACAAGTTCTACAATCCGAACTGGCGCAGACCGCGCTAAAACGCCTGCGCGAGGCGCACCAGAACGAATTGGCGACCCTGCGGGCGGTAGGAGCCGCCTACGCTGCGCTGGATCGTCCCGAACTTGTCGCCGGCGGTCTGCCGAGTCCCGTTGGAAGCGAAGCCGCACTGCTCACCCGAATTGTCCCCGTCTTCGCCTCGCGACGAAAGTCCGTTGCGGAACGCCAACTGTCGTCGGCGATCGAGCAGGCGCGGGCCGCGATGGACGCGGGAGACAAGAAGCAGGCCGCCAAGCTGCTCAAGGACGCAGCGGCGTTCACCGAATACGCTGGCGGCAATCTGAAGAGTGAGTGGCAAGCTCTCAACAAGAAGGCGGAGAAAGGCAAACTCTTCGGAAGATAATATCCGCACCGCTTCGGCTGTTTACCCGCGGCCTTCCCCTGGGGTAGGATTTAGCGCCTGCAGTAACACCATGAGTTTCGTGATCCAAGCCGCTGGTAGCACCGACATCGGCCTCGTGCGCAAGAACAACGAGGACAATTTCGGATACGACTTGCGCTACGGGATTTTCGTGGTCTGCGATGGCATGGGCGGACAGCAGGCCGGAGAACTGGCGAGCAAAATCGCTGTGGACACAGTGCTCGACTACTTCCGCGCAGAACACACTACTCCTCCGGTGAGCGGAGCCCGCTTCGAAGGCGTCTCGCAACGAGCTGTGGGTCTTGCTACAGCGATTCAGCTGGCGAATCAGGCGATTCACGATTCCGGCGCCAGAGATGTTTCTGTTGCCGGGATGGGCTCAACGATCGTCGCGGTCGCGGTGGAGGAGAATCTCTTTTCCATTGCAAACGTCGGCGACAGTCGCATTTATCTCATCCGCAATCATGATGTCGTGCAACTGACTCACGATCACTCCCTGGTCATGGAACAAGTCCGACGCGGCCTGATGACCCTCGAAGAGGCCGAACACTCGAACATGCAAAATGTGATTGTGCGGGCTCTGGGGACCGACGACAGCGTAGAACCAGACCTGGCGGATCACGAGTTTAATTCTGAGGATGTGCTGCTGCTGTGCAGCGACGGGATGTCACGTTACGTGAAAGAAGAAACGATGGCGGAGTCCGTCAAGCAGGACTCACTCGATCACGCCTGCACGAATCTCATCGAGGCGGCGAAGAACGGGGGGAGCGACGACAACATCACCTGCCTTCTCATCCGCGCGGTGCATCCTTCATGGAAGGATCGTTTTTTCGGCCGCTTGTCAGCACAAAGCGGCCAGAAGAGCTCAACCTAAAGTCACCCGGCAAGAAATACCCGTCAGAAACCGTTGCATCGGTTCGGGACTAATGGCCTGCAACCTGGGGGACACACTTCATGCCTTGCATATCAAAGAAAGGATTCGCGGTCCCACTGACCTGCAGTAGAAAGTCATACGACTTCTGCTTTCCGGTGGGCAGGATGATGGGCTTGCCGTTGGTTTCGTTCACCCATTCCAGCTTTCCCGCTCCCAGGTAGTGGGCTCTGGCCACGAAATGGAAAGCTGCCCATGGACCGTTGAAAGAATCCAGCGTGTCACCGCCCTTGGTCGTAACCAAGATGTCCTCAGGCGCACCGGTCCAGACGAAGGACTTCTGCGCGCCCTCGCCTGCCAGAGTTTCGCTCCCGATCTTCACCTCAACTCCCTCGAGATTGCTGGGCAACTGTTTCAGCGTATACGCGAAATGCGGAGGTGGAGTACCGGAGGGATATAGAGTCTCGCTTAATCCGGCGACGCGATTCATGAAAAGCAGAAAACTCGGCAAGGGTTTCACGGTTGCGGAAGGGTTGGCGACATATCGAGACCCAAGCTTGAGCACAAACGACTTCACGTCGTCGTTCAGCTTCTTCCAGGCATCGGCGTTGGGTCCGAAGACTGCGTAAAGCTGATCCAGCGACGCATCCTGGGCAGAATTCGGATCGAATGGGTACTTGCTGCCTACACCCGCAAACTGGGAGCAGAACCCCTTGCCCGACCCGTTCGCGATGTCGACCGGGCCGCGTTTGAGTAAGGCATCAGCGGCCTTGATCGGCTCCTCGAGCAATCTCCGTACCTGCTCCTGGTTTCCAAACTGTGCATCCACCGGCACAGAAGTAATAGTGTTAGTCACGGCGGTGGAGGCCGCCCCGGCAGATGCTGCCGCCGCAGCCAATGCGGCCGGATCCGGAGCGCCCGGGCTCGTGGCTAGAGTATGAATATCCGTCTGTAATTTACCCAACGCCTTGATATAGTCCTCCGTCGCTTTTGAGATGTAGCGGTCCGGTGGCTTGTCGGCCGGACCGGGAGGTGCAACTGCTTGAACCGGAGCAAATGGCGCCTTCACTTCCGCAGGGGCGATGTCGGCGTTGTGGGAAACAAAATAAAGCAGAACCAACAGGGAAGATGTGGGAGCGGTGAGTTTTTCCAATTTCTTGTCGGCGTCGGCGTTGTCCCTGTAGCCGGTGAAGGAAGACGTCTTCAAGACTTCATTCCACTCCTTCACGAAATCCTGATCATAGCGTTCGGTCAGTTTTTGTTTCACCATGACTTGGTCGATGTCTTGAGCGCCGGTTTTTCCGAGGACCCACTCTTCCCCGCTCATATAGGTTGCAGGCGTCTTTAGAGCATCCTGCACAAACTGGAAGCCGCTGCGCGTGAAAGCCCCTTTCACCTTGTGGCTGCTTAAAATGATCCCGACCGAATCCGGATATTGCTCATTAAAGCTCAGGTCACGATTGTTCTGTGAAGCCTTGGATAGGAGTTGTGCGTAAAAGCGATCGATTCCTGCGAACTGCTGCAGATAAGCGCGCGCTTGCTCGACCAGCATGCGGGAGCTACCGCTTGAAAACGGGTTCTCCTTGGCCAGTTCGACAGCATAGTAATCGAACTGCAACCCAGCCAGGTTCTTGCGATCGTTATCGATGTCGCGCCCGTTGACCCAATGGGTCATCAAAACGGGAGTTAAGAACTCTTTTGTACTCTTGTCGTGATCGGTGGGTTCCGTGGTGATGAGGTAGGCCTTCAGATCGTTGTAGGCCTTTTCATAGGCATCGTTGGGCGCGTTTGCTGCCGGCTTATCAGGCAAGGCTAACAGGCTATCGGCCACCCGCTTTTGGGTCTCGCCGAACAAGATGCGCCGGAAGCGATCGAAATAGACCGGCTTGGCATCGCGATAGACGCGATCGCCGACATAAAGGCCCCAACGCATGCTCCATGGAGCGCCGGTGTCTTCGTAGTCGGAAAGCGTGACGAGTTCTCCGCGCAGACGTTCCAGCTTTTGCAAATCGTGGAGGGAGGCCGCTTGGCCAGTAGCGGTTTCGAGAGGACCCAGATCAGAGACCGCCTCTTGCACACTGGTTTCCAGCGCACGATTCCGGAAGAACGAAACCAGGAAGCCGGTGAGGCAGACAAGCCCGACGAATACCACAGCGCCCAAAGCAAAGCGGCGAAGCAAGTTCACGCGCGAACTGGATCCGCTGGTCGCCAGAGCCACGCGGTCTTTTACCAGAACGTCGTTGAACAGGCTGGTCAGAAAGACCCACTGCGGCATGCGTCGAGGCCCCCCGCTGCGCACGGCGACCGGCGCCTGTTGCACCAGCGAGGTTCCACCGCGAAAGATTTGCGTGGCGCCCGAATTCAAGTCCGCTTCCGGAGTCTCGATCGCCATCGAACGCGCGGCAACCACGTCGTCGACGACGATGGGCCGCACTCCGGTGAAATAAAACCCGCGAAGAAACGGATTCGTACCCAGGTGGCTGGGACGCGCCAGGTCCACCAGAAACTGGACGAGCAGCGTGCGCAGCTTGTTCAGTTCCCTGGGGAACTCATAGATGCCGGGCAGCTTTTCGCCTTCGTGTTCGCGAGGAAGCAGGAGAATCCGTCTCTCGGCCAGGGAGTAGAAAATCTCGTCAAACGCCTTGGTGAGACGGCGGGTTTCCTCATCGGCATACACGCCGGCGTTCAGCGAGCGCAATGGCAAGGTAGCTCCCAGAACCTCGGCGACTTCATCCTTGCTCATTCCGCGCACAAACTCGGCGAAGAAAGAAATTCGGTCGACCCTGGTGAATAAAACGTAGACCGGAAAGCTGATGCCCAGGAGCTGGGAGACTTCCTGCAGCCGCACCGAGAGCCGGCGTGCCGCAGAAACGGTAGTTTCGCTCGCGCCTGACTGCAGAAAATTCTCACAATCAAAACACACGATCGCAGCCCGCGGAGCTTGCGCCCGTTTGCCAATGGCAGCCGAAAAACGCGCCGGCTGCAGCAGCTTGACCAGTCGACGCCAGCGGTCGGCTTGTCCCATCATCCCGCCAGCGGGGTCTACAAAAATGGCTTGTCGCGTGTACCAGATGTTGGCCGATGAGGTAGGCAGAACCTCAGTGTCCCGATACACCTGCCCGGCCAAGAGTTCCGGATCAAGCGCGGAATGAATAACGACGGTCGTCTTTGTCGAGCCGGGATCTCCGAGAACAAACACCAGCGGAAGGCTGCCAAGGTTGGTCCCTTTCCCCAGGGTCGAGTGCTTTAACCGGCGGATCGCCTCCCGAACTACTGCATCCAGATCGTCAGTCCCGCTGGGTCGGGAGCCGTCTTCCGGGGGAGGCTCATTCGCTTTTCGTACCGTGTGCTGATACCACAAAACGACTCCTGCCGCGATCAGCCCCAACAGTGCAAGCACACCACGCAATATCCAAATATCGGAGCCATGCAGATGCAGCAAACTGCCGCAAACCCAAACCAGCACCATGTAAATCAGCAGTACTAGAATGGTCACCCAGTACATCCGAACCCCCTTATCTCAGTATTTCGGCCACCAGAGCGGAGAGCGACGACACTCCCGACATCAGGACGAACTTGGAAACGATGAATCCGACCAGCGCCAGACCTGCGACGATCAGCGCGACATTGCCCAGAACTCGGCTCCAGCGATCCGATTGCACGATGCGCACCGCATCGGCAGGAATGGCGCCCCGCGGAGATAAGGGACCGGCAGGGCCCCGAATCCGCCGGATCTTCTCCTGGATTGCTGCCATGATGGACCGCAAGTCCCCGCCTGCGGCATAGCGTCCTTTAAAACCCAACAGCAGGCAGAGGTAATACACCTCGAGCAGATCGGCTGCTTCGTTGGAATCGTTGCGGTTCAGCGCCTTCTGCAATTCCTGGAAGAAGACTTCGCCGGCGAGTTGATGACCAAACAATTCCGCCTGCAAAGGGAGCCGTGGCCAGTTGGCAAATACCGGGTTTCCCGAACTCAGCACCGATTCGTCGAGAAAAGCCACAACTGCAAAAATCACCTGCCTTACGTCTTCCGGGTTGCAGCCGCGACTGCGCGCTTCCTGTTCGGCGACCCGCAACCCTTGTCTCATCTGTGCCCGGAAGGCTTCGGGGTCCATGACCGCCTGGCGGTTGTAGCGCAACCGCACCACGGCGGTGAACACTTCCTGAAAGCCCAGCGCGAGGTTCCAACCCCGCCGATCCAGAGCAGGACTCGATCCCCGGTAACTTCCTAGTGGTGTAACTTGTGTTGATCCCATGTCAACTCTCAAGCAAAACGATCAGTTCAACTTCAGGGGATGGCAGTTCGCCCGGCACATACACACCGACTCTAGAAGTTTGCATGATGTGTTCCCAGCAAGGGCCGCTCCGGGTGACGACGAAGTACTGGCTGTCGACCTTGGCGGCAATTGCCGCGGGCGGGACCTGCATATGGGTTAGTGTCAGACCGGGTAGGGCTCGTTTCACGAGTTCTGGAACAAACTGTGCGGAACACACCTTCACCAGCTTGAGAGTCTTCGAGATAACGTCGGCTTCTCCCACCGGCGACCGCACGCCCAGCACCCAGCGGGAACGTCCCAGACAGCGTTGGTCGCGAATCTGCCCTTCGTGGAAATATCGTGCCGCGGGTGCAAGCGGAATCACGATCGCCTGCGAGGGAACAATTATCTCGAGGTGCCGCAGGATGTGCTCCTCGAGGTAGGTGAAGCCCGGACCGGGATCATAGTGGTTATAGGCGGGGAGTGAACGGGGATTGCTGTCGAGGCTGAAGGTACAGAGTGCCCCGGCGAGCCGCGACATTTCGCGAAAAAGTTCTTCGGGATGCCGGTGTTTTGCCAGCAGAATATGGCGCAACGGAGTCAGACTGGAGTTGATGGCATGCAGAAACCAGAACTGAGCGACCTGGCGGGCCGACATGCCAGTCTGGAATTTTCCACCCGCTTGCTGCTGCTCTTGCGTGACGACGGCGCTCTTCTCCTCCAGAATTTCAACCAGTCGCTGCAGCATGGCGGTAAGCCGCTCGTTCGAACTCAGACGCAGACAAGGTGGGACATGGGTCGGATCGTAGACGAAGTGACCGGACTGATCACGCATGACCCGGGCAATGGGAAGAGTCAGCAAATTATCGTCTTCTTTTGACAGGACAACTAAGCGAATATTTTTCTTGCCTAACTGCACCGGCTTGGCGTCAAGTCCTGTGTTCTCGTCGCTAACCATTTCGACGGTGCTGGTGTAGCGAGCACTCCCGGACGGAATCGGATCCAGGTCGCAGTTCTGCTGGCCGGGCACCCAGCGGGGAATGGCAAGGGCCACCGTCAAATTGTCAGTGGCGGGTTGAAACTGTTCGGCAATGTTGTAGGGATCGGGGCGAGGATCACATTCAGGAATATCAAAAGGCAGGCCATCCTGAAACATTCCGCGCGCGTGCAACAAGCTCACGGTGCCATTGCGCAACGCATCGGCATCGAGTTGGCACGCCGCCAGTCCGTACGCGTCCTTCCACAGGCTGGCCGTGGCAAAGTGAACGGCCTCCTCGAAATAGCGGTTTTGCGCCTGAAAATGCTGCGGAGCCAGATACATGCCCTCCGCCCACACCACTCTCGACAACAACTTCATGCCGGCTTCACCTGGTACCAGGAGACTTACTGTGAGTCGCGCGAGGCTGCCGGAGGCACACTTTGACGGTCGCGGCACGCATTCGCGTCTGGCCAGCGATGCTAGGCGGATCAGTCCCTATTGTCAAGGAATTCAGCGGCTTGCGCGGCTTGCGGCGGCTTGCGCCGCAACAGAATGGAGCGTCTCTCCTTTTTAGTTCGATTTCTCTTGAACCGTTGAACGCAGGATCTTGACCGGCCCCAGCAGCCCGGACGAAACGAGTTTCGAGTCCGCCTTGTAGAACTTCGGCGACGTAAAAGTGTAAGTCTTGGGAGGATTAGGCTGGCGGTCGCCGATGATCCGGTTCACCCAAGGGTTCGTGACCTTGATCTCGACGGTGTTCGGGCCCGGCTTCAAGGCGCTAGTAACGTCGGCGCGGTAAGGTGTCTTCCATAGAATGCCGAGGGGCTTACCGTTGACCGAGACTTCCGCCAGATTCTTTACTTCGCCCAAGTCAACTGACAGCTTAGTGTCATGCTTGAACCAGTCGGGCGGAGCTTGAATCGTTTTAGTATAGGTACCTGTGCCAGAGAAGTACTTGACTCCTTCGTCGGGGTTGTCGCTCCAAGAGGCCAACTTATCGAGAGTGATTTTCGCAGGGGCTCCGCGATCCGGCTCGAAGCTGAGATCCCAGGGACCCTCTACGGTCGCGATGGCTTCTTCCCTGATCGTCGGAAGGGTGCGCGATGGGGTCTTCGCATTTTTACGGAATACGACGAAGACAGTGCCCCACGGCTCGAGGTGCAGGGGGACCGTGGTGCGGCCTCCTACGATGAGGTAGGCAGAGGGCTCCATCAGGCCGGTATCTGCATGCCATAGTTCGGCTTCTTTCCCGTCCGCACGGAAGGTTGCGTCTAACGCCTCGTCGCGGTTATTACGATTGTCCACGTAATAAAGATCTCCATCAACAAGCTTGCGGTGAACGAACAGCAGATTGGCATCGGATTCCGGTTTCGTGTATGCGAAGTCCGGCTCCACATCAACGGCGGCGAGCACGTCCGCTAACTTCTGGTCGCCATAGACTCTGCCCTTGCCGACGGAATTGCCGGCGCCGGAACCCCATAGCTGATCGACAATACTCTGGAATTCTTTCGGATCGTCGCTCAGGCTTGGGGTGTCGGTGGGCTTCGGACCGGAGACGACGGCCCCTGCCTCAACCAGGTCGCGAATCTTCCGCAACACAGGAAGGGACATGTGCTGGCTGTGAGGATCGAGCGCGAGCGCGTGATATGTCATGCCGCTGGGCGTGGCGAGTTGACCGTTTTCGAACTTGAGCACGTGCACCACTGCGTCGGCGTTGAAGTAGTCGAAGTTGTAGCCTTCGGGTACGTCCGGACCCTGCTTTCCGAATAACGCGGTCAGGTTGGAATCCTCCCCGTAGAAATAAGCGATATCCGCAGCGAAATGACCCTGCTGCAGCAGATAGCAACTCCGCGCGAGGTATCGAACCCAAGGCGTAGCCTGTTCCGCCCAGGTTTCGTTGCGGGTGAACCATTGTCCGAAGGGTCCGAGAGAAAGGCCCGGCTTTTTGTCGAGTAGCGGTTGGTGAACCGAGGTGTGGATGACGAATCGATTCAATCCCATCGCCATTTCTTTATCAGCGGTCGGTTTCAGGGTTGCTGGCGACCACGCCCACGCGCCCGACGAGGCGGTCATGGATTCGGCCGCGACTAGATTCTGACCGTAAATGTGCGCCACGGAAGCGGATTCACGAATGTCCGCGTTGTAGCCGGGCAGGTCTTTGTTGACTCCCGGTTTCTGCGTCCACATCGCCGACATGGGAACATCGTTACTGCGTTTCACCTCCATGCCGTCCCCAATGAAAGCGCGGCCCTCTTCATGAGACTCGCCATAGTGACCCATCCCACGTTCGTGGAGCATGGCCGTAATCTGGTCGTAGTGATACTCGGCCAGCAGGTCGCCCAGAGTTTTTCGGAAGTCCCAAAGAAAGCGCTCGCTTGACTCCGAACTCTCGATTACGCGGCCCGTCAGCACCGGCATCCATGGACGCGGATCATAGCCGCGACGCTTGCTGAACTCGGCAATCATATTGTCGGTCCAATTCGCCGTGCCGGCTTCCCAACTGTCATTGATCACATATTTCAAACCTTGCTTTCCCATGAGTGGGCCAACCGCGCTCTTGTAGTTATCGAGGTACGTGTTCATGTACTCCCGGACATCGTCGCGGCTGAGCTTGTCCACTTCAGGTCCTGTGCCTTCCGGGGATGCGGGATGGTTGGTTACTCCAGTGAGCGAGTAGCCAAAGCGCAGAACAACCCAGCGGCCCTGCGGCGGAGTCCAGTCGAGCGTGCCGTCGGGGTGCATCTTGGAGGTCAGATCCACGGTGTCGCTCTTGCGAATCGCATCGGCAGCGGCGACAGGGGGCGTTGCGAAGGATTCGAAACTCTGGAGGTTGGCAAAGCCAGCTTTCTCTTCGAAGCGGCTGACGCGGGCGTCCGGGTGGAGCACCAGTTCCGAAATCTCGAAGTTGGGGTTGGGCTTCGCGTTGCCGAAATCTCCAAAAGGATTCTCGACATCAAAAGTCATGTTACTTTCTCCCGATGGAGGCTTGTCGGTGAAGGCTACTCGGAAGAAACGTGCCGCGGTCCCGAGGAATGCGATGGTGTGTTCCTCGCCGCCATCGTTGGGAATGTCGGTAAGCTTGCGGAAAGTTTGGCCGTCATCGCTGGCCTGTACCTCGGCGATGGATGGCGCCGCTCCAAACATGTTGGCCGCCGCTGCGCCCGGATCGTTGAGCACCAGAGTCACGGCGTGCATCGTCTGCGGGCTTCGAAATTCATACTGAACCCACGATTGCTGGCCTGCCGGGGCCTTTGGCAATTGTGTGGTTTTGACCAAGTCTCCGTCCGTTAACAAAGCTAAGTCGAGGTTCCCGGCGCTCGAAGTAATCTTTGGTTGCAGCGCGGACACAGGGACATCGCTTTCGGGTGCGCGATAAGCGATGACTGCGCTGTCAGCGTAAAAGGACGGCGGCGCTGCCGGTGCCTGGCCACCTATCATGGCCAGAAAATCGAAGATCGGAATATTTTGAATGGGGCCGCTAACCGTGGGCGGGTGTGGTAACACGCCGTTGAAAGGCTTGCCGCCTTCAATCCTAGTTTCGCTCCACACGACTTTTTTCATACCCTGGCTGGGCTTCACCCAGGGCCCGCCTGATTCGCTCCAGCCCGGTGAACCCGCGATTGCTTCTTCGAGTCCAAGTTGGTCGGCGAGCTTGGTGGTGAAGAGGAACGCGTCTTTCCACTCCGGCGTCATGTAAATCAAACGCTTGTCCACCAGTTTGGGCGTGCCGAGTGACGCGTCGAAGTTCTGGAAGCCGCCGATGCCGACACGGTTCATCCACTCGAGGTCAAGCTTGATGCCTTCCTTGGTGATGTTGCCATTCATCCAGTGCCACCACACCCGTGGCTTCGCCGAATTCGGCGGTGTCTCGAAGCCGGCTTCCAGATTCTGTCCGAATGTTGAGACTCCAACGCTGACTATGAATGTGAAAAGAGCCAGTTTCCGAATGACTGCAGCGAGAGTGTAGCTCACCGTGTGAGTCCTCCGATTCCCGATTTCAATTCCCTTCCGTTGGCGTTCGGTTCCCCAGGCTGCCTCACTTAAGCTCAAAGTTGTACGACCCCGCACCAATCATCACCACACGCGATCCTCCCTCTTGCTCAGACGCCACGGGATTGCCGTCTTCCGTGAGGTGCGCCCCGGGAATTTCCGGCAGGAAGACTTTGGCCGAAGTATTGGCGGGAATCGTGAGCTTGAGAGAAAACGGGCCCGCCGCCGTTCCGCTCCAATCGCTGACGATCGTGCCGTAGACCGACTCATATTCCGCTCGCGCCGAGGTCATGCGCGAGTCGAGGTGCGGGTGAATGACGATCTCTTTGAAGCCGGGCGAGTCGGGAGTGGTATCGATTCCGGCGGCGTAGCGATAGACCCACGCAATCACGGATCCGAACGCATAGTGATTGTAAGAATTCATGGAGGGATCGCCCGTATCTCCATTCCAGCGCTCCCACCAGGTAGTCGCTCCCTTCGAGAGCATGTAGCCCCACGAAGGATAGGTTTCGTTCAGCAAGAGACGATAGGCGACATCGCTCCGCCCATGATCGGCGAGGGTGAACAGCAGGAAGGGAGTGCCCAGGAATCCTGTCGACAAATGCCAGTTGCGCGACTCGATCTCCTTCACCAGTTTGTCGACCAGCAAGGGCTCGAGCCCTGTGGGCGCCATTTTTGTGTACAGGGCGACAACGTAAGAAGTCTGCGTTCCGGTCCCGACTTCGCCATCATCCTTGATATAAGCCTTCTGGAAAGCGGAGCGGATGTTCTGCACAACTTCGTCGTAGCGTTTGGCGTCGTCCTCCTTGCCGACGGCGTGCGCCATTTGTGACATCATGTGGGCGATCAGAGCCCAGTAGGCCGTGGCAAGCAGATCTTTATTTGTACGCTCATCGGGGGCGAGCCAGTCTGCGAAGTTGGGGCCCACGCCCTTCTTGCGAAGGAAGTCAGGATTCCTGCTTTGGATGAAGTCCATCCAGCGCCGCATGGCATCCCAGTTCTGTTCGATGATGGCTTTGTTTCCGTATTGCATCCATGTCGTCCAGGGAACGATCACTCCGGCGTCACCCCAGCCCGGAGCGCCTACCCTGCCTTCGTTCCATGCCGACGTACCTTCTGTTCCCCCTCCGCCGAACGGGAGTGTGTTGGGTGAAACATTGGTAAACGCGCCCTCGCTGGTTTGAGCGTCGACGATGTCCTGCATGAACTTCTGTGAGAACGCGGCGATGTCGAAGTTGTAGCTTCCCGTACGCCAGAAGACGCCAGCATCTCCCATCCACCCCAGGCGTTCGTCGCGCTGTGGGCAATCGGTAGGAATGCTTAGAAAATTTCCGCGCTGACCCCAAATGCCGATCGACCACATGTGGTTCACCAGGTCGCTCGATGTGGTGAGCCTGGCAACGGGATCGCCGCTGACGCTGCTGACGACTTCTCCTTTGAGGGCATCGAGACTGGGCACTCCGGGGTAGCCTGTGATCTCAACATAGCGGAAGCCGTGGAAAGTGAAGTGGGGCGCGAACGTTTCTTCGTCGCCACCTCGTAGAATGTAGACGTCGGTCGCATCGGCGTTGCGCAGATTTTCTGTGTAAATGGTCCCATCCGGATTCAGAATTTCGGCAAAACGCAGGCGGACTCTGGTGCCCGACGCGCCTTTCGTTTTCAGGGTCACCCATCCCACCATGTTCTGACCCATGTCGAAAATGTAAGTTCCGTTGGAGAGGGGAGTCACCTGCTTGGGATCAAGCGTGGCGATAACGCGAGCGGGGTCTGTGATCTGGCTTGAGATGGCAATGGACGGAGCTTCCGAAACAACCGCCGAAGACCAGTGCGAGTCCTCGAATTTGGCCGCTTTCCATCCGTCCTGCTCCAAGCGTGCGTCGTAAACTTCCCCGCCGTAGATCTGAGACTCAATGATGGGAGAGGCCGCCGCCTTCCACGAATCATCGGTAGCCACCGTCTCGTGGCTGCCGTCCGCGTAGTCGAGTTCGAGTTGCGCCCGGAAGCGATTCGGCGGGGAAAAGAAATGCATCCCGACCCAGGTGAGCGGGCTGCCATACCAGCCGTCACCGAGGAGCGCGCCGATGGCATTGTTGCCGTTCGTCAGCAAATTGGTTACATCGTAGGTTTGATAGAGGACGCGTTTGCGGTATTCGGTGAAGTCTGGCGTCAGGACGTCGGCGCCGACGCGGCTGCCGTTCAGATAAGCGCGGTAGCTTCCGAGAGCGGTCACGTAAAGTCTTGCGCTATGAACGTTCTTCGTCACCGACAGCGTTCGGCGCAGGTAGGCCGCCGGCTGCGGCAGCGGTCCAGGATCGCCGAGGCGCTTGTCGGTCAAATCGCCGACGGTTTGAGCTGGCTGCCCACTCGACTCCTTTTCTGGAACCGCCTCCCATTTCTCGCTGGTGGGAATGCGCATGACCGAACCGTCGTTGAGCTTGATCTTTACTAGCGCTGCCAGCGCGGCCTTCGAGGTTGTGGCTCCGGCGTTCGGCCCCCTCCGAGGCACGTCCGGAGCGGTAAGGTGTACCGCAATCGAATTCTTGCCGGCTATGAGTTTGTCGGCAATGTCCCTCCGGTCGAAAGTACCCCATTCTTTCTTTCGTCCTACTTCGTGGCCGTTCACGGTTGCTGTGAAGTCGCCGCGAACCGCGAGCGACAGTGCCGCGTCTCGTGGCTTTTCTTTAAGAGTCAGACTCACTCGAAAGGTCGCGGATGTCTTCGGAACTACGGCCAAGGCATCCTGGCCTTTGAGCCAAATCCAGCGAATTCCCTCGCGGTCGGCCTGATCTTCGGGATTTTTCCAGGCGATCCACTTTGCCTTCCAGTCCTCGGGGTGCATGAGACCCGTCTCCCACCATGCGGGTTCGTCCGATTCGGACATTTGTCCGGCCGTATCCCAGACTCTTACCTTCCAGTAGTAGCGGTGCTGGGATTCCAATACTGGCCCGCGGTAAACGATGTCGACCGATTCTCCAGAATTGCTTTTTCCGCTGTCCCAAATGTCTGCGCTGCCGGCGCTCAACTGCTCTGGAGTGCTTGCCACTAGAATCTCGTAGGCAGCCTGCTTCCAGTTGCGCTCGGAGTTATTGCTCTGCCAGGAGAGGCGAGGCAAAGGCTGGTCGATCCCAAGAGGGTTCACCAGGTACTCGCACCGCAAATGCACCGGAGCAGCCCAAGCGGCCGCGGTCAACCCTAAGAACACGATCATCACGCAAACTGTCAGGATCCTCTTCACGGTTCTTTCTCCTGCGCAGGGCAGTCGTTACTACCAGCAACTCAACGGCGGGGATGGTTGCACCTCGTCGGCGCGAGTGTCAACCGGAGAACTCCTGGTACCCGCCGTTTCGCTATGCCAAAGACGGTAGTGCCACGGAAGAAGCGCCAAGGTTGAAAGACCGCTTGATCCGCGCTTTGTTGGCCGGGCTTGCTAGGCTGTCAGCCAATCGGGAGAGCGCCCGAAACCACTCTGCATCTGTTTCGCATTGCACAACTGGAGCACTCCGGAAAGCGGTAGTTGTTGCGCCCCACGATTCAACAGACTTGTATGCATTCCATGCCCAGCAACGCGCCAAACTTTCTTAGCCTGCTTGCGATGTGTCCCACTCCAACGGCACAGTGGTGGGCAGGGCCGTGGACATTCCACTGATTCATAAAGTTTCTGGCGCCAAGCGAAAAGCGGTAACGGCTGTTCGTGTTGCCGATTTCCAAAATCGGACCCGCCACGGATTCTCCTTCAGCCACGAGCAACCTTAGTTTCCCGTCTACAGTCTGCACCACTGAGAGCAGCGTCACTGGCCCCTGCTTTACTGACATCTCCACGGAGAGCCCGTGCCCCACCTTGCCGTGGTAGACCTCCAGCGGACGCACCTTGGTCTTTCCCTGGGCAATCGCGATGTGGCCCGGGCCGTCGTGTCCCATAAGAACCACATCGTCGTTGTAGTCGACTGCATAGTATTCGGTGAACGATCCTCCGGCGCCAAATGAGTCGAGGATCTTCATGGCTTGGACGTTCTTGATTTCGTACTCTCCTGCTACGGGAACGCCGCGTGCGGTCAGTAAACTCGTTCCCAGGATGATGGAACTGATGGCATCTTCGTTTTCGCCGCTCCCCACCCCCTTGTGGTAGTACGCCAAGGAACCGAGCGCGTGAATCTCGACCAACCGGTCGAGGGCCACAGAAGTACGGGCCGCGCGCTCCAGTTCCTCGGCGGAGCAGTCCGGCTGTACATCCAGCGTGGCCCTGAATTCCGCGACTTTTCTTTGAAGATCAGCCTGTCCGACCTCTCGCCGCAAAGCAGCCAATTCTTCCACCTCAAGGATCTCGATGTGACCTCCGAAGTAAGCGCAATGCTGCGTTAGGTCCGAATAGATGTCGAGCATGCCGCCGTAGTAGTTGCCCATCACACCGAGACGATTGTGTTCCATGATGTGGGCGACGCGGGCCGCGTCGATCCACTCCGAGATCTCACCCCAGGCCTCGGGATCGTCTTGCAACATGCCGCTCACCTGGAAGAACGGAATCCGACAGCGGTTGAACACGTTGGCAATTTCTGGAACCGGGCATGCCTGGCAGTGGGCGAGCCACTCTCCTGTCATTTTTGTGCGGTCGTTCATGCGATTGAAGCTGTCGTAGTCGATCGCCGCCGCTGGCGCAAGATTCAGAATGATAACGGGGACCTTCGCCCGGCGCACTGCGGGCAGCACCGTTGAGGATAGGGCATAGGTCGTGACATATAGGAAGATGAGGTCGACGTCCGCTTTGCGAAATTCGTGCCCGGCCGAAAGCGACTTCTCAGGCGTATCGATCAAGCCCAGGTTGACCACCTGGACGCGGGGGCCCGCGAGTTTTCGAGCGACTTGCGTGACGTAGCCGGCCAGGCGCTCCTGCAGCCCGGGAAATTGTGGCCAGTAGGTATCCAGACCGATTCCGAAGAGGCCGACCTTGAGCGGATCCGGAGTGGTCATGAGTGGTCTTCGCTCGACGCTTTCGTCAGTCTTAATCAAACGTTTTAGGAATCGTTGGCCAGCATAGTCGCTGTGCGTTTGAGCCGCAAGCCATGCCGCACGATGGCCGGGCCGTTCTGCATTGCAAAACCACACTCCTAACGTTGAGCCCTTGGATAAAGTGGAGCAGAATGCAGCTTCCTTTAAAAAATACGCGACAAGTGGCGGGCACTGCGGCGCGGCTCGTGCGAGTGCCGTTTGTCATCGCGAAATAAGTTCGCTCCTGGCAATCGGCGATTGACGTTCCCGCCAGTGAGTGCGAACATTCGGCCTCACAAAGGACGTTGCTCAAACGCCGCAAGTGTCATCGACTCGATCTTCCGGAGGAGACAATGAACTGCGAGTTGCCGAGGACTTCAATAGCTCTGCTGGTCGTCGTGCTGTTGGCCCAACTCTCAGTCGCACAAGACCAGCCTGCCAAGATTACCGTTCACTGGGACAAGATCTCGCGCATTTCCCAGACGACGCCGACTCTGCAAGTCGTGGTAAATCCTCCTTTACGTCGCGGGACGCCGGTTCACGACAATGCATTTAAGTCGCTGCACGATTTGCAGGCTGACTACGTGCGTTACGTACCATGGCTCCCCTATCCGAAGCTGGGCGTGGCCGAACTGGAGCCTCCTGCTGACGGCAAGACGTTCTGGGACTTCGCCGCGATCGATCCGATGACGATCGACTTCCTCGACGCCACTAAGGGGCACTCGGTCATTCTCAACTTCAGTACGATTCCGCAGTGGATGTACAAGTCCGACAAACCGTGGACCTATCCCGCGGACCCAGATCAGGTCACGTGGGACTACGAGCGCGGCACCGAACTACGTGATCCCAGCATGAAAGAAGTAGCCGATTACTACGCACGACTGGTGGCCTGGTACACGAACGGCGGCTTCACCGATGAAATCGGCAAACGTCACGAGTCGGGCTACCACTATTCAATCTCGCACTGGGAGGTGCTGAACGAAATCGACTTCGAGCACCACATCGACCCTGAAACCTACTCTCGCCTTTACGATGCAGTCGTCACCGCCATAAAGAAAGAGCAGCCCGGTATGAAGTTCGTTGGGATGGCGCTGGCCATGGAGACCGACCCGCACTATTTTGAGTACTTCCTTGACCACAAACACCACCAGCCCTGCGTTCCGCTGGATTTCATCTCCTATCACTTCTACGCAATTCCTACCCCGGACGAAACACCAGAGGTGGAGCAGTTCACGTATTTTGATCAGGCGGATGGATTTCTGAAAACGGTGCGCTACGTGGAATCGATTCGGAAACGCCTTTCTCCCGAGACTAAGACCACGATCGACGAACTGGGCGTGATCTCGGCTGATGACCTTACGCAGGGAGAGCCTGGACACGTCGCCAAGCCAATCGAGAACTCGTATTGGAATCTGGCTGGAGCGCTGTATGCCTACCTTTTCGGTGAGCTGACGAATATAGGCATCGATGTCGCCGGCGAGTCCCAACTGGTGGGCTTTCCGACTCAGTTCCCTAGCGTGTCGATGGTGGATTGGAACGACGGCAAGCCGAATGCGCGGTTTTGGGTCCTGAAGCTGATTCACGACAATCTCGGCGCCAACGACAAACTAGTAGAGATCGAGGAGGCCAAGCCGAACAACCCCTATATCTACACGCTTGCCTTTGCAACGCATGATGGGAAACGGCGAGTGCTGCTGGTCAATAAGCGGGATCGGACATTTGATGTCTCTGTAGTCGGCGCCAGCGGGGGCCAAGTTGATTACGTGGATCAGACCACGGGCTTCCAGCCCCCCTCGAGCACGAAGCTGACCGCTGACTCTGTGAAGCTGGCAGGATATTCGGTCTCAGTGGTCACCCTGCCATAACCTGAGCAACGACGATTCATTGCGCGGCGTTGGGGTCGACTTCCTGCTTCGTGACCTGATCGGGCGTGAATATAGCCTGCGGCGCGATGTGCTCACTGGATTTCTGCCGGAGCCGCTGAAATTCGGCGTCTGCCTTCTCGGCCTCCGCGGTGTTGCCCAGGGCCTTTTCTGCTCTCGCCAGCCGATACCAGGACACAGCGTCGTCATGATTCAAAGCGATGGCTTTCTGAACATGCGGCAGCGCAAGCCCCGGCTGACTCAGTGACAGCAGAACCGATGCCAGACCTAGATGGGCCTCTTCAAAGTCCGGATGAGACTTCAGGGCCAGCTCAAAGGCATCTTTGGCTTCGTTGAGTTGGCCTGAAGTACGATAGATATCCCCGAGTTCGTACGCCGCGTTAGCGTTGCTGGAATCGAGCTCCAGTTCTTTTTCGAACTCTTTCATCGCCTGGTTGCGATCATCTGTGGAGGTAGCGTCTCGCGAGCGAGCAAGAAACGTTCGACCCAGTCGATAGTGAACGCCCGGCCGGCGGGAATCGATCGCAATCACCCGCTGATATTGGTCGATCGCCTGGACGTACGATCCCTGGCTTTCATAGGCTTCGCCGGCAGCCTGGTGGCGCCAAACGGAGTTGGGAGCGATCCTGGCCAACTTCTGTACGCTCAGGAAAGCAACATTTCCAAAGATCTTCGCGTCGTGGTAAAGAACCTCGGGATCATTGGGATAGAGACGATCCAGATCCACCGCGACCTCCACTGCCTTGCCGTCCTGGTGTAGCCAGGTGTAGGCCCTCTCCAACTGCAGGCCGCACATCCGCTTGATGGCAGTATCCGCCGAGCGATGGAACCCTTTTTCCAGCCCTGGCAGCGCCTCCTGGTATTGACCGAGTTCTGACAGCGACATGGCCAGCAGGGTATCCAGCTTAGGGAGTGACGGATTGACCTTGAGGGCATGTCGCAAAGACGGAACAGCCTGCTCGAATTTCTTCTCCTGAAAGTAGATGAGCCCCAGGTTGGCGTAGATCTCGGGAACGTCGGGCTCGAGACTCCGCAGCTTTTCGAAAGCGCGCTCGGCCTCGGGGTAGCGTGCCTCTGCTAACGCCTTTTGCCCCTCCTGCGAATAGCGCTCAATTTCCGCGTCGGCCGAGCTTTGGCAGTGTCCGGCGCAGGCCCAGAGACAAATAGCAAATGCCGCACCTTTCAATACCGTCCTTGGGAAGTGAAGCATGCCCCGAGTGTACCTCACTACACATCGATCAGAATGGCTCTTCGAACTTGTTTGACAACCAACGTCCTCTCAATCCACGGTTGACTACGGCATAGACTTACCGGACGCCTTTGACTTGATTTCTCAGCAACTCCCAATTACATATCTTGGGGACTCTGGGGGCGGAATTCTTGATGCGATCTATGGTTCGCCTGCTTCGTCTGCTGTCTGCCGCAGCCTTGCCGGGAGCGATTCTGGCGGGAGGATGCGGCGGGCGTGGCGGCCTTATCATCACGCAACAGCCAATCGCGGTTTCGCTCCCAATTTCCACTGTGGTCGTACCGCAAGACGGAATGCAAGTGATTGTGCCAATCAACATCACCTCAACCAGCGAGACCGCTCTGGTGAGCGTTAGCGGCCTGCCCAGCGGGGTTCAAGTGAAATATTCAGCATCGGACACAAGCCCTTCCGGTTCACTTGCGTTCACGGCCAATGCCTCGGCACCGCAAGGCACATATGTGCCGACAGTGACGGTGAACTCGGCCGGGGCAACCGCCTCCAGCAGTTTCACACTGGTCATCACGGCAGCCTCCCAGACGGGAAGCATTCCCGGGCAAGACAAATCTGCCACGCCCCGAAAGGCGTGGCAGAGTAAACGGGCAGCGTGAAGCCATTTCTCAGAAGGTTAACTTCCCACTCAGTTGAAGGATACGAGACGACGATGCCTGGGTAATTTGACCGAAGTCGGAAGCACCGACCGTACGGGAGATGGCAGCGTTGCCGCCCGACCCTGCGAGGACCAGGCCGCCCACGTCACCGCCGTATTGGTGATGGTTGAAGGTGTTGAACGTGTCCAGGTGTAAGGCGAATCTGACCCGTTCACTGATCACGAACGCCTTTCCGATACCCATATCCCAGTTGTTGATACCAGGCTGGCGCAGAATGTTTCGCCCGGTAGTCCCGAACACACCGAGAGCAGGTTGAGTAAAGCAGGCCGGATTCAGACGCTGGAACGGACCCGACAGGCCGGAGTGGATGCCGCAGCCGGAGACGCGGTCCGAACGCTGGGGAACAGCTTGGAGGACGCCGCTTATGTCGTTGGCGTAGACACTATAGGGGAATCCGGTCTGGAACGTGGTGATGCCGGTGAGTTCCCAGCCGCCCACTAGCAGGTTGGCTGCCCGGCCGACTCCTCCCAGCACCTTCTTTCCCCGACCGATCGGCAGTTGATACACGTAGCTGGCCACGAACCGGTGATCGACGTTGAAGTCCGAAGGTCCGTAGTCCAGTTCGGGATGATGATTGTCCATCGTGCCCTGGAAGCCTTCGCCGGTGGCGCCGACTCCGGCCGCCGCCGACTTGTCATCCATGCTCTTGGCCCAGGTGAAGACTCCGGTTACGGCCAAGTCGCCAGCGCGATGCTCAAACTTCACGTTCATCGCGTTGTAATGAGAATAGCCGTGCCAGTCGCTGTTGATGTAGAAATTGGTGAAATTCTTATACGGCAACCGACTTGTGTTCGTGCAGGGGGCTTGTTTGAGGTTGTCGTAGTTGCCTCCCGCGTCCTTGTGCTGACAGAACGCCAGGCTGGATGCGGGAATGGGGAACGGCTGCGCGATGTTGCGACGGTCGAGCAGGTGGACCGCGTGGGTTCCGATATAGTTCACTTCTAAGGTCGTGTTCCGGGCAAGCTCGCGCTCGACCGACACATTCCACGACTGGACATAGGGATTGATGGGATTTTCCGACTCGATCACCGCCAGGAACGACAGGGTCGATGCGGGGAACGGCGCCAAGTTGGAGAAACTCGCGAACTGCTGGTTGCTGAGCTTGAATGGTATGGTGGGATCGGATCCGGGGCTCAAGTTGTTTCGAATACTGTACGGATAAATGTCCGCGGAGTCGTCGATTTCACGTCCTTCCGAAGAGTCGAAGAAGATTCCGTAGCCGCCGCGCACCACCGTCTTGTTAGTGAGCCGGTAGGCAAAGCCGAATCGTGGAGCGAAGGGCTTCTTCGAGCCGGGGTGGGGCACGGAGCCGCAATACCTCAGGATAGGGCCGCTCGTCGCATCGCCTCCCGGCGCCACGCCGTTGTTCGATAGCGCCTTGTCGGCGTAGCACAGCCCGCCATTAGGGTTGGTCACGTCAAGCCAGAAGAAGTGGTTCGATTGCTCATAGGCGGCGGCCCGGTAATCCCACCGCAGGCCCAGATTGAGGGTCAGCCTTTGGGTCACCTTCCAGTCGTCCTGCACATAGGGGGCGTAGTAATTAAACACGTGCGTTTGCGGGTTGCCGGCGGTGTTCGTAGGACTCAGTGGACCGGGGAAGAATCCCCCTACCCCCGAGTAGTATCCCAGCATCATGTCGGCAGTCGCATTGCCGGTGCCGCATAGGGGTGCGGGCGCCCCGCCATTGACCGACACCGGCGCATTGGGACAACTCGATAGACCCGTTTTAGGGATAATCGCGCTGTTAGTCTGAATCAGCGACGCACTGAAGCCCCAGTCGCCGTAGAAATCGTCATCCAGGTTACGAATCAACTTCAAACGGCGTATGTCGAAACCCAGTCCAATGGTGTGCTTTCCGTGAACCGAAGTGAACGAATCGGCAAACTCCCACGCTGGCTGCTCGGATCCGCTGTAGGAATTGACCGAGCCGCCGCCGCTGCCGTACGTCGTCAGTCCTACGTTGGGCCACGTCTGCTGGAGAGGCCCAAACTTCGTGAATACCCCGGTTTCCCCGAGGGCAGTCACCTGGGCGGAAGGTATGGCGACGCCTCCCTGGGGCGCGTTAGCATGCAGGTACCCCATACGGAACGTATTTACGTTTTTAGGTCCAAGGTTGAGAGTGTAGGACCCGGCATAGTTCTTCTGGTCTTCGAAATACAGTTCAGTGCCGTGGACAAGATCCATGGAGTTGTACGGCCCACTGTTCTGATAGTGGGATTTGGTGAACCGGAAAAAGACTGAACCAAACCTGCCGAGGTTCTGATCCCCTCGATAGGTCTGCTGGTTGGTGGTCAAGGGGAAGCCATAATTCTTGATGTAGTTAACGACTCCCTCAGGCTGGTTGGGAACCGTCGGCGTCGCCCAGAAATGGTTGGCAACTGCAACCATCCCGATCCGGCTGGTAAAGCGGCTTCCGGGAACAACGTTCCCGGGGAATGGCTGTCCGGTTAGCGGGTCAACCGGCATGCAGTTGTAGGCGGCGGCGAGCAGGGAGGTGCAAGCGGCAGTGCCGTAGTTGGGCAGAGGGCCACCGGGCAAACCCGCGACTCCAGCGGGATAAGTCTCACCCGAGAAATCACCGGTCAAGGTCGCCGGATTGGGCATCATGTAGTTCACCCGTTGGCCGTTGATGATGCGCCAGCCCTCGTAGTTGGCCATGAAGAAGGTCTTGTTGCGGCCGTCATAGACCTTGGGAATGTAGACCGGTCCGTCCACCACGAATCCGAACTGGTTCTGGCGCAACTCCGGGTTCGCGGTTGGGACTCCCGACTTGAAATCGGTATATGTGGGGAATGGCACTGCGTCGAACGTGTCATTGCGATTGAACTCGAATACTGCGCCGTGGAGTTGGTTCCCGCCGCCCTTGCTGATAATGTTGATCTGGCTGGCACTGTAGCCGTACTCGGCCGAGTACGTGCCGCTCTCCACCTTGAATTCCTGAATCGCGTCCTGCGACAAAACCACCGCCGGAGTAACCAGAGCCGTATCGGTGTTGATCAATCCGTCCAGCGTGTAGTTGTTGCCTTCTGGCCGGCCACCGTTGATACTCACGGCGTTGCCTTCGCCCTGGCGCATGGTGCCCTGCTCGCCGCCCACGGTGACCGCGCCGGCGCCGATCAGCAGCAATTGCATGAAGTTGCGCCCGTTCAACGGAAGCGCCTCCACCTGCTGTTGGCTCACCTCTTGCGACAGCGCAGAGCTGTCCGTGTCCAAAGTCACGGCCTCGGCATTGACTTCGATAGTGGTCGAAACTGCGCCCGCCTTGAGGACCACGTTAACACGCGCGCTTTGGTCCACCGCCAAGACCACGCCGGTGGTCAATGATTTCTGAAATCCGGTGGATTCAACCGCTACGCTGTAGCGTCCAGGGTTGAGGGAGGGCACTGTGAAATCACCCGAGGAACTGGTCTTGGTGCGAGCTACGACCCCCGTCTCCACGTTGGTTACATCGACCTTGGCATTGGCCACTACCGCGCCGGAATTGTCTGTGACGGTTCCGAGGATAGTTCCGTAGGCGCCGCCTTGTGCGTACAGCAAACCCGCCGCCGAAATTACCAGCAACAACTGCAAGAAATTACGTGTCATCATGGACATGTCGATTTCCTCTCTTTGGCGACCAAAGAAACTTGTAGCTTGGCCCCCGTGCCCCAAACAGCTGTCGCACTGGCGCGGATGCTCACACCGGTCGTTGCGCACCGTCAACCGGCAAGTAAGAAACGGCTCGCGTTTTGCAATGAGAAACAACCTGCCATCGTGCATAGGAAACGAGGAAATGCCTGACGTGACAAAGAACTTAGGCCACGGCGGAGAGGTCTCAAGTGGTGGTTTTCAAGCGTTAGGAAAGGACATACCAATTCTGCATTGCGAAATGTTTTGCGACAACGCAGTGGTGTGGAAACAGTGGAGCAGCCAGAGAGCTTCTGCGATTACTTTCCGCTCCCTTTGCCCCGAATCCGCGAACGATCAGAAACTGAATCTAGGCTGACCGATGTTCGCGCTGGAGCACGGAAGATTCCGATCTCACCAGTTGTTCCAACTGATCGTTGGGATAGTAATGATCGACCGTACCAGGAGTGACGAGCTTGTGTTCCACAAAAACCGCAGGCGGCACCGGACGTTGGTTCAAAATGTCGAGACTCACGCGAATCAAGTTCTCTCCGTAGCGCTCGGGAAAGTAGGCCACGGATCCTACAAAGCGAGTCTTGGGCTCGCGGAGTGCCGCTCTTCCCTCGCGCGAAGCGTTCTGCCCCATGATGGCGCAATTCTCCGCTCGACCAGCCTCCTCAAAAGCGCGCAGGGCTCCAAGAGCGCTGGGATCGTTGATGCCCCCCACCAGCACATGCCGAGAGCGAGAAGAACGCAGATGTCGGCGCACCGCTTCGAAGCTTGGACCTAATTCTCCATCGCCGTCGAGGTAGGTCACTCGGCAATTGGCGGCGCTGGGAAGCACTTGATTGATGCCCACCAGCGATCCCGACAACCTCATGCGCGGAAGGCTGCCCGCGCGCTTTAATTCCAGCAAAATGATTTCATCCACTTCCGACTGCCAGTGCTCCTTCACCCAACGTCCCAGATATCGTCCGCCGATCAGCCCCGCCTCGTAATTGTTCGCACCGTAATAGGTTGCCCCAGGATGGGGAATGTCAATCGCGATCATGGGAATGTTGGCTTCGCGATACTTGGCGGCGACAATCGGGGCGACTTCTTCATCGGTCTGAAACTCGATGGCTAGGTCGACCTTCTCTCGAACGAGCAGATCCGCACTGCGCTGCGCAATCTTTGCGCTGTACCTGTTGTCGACGCAGATGAGTTCGATCCCCTCAGCAACCGCTGCGCGCTGCAGGCCCTCCGAGACCTCCTTTGAAAACTGGTAGTCCGTTCCCTGGGCGGCATACCCGAGCCGGTAGAGCCGCTGTCTCCAGGGACGCACGCGAGACTGGTAGAGGTTCTGCCCCAACTTGTCCACCATTCCGCATTTCTCGAGGGTGTAGAGTAGACGGAAAACCATGGTCTTCGGCAGACCGCAGCGCGCAACAATTTCTTTGAGTGGCAGCGCCTCACCCGGGGAACGAAACGCGCCGAGCAACTGGGAGGAATGAACTATAGCCTTAACCAGATAACGATCCCGAATCGAACCGGTTGGGCTCATAATTTCGACATCATATTCGTTTTTTGTATTTTACAAAGCAAAATTCGCGATCTGCGCGGGCAGCGGGCGCCCTGGCTCCTATTTCAAAACGGGCAAGGGCGCTGAAATTTCTCCCGGCAGTGTCGAGGCTGATAAGCGCATCGCGGCTATTGCGCAGTAGAAAATCGATATTTTTAGCGAGCAATGTAACTCTGACCTCGTGGATCGGGGGCGTTAATTGTGGGGGTTGCCATTAACACAGCCCAGCCTCCAAGTCACCCACACTGGACTTGGCATTATTCTGCAAGGCGAAACTGCTATCCTAGTTTCGACTTTCCCGACCGCATGGAGGTGCCCGGTCACTCCGTATCGTTCAACGTCTGCCTTTCTGACACCTTTGGCTGGATGGCAAACGATCGAGCTCGTTGTGCAATGCGAAACTGCAGGCTTTCCTAAAGAAATCCGTGACCTCGCGAGGGGAAGGATTGTAACCTTCGTTGCCGAAGCAAGTACCTGACGAGAAAGGCCCCAGAATGGACGCAGGCAAGAGTGAAAAAGTATTTAATGCCCTCGAAACCTTCCGGATTGAACTCCCATCCTGGGGCTTCGCCAACACTGGTACTCGTTTCGGGAAATTTATCCAGCCGGCGGCCGCGACTACTACTGAAGAAAAGTTCAGCGATGCCGGGCAGGTCCATCAACTGACGGGCGTGTGCCCGACGGTGGCGCTGCACGTCCTGTGGGACTGTCCCGACGGTATTCGGAACGCCGATGAGATCAAGAAATTTGCGGATCGCTATCGAGTCCTGCCCGGTTCTATTAACCCCAACCTTTTTCAAGACCAGGAATACAAGTACGGATCATTCGGTAACCCTGACAAAGCAGTTCGCGTGCGCGCCTTGCAACACACAAAGGACAGCATTGAAATCGCCCAGCGATTGCACAGCAGGGATCTCTCTCTCTGGTTTGCCGATGGTTCCAACTACCCCGGCACCGCAAACATCCGGCAGCGCAAGCAGTGGTTCAAAGAATGTCTCAAAGAGGCACACCATGAGATGTCGCCTGAGCAGCGGATGCTGGTTGAGTACAAGCCGTTTGAGCCTGCGTTCTATCATACCGACATAGCCGACTGGGGCATGGCCTTCCTTCTCGCGCACGCTGCCGGTCCGCAGGCAAAAGTGCTGGTAGACACAGGTCATCATTACGCTGCGCAGAATATCGAGCAGATTGTCGCCTGGCTTTTGTCGGAGGACATGCTAGGCGGCTTCCACTTCAACGACCGCCGCTACGCCGATGACGACTTAACCATGGGGTCGATTGATCCTTATCAGGTGTTCCGGATTTTTCACGAGATTCACTACTTCGAGTGGGAAACGGGCAAGCGTGCCGACATCGCGTACATGGTCGACCAAAGCCACAACCTCAAAGGCAAAATCGAGGCGATGATTCAAACCGTGACCATGGCGCAGCAGCTCTTTACGAAGGCGGCCCTTGTGGATAGCCGGGAGCTTGCGACGGCACAAAAGAACTGCGATCTGATCCACGCGGAGTCCTTATTGCAGGACGCCTTCGCGACTGATGTCCGGCCAGCGATCCGGGCATGGCGAGAATCCAAGGGCCTGCCCCAGAACCCGATGGAGGCATTCCGTCAGAGCGGTTATCTCGAGCGCATCACCAAAGAACGCGCGGCTCGCAATTCACGAAACGTTTCTTCCTATGCCTAAAACTGCTCCGGCGAAGCCTTACCTGGCTTTCGATTTCGGCGCGGAAAGTGGACGCGCGGTGCTGGCGCATCTGCAGTCAGGAATTCTCACGACGGAGGAAGTACATCGGTTTCCCAATGAACCGGTCGAGTATGGCGGGGCACTCCACTGGGACATGCCGAGACTGTGGCTGGAAGTTCGAAAGGCTCTTGCCGGTCTGGAAGAGGTCGAATTGGCAGGCATCGGAGTCGACGCCTGGGGTGTGGACTACGCCCTTTTGGGCGAACGGGGCGAGTTGCTCCAGAATCCGTACCACTACCGTGATCGGCGAACCGAAGGCGTGATGGAGGAGGTTTTCAGGAAAATTCCCAAGGAAGAAATCTACTGGGCAACCGGCATTCAATTCATGCCGATCAACACGATTTATCAGTTGTTCGCCGAGCAGCGTGAGACGCCCAAAATTGTCGCGGCCGCGAAATACCTGGTTACGGTCCCCGATCTGTTCAATTACTGGCTGACGGGCAAGGCAGTCTGTGAATTCACGAATGCCACGACGACCCAGATGGTTGACCCCGTCAAGCGCACTTGGGCGAGCGGATTGATGCGGCGCCTGGAACTTCCGTCCGACCTGCCGGCTCCGATTGTGGAACCGGGTTCGATCGTGGGCACACTCTTGCCGGGCGTCGCGGGAAGTTCCCGGCTCGTTGGTACCACAGTCATTGCTCCTGCATGCCACGATACAGGCTCCGCGGTGGCCGGCATATCGGCTCGTGAGGGTACGGCGTTCCTCAGCTCCGGAACCTGGTCGCTGCTGGGCACGGAACTGGATTCCCCCGTCATCACTTACGATGCATTACGTCTGAACTTCACGAACGAAGGCGGCGTCAACGGGACCACGCGTCTGCTGAAGAACGTGATGGGTCTCTGGATGCTGCAGTGCTGCCGTCAATCCTGGACCGTGCATGGAAGTTCTTACGACTACCGGGAATTGATGGAACTGGCAGCAAGGGAGGCGCCCTTCCGTCACCTGGTCGATCCCGATGATGAGTCCTTCTTGCGTGCGACAGATATGCCTGCGGCGATCAACCAGTTTTGCAGTCGAACTCACCAACCAGTCCCGAAGCAGCTGGGTGCGTACGTGCGGACGATCCTTGAGAGTCTTGCATTCAAGTATCGGCTGGTCTTGCGGAATCTGGAGCAGGTGAGCGGAAAACATATGGAACAGATCCGGATTATCGGTGGAGGGTCGAAAAACCGTCTGCTGAACCAACTGACGGCCGACGCCACCGGGCGGAGAGTTCTCGCCGGTCCGGCTGAGGCCACGGCGCTCGGGAACGTCGCGATGCAAATCCTTGCCACTGGAGGCGCTACTTCTCTGCAAGAAGTACGCGCCATGGTGGAGCGCTCATTCCCCACTGAGATCTTCGAACCGCTCGAAACCGATCAATGGGATCGGCATGCCGAACGATTCGAGCATTATTGCGAGAGTATCTATGCCTGAAATCAAACAGACCGTTCACCTGAAGGATTTGTGGGACGACGCGAAAGCTCATAGCCTGGCTGGTGATCAGTTGGCTCTCCTGCGGTATCGCTCAAACCTACTGGGCGCGGATTTGCGCATCACTAACTTCGGCGGCGGAAACACGAGCTCCAAACTGCAACTTCCCGACCCTTTCACGGGCCGACCGGCCAGAGTGCTCGCCGTCAAAGGCAGCGGTGGAGATCTTGGCTCGATCACCGAATCGGGGTTCGCGTTGCTTTACCTGGACCGCCTTGAGCAACTGAAAGAGTTGTATCGCGGCGAGCAGTACGAAGACGAGATGGTCCGCTACTATCCACTCTCGGCTTTTGCCGAGAATCGCGTGGCCGCATCGATTGACACTCCGCTGCACGCATTCCTCCCGTTTGATCATGTTGACCATCTGCATCCCGATTGGGCCATCGCGCTCGCTGCCAGCGCAAACGGGAAGCGGAAGTCGGAGGAGTTCAACAAGGAGTTCGATCGCAAGATCGTGTGGGTGCCTTGGCAGCGTCCCGGATTCGAACTGGCGCTCCTGATTGAGCGGGCGGTCAAAAACAACCCCGGAGTGGAGGGCCTGATTCTCGGCGGCCACGGCCTGTTTACCTGGGGAAAGACCCAGCGCGAGTGCTATTTGAATAGCATTCACACCATCGATCAGATGGGCGAATTCATTCTGCAGCATCAATCGAAGAAAGGGGCTCTTTTCGGCGGAGTTGTGCATCCGTCGATTACGGATCGCAAGAATGTTGCCACCCAAATTCTGCCTGCGCTCCGCGGAGCGCTGTCTTCGACTCGGCGCGTGGTGGCTCACTACGCCGACGACGAAGATGCTCTGACTTTCGCTGGATCGAAGTGGGTGCAGGAACTGAGTGCTCTCGGCACCAGTTGTCCCGACCACTTCTTGAGAACTCGAGTCTGCCCCATGTTTCTTTCCTGGGATCCCGCCAAGGATGGCGTCAACGTTCTGAAAGGTCGCATCCAGAGTGAGGTGGTCGAATATCGGGCCGCCTATAAGAAGTATTACGAAAATTGGGCGACCAGTGACTCGCCGAGACTCCGCGACTCGAATCCATCGGTCGTCGTAGTTCCGGGGTTAGGCCTCTTCGGTTTCGGCAAGAACAAAAAGGAAGCCCGGATCACAACTGAGTTTTTTATAAACGCGATCCATGTGATGGCGGGTGCGAACGCCTTGGAAGATGGAGAAGTATCCCATCCGCTGCCGCAGGCGCGGCGCCCTGCGCAGTCGCAGCAGTTCACCCACTTCCACAATTACGTTGCACTACCGAGGTCGGAGGCGTTCCGCATCGAGTACTGGGCCCTGGAAGAGGCCAAACTTCAGCGCATGCCAGCCGAGGCAGAGTTCAGCCGCAAGATCGCGCTCATCATCGGCGGGGCGAGCGGAATTGGACGCGAAGTCGCTTTGTTGCTGGGGCGAAAGGGAGCTCACGTTGTCATCGCAGACTTTGACGAGCAAGGATCCGGCAAGGTGGCCGATGAAATTGGCGCCGTGGCCTCTCGTGAATTTGTGGCGCACACCCCGGTCGACCTTAGCTCATCCGCATCTTTAGCAGATGCCGTGAAGTTCACGGTTTCGCAGTTCGGCGGCATCGACGTGGTGGTCAACACGGCGGCGATCTATCCTGTGCCCGGCCCGGACGGAGAACTCGCGGACGCGCAATGGGCTAAAACTTTTCTGGTGAACGTAACCGGCAATTATCTTCTTGCCCGGCAAACCGAGTGGGTGTTCAAAGACCAGGGCCTGCACGCCGCCATGGTTTTGGCGAGCTCCGCTAACGCCGTGGTTCCAAAAAAAGGGAGTGAGGCGTATGACACGAGCAAAACGGCGCTCAACCACCTGATCCGCGAGCTCGCAATCAAGATCGGCCCTTTGGTGCGGGTCAATGGAATCGCGCCGGCAACTGTGGTTGCCGGGTCCACCATGTTCCCCCGCGATCGCGTCATGCAATCACTCCAGAAATACGAGATCGAGTACTCCGAGTCGGAGACGACTGAGGAACTACGCGGTAAGTTGGCCGATTTTTATGCGCAGCGAACGCTGACGAAGTGTCCCATCCTGCCCCAGGATTGCGCCGCCGCAATCGTGTGGCTGGCGAGCGATCAGAGCGCGAAGACCACGGGGCACGTCATTCCCGTCGACGGCGGCCTGTCCGAAGCCTTTTTGCGTTAAGGAGCGAATATGCAGCGCGTCTGCTTTGTGTTGCAGGTCAAACCGGAGCGGCTCGAGGAATACAAAGAACGGCATCGCACAGTCTGGCCCGAGATGCAGGCGGCTCTGCGTGAAACTGGATGGGGTAACTATTCGTTGTTTCTGCGAGACGATGGCCTTCTGGTCGGCTATCTCGAGACCGACGACTTCGAACGCGCGCGCGCCGGCATGGCCCAGCGTGACGTAAACGACCGTTGGCAGCGGGAGATGGGCGGCTTTTTCGTTCAGCTCAACGGAGCGCTGCCAGATCGCGCCATGCAGCCTTTGGAGGAAGTCTTCCACCTGTAATTCGGATTCGAGGAGCAAATGATTCCAAACCCGGCACTCGGGGTTTTTTTTCACTGGTTGGGCGGTCTCGCTTCCGGCAGCTTCTATGTTCCCTATCGAGGCGTGAAGTACTGGTCCTGGGAGATTTACTGGCTGGCTGGGGGATTCTTTAGTTGGATCATCGCCCCCTGGATTCTCGCTTCATTTCTCACCAAGGATCTGTTCGCGGTGCTAGGCCAAGCCCCCGCCGCTGCGCTCTTCTGGGCCTTCTTCTTCGGACTCTTGTGGGGAGTCGGCGGTCTTACATTCGGTTTAACCATGCGCTACCTTGGCCTGTCGCTCGGAATGGCGGTCGTGCTTGGACTCTGTGCTGCATTCGGCACGCTGATGCCGCCGATCTTCCGCGGTCAATTTGTGGCCCAGGTCCTGGGAACTTCCTCGGGGCGCGTAATTCTGTCCGGAATTTTCGTTTGCCTCGTTGGCATAGCGGCGGCAGGGCTGGCAGGAATTTCAAAAGAGCGCGTCATGTCACCGGAGCAGAAGAAAGCTGCGATTCAGGAATTTGACCTGAGAAAAGGCATCGGTGTTGCTCTGCTTTCCGGGGTCATGAGCGCATGTTTCGCTTATGGGCTGGCGGCAGGCGATCCGGTCAAAACCCTTACCTTACAACATGGCACTGCAAAACTGTGGCAGGGATTGCCTGTGTTGATTGTGGTCCTGGTCGGCGGATTTCTAACGAACTTCATCTGGTGCCTGATACTACTCACGCGCAACAAGACGGGATATCAATTCTTCAACTCATGCATTCGGCAGGATGGCCCAAAAGACGAACCCATCATCGAGACCGCCGTGGACGCTCCCAGCCGTGAAGTGGTGGAACACATCGGCTACTTGCAAGGCGGAAAAGCTCAGATGGCGGTGATGGCGCCCGACACACCAGCGCCAGCACCTCTGCGCGCACCCATGCTGCGCAACTACCTGCTCTGCGCCCTGGCCGGGACCACATGGTATTTCCAATTCTTCTTCTACACCATGGGTGAGAGTCAGATGGGACGCTATGGCTTCTCGAGTTGGACACTACATATGGCCAGCATCATCATCTTCAGCAGCTTGTGGGGGATCGGGTTCAAGGAGTGGAAGGGTGCGGGGGCTCGTGCCTGGTATTTGCTCACTTTGGCGTTGTTTCTGCTGGTTGCGTCCACTGTGATCGTCGGTTACGGAAACTATCTAGGACTGGCAACAACCGGACAGTAGCATGCCGCCTGCCATCTCGCGGCAGCTTTTCCCAGACACGGGCGTTGGCGGAGTTGATATTGGCAGCGCGACGTCTTAGTCCTTAATCCGAAGCGCTCGGCTCGCGACGTTCAATAATGCGGCGACACTCTCAGCCGTAGGCCACCGACGAGGCCAGACGCCAGAGGCTGCAGGTTGTCCATCCCCTGTGGAATAAAGCGTTCGCCGTAGCGATCGTTCAGCAGGCGATAGTCAGGAAGAGCGCGCCCCGCCATGGAGTTAATCGCCGTATTACCCACGATGATGCGTAGTTCATTCTTCCCCGTCTTCAGGAACGCGCTCAGATCAATGGCGTACGGCGGATGCCAGACCACGCCTGCGCGCCGGCCGTTGACGAATACCTCCGCCGCTTCCCGCACCGGCCCTTCCAGGTAGGCCCGGAGGTTGAAGGTCGGCAACGGCTCAGGTTTCGCAACGGGCGTGCCCTCCCCGAAATCCAGAACCAGAAAAGTCCCGGAGGCAACATCGGCTGGTAGGTCGATATCTTTTTCGTAACTGCCTTGCCCGGAATAGTATTTGAAAGGCTCCTCTGCACTCCAGAAGTGCAGGGTCGCCATGTGGATGGTCTGATTCAAGCCCCTAAAGGTAAGGTTCCAATCCGAGGAGAGATCAATGTCCTTCGAATGAGGGTCCGGAATCCATACGGGCTCAGGCTTGATTAGTGAATTTGTAAAAAAGATCAGCCGCGATTCATAGGGCTGCAAGGAGATCTCGATTTTGGCTGCATTTTCCACCGGCGAGACGCGACCGGTGAACGGGTCCCACCACTCGGCACGTTTCGCGGCATGACGGAAATTTGCTCTCACGCTTAGCGGCTGGTTGCCGGTGTTTGCCAGAAAGTACAAGTCCCCGCCGCTTAGATGACGATGAATAAACCCGATCTCCGGAGCCTTTGGAGAAAAAACAACGTCCGGTTTGTAATAGCTTGCGGCAGCACTTCCGAGCTGGTTTTCATCTTCCACAAAGTGACCCACCGCACCCTTGTCACGGAATAGGCGTTGGGAAATTTCGTTAATCTGCCGGCTCTCGTTCTCGGCATTCATCAACCCCGGAGCGGTCGAAGGCAAGTTGCCTGTGGCGATGACAATCCCTCCGTGCAGAGCGTATTGCTCGATCTTCTGATAGGTAGCAAGCGGCAGGCGCTCGATGCCGGCCAGCACCAGCACGGGATAATGAATGCCGAGAGTATCGATGGCATCCCCATCCATAAAGTCCAGGTTGAAGCCAGCATCGAGAATCTGCGGGATGACTCGGTCGCCGAGCAGCTTAGGCATGGACTCGTCAATGCTCACGTCTTCCCCACGAGTGTTAAAGCCGCCTTTTGTCGTGACCGATCCCGACAACTGGTTCGCGAGGGTGAAGCTTGCCCAAGCATCATCATTCGGCAACAACAGGGCCACATCGTTGGCTGGCTTGCCCTGACGCAGCGCAAAGCTGACGCGCTGCAAATACGCGGCCAGGTCTGGCATGGCGAACCACCAGGGATTATGGGCGTTAAACGCGCCGGCAGCGTACATGCGCCATCCTGGCTCTCCGGCAATCTCCGGCGAGTAGGGCCAGCCGTGCCCAACCAGTTGGTTGATTCCCTGCAAAAAATGCAAATCGGCCTCAACCTTCATATCCAGCGGTGACGCGCGAAAAGCGGGAGAATGCAGCCAGGTCCAGGTTTCTGACGAAATAACGGGCCTGCCGAGAAGATGACCGGCAGACGCCGCCCAGCGCGTATCTGAGAACTGCCGCCACATGAGCAAAGTTGCTTTACCCTCACCTTCGGGAAGATCTACGTACTGGTTGCTGGAGAGCGTTACCGGAGGAAATCCGTAGGTCTGCGAGCGGAAAAAGGTGTGATGTTGCTGCGCCCAAGCGTGCAGCGGCACGAGATAGTGCTCGTTCGCCAGTTCGGTCAGCGTTCTTCCCCAATCGTGTCGAACGGCGGACGTCTCCGGACCAACCTCGGCCATCAGCGCGGGCAAGTGGGGAACCAGGTCGTAGCCTCGCCTTTGCCGGAATTGCTCGAGTAAGTCGGACGTCCAATCCGATCCATAATCTTCCAGGCTGTCGCTGAATACCGCGTAGGGCGGGTGATCCTCGAACGCCTCCATCATCCGGTCTCCAACTGCGTGCAGATGAGTCTCGATCGCATGCTGATCGTAGTGATCGAGAACGAAGCCCTCCGCCCCAACGGCTGGGCGTTTTACGGTCATTCCGGTTCGGCTGGAAATAAAGAAGAGTGCGGAGCGCTGGCGGTTCAGGTCGGGAGGAACCTGCAGGCGGCCATTTTCAATAGAAGACATCGGCGCTGCCTTCGCTTCCTTGAAAACCGGGGCATCCCCAGAACGTGGAGCCAGGAACGCTGCGACCAATTGTTCGCCAGTCGTGATGCCTGGGATCGCAATTGACAGTACCCCGGATGGAATCGCGACCGCCTGCACCCGCATTTCGCCCGCCGCCTGGTTTATGGGAATGTGCGCTCCGCCGAACGGCCAACCGCTTCCCAAGGTGATGTCGACGCGCATCCCGAGCTTTCTGGCCTCGGCCGCTGCATAGCGAAGGGCATCGATATGCTCTTCCGAAAGGTAGGTCAGATTGCGAAGACCGGCTGGAGGATCATCCAGCGCCAACGGATATAAGGTAGCAATCTCGACGCCTCCAATTCCCGCCGCCTTCATCTGCTCGAGTTCGCGCTGGATCTCGGGTTTTGTGACCGCAGGGCCGAACCACCACCACCGCATCATGATTCGACAGTCGTCCGGCGGATGCGCGAAGGCTGCGCTGAGCTCAGCCAGATCAGCCTCCGTTTGAGCAACAGTCACGGGGATTTGCAGCAAGGAAAGAACAAGCAGTGCGCCCCACTCCGTTATTTTGGCGAGGCAATTCCAAATCCATTCTGCCTGATTGTGATCTTTCATTTGGAGCGCTCCGTTTATACCCACCCGCCATCAATGATGAAATTCTGGTTTGTAATCGCCAGGCTGTCGTCCGAAGCGAGAAAAAGGATCAACTTCGCGACCTCCTCGGGCAGAATCATTCTCTTGATCGCCTGCCGGCTCAGAATCTGCTGCTTGTACTCCTCCGTAAACCAGAGTTCGCGCTGACGATCGGTGAGAACGGCTCCTGGCAGGACTGCGTTCACTCGGATCCCGTCGCCTCCAACCTCGTGCGCCAGGGTGCGCGTCATGCCAACAACTGCAGCCTTCGCGGTCACATAGATCGGCATTCGCGTGGAAGGTATGATCCAGCCAATTGAACTCATGTTGATGATCGCGCCCCGCCGCGCTTGCCGCATTCCGGGAAGTACCGCTTGTGCCATGAAGAACTGATGCTTTAGATTGACCTGCATGCACCGATCCCAGTAGTCCGAGGTGACCTCCTCGATTGTGTGGCGAGTATCGTTTCCGGCGTTGTTCACCAGGATGTCGACGGCCGGAAATGATTGCAGGATCTTATCCATAACCCCTTGAAGTGCGCCGATGTCGGTAAGGTCGCAGTGGAAATACTTCGCCGGCGCAGAACCGCCTTGCTGCAGTCTCTGGACGAGGGCTTCGGCTGCCTTGTCCTGAATGTCGAGAAAGACGACACGGGCCTGCTGCCTCGCGAAAGCCTCGACGATGGCATCGCCGATACCGCTGGCTCCGCCTGTGACGATTACGATTTTGTCCTTGAGGCTGGGATAGATCGCTGTAGGTAAGGTTCGATTCATGCCGGCGCATCCGTTCTTTGAAAGCTGCCGCCAGTCCGATTCTCCTGTGACAGTGACGCTACCTGAACCCTACCGAAAATCCAAGTGGGTTCCAGCGAGGACAGGCGGAATGAAAAAGCTGCCCGCGATTTCTCGCAGGCAGCGGTGCTTTTGCTATCGCAATCAGTGGTTGAACATCATCTTAGACCCTACTGAGCAGTGCCCCTGACATACACGAACTGGTTGCCATTGGTGGCGTTGCTCCGGATGGTCAGTGTTGCGTTCTTCGTGTTCCGGGCGCTACCCGCCGTGGGCGCGAAGTTCAAAGTGAAGGCGCAACTTCCGAGTGCCGGCAGCGTTCCGCGGTTCACCTAGGAACCACCCGTCGTCAGCTGGAACTGAGCTGTATTGCCACGGAGGGTGAACCCATTGCCAGCGTTGAACCTCATGGGGGTTGTTCCGTTGTTGGTGACGGTTACGGTGAGCGGCGCCGAAACCTGGCCGCCGGTTAGGCTGCCGAAGTTGTAAGGCGCTACTGACGACGTTGCTGGCGACACCGCAGCCACAGCTCCGTTACCCCTACCACGAAGGGCAAGCACGCCCGATCCCGCGAGCGCCGAGGTGACAGTCAGTGTGCCGGTAACGACCCCGGTCGTCGTCGGCCGGAAGCGGACGTTGATGGTAAAGGTAGCAGCAGCGCCGAGAGTCGCGCCGCAAGTACCCTGAGCCGCTTGTTGTGGTCATGGGCGGAGTCGGACATTCTTACCCTCGACCGTCAAGAGTTGTAATCGAGGATCTGCCGCGTCTTGTGGAACTCGGCGAAGCGGCCTCATCAGCGACGAGTGTCGCTAGCCCCTCCCTCTAGCATGTCCCTATTAAGTCCGCTGTGTTCCGCTTGACGCCGCGTCATGTTCGCACAAGCGTGACCTCCCCTTGATCGGCTCTGGGTGCGCAGCCTAGATACTCGTAAGCGTTACGGTCGTAACTCGAATTCAAGCCAGCAAGGGAGGCGGACCACGCAGCTGTGATATTTTCAACGCGAGGGCGAGCCACATTCATGACGGAAGGAAAGCACCGCGTCCCGTCGGGCTACTCCAGCCTCGACATCGCCGGCGTCATGCATGGGCCTCGGGCGCAGAAATATGCGGAGTTCCTGTGGCGCTCAGATCCCCTTGCTGAAGCGGTGATGGATGAGTTCGCCCGCATGCCGGAGAGCGAATGGCGGGCGATGCTCGACCTTGCTTTGGCTAAGGGCATCGAGGCTGTCCCGCACGCGCCGGAGCCGTTGTGCGCGCTGTTTCGCCAACTGGAGTCCGTTCCCTTCTGGGCAGATCAGGAGCGGTGCAACCTCGGCGGGGCCACTTTCCTGCGCTGTCGCCTCGGCTTTACAGTCCTGGCTCTGCTTGCACTCCCGATCATTTACAGTTGGCCCGCGGGCAACAAACCGCTCGCTCTCTCCGGTCAACTGGTGCACCGCGCGTCGCAACGTTTGAAAGACACGACGCGGTACGTGTTCGCGGTTTGTCAGCCCGACGGTCTTACTCGTTTTTCCGATGGATTTGCCATGACTGTGCGCGTGCGCCTGATCCATGCACAGGTAAGACGATTGCTCCTTGAGTCGGGCCAATGGCATTCGGAAGCTTGGGGCTCCCCCATCAACCAATGTCACATGGCCGGAACCAATCTAATGTTTTCCGTCGGAGTACTCGATGGGTTGGCGCGACTTGGGTATCGATTCAAACGCGTGGAACGCGAAGCGCTCATTCACTTGTGGCGCTACGCGGGTTACCTCCTGGGCGTCGAGCACGAATTGCTGGTTGCGGATGATTTCGAGGGTCATCGCCTGCTGGACATGTTGTTCGCGTTCGAGCCGCATCCCGACGACGATTCCCGCGCGCTGGTGAATGCCCTCATGCAGACCTCGTTCGACTACGTTCGCAACTTCAAGCCGGGGCGCTGGTGCAGCACAAATCTATGCTACGGGATCTCGCGCGCGCTCATTGGAGACGCGCAAGCCACCGCTCTCGGGTATCCCGAGACTCGCTGGCAACTCCTGGTGCCGGCAGTTCGTCCCCTGACCTGGCTGGTGGAAACCGCCCGGATTTTCAGTACCCGGGTACAAGCCCTGGCGAGAGTCGCAGGACCAAAAGCGTTTCGGCATCTCTTGAGTGAGCGCGGGCTAAAGGGGCGCACCGGAGAATTCGTTATCCCTCGGCGAATAGCCGTTCGCCCGGGGGAGACCGAAGCCAAGACAAGTCCTCGAGAACGCGAAACCACGCGCGAGGGCGCGACCAACGGAGGAACGCGATGAAGGAGCCGACGCGTGTGGTGTGTCTGGGGGGTGGTTGGGTGGCCATCTACGTTGCGCGTGCTTTGCGAGCGGCGGTCCGAAAAGGCGAGGTCATGCTGACCGTGGTCAGTCGCGACAACTATTCCACGGTGCATGGACTGATCGCGGAAATGCTGACATGCAAGATACAGCCGCAGCAAATCAACTCTTCGGCGCGCGAAATGATCGCGCCCGCGCTTCTTCACAACGCGGAAATTGAATCCGTGGACGTCGGCAACCGCCGTGTGCTGACGCGGCGCTCGCTCGACGGCAGAATTCACACCCTGCCCTATGATCATCTCGTAGTAGGTGTCGGTTCGGTCGAGGATTTCTCTCGCTACGCCGGAATCGCCGACCACGCGTTCCCTCTGAAAACGTTCGGGGATTGCTACCGTCTTCGCAATCATCTCTTAAGCATCGTGGAGATGGCGTCCATCGAAACCAACGCGGAAGAGCGGCGGCGATTGCTTACTTTTGTAATTGCAGGTGGAAACTACGCCGGAATCGAGGTCGCATGCGACCTGGTGGACTATTTTCGCTTCCTCTCGCAAACAAGATATCCGGAGTTGAAGTTCGAGGAGTTTCGAGTCGTGCTTGTGGAAGCGGGCCCGCGTATTCTTCCGGAACTGGGGACGCGTCATCCATCCCTGGTTCGCTACGCTGAAAAGCGGGTGTTGCGCCTCGGCATTGAGATGCACCTGAACACTGGTCTGCACGCAGCGACCGCGGAGGGAGCCGTCCTCAGTTCGGGCGAGCTTATACGGACTCGTACGCTCATCACGTGTACGGGCATGAAGTCGTCTCCGTTGCTCGACCAACTGTCCTATGAACGCGATGCGCGCGGACGACTGGTCACGGATCAGTTCTGCCGTGTGCCCGAAACCACTAACATCTGGGCCGGGGGGGACTGCGCCGCCGTTCCACATCCCGATGGCGGCACCTGCCCTCCCCTGGCACATTACGCACAAAAAGCCGGTCTCAATATTGGGACGAATATCTCGCGGGCGGTCGCCCACAAACCTCTCCAAGCGTATTCCTTCAACGGGCTCGGCGAAGCTTGTACGCTTGGGCACCGCTGCGCAATTGCGCACATGAAGGGAGTTCCGGCCTACGGCTTTATGGCGTGGATCGGCTGGCGTTTTATTGTGCTGACCATGTTTGTGCCCAGCTGGACTCGGCGGGTGCGGCTGATGTTCGATTGGTGGTTAACCCTGATACTCGGTCGCGATGTCGTGAATCCGAGGATTAACGAGCGGGGATCGATCTATCACGTTCTGTACGAACCGGGACAGGTCATCATCGCCGCGGGTGAGACCCGACGCTATCACTACCTGGTGGAATCGGGAGAGGTGGACGTTGTATCGAGCGAACAGAACACAGAAGTACTGGTGGGTTCGCTCACGGCCGGCGATTATTTCGGCGACGCAACCCGGCCCAGTTCCGACTGTTGTATGCGGGCTCGAACGCGAGTACGGTTATTGGCCATCGGTGGCGAGGCAGCCGACGCATTGAGCACCGTGCGACCCGACATCGCGATGCTTCTGAAACAAGGTACGAGCGGCGCTCCGGAAACGCAACGTCTCTGAACCATGTTCATTGATCCGCTTAAATCGACCTTGTTCGAGGTCCTACTCAATCGCCGTTCGCGGAGAGTGGCTCTTGGGATGAGCATCCCGGCGGGGCCGCTTCGATACTCAAGCCCACACCAACCTGTTCCACTGAGCGAGGATGAGGAAGCGGCGCTGGCATTCGCCGCCTGCGGCGTTACCGGCTACGCCCTTGCGGATCTCTCCTATGGCGCCGGCGAAGGCGGCAGTATGTTGGTCGGCCGACTCGGCCGCACCGTAGCGAGCCCGGATGCCGTGAATGCTGTGGCGGTTCTCGTCACCAATGACCGTGGAACCTGGCTGCTGAAGCGTCCACAGGATTACGCCTCCGCTG
>Ga0307478_10000249_pt1 | contig 61497 bp, 49 predicted proteins | sample atmos_gasesECM4C_2_FD_203713 | JGI IMG/M metagenome (GOLD analysis project Ga0307478, IMG submission 203713) | Hardwood forest soil microbial communities from Morgan-Monroe State Forest, Indiana, United States - atmos_gasesECM4C_05 | ecosystem: Environmental > Terrestrial > Soil > Temperate...
CTGCGTTCAGAGCCTTGGTTTGTCTCCATCCGGCTTTGCTGAGATTTTGGTTGTGCCTTTCTCTCCAAATATTATCCATCCGCCGCCAAAGATTTTCATTTCGGGTTGGAGGTGGTTGGTTCTTATGATCGGTTATAAGGATGGTAGGTTCGGCAATCAGGGGAGACGGGGGTGTACCCTGATTTAACGATCCCGTGATTGGGGTGGGCGCTTCCCCGGATTGGGCTGGGCTGCTCCCCTGATTGGGGTATTGTTGGGAATAATTCTCTCCCTTGATTGCGGTATTTGACCCGGCTAGTGTCCTCCCCTGATTGGGGTGCTCGCGGCGCTTCTTGTATTTTTCTCGCTTTTCGCGGGCTTCGCATTCCTGCTGATAGATGTAGATGTCATAAATACGCCGGTCACAAATGAAATACTGAACGGGGCTGTCTTGGCCCAGCCCTCCTGCTTTGCCTGCATTGTCTGATTCCAAAATCCGAGTGTGAGCTGGATGTCCCTGCTCGACCTCTTGCGCAGTGGGCCACCGCCAAGTCAGACGGGAGTTGATGTCCACAATCAGCCGGTCTTTAAGCTCTAGTTCTCGAAGCACGCGGCGGGCTTGCGCGGTGCTGCATTTTGCCTTTTTGGCGATCTCCGGTAAACCGGGCCACACGTTCGGATAGCGGTCGCATAAAGCTCGAAGCACGTTGCTTTTTATACGGTCTACTCGGTCTGGATAGCGGAGGCTTGGTTTGTAGAAATTCAGATGAGGTACGATGTGACTGATTTTATATGCCGACAATCCTGCGATCTTTCCGTCCTCGGAATAGATCGGCATACCTTCGATAGTTACGCGCTCCATTACGCTGTCGCTCCCACCTGCCATCTTTCGGCTTCGTGCCGCCCCTCTTCGTACACTTGCCGCAAGGCGGGGCGGATCGAATGGCGCACCTTGTTCAGCCGACGCGGATATCGGCGGTGCTCGTACCCAGCAGAGTAGAACTTGCAGAGCAACTTGTAGAGCTGCGGATTCGTGACGATGTTAACTGCGCTTATGTCTTGCATGTTTTCCTTTCTAGACGCACTCCTCCCGTCGAGTTCCGTGCTGGAAATGCGGGAGGCGGGCCTGTTACTGTTGCGTATCTCGCTTATGCGATGTTACTGATAGTATAACACAGCCGCCTGGATTTGTCAACCCGCATGGCGGCTTTTGCGGCTTTGGAAGCGCGTCCATCCACTGCTTTCAGCTTCCGAATGCTACGAGGAAGACGTTTTCCGCCGTCTGCTCAAATCTTTCCAAGAATAGGTGGCCATGCCCGGATGCGGGTGACTGTCCTGTTCCGTCATCAAGACGGTATGCCGCGCACTCAATGATGTCCTTCAAAGACCAGCCACCAAACTTGCGGGCTTTCTGCCCCATGATGGTGATGAGTTCAGACGAAGTGATAAGGATGTTCTTCACCGCATCCAAGTCCACCGAAATAACGCAGTCACTTGCAACTCGTTGAGTAATCGTAGCTGGTATCTGTCCGTTCGTGCTCATGCCGCCTCTCCTTTGGTCTCAACTTGCCTCCCGCGTGCGATCTCTTCCTCGCACTTGGGGTTGCGACTTACCCTAGCAGCTTTGGCTTTGAGTTCGTCACGCACAACGTCAATGGCTTCATCCAGAACGTCGTTTGCAAGAATGTTCATTGCTTCCCAAACGCCTGTATAAATCGCTGCCGCACTTACCCCTTTTGCAGCTTCCTCGTCAACGAGTTCAAACAAACGCTCTGCGAAATCTTTGTTTCGACCCGCAACCTCGAACGCCAAGCCTGCTACTCGGTCGTAGGGGTGTTCCCCGCTCCCAGCGGGCCACTTGATTTTGCGATCTGCCATTGCCCGGTCTCCCGTTATCTCAATGAAGCCACCGTTTTCTTCTTCTTCTTGCCGCTCTCTCCTTCGCATTTCGATCAAATCTTGTATGCTGCGTACTTCTTGTGCATAGCATTGGCGCTGCTCTACGCTCAACTTGTTTCGTTGCTTCTTTCCTGTAACTGCTTTTTCTTGTAGAAACTGCTCGAACGTTGTTCCCACTTTTTCTCCTTGCGGTCTTTTTCCCGCCGTCATTTTTTAGCTTCAGTCTTCTAATGCTCCCGGCGCTGCGAACTCACTTCCGTCCCCGATGAAAATGGCTGGCTCGGTATGGCGGGCTTCATTTGCGAAAACGTGACTCGCGTGCGCCATTTTCCGTTCGTGATTTCCACTCCCAATTTCGAAATTGCAAGTTTGATAGAGCACGCCACGGAACGTCTTTCGGTGTTTGTCGTGGTCAAGGCACCAGACAGATTGATTTTGTGCGTTGACGGCATCGACTGAACGTTTCGTTCCGCACCCGCATTCACACTCTCCAAATCCGTTCTTCCTCGCTCTCGTAAACCATGCGCGGCATCGCTCATAGGCCAATACGATCTCGGCATCAGAAAGCCCGGCTCTCGTGAGTCGGTACAAGCCATTTGCAAAAAACGGAGGAAGCTGGTGCAAGCCAGGCCCTACTATTTTTCAACTTCCCGCCATGCACGATCCCGCCGCGCACGAGTCTCGCGTTTACTTTTCCGTTTCCCGCGATTCTGCCGAGGCATCCGCTTCACGCGAGAACTCCAATTTTTTGTTTGTCGATGAATTGGTCCAGGTCAGCGCGGTCTACCGCATAGCCACGACCCACCACAAGGTACGGAATTTGCCTATTTCGAATAAGGGTGCGAACGTACCATTCGTGTCCCGCGATGTACTTTGCTGCGTCCTTAACGTTCAGCAGACGCGGTGAGTCCTGCATTGGTTCGAGAGATTTCTTGAAACGTTGCTGCAAAGACAAAGCGATGCCATCCCTGAGTTGAGATACACCCTGGCTCAACAGATTATTGTTTGCTTTACCGACAGTAGCTTCTGGTGGGGAATGGAAGCGGGTCGCGGCGCAGCTAGATTGTCACTGACAAAATAATCTGTTCCGCGTTGACCGTCAATTTGAACGGACGGACAGTACCACAAGAAGAACGATCCATGCTAGTTACCAAGGATTCCAAAACTCTGCGTTTGAATGTCTTTGAGTGAATTTGAATGATTTTCAGTGGAGCCGATCACAATGTTGGGCAAAAAGCAACCGTCCCTGGGGACAGGTTGAAAATAAATCTGTCAGGGCGAAGGCACGATTCAATCGCCATTGATTGGTAGCGCTAACGGGACTCGAACCCGTATTTCGGCCTTGAGAGGGCCGCGTGCTAACCTTTGCACCATAGCGCCGCTGTTTGAATATTATCGTGTTGCGGAAATTTCAGCAATCGGAACCACGATCGCCGCCTTCTTGAAGGTGCCCGCCTTGATTAGCGCTTCCTCCACGTCCGCAGTGGTTTTGATGTTGTAGCGCTCGAAGATGTGTTCCGTCTTGTGTCCCGTGATTTTCATTGCAGTGCGACGGTCCAGACCGGCCTTGATGAGATTGCGGGACGCGCTCCGCCGAAAGTCGTGCGGGATTAAACCCGAGTAATGCTTTGTCTTGGCGTCGAACACGCCGAATCCGAGCTTCGCGCAAGCGCGATCCCATTCCCAGCGAAAGTTTGTGAAGTCGAACACGCTATCCGTGGGCTGCGGAAAAGACTTCCGAAGTTTGCGAACTGTAACCGCGATCTCTTTCAGCGGCCCAACAAGTGGCAACGTCAGCGGTTCATCGTTCTTGACGATTTCGCGGGGAAGCTCTATCTCGTCGCAATCCTTGGACACCATTTCCCAAGTTATCTTCTTTGCAGCTCCAGTCCGGCAGCCTGTGTAATACAAGAAAACTGTCGCTGGGCGTAAATTCTCGGGCATTGCATCGCGCAAGCTATCAAACCCGTCGAGGTCGAGAAACCCCTTGCGCGGTTTCGAGTCTGGCGGGAGCACGAAGGTTGGGATGTGATTGTCGGTAACGAGGTCGAGCGCTTTTGCACAATGGAACGCAGTGCGCAGCTTGCCGAGCTGACGGCGAATAGTGGGACCGGAATCTCCCTCGCGCCTACGCCATTTAATAAATTCTTGAAGTCTCACTGCGGTGATTTCTGTTATTGGGCAGCGCTTGAAAAACTTGTCCAGCTTATCAGCTCCAAAAAAAGTTTGTTCCGTGCCGCCGTCCTTTGTGCGTCGAGAGTACAGTGAGTCCGGCGCGTGCTCGCGGTAGTGATCCATTAAAATGGTCTTCAGGTTCTCGTAACGGAGCTTGGAAACCTCTGACGGCAGTCGATTTCCTTCTTCGACTAACTTCCGAGCGGCAAGCAATTCACGGTACGCCCGCTCAGGTTCGTTGGTTTTTGTCCTGACGAATTTCTGTTTGCGCCCATGATAAAACGAGTAGTAGAGAAAACTTGAAGGGGCTTGTTGGCCGTCGCTCGTTTTGTGGTAGCGATAGCCGATCCAACCTTCTCCGTGTTTCAGGCGTGCGTTGATTTCTACGAGCTTGCGGTCCACTGGGTTTTCCATTGTGCCCTTCGATTGATTGTCGATGGGGGTTATGGTACCACGATTAATGCAACGGGGCAAGAAATTAATGCTAGGATTTAGTATGCCTTTTAATATCAGTAGATTACATTGCTTGAACATCGCCCTCTCAAGGCGGAAACACGGGTTCGAATCCCGTTAGCGCTACCAATTTGATCTTGCAGCCTCGCTCTAATCCCCCACCGATCTACGGCTAAACGGGCAAGCCGGTGAAGCGAATTCCCGCGCTGTGCACCTTATAGCGCATGTTTATTCCGATCAGCAAGGCTGTCAACGATTCCACGATCCGGGCATTTTCAAGTTTTCCGCCGTTGAGCGCACGCGCTCCCGGAATCTTCCCAACCAGCTCCGATGCGATTTGCTTGGCTCTCTCGTCGTCGCTGCACACCAGGATGTCGCAGTCGACATCCGCATCCTTGGCCAGCAGTTCTGCACCAAGATTCTGGAACGCAGCCGCGATGCTGACCCCCGCAGGCAGCAATTCCTTAGTTTGTTCCGCTGCCGAGCCTTGCCACACGCCAAGCATCCGCGTCGCGGCTCCTCCAACCGTGGCCGCCAGCGGCACGGTCGTGTCGATCACCACAGTTCCAGGCTTCCAAACGCTTTTCAATTGTTTCAAGAGCGCCGCACAGCCCGAAAAGGGAACTGTAAGCACTACGACGTCGCACCGCGAGGCGGTCGTCGCATTGTCAGCACCCTCGATTTTCGCCGTCCCGCCAATTCGCGCGCGAAGTTGCGCAGCCGTCTCTGCGGCGCGTTGTGCGTCCCGCGAACCAATCACAATCTCTTCGCCAGCGTGCCCCCACCGGTAAGCCAGTCCCGATCCCTCTGGACCCGTGCCGCCAAGAATCCCAACTTTTCTACTCATCGCCACTCTGCTCCGCACTCCTGATTTTCCGCGCTCGCATTCCGATCCCGATAGCGGCTATTCCGCTGCTACTCACCTACTCTGCCTCTGGTACGATGGCATCAGCTTTTGGAAGCGGGGAAGCCGGGCGCGAGCAAACGATACCACGCAATCCGACGGTTCAATGATGGAAACTAAGGATCAATCAGAATCCCTGCAATCCGTTCCCAAACACATTTCCGATGATAAGCCCGCAATCCGCGCCCTCCTGCTGCCTATCAAAGATTTGCGGAACGCAAAGCAGCGCCTCGCCGGGGTGCTTACCTCCGAAGAGCGCTTCCGCCTGGCGCAAGCGATGCTCGCGGACACAATTCGCGCCGTGCGCGGCGTCAAACTCGCTGACAAAACATTTGTCATTACAAATTACGAGCCCGCGATGGAAGCCGCCGCGAAATATGGCTGGGAAGTTTTGCGCGAGGAGCACCAAATCTCAGAAAGCGCCTCCGTCGATTATGCATCGCGCCTTTGCGCTGGCGGTGGAGTCACCGCACTGCTGCGCTTGCCGCTCGATCTTCCGCTCGTCCGGCCTGGCGATATCGATGATCTTCTGGCGACGGAATGCGCCGCCCCGGCGGCAGTTATGGTCCCATCACGCGACGGCACCGGTACAAACGCGATTCTTCGCATGCCACCAACGCTCTTTCCCTCGCATTTCGGACCGGATAGCTTCACCAAGCACCGCCGCGAAGCAGAGCAAACCGGCGCCAGAATCATTGTGCGTCGAAATGACCGATTGGAAATGGACGTTGACGATGAGGCGGATTTACAGGCGCTGCTGCGCCACGATTTGACGAATACCGCGACAGGAAAGTGGCTCGAGGAGAGTGGCGTCGCAGCCCGCTTCAAGATACGCGCCACCGCGGTCTAAACGCCGCGCAAGCACTTTTTCTCGCTAGTGCAAACCCTTTCCGTATGGCCGGTTCGCGGTGACGCCTCTACCTTCCGTTGCAACGATGGTTTGTCCCACCGCTACATTTGTCAGATGATCGACATGCCCGCTCGGCCAAGTGATCTCTACGTTTTCTGCCTTCTCGTGTTGTGCGAGCCCAAAAGTTAGCACCAGCTCGCTTGCCGAAAGGTAGCTCGATCCGCTCCGCATCATCTGCGTCTGCGTCTCGCCTGCTGCTGCAACGCGCACGATGGCGCCAATCCCATCCCGATTGGATTTTGTGCCAACCAGCTTCAAGCGCAAGCTGCGGTTGGCCGCCCCGTTCGCCGATTCGTTTCGAAACAACGCCGTAGGCCCGCCATTCGTGGCCATCAGCACGTCGAGCCTTCCGTCGTTATAAATATCCGCATATGCCGCGCCACGCGCCACCCGCGGCGCAGAAAACGCGGCTCCCGCGGATTTCGTCACTTCTTCAAATTTCCCGTTGCCCATGTTCCGGAAAAGATGCGGCGGCATCGCGTACTTCACATTGGCCTGCACGCGCTGAATATCTGGATCAATATGCCCGTTCGCCACAAAAACATCCGGCCAGCCGTCCAAATCGTAGTCGAAGAAAAAGCACCCGAACCCCAGGGTCAGCAAAGACGCCCGCCCGATCTCCGACTGCGGCGCTTCATCCACAAATAATCCCGTGCCTTCGTTGTGGTAAAGCGAAAGCATCTGGTTCGCAAAATTTGTAATCAACAAGCTGGGATGCCCCGAGCGGTCGTAATCTGTAGTGTCCACGCCCATTCCTGCTCGCGCAACACCATCTTCGCTGAAGGCGACGCCCGCAAGTACTGCCTTCTCCGTGAACGTCCCGTTGCCATTATTCCGGTAAAGTTTGTTAGGCTGCGTGTCATTCGAAAGCAAAAGATCGGGCCAGCCATCGCCGTCGTAGTCCAGCACGGCAATCCCAAGCGTCTTCGAAGTAGGATCGCCAAGCCCCGCCTTTTTCGTCACGTCCTCAAACGTTCCGTCCCCACGGTTATGCCACAAACGCACCGATGTGCCTTTGTAAGACTCCGGCGTGCAATAGGATTTACTCTTCCCATCGAGCGTGCAATAAAGATCCGACTCCGGACTCCACTGCACATAATTCGCAACCACCAAATCGAGCCGCCCGTCCTTGTCGTAATCGACCCAGGCCGCTCCAGTGCTGAACTCCTGCACTCCGCCGAGTCCTGCCTTCTGTGTCACGTCCGTAAACGTTCCGTTCCCGTTGTTATGAAAAAGATGGCTCTGTCCGTAAGCGGTGACAAACAAATCGTCGTAGCCATCGTTGTCAAAATCTCCGACGGCCACTCCCATGCCAAACATCTCCACGGCATCGAGCCCCGCCTTGTGCGTCACGTCGGTAAACGTCCCATCGTGATTGTTGTGATACAGCTTCGGCGTCGAGTGTTTGCTCGCGTGTCCCGGCCAGTCCATTCCATTCACCAAAAAAATGTCCGGCCATCCATCGTTGTCGTAATCGATGAACGCGACGCCGGGCCCCAGCGTCTCTGGCAAAAATTTCTTCCCAAACGCACCATTGTTATGCACAAAGCGAATTCCGGCCTGTTGCGTAACATCAAGAAACGTCACACCGGGCGAAGTCGCCGACGCTGGCGATGGCGCGCCAATTCCTGCAAACGCCACAAAAAACAAAGCAACCGCCAGTCCCGCCGCCGCGACCAACTTCTTCACTTCGCCCCCGTGTTCCCGTCGCGCCCCACACCCAGCGCATCGGCCACTCGATTGATATAGTTGAACCACGACGCGATCAAAGTAATCTGCAAAATGCCGCGGTCGTCGAATCCCACCGCCCGCAGCTTCGCGTGATCCTCCGGCCAAACCTTCGTCGCATCCTTCGTCAGTTTCACCACGTAATCCAACATCGTACGGTCCTGCTCACTGATTGGCGCCGTGCGGTAATCCTTCTTCAGCGCCTCCACCATCTTTTGATCCAACGTCACGCGACGCAGAAACTCTGCGTGTGATTCGATTCAATAGTGGCACCGGTTCGTCACCGAAACCATCGTCGCGATCATTTCGTGCTGATGCCGTTTCAAGGGCAGTTCCGGAGACAGCAGCGCCCCAAACGTACTGAACGCGTGAAAAAGCACATCGGGAAACAGCGAGTGCGAACCAACGATGCTCGCCTCCACTCCTGCGAAAACCGCAGCCACTGGCGTCGCATATTCCACCGGATAAAGTTTGCGCTCGTCTTCGATCGCCTTCTTGACACCCTCGTCCTCTTCCATTCGAACCGTCTTGATCCAAGTCATTTCTTCTGGTCCCCCAATCTCCCCCAACAACTCCGCGAAAAATCTATCGCGCTCCGCCGCCAGGTTTCGCAACTGCCTCCGCCTTTGCTCCCGCCGCAGAAGTTCCACCCGCCGCCGGCTTGCGCACGAGAGCTGTCTTCTTCGCCTTGTCCTTATCCAGCGCCACCGAAACATGCTCATGCACCAACTGCCGCTCGTTGTTATCCTCGGGATGCGCCTGCCGGTAAGCCCCGGTAATCGCTTGGGACGATTCGTCCGCCTTGAATCGCAGATACCGCTCTTTATGTTCGTTCGCCTTCCCCTCGTCGCCAAGCCCGTTGTAACAAAGCATCAAATTGTAATTCGCCTGCAAATCCTCGGGATCAATCGCCAGCGTCTGCTGAAACGTCTTCACCGCCTCCACATACCGCTTCTGCAAAAACAAAATCCGCCCCAGTTCATTAATCACCACGCGGTCGCGCGGATACTGCGCCAGCACAATCTGCAAGCGCCCCGCTGCCTCGTCATACTTGCCTTCTTCTCGCAACACCCGCGCATAGAAGAAATTCGCCCGCGCCAATTTCGGCGAGATAGCCAGCGCCTTCTCCAAAACTGTTCGAGCACCTATCGTGTCGCCCTCTTGCACCAGACACCGTCCAACGTTCACCCATCCATCCGGATTCTGCGGATCAATCTCCGTAATTTTCTCAAACGCCGCCGCGGCACCCTTCAAATCTCCCTGCAAAAACAGCCCAATCCCGTAATCGTTCCATCGCGTCCAATCCTCCCTGGCCAGCTTCACCTCGGGTTTTGGCGCCCCCGCGCTCCGCGGTAAAACACGTAAGCTCTTCATATCCTCCGCAACGGTGATGACGGGAATATCCGGAATTTTCTTCAACTCTCCAACAACCTGCGAAGTATCTCCCGTAAACGCCCACTTCCTGTCGTCGTAATCCGGCGTAACCTCGCCCTTCGGCTTACTCGCATCCTCCACGCCCGCAAACGCAAACTGCGTGTTCCACCACATAAATTTCCGGTAATTCAATTTCGAGTGCAGAGTAATTTTTTCCCCGGCCGATTCAGGAATGTGCAGCCGGAAGTGCGCCGTGTCTGCGGCGCCCGGCGGAATCAGGTGCGCGTACATCACTGCCCGGTTCGCCCAGGCATTTCGTTTCGTGATGGGATTCCCATGCGCATCGATTTGCAGCGAACGGTAAAAATGTGCCCCCTTCTCCACCGGGCCCGCCCCGTCCTCTTCTACTTTCCCGCTCCAAAAAATCGTCTGCCCTTTTTCATCGACTGCCTGCAACTCCAGCCACACATCGAATGCATCCACCGTCCCGCCCGGAAAAAAGTGCCCCACTTTTCTGGTCCGCACCACCACATCCACCCGCACGTCATCCCCGCGCCGCACAGCCGTATCCACCCTACCCAGCGGCGCCGTAATTGCCCTCACTTCGCCCGCCGCCAGCGTCGGCGTCAAGACTTCCGCTTCCTCTCCCACTGCAAAAGAAGTGGAAAGCTCGGGCCGCCCCGCTCCAGGGGCCGTAGGCTCCTTGTTTTCTTTCTCCGCAGGCGACACCGCAAAAATGTCCACCGTCAGCTGCTTATCCTGCAAAAAGCGTTTGCTCACCTCTAACTGCTGCGGATCTTCATTCGCTGTCGGCACCGCTGTGTTGGCGCCAGGAAATCGGTGCGAGTGCACGAATCCATTCACGTTCCCCGCATCCTTCGAAGGCACCTGCGGCATGTGGCAATCCGCGCACATCATCGGATTCGCCGGATAGTAAAACGACCGCGCCCCCTGCCCTGAAACCCCGCTAGCCTGCCAGTTGTCATATTCATTGAAGCCGCGCACCCACCGGTAGCGGTTCACCGGCACATCCAAATGCACTTTGTGACAAGAAGAACAAAACTCCGCCACTTGCGTTCGCATAAACGGCTTCAAAAACGTCCGCCGGTGCGGCTCCGGATTCAGCTTGACCACAAAATCGTGCATCGTCCGCACAAAAGGATTCTCGCTCGCCGCAAGCTCATGCAGCTTCGGATATTCCAACGTAAAGTCGCCCTGCCCCATCGTGCTCTTCACCTGCACGATGCTGTGGCACATCAAGCAGCTCAACCCCGCCTTCGCCGCAGGAGTATTCTCAATCTGCCGGATCGGCGTATCAAACATCCCGCTGAACAGAAGCGACGGATCGTGGCATCCCGCGCACCATTTCGACGACTTCACCCCCGCCACGTCCTGCATATACTCAATGCTCTTCCGATACCACTGGTTGTTGAACGAAGAAAAATGATGCGCCGAACTATTCCACTGCTTGTAAATATCCTCGTGACACCGTTCGCAAGCCTGCGACTGCATAAAATATTTCGCGGGAATGTTGCCGTGGTCCTTCGTCTGCGCCGAACTCGGAAAAAATTTCCCCTGTGGCCCGTCCCCTTCGTCGTCCATAGTCGCCGGAGAAATCGCCGGGTTCGTGATCCGGTAAGCGCTATTCCAGGCGTACGTTCTGTACCACCACGCCCCAGCCGAAATTCCGGCCACTATCACCACCAGCGCCGCAGACCGCAGCGCAATCTGCGCGCCGCCCGCTCCGAGCCATCCGCGCGACGCCAGCCACGATCCCGCCAGCAACGTCACGCCCAGTACAGATGCGAAAATATGTGCGTAGAGGAACCATTTCATGGGCAGCGGAGTTCCTGTGAAAATCAGAATCACGCCGAGCACTGCGGCTGCTGCCAGAAACAACCATCCAAACCGCGCGACAAGCGTGCTGGTCCGCAGCACTCCCACGAGAAACGGCAAAAGCGATATCGTCAGGAAAATTCCAGCAACCAGATGGAACAGAACCACTAAAATGTAAGGAATATTCGCGGAAGGAAACCCATACAAATACACAGCGCTCGCAGCCAAAGCTATCACGCTGCGTGAACGCCACTGGCTCATCGAGCCCATCGCCATACAGGAGCGCTCATTCTCGCAAACTCATCGCCACAAATAAAGGCGGCCGGCGCTGTGCGGGCGTCCGGCCGCGGGTACTTTGGGGTGCCTCCACGTCGCCAAAAACTCGGTCAGAAGGGGAAGCGATCTACTTGTTACGCGTGTTATAGCGGGCTCCTTTTAAACAGGCAATACTGCAAAACGATTAGAACCCGATTTATTTCGTAATCCCTTTCGTTTCAACGATTTCGTAGGTCTTCCCGGTGGCTAAATCCTTGTACTCCTCGCTCCTCCCGCTCGGCCAATCGATTGTCACTCGCTCAATCTTTTCGCTTTTTCCAACTCCAAAAGTCACCGGCAGCTCGGATTGCGATAAATAACTCGACCCACCGCGCACTACTCTCGCTTGGCTCAGGCCCCCGCCGAAGGTTTTCACGGTCGCTCCAATCGCATCGCGATTCGATTTTGTCCCAATGAGCTGGAACCGGATGCTGTGGTTTCCCCCGGTCTGATCGTTTCGATACAAATACGCCGGCCCGTTGTTTGTCGTAATCAGTAGATCCAGATCGCCGTCGCGGTCGAAGTCGCCATACGCAAGCCCGCGTCCCACGATCGGCGCGGCAAAACCGCCTCCCACGTCTTGCGCAACGTCGCGAAATTTCCCGGCTCGTTGATTCAGAAAAAGCTGTGGCGCTTGCGCGTAGCCCACATTCCCGCGAATGTTTCGCACTGTCTCGTCGATGTGCCCGTTGGCCACCGCCAGATCCAGCCAGCCGTCCAGGTTCACATCGAAAAACGCGCATCCAAATCCCAGCGTGCTGCGCGAAGCCGCCCCCAGCCCGGAAGCAATTGCAATATCGTCAAAAGTCCCCGCTCCGGCGGACCCGGTGGCAACGGTCCGCGCGCTCACGGAATGGTAAAGTCCAATCATTTCGTTATCGAAATTAGTAATCGCCACGCCCGCCTTGCCGGAATTTTCAAAGTCTCCGGTATCCACTCCCATCCCCGCTCGAGCTTTCCCTTCCGTACTAAATGCCAGCCCGGCTTCGACGCCCACATCTTTGAATTTTCCGTTTCGCAAATTCTTGTAAAGCTTGTTGGGCTGCGTGTCGTTGGCCACCAGCAAATCTGGCCAGCCATCCTGGTCGTAGTCAAACATCGCCACGCCCAGCGATTTCGAGCTGCTATCGAAAATTCCGCTCGCAGCTGTCACATCTTCAAACGTCCCGTCGCCGCGATTGTGAAAGAGCCAGCAGGTGTCCCCGCGATACGCCTCGGGAGTGCAATACGACTTCTGCGTTCCATCCAGGCTGCAAAAAACATCGTGCTCCGGCGACCATCGAACATAGTTGCAAACGAACAGGTCCAGCAATCCATCGCGGTCATAGTCAAACCACAGCGCCGACGTGCTGAAACCTTGCCGCCCTAGCAAGCCGCTCGCTTTCGTAACGTCGATGAACGTACCCTTGCCCGTGTTGCGAAACAGCCGGCTCTGCCCCACGCAACTGATGTAAATATCGGGAAAACCATCGTTGTTGTAATCGCCGACGGCCGCACCCATTCCGTAGAGCTCCACGTCAAGCCCAGCGGCCTTCGTTACATCGCTAAATGTTCCGTTCCGGTTGTTCTTATAAAGCTTCAGCGTCGAACGCTGCCGTTGGTGGCCCGGCCAGTCCATTCCATTAACCAGAAGAATGTCTTGCCACCCGTCGCGGTCGTAGTCCAGGAACGCGCAGCCTGATCCCAGCGTCTCAGGCAAAAGTTTTCCGCCGTAAGCGCCGCTGTTGTGCTGAAACTGAATCCCCGCCGCCGCTGTCACATTCGTGAGATGAAAGCCAGGATCGCCCCCAGCCTGCGCAAAAATCCGTCCAGGCGAGATTCCCGCTGCGATCCCCGCCGCACACGCGCTCCACAAAAAATCGCGCCGCCTCAAGGCAGAGTCACCAGCCCGTTCCGAATCGCATAAACGACTAGCTCCGCCGTCTTGTGAATTCCCAGCGTGTCCATGATGTTCGCGCGGTGCACGGAAACGGTATTCGCGCTCAAACTCAATTCCGCGGCAATCTCCTTGTTCGATTTTCCCGCCACAATCCGTTGCAGCACTTCCAGCTCTCGCGGCGTCAGCCCGCCCTGGCGTTCGCCTTTCAGCGCTGCCGGACGCGCCACCTGTGGATCCAAAACCTTTTCGCCGCGCGCCACGCGCTTAATCGCGTTCGCCAGATCAAGATCCATCGCGTTTTTCAATATGTATCCGCGCGCTCCCGCGTCCAGCGCCTGACGCACCAGCGTATCTTCCGAGTGCATGCTCAGCATCAAAATCGCCACTTCCGGCCGTGCCTCGAGTATTTTCCGTGTTGCTTCCAGACCATTCATTCCCGGCATCGCACAGTCCATCACAATCACTGCGGGCTTTTCCTTGCCTGCCAGCCGCACCGCTTCTTCGCCGTTGCTCGCTTCGCCCACAACCTCGATCTCCGGATCATCTTCGAGTATCCGCCGGAATCCATGCCGCACCAGCGCGTGATCGTCCACCAGCAAAACTTTCAGCTTATCCCGCATGAGTTTCGACCTTTTGCCTCGCAATCCGTAGACGAACCGTCGTTCCGCCAGCTCCAGGCTGCAAAAGTTCCAATGTCCCTCCGATGATCTCCGCGCGTTCGCGCATCGCCACCAGCCCAATCCCTCGTCCGTTTTTCTCAGCGACAATTCCCGTGCCGTGGTCTTCTACTTCCAACTCAAGCGCATCAGCCAAAAACTTCAACCGCACCCAGGCTTCCTTCGCTCCCGAATGCCGGCTCACATTATTCAGCCCTTCCTGCAAAATGCGGTAGACATGCACGCTGGCGCCTCCTTCGAGCGGAAAAACCGTTCCCGATTTTTCATAGTGCAGCACAAGTCCACTCTGCCGCTCGACTGTCGGAATATACCAGTCCAGCGTGCTCACAAGTCCAGCCTCTTCGAGAAGCACGGGATGAAGCGCCTGCGAGAGGGTGCGAATATTATCCAGAGTCGTTTGCGCAATCTCCCGCACCTCCTGCACTTCTTCGCGTACCTTCGAGCCTTCGGGCAGATGATTTCCCGCGCGCCCCAGCAGCGAGCCAATCGCCGTCAGCACTTGGCCAAATTCATCATGCAATTCGCGCGAGATATGCCGCAGCGTGGATTCTTGCGTCGAGATCAGTTTCTGCGCCAATTCACTGCGCTGCTCGGAAAGCGCCGCCAGCCTCGCGAAAATAATCCGGTTCGAGCGGATCAAATACAAACTCGTCAGCACAATCGTAATGAGCGTAGCCAACAGGAACAAATAAACTTGCCGCTGCACGCCGTCGTAAATCGCCGCGATGCGCCCCGCTGCCTGCTCTTCGCCTTCGTTGTTCTGCACCAGCAAGCGCGAAACCGCCGTGCTCAGCGATTCCTGGCGAGCCTGCAAGGTCAACCGGACCTGCTCCCGCGCCTCGGCATCTTTACCGTCCGCCGCCAGCGCAAACATCCGATGCACCGCGTCCCAAAACTGCGAAACGGATTGCGTGAGATAATTTCGCTGTTCTGTCGTGCGATTCGCCCCCGCTAACTGCTCTTCCAGACGCAGCGCCACTTCCAAATCTTCGCGAATCCGCTCGAATTGCGCCGACCACGCCGTCAATGGATAAGGCTCGCTAGCGTCCAGCATGTCCCGCATCGCCAGCCCCACCGAATTCAAATCGTTTTGCACGCGCAAAAGCTGCAACGAATCCTTGCGATTCCGGTCCACCATTTCGCTCTGCAATTTTCGCAAACCGGAAAGCTGCACGGTAATGTAAAACGAATAGGCCACCACCGCGGCAAGCGTGATGATCAAACCAAGGAGAAGCCCCGTCGTCGGTGAGCGCTGCGCAGTCGTTTGCACGAAGAGAGGATACCTCAGGCAGTGGCTTGGCGCCGCACGAGGAGCAACAAGCACATCATCGCAAGAGCGGAAGCAAGCGGCACGAGCAATCCAATACGCAAGCCGCCTGCGTGCGCGGAAACGAATCCCACGAGCCAAGGACCGAAGGCGGATCCGAGCGACGACATGGAAAACATGAGGCTGCCGAGCCTCGCCGCTCTCGCTCCATACCAGCGCGAAAGCCATGCAACGTAAACGGGGAAAATCGCCGCGCAGCCCAGTCCGGCGAGCGCAGCGCTCGCGAAAGCAATTTTCTGGGTGGCGGCGAGGACGAGCGCCGTGTTTCCGATGATGACTAGGATCAGCCCCGCAATCACCAGGCGATATTCATGGATGCGGGCAAGAACAAACGGAGCGAACGCCCGGCCGGCCAAAAGTCCGCCATAGAAAAACATGGGAGCGAGCGTGGCGATTCCCGCCCCACCGCCGGCGAGGCGTTTCGCATAGGCAGCCGCCCAGCTGCCGAGGCTGACTTCCACTCCTACGTACAAGAAAAACAGCGCCGCAAGCGTGAGCGTCGTCACAAGTCCGACGCTGGTCGCCGCAGCTGTTGTGGAATTAGTCGCTGCATGCTTTGCTTCAGGAAACTTCGCAAAGAGAAATGAAAATGCCAGCAAGCCGCCGAATCCGGCGAAGAAGATCAGAAATTGCGGAAGAAACCCGTTCTTCAGCGCGAGCAGAACCAACGGAGAGCAAGAAACGGCTCCGGCTCCCCACGCGAAATTAACGAGGCTCACGAGAGAAGCGCTGCGTTTCCCGCCGATTTCTGCCACCGCGAGATTCGTGGGAGGCACGACGAGGCCATAGCCAATTCCCAGAGCCCCCAGCGCGAAGAGGACAACAGTTATCGAGGAAGTATTGACCGTCGCGAGTCCACCTCCGATCATCAGATAGCCGAGAACGAGAGAGGTGCGCGTACTGAAGTAGTGCGTGATCAAACTCGACAACCAAACGCCCGCGAGCGAACCAGAAAACTCGACGGCCAACAGGACGCCGGCTTGCGAATCGCTGAGTGACCAGCGCGCAATGAACTGCGGCATCATCGGGCCGGTAAGTGTGATCTCGACACCGGTCAGAACGAATCCGGCAAAAAGCAGCACCAGCAAATAGCGCCGGCGGGCTGCGACGTTAATAGCGATGGCTTGCGTGCTCACTGGTTATCAACTATTTTGCAGGACTGCGGCGCTGCGAGCAACCCGGCGTTTTTTGCGGCCCTTTTTGTGTATGCGCAAAATTCAATCCTTCAAATCTCAAATCTGGTATCTGCTATATAAAATCTCTGCCCTTCCCATTTCAAACGCAGTCTTCTCGATTTCAAAATGTCGTCCTTCTCGTTTAGCGATGAGATAGTATGGAGCGCCTTTCGCGGTACGTTTGTGATCGTTGCTCGGACGCTTTTGAGATCCATTCCTGGATGCTTTGATGATCGACGTTGGTCTCATCGGATTTGGACTTGCCGGCCGTTCCTTTCACGCCCCGGTGATTCGCGCGGTGCCCGGATTGCGGCTAGCGGGGATTCTTCAGCGCAGCGGCAACGAGGCCGCCGAACGATACCCGGACGTTCGCATCGTGCGCACGCTCGACGAACTTCTCTCCATCAAAGAAATCCGTCTTGTCGTCATCGCCACGCCAAACGATTCGCACTTCCCGCTAGCCGAACAGTGTCTCGCCGCCGGCCGCGATGTGCTTGTCGACAAGCCCTTCACGACAGCTCTTGATGAGGCCATCGCGCTCGTTGAATTTGCGAAGCAAAAGAACCGCTTGCTCACCGTTTACCAGAATCGCCGATACGACGGCGATTTTCAGGCCATCGTGCAACTCGTTGCGAGCGGCGCGCTGGGACGCATCGTTCGCTTTGAATCGAATTACGATCGCTTTCGTCCGGAACTTCGGCCCGGCGCTTGGCGCGAACGTTCCGGTCCGGGCACTGGGATCTTTCTTGATCTTGCTCCGCACCTCATCGATCACGCGCTCATGCTTTTGGGTTTGCCGCTCGCGCTGACAGCTGACATTCGCAGGGAACGCGAAGGCGCCGTTGCGGATGATGCGTTCGACCTGGCGTTTCACTATCCACGCGGCCTGCGCGCGGATTTGCGTTCCTCCATTCTGGCCGCAGTGACTCGTCCCCGTTTCCTCTTGCACGGAACGCAAGGCGCTTTCGTCAAACAATCGTTCGATCCGCAGGAAAGCAACCTGCGTCGCGGCTACATTCCCACGGACTCCGTCTGGGGTGCGGAGCCTGAAGAAAATTGGGGGCTTCTAACCCTTTCCGAGAACGGCACGCTCACGCAGCGGCGCGTTCCCTCCGTGAATTGCGACTACCGCGACTTCTACGCCAATTTGCGCGACGCCATTCTCGGCAAGGCGAAGCTGGCGGTGACTCCCGAGTGGGCGCTCGACGTCATGCGCCTGCTCGAATTGGCGCGCCAGAGCAGCGACGAGCGGCGAACCGTTTCCGTGACCGTCACAAATTGAGCTTCCGGCTTGCATATCAGCCACCGCGCGGCGCGCTGCAGATGGCCGTTTTTCTAATGTATCTCGCGGTCCTCGCGTATACTCTAATTTTGTGTGAGAGGGGAGGAACGCTACTTTGGCCACGGTCATTGATTTAGCACCCTCAATATTGTCTGCAAACTTCGCGCAGTTGGGCGCCGACGCGAAAGCTGCGCTCGATGGCGGCGGCACGGTTTTGCATCTCGATGTCATGGACGGGCATTTTGTGCCGAATCTCACCATCGGGCCGCCAGTCGTTGCTTCGCTCCGCAAAGCCATTCCGGATGTGACCTTCGATTGCCATTTGATGATCGAAAATGCGGACGAATTCATTCCGGCGTTTGCGGAAGTCGGCGCGAACTGGATCTCCGTGCATCAGGAAGCTTGTGTTCACCTGGACCGCACGCTCCATCTGATTGAGTCTCATGGCTGTAAGCCGGGCGTGGTGATTAATCCCGCGACTCCCGTGCACATGCTCGACGAGGTATTGGAAATTGTGCATCACGTGTTGGTCATGTCCGTGAATCCCGGATTTGGCGCGCAGCATTTCATTCCCAATTCGCTCAAAAAAGTGGAGACTCTCGCGCACATCCGCGAATCCCGCGGCCTGGAATTCCGCATCGAGATTGACGGCGGCGTCGCGCTCGATACCGTTGGCGATATCGTGCGCGCCGGCGCGGAAATTCTTGTGGCCGGCAATGCCGTGTTTTCCCATGGCGACATTCGCGAAAACGCCAGCAAATTATTGCAGGCGGCGCGTTCGGCTGTGGTCATGAAGGCGTCGCCGCGCCTCCGGCGAGCTTCTACTGCTCCTCGTAATTCCAAGTCAGACCTCCATCGACGACAAACGTAGTTCCCGTGACGTAGCTGGATTCTTCGGACGCCAGGAATGCGGCGATGGACGCGACGTCTTCCGGTTTTCCCAGTCTTCGCAGCGGGATATTTTCCAGCAGACTTTTCAACTTTACCGGATCGTTCAACAGATTTTTGTTGATGGGAGTTTCGATCGCTCCGGGCGCGATGTTGTTGATGGTGATGCCGAGCGGAGCAAGCTCGATGGAGAGGTTGCGCGTGAGCATTTTCAGGCCGCCTTTGCTGGCGCAGTAGGAAGAAAAGTGCGGGAAGGGAAGTTCTTCGTGGACAGAGCTAATGCTGATGATTTTTCCCGGGTGCTTGGCCTGCATCAAATAACGGACCATCGCTTGCGTGACAAAAAACAAGCCTTTCAGATTTACGTTTAGGACGAAATCGTAATCGGTCTCGGTCACATCCCAAAAATTGGCGCGCTGTTCGACGCCGGCGTTGTTCACGAGAATATCGAGCTCGCCGAGCTGCGAAACCGTCTGGGAGAGGAAGCGCTGGCCATCGGCGAGCTTCGAGACGTCGGCCTGAATGGCCACAGCCTTTCCGCCGCCGCTTCGGAGGCCCTCGACCACGCGTTCTGTGCCGGGTTTGTCTGAGAGGTAGCAGATTGAGACGGCTGCGCCTTCCTGGATGAAGCGCTGCGCGATTCCCAAGCCGATTCCCTGGTTTCCGCCGGTGATAGCGGCTACTTTCCCTTCCAAGCGTTTTGACACGAAGCACGCCTCCTTTTCCGCAGGGGCACTCCCAAAAGGGAACGCCGGTATTCGAATCGCGGCGCCCCAATTCGAATGGGAGTGGCGGAAGTCGAGAGGCTACAACGAGTTGGCGAGGCTGAGACGATTTCGTGAGACTGTGGAAATGTGTGGAAAAGTCAGAATCGCTGGGCGCCCGGCGCAGTTGCCGATGCCAGCCACACGGTCGTTGGAACGGGGTCTAAACCGGCACAGATGCCCACCGAAGACAAACGCTTGACGTATAACGTGTTGCGTTGTATGTTAGACGTGTGATTCAAAGCTTCGGCTCGAAGGACACCGAGGAGCTTTTCAACTACCAGCACAGCAAACGCTTCCGTGCCTTCGATCGCGTAGCCTTGCGGAAATTACTCCAACTGCATGCCGCTACGGAACTTCGGATACTTGCTTCGCCGCCCGGTAATCAATTGGAGGCTTTGCGAGGCGACCGGAAGGGGCAACACTCGATCCGCATCAATGAGCAATGGCGGATTTGCTTTGTGTGGTGCGAGAGCCAAGCCTACGGTGTGGAAATCGTGGATTATCACTAGGCAGATAGAAATTGGAGATAGAAACATGAGGAAACGTGGAGCTCTGATGCCGCCTGTGCACCCGGGGGAGATATTGCGTGAGGATTTTCTGAAGCCGCTAGGGTTGTCGGTGAACAAACTGGCGCTCGAGTTGCACGTGCCAGCTACGCGTATTGGCGAAATTGTGCACGAGAGGAGGCGCGTCACTGCCGACACGGCACTGAGACTGGCGCGATACTTCAATACAAACGCGGAATTCTGGCTGAATTTGCAGATTTTTTTTGATCTGGAAGTTTCGCGGAGATCGGGGACGGTGTCCGAGATAGAGCGGCAGGTACAACCTGTAGCGACCGTGGCTTCCTAGAAGAGGCGAGGTCTAATCCGTGGAACCGTTTGCCTTGGAAGACGGGCACGACATATCGTGCCCCTACGGGAGCCTATGCGCATTCTCGGCCCAAAGGCCGGTTTAGTTGGGGCGGAAGTGGGATTCGACCAGCAGGGCCAGAGCGGATTCCAGGGTTAGGCCGGAGGCTACCAGGGGTTGGACCCAGAGGCGGTGGAAGCTTTCGGGGTGGTCTTCGACTTCGGTGAAGAGGTGGTCGAGGGCTTCGAGCTGCCAGCGGCGCTCGAGGTCCTCTCGGTTTAAGCGTTCACGAAATTCTTCTACGCGGGTCTTGGACCCTTTGTTGTTCGTCTTGTTGCTCATCTCAATATGCCTTCTATTCTTTGATTCCTCTGGCGGCGTTCTGGATGCGCGGCCAGGTATTATTTTTTAGCAAGTGTGTGGCCAAAGGGGAATGGGGGAAATACGTCTTGGCGTGAATTGATTTCCGCTTCCGGCCCAGCGCGGACCTTTTTGACCTGCGCTGGACACGGGAAGCGAAAGGGGTGAGTTAGGCCGCGATGAAGAGAGTTCTGCCGTCGCGGTTAACGAGGAGCAGAGGATCGCTTCCGGCTTTGCGGACGGCGCTCTGGAACTCAGAGACATTCGTCACGGGTTGATGGTTGACTTCCTGGATTACGTCGCCCTTTTGCAGGCCGGAGTCGGCCATTTTGCTGGCAGGGTCGATGTCGGTAACGACGACGCCCTTGGTCGTTTCGGGAATACCAAGTTCCTGCGCGGTGCGTGAATTGATACCGGCAACTTCTACGCCGTCCAGCGCTTTGCTGCCGCCTTGTTCGTCATTCGAATCGGCTTTGGCGGATTCCGTGGGCATTTCGGCTAGCTTGACCGTGGCGTCGCGTTCCGCGCCGTTGCGAAGCGTTTTGAGTTTGAGCTCGGTGCCGGGTTGCATCATCGAGATGCTCATGCGGAGTTGATTGCTGTCGGTAACGAGCTTGCCGTTGATCTGGAGAATGATGTCGCCGCGTTGAATGCCGGCTTCCTTGGCAGGGCTGTTGGGGGAGACATCGCCGACAACGATTCCTTGCGAATCTTTTTCGCCAAAGGCTTTGGCCATGGCAGGCGTTACGTCTTGCGGATAGATGCCGAGATAGGCGCGGGTAACGTGGCCGTTTTTCAGGACCTGGTCCATGACTTGGCGAGCCAGGTTGGCCGGGACCGCGAAGCCGATACCTTGGCTGCCGCCGGAACCGTGAGAAATGATGGCGGTGTTGAGGCCGACCAGTTCGCCGCGGTCATTGATGAGCGCGCCGCCGGAATTTCCGGGATTGATGGGAGCATCGGTTTGGAGGAAGTCTTCATAGTCCTCGATACCGAGACCGCCGCGGCCGGTGGCGCTGATGATGCCTTTGGTGACGGTTTGGCCGACGCCGAAAGGATTGCCGATGGCCAGAGCGACGTCTCCTACTTGTACTTTAGAGGAGTCGCCGATGGTGATGGGAGTGAGATTCTTGGCGTCGATTTGCAGGACGGCGACGTCGGTTTTTGGGTCCGCGCCGATGATGTGGGCTTTGAACTCACGTTTGTCGGAAAGAGTGACGCGAACGTCCGTGGCGCCATCGATTACGTGGTTGTTGGTCAGGATGTAGCCTTCGGGGCTGACAATTACGCCCGAGCCGAGAGCTTTTTCGCGGGAATCGCGCGGCATATTGAAGCGGCCGGCGCCGTCATTTCCTTCCTGTCCGAAGAACTGACGGAAGAAGGGGTCCATCGGCATTCCTTCTTCGGAGCTCATGCGATTGTGCACGACTTTCGAGGAAGAAATGTTGACGACGGAAGGGAGGACTTCTTTGACGAGGGGAGCGTAGCTGCTCTTGCTCGGTCCCTCGCCGGGATCCGCCAGCTTCAGGGTGGCCGGAGGATTCGAAGAAATAGATTTCTCCGTAGTATGGGCCAGGCCCAAGCCTGCCGCGCCCAATGCAAAACCAAGTGCGAGAACTGCTGGCTTGGATCTCAGCAGGGACATCAAATAATTCATATTTCCTCTCTTATTTCCAGTGCGATTTGCTGCAACCGACACGTCGGGTGGTTGCTGCTATTCGGATGCACTTATTCAGACGCTATAGGGGAGAGGGATGATTCTCCCTGGTGGCCGGGATATTGGGTGCCGATGATTGAGTAGGAGGGAGAGGTGGTCCTAAAGAGGTTCAAAGGGGGTGAAGGCAAAGGTCAGATGAGAAGCTTAGGAGATGATGCCTCTACGGACGGCGAAGAGAATGAGTTCGGGAATGCCGCGGAGATTTAGTTTTTCCATGATGTTGGAGCGGTGGGTTTCGACGGTGTAGACGCTGAGGTTTAGAAGGTTGGCGACGTCTTTGTTGGATTTGCCTTCGGCGACGAGTTGAAGAATTTCGCGTTCGCGCGGGGTGAGGAGGTCGTAGGCGTCTTCGGCGCCGCTGCGTTTGAGTTTGCGGACGTAGTCGTCGAGAAGGACTTTGCTGACGGCGGGGCTGAAGAAAGATTTGCCGTCGGCTACGGCGTGAACGGCTTTGATGAGATCGGACTCGGCGGAATCCTTCAGGAGGTAGCCTTTGGCGCCGGCTTTAAGCGCGCGGAGGACGTAGCTTTCATCCGAATGCATACTGAGCATGACGACGGAGATTTCGGGATTGGCTTGGGTGACTTGAAGAGCGGCTTCGATGCCGTTGAGATTGGGCATGCCGATGTCCATGACGATTACATTGGGCTTTAGAGATTTTGCGAGGGAGACGGTTTCCCGGCCGTCGTTGGCTTCGCCCACAACGGTCAGATCGGGTTGTTGCTCGACGAGGAGACGCAGGCCGCCGCGGATGAGTTTGTGATCGTCGGCTAGAAGGATACGAATTTTTCTCATGGGTGGATCATCGCTGGCTCAGGGCGAATCCGCTTTATGAAGCGGGAGTTCGGCTTTTACGGTGGCGCCTCTTCCAGGTGCGGATGCAATCGTGAAAGTGCCGCCGAGGCGGCGGACGCGCTCTTCCATGCCAAGGATGCCCATGCCGCGCTGGCGGGCGGGATCGAAGCCGTGGCCATCATCCGTGATTTCTACGGTGATCTTGTCGGAATTTTGAGTGATGGTTACTTTGGCATTTTTGGCGGAGGCGTGCGTGGCGGCGTTGTTAAGGGCTTCCTGCACGACGCGGTAGATGGTGACTTTCGTTTCGTCGCCGAGAGCTTCAGAGACGTTCTCCGAGTGAACTTCGACTTCCATCTCGCTGCGGCGAGAAATCTCGCGGGCTTGCCATTCGAGAGCGGGGACCAGGCCTAGATCGTCGAGCATGGGAGGACGGAGAAGAAGTGCGATGTCCCGGATGGATTTGACGGCGGTTTCGGCAACGGATTTTATTTGGGCGATTTGCGCTTGCGTGACGCGGTCTTCGGACGGGACGAGTTTCGAGAGCTGGCCGACTTCGACCAGGAGCGCACCTAGCGACTGGCCAACCTCGTCGTGCAGTTCGCGGGAGATGGCGCGGCGCTCTTCTTCTTGAGCCTCCACGAGGCGGGCGGAAAGGCCTTCGAGCTCGAGGCGGCTGCGGGCGAGCGCATCATAGCGCAGGCGCGCTTGGCGCTCGAGGCGAAGAATATACCAGCCGCAGACCAGCGACATCAGGACACCGGCGATTAGAGCGAGAGAGACGAGCCACACGAGGCGGGATTCGAGCGATTGAAAGCGCGCGGCGACGGCGAGATTTTCGAGGGCGAGTTTGCGTTCGTCCAGCGAGGAGAATTGCGCTGAAAGTTCAAAGATGCGGGTGCGCCAGGGAATGAGCTGCTGGCCGATGAACTGATAGGCGCGCTGCTGGCGAAGATCGGACCGCCAAGCCAGGACTATGGCGCAAGACGTTTCTTCTTCCTGGAGTTGCTGTTGCATTGCTGCGAGGAGGAGTTGTTCGTCGGGATCCCGATCGGGGGGGAAATCGAGGAGGGCGGCGCGGGCCGCAGCGATTTGTTTAGTTACTTCGGCGGGATCGGGAGCTGATTCCCGAAGTTGATCCTGGAGCAAGAAGCGCTCGATTTGGTCGTCGTAGACTCGGACGGAAACGACGATGGTGCCGAGGGCGTGATTGCGGGCGGTGAAGCGGCGGCTGACTTCCTGGGAAGCGCGGTCGAGGCGGCGAACAGCGAAGAGTGCGTCTACACCTGCGCCAATCAGGAGGGCGAGAAGCCAGCCGAAAGCAATCAGCAGGAGGCCGCGGATTTTTTTGGAGTGTTCGCTCGATGGCAAGTCGCGGGCGCTGGTCGGTAGCGCGACGGCGTTTGGAGAGGTTGAAGCGCGCACTTACAGAGGATAGAACAAATTTGTGTGGGAGGCGATTTTGAACGAGGGATCGGAGCGAGGACCTTGGGAGCCGAAAGGAAAAGATGGGCGATGAGGGCAGAAAACAAGAGGGAGGGGCTAGCCCCTCCCCTACAGCGAGTCGATTTAGGCGACGGTGACGTCGGGGCTTAGGTAGACGTCCTGGATGGTGTTCAGGAGCTGGACGCCTTCGGACATGGGGCGCTGGAAGGCTTTCCGGCCGGAGATCAGGCCCGTGCCGCCGGCGCGTTTGTTGATGACAGCGGTGGTGACTGCTTCTTCGAAGTCGTTGGCACCGGAGGCGCCGCCGCTGTTGATCATTCCAGAGCGGCCCATGAAGCAGTTGGCGACCTGGTAGCGGCAGAGGTCGATGGGGTGATCGCTGGCGAGGTCGGTGTAGATACGCTTGTCGAATTTTCCGTAACTGGAATCACCCATGTTGAGGGCTTGGTAGCCGCCGTTATTTTCGGCCATTTTTTGTTTGATGATGTCGGCCTGGATGGTGACGCCGAGATGATTTGCCTGTCCGGTGAGGTCGGCGGAGAGGTGATAGTCCTTGTCCTTCTTGAAGGCACTGTTGCGCAGGTAGCACCAGAGGACGGTGGCCATGCCGAGTTCGTGAGCTTCGGCGAAAGCGCGGCTAATTTCGACGATCTGCCGGTCGGCCTGGTCGGAACCGAAATAAATGGTTGCTCCGACAGCGGCAGCGCCCATGTTCCAAGCTTCCTGCACCGTGCCGAAGAGGATCTGATCGAATTTGTTGGGGAAAGTGAGCAGTTCGTTGTGGTTGAGCTTTACGATGAAGGGAATCTTGTGCGCATATTTGTGTGTGACGGCGCCGAGAACTCCAAAGGTGGAGGCGACGGCGTTGCATTGGCCTTCTATCGCGAGCTTCACGATATTTGCCGCGTCGAAATAGTCGGGATTTTTGGCGAAGCTGGCGCCCGCCGAGTGCTCGATGCCCTGATCGACGGGAAGAATCGAGAGATAGCCCGTGCGGCCGAGGCGCCCGTGATTGAAGATGCGCTGGAGATTCGTGAGTACGCGGACGTTTCGGTTCGACGCGGCGTAGATGCGATCCACAAAATCGGGGCCGGGAAGATGCAGGCGTTCTTTTGCGATTTTCGGCGTTTTGTATCCGAGAAAATATTCGGCTTTTGCGCCAAGGTACGTTTCGATTTTTCCAGTGCTTGCCGTGGTTGCCATGTGAATCTCCTAAGTTATTCGCGAATTGCCCGGGTAAGCATGCCGCCGGCGGCAGAATCCACCAGCCAAAGCAAGCTTCCTTTCGTTGGTTGAATCAACTGAGCCGGCAACTGATCCGGCTCATAAAAGCGTTCGAGGACCGCTGTGAGCGCCGGGGCTTTGTCGGCGCCAGTCACCATGAAGATGACGTTGGCGGCGTTGTTGACGGCTGGGGCGGTTAGCGTGATGCGGTCCATCAGAACTTTTCCTACCCAATTATGCACCGCAATGCGGCGAGTTTCGCGCAGTGCTTTTGTGCCGGGAAAAATCGAGAGCGTGTGTCCCTCGTTGCCCATCCCGAGCAGGACCAAGTCAAAGCGGGGAAATTGGCCCTCTGCCAATTTGTAATACGTTCGAAGATACTGGTCGTACTCCCTGGCAGCATCTTCTGCCACGGGGTACTCGCCTTTGATGCGCGTGACTTGCTCGGGTTTCAGCGGGGACTTGGAAAGCATCGATTCGACGGCCATGCGGTAATTGCTATCGGGGTGGTCCGGGTTTACGTGGCGCTCGTCGCCGAAGAACAGATGCATTTTGTCCCAAGGGACCAGGGGGCGCAGACCTGGATCATTCACGAGCAGGCCGTAGAGAAGCTTGGGTGTGGAACCTCCGGCCAGGGCTACGTCGAAGGAGCCCTTATCCTTTACGGCGGCTGCCGCGATCTCGACAAACTTTTGCGCGCAGCGATTCGCAATGGCCGGTCCATCCGGCAAGATGCGAACTTCGGTGTTGGCTTGATAATCGATCATTCGACCCCGTGCTACCTATTCATGGCTCCGGCGCTCTTTAGATTTTCCGTGGCCGTGGCGGAACTCTTCGCGTCTTCCTCTTCATCACCAATCCTTCGCCATGCGCGGCCGTCGCGGGCCATAAGCTCGTCGGCTTCCTTTGGTCCCCAAGAGCCTGAAGCGTAATTGGGGAAGCCGCGCGCAGGGAGCGCTTTCCACACGTCAATGACGGGCTCGATGGCCGCCCAGCCGGCTTCGACCATGTCGGCGCGCTGGAAGAGAGTGGCGTCGCCCATCATGCAGTCGTAAAGGAGGCGTTCATAGCCGGTACTGTGCGAAGTGCCAAAATCGCGCGCGTAGTCGAAGTCCATGTTGACGAGGCCGAGCTTCATGACGGAGCCAGGAACCTTGGCGGCAAAGCGCCAGGAGATGCCTTCGTCAGGCTGGATGTGGATCACCAGGCGGTTGGTGCGCGGGTCTTTGATGGGAGTTTTTCTAAACAACATAAAAGGCGTTCTCCGAAATTGGATGGCGATCTCCGTCACGCGCTTGGCGAGACGCTTTCCAGTGCGGAGATAGAAAGGCACATCGCCCCAGCGCCAATTGTCGATTTTGAGCTTGAGCGCGACAAAGGTCTCGGTGTTCGACTCAGGAGCGACGTTGGGTTCGTTGCGATAGGCGGGAACTTTTTGGCCTTCTTCCGTGCCCTCGCCATATTGTCCGCGAACGGTGTTGTGCAAAACATCCTCGGGAGAGAGAACTTGCAATGCGTGCAGAATTTCAGCTTGTTTGTCGCGGACGGCGTCGGCTTCGAAAGAGATGGGAGGCTCCATGGCCGTGAGCGTGAGGAGCTGGAAAAGGTGGTTCGGAACCATGTCCTTGAGGGCGCCGGCGGTCTCGTAGAAGGCGCCGCGATGTTCGACGCCGACGGACTCGGCAGCGGTGATTTGCACATGATCGATGTAAGTGCGATTCCAGAGCGGCTCGATCATACTGTTGGCGAAGCGGAAAACCATCAAGTTCTGGACGGTTTCCTTGCCGAGATAATGGTCGATGCGGAAAATCTGTTTTTCGGTGAGGATTTGCTTCAGTTCCTTGTTCAACTGTTGCGCGGAGGGGAGGTCGTGGCCGAACGGTTTTTCAACGATGACGCGGGTCCACTTGCCATTTTCTTCCTTGGTGAGGCCGATTTCGCCGAGCTTTTGGACGATTAGCGAGAAAAAGTTGAAAGAAACGGCTAGGTAGTGGAAGAGATTGCCCTGCGTGCGGTGCTTTTTATCAGCCTCCACGATTTGATCTTTGAGGCGTTGATACGCAGCCGGGTCCTTGAAATCGCCCTGGACATAGTAGATGCGATCCAGAAACCACTGCCACAGCTGGGGGTCCACGGCATGCTCTTCGAATTTTGCGATCTCTTCGTTGAGCAACGCGCGGAAGGATTCCGTGTTCATCTGGTCGAAGGAGAATCCGACGATGGCGAATTGTTCAGAAAGAAGGCCCTCCTGCTTAAGGTTGATGAGCGCAGGGATGAGCTTGCGCTTGGTGAGGTCGCCGCTGGCGCCGAAAATCACCATTACGCAGGGAGAGCCGGTGGCAGCGGCATCAGTATGATTCGAGTTCATGCACGTAGTCCTGTCTCAGCTGTTCAACTCGCCGCTGAAGGAATTAATGGCCAGCCTTTTTCTCGAGGTGGCCGCCGAACTGAAAACGCATGGCGGAAAGCACCTTGGCTGCAAAATCATCCTCGCCGCGCGATGTGAACCGCTGAAATAGAGATGCAGTGAGGACGGGTGCGGGTGCAGTAGATTCGATGGCCGCGAGAATGGTCCAGCGGCCTTCGCCGGAATCGGAGACTCGCCCCGAGAAGCGCTCGAGAGTGGGCTGTTCCAAAAGAGAGATGGCGGTCAGGTCCAGCAGCCAGGAGGCGACGACGCTTCCGCGGCGCCAGACCTCGGTGACGTCGGCGAGATTGAAATCGTATTGATAATGCTCGGGATTGCGGAGGGGGGTGGTCTCCGCATCGACCTCGCGACGGGCTTTTCCCGCGTTGGCGTGCTTCAGGATGTTGAGACCTTCGGCGTAGGCGGCCATCAGGCCGTATTCGATGCCGTTGTGGACCATTTTCACGAAATGGCCGGCGCCGGATGGGCCGCAGTGGAGATAGCCCTCTTCGGCGGTGCCGCCAACTTTTTCGCGGCCGGGAGTGCGATCGGCGTTTCCGCGGCCAGGGGCGAGCGTCTTAAAAATGGGATCGAGGTGCTTCACGATGTCGTTCTCGCCGCCGATCATTTGGCAGTAGCCGCGTTCGAGGCCCCAGACGCCGCCGCTGGTGCCGACGTCGCAATAGTGGATGCCTTTTGCGGAAAGTTCCTTGGCGCGCCGAATATCGTCAATGTAGTAGGAGTTGCCGCCGTCGATCACGATGTCACCGGATGCGAGCTTGCTGCTTAGATCGTGGAGCGTCGCATCGACAACCGCCGCCGGAACCATAAGCCAGATTGCGCGGGGCTTTTGCAATTTGTTGATGAAATCGTCGAGCGAGTTAGCTCCCGTCGCGCCCTCGCCCGCGAGCTGTTTCACGGAGTCCGCGCTCCGGTCGTAAACCACGCAAGTGTGGCCGTTTTTTTGCAGGCGCCGGACCATGTTGGCGCCCATTCTCCCCAGACCGATCATGCCAAGTTGCATTGCGAGTGCTCCTCTGCCTTCGTTTTGTAAGACGTAACCGAATGAAATGTTATGCGAGCGCTTGATTTACGGCATCCGTTAGAGTCGCCAGCCCGCGGGCGACATCTTTTCCGAGATGGACGCGCAAAGCGCGCCTGCCACGCTGCGCGAGCACCGCAAAATCTCCGCGGGCCTGCGCTGCTTTCACAACACCAAATGTGTACTTCTGCCCGGGCACCAGGATGTCCACAGCGTCGTCGCAAGTGATCTGCAAGAAAACGCCAGTGTTGGGGCCGCCTTTGTAGGCTTGTCCCGTGGAGTGCAGGAAACGCGGTCCAAAGCCCAGGACCGTGGCAACTTTCTTGCTGTCCCGCACGGCGAGGCGGATGGTTTGCAACGCTTCTTCATGCGCCTCGTTCATCGTGATGTATCCCAGTACGCCAAAATAGTCACCAGCCCCGATGCGGGCGAGGTGTTTCTTCAAGAAGTCCGCAAGCGTGGCGCCGCCTTTCAGAGCCGTGGCATTCGTTCGATCGGCGTAGAGCTTGGCGCCCTCGCCCGCAAAGAATGGCGATTCGGGAGGCAGCTTGCCGGTCGATTCGTATTCCGTGGTTAGGTTGCGGGTTTCCACTTTGCTGGCCTCGACGTCGGGCTGATTGAAGGCATTGATGCCGATGAGGGAGCCGGCCACAGCCGTTGCAATTTCCCATCGGAAGAACTCCTGGCCGAGGTTGTAGATGTCGGGTAACACGATGCGGATCACGGGATGGCCGGCCTTTGCCAGGGCTTCCACTGCCGCAGATTGTTCCTTGTCGGGATCCGACTCCAGCCGAAGATACGCGAAAACGCGGTCGTCGCCATAAGTGTCCGGTTTGGCCAGGCGTTCGCGGTCGACGGGAATGATGCCTTTGCCGGATTTTCCGGTGGATTCGGCAAGCAACTGTTCGAGCCAAGCGCCAAGATCAAAAATTCCCGGCGACGTGATGATGGTCATCTTGTCGCGACCCTGATTTGCGGCGATGCCGAGAATGGTTCCCAGAATGACGCCGGGGTTGGTAACGGCATCGGTATCTTCATCGCAGGCGTCGACCATCGTTTTGGTGTTCTTCAAGAACTTTGAGATATCAATGCCCATCACCGCGCCGGGCACCATGCCGAAATTGGAGAGCGCGGAGTAGCGGCCGCCGATGCTCGGCACGCCCATGAAGATTTTGCGGAACTTGTCCTTTTCGGCCACACGCTGCATTTTCGAGCTGGGATCGGTGATAGCGATGAAGCGGTTGCCAACTTCTTTTTCGCCTACTTTGGCTTGTACGCGATCGAAAAAGTATTGTTTGTAGATGTTGGGCTCGAGCGTGCTGCCGGATTTGCTGGAAACGATGCAGAGGGTGCTGTTGAGATCCACTATTTCTTCGGTGGCTTTGATTTGGGCGGGATCGGTGGAATCCAGCACATGAAGATCGGGATAGCCCGCGGCCTTGCCGAAAGTTAGGCGAAGGACTTCCGGACAGAGGCTCGAGCCGCCCATTCCAAGCAGCAAGGCGTTTCTGTACCCCGCTTTTTTTATGTCGGCAGCGATCTCCTTCAGCGCGTCCACGTTCTCGATCTGCTGTTCGGTGATATCCAGCCAGCCGAGCCACTTATCTTCGTCGGTGCCGGTCCACAGCGAAGCATCCTTCTGCCAGAGCCGTTTTACCTTGCCGCGTTTCTTCCAGTCCTGCAGCGAGGCGTCTACATCACTTTCGAGTTTGTCCGGGAGTGTGTAGGTTTGGCGATTCACGCTCACGCATGCACCCCTGCGCTTTTTCCCGTCGCATCCAGAAGCTGTTTGAACGCATCCGCGAAGAGTTTGACGCCGTCCACGACTAGTTTGTCCGTCACTTCTTTCATGGAAATGCCGGCCTTCGAGAGGTTGTCCATGGTCGTGCGTGCTGCGTTGACGTCTTCCGTCAAACTGTTGCGGAGCTTGCCGTGGTCGCGGAAAGCATCGAACGTTGCTGGAGGAATGGTGTCCACGGTGTCCGCACCGATCAACTCTTCTACGTAGATGACGTCGCGATACTTTGGGTTCTTCGTGCTGGTGCTGGCCCAGAGCAGCCGCTGCGTTTGCGCGCCTTTGGCCGCCAAAGCATTCCAACGAGCGCCGCTAAAGAGTTCCTGATATTTCTTGTAGGTGAGCTTGGCATTGGCAATGGCGATTTTGCCGTGGAGGCTTTCAAGCAAAGCCTTTTGGGTGGCATCAGAGGCGGTTTTCAGCTTTTCGTCAATCTTACTGTCCACCAGGGTATCGATGCGGCTGACAAAGAAGCTGGCAACGCTGGCGATATGACTGATGTCTTGGCCCTTGGCCGCGCGAGCCTCCAGAGCGGCGAGGAATGCTTCAGCGACCTTTTCGTAAGCGGACTGCGCGAAAAGCAGCGTAATATTGATGTTGAGGCCGTCTTCGAGCGTTTGGCGAATCGCGGGAATGCCTTCCGGCGTGGCCGGAATTTTAATCATGACATTGGGGCGGTCGACGGACTTCCAGAGGCGGCGGGCTTCGTCGATAGTTCCCTTGGTGTCATTGGCGAGATAGGGAGAGACTTCGAGGCTGACGTAGCCGTCGCGGCGCTTGGACTCGGCGTAAACGGTCTTGAAAATGTCGCAGGCGTCTTGCACGTCGCGAATCGCGATTTTCTCGAAGAGACCCTTTGCGTCGAGCTTTTTTGCGTCGGGAGAGGTCAAGATGTCCGAGTAGACGTTACTGCCCGTGATCGCTTTTTCGAAAATCGCTGGATTCGAAGTCATCCCGCGCAGCCCATCGTTATCGATGTATTTTTTCAGTCCGCCGCCGGTGAGCAGGTCTCTGCGAATGTAATCCATCCAGGGGGATTGTCCGTAAGCCAGCAGCGCTTTGATGGGGTTGGTGCCTTGCCCCGTGCCGACGTTTGGGATAGTGGTAGTCGTTGTCATGATCGCTCTCCTCTAGCGTTGGAAACCCGTTAAACCTCTATTGTACTCCTTGGGTGTACGGGCGTGCCTGCTACTTGCTCATTGGCAGAAGCCAGCTTGCGCCACCGGAGCTTTAGGAACCCTTGCAGTACTTCGTTTCCAGAGCTTTCACCTTGCCCAGGCGCCGCACATGCCGCTCTTCATTGGAGAATTTCGCGCCCATGAACGCTCGCACCAAATCCTGCGCCAGGGCTATGCCAACGACGCGGGAACCCAGCACAAGGACGTTGATATTGTCGTGCTCGACGCCTTGGTGCGCCGAATAGGTGTCGTGGCACATCCCCGCGCGAATCCCAGGTATCTTGTTGGCAGCTACGCTTGCGCCGACACCGCTGCCGCAGATCAGGACCCCGCGTTCGGCTTTGCCATCGAGCACGGCGCGGTCGACCGCTTCCGCGAAATCGGGATAGTCGGAGGGGTTTTCATTGAAAGCGCCCACGTCAAGCACATCGTTGCCCATCGACCGCAACAAATCACCCATGGCATTCTTTAATTGAAAGCCGGCGTGGTCGGAACCGATCACAACTTTCATGCGGTGCTCACTTTCCGAGAACTTCTCTGGCTGCGGCGATAACGTTCTCGACCTCGAAGCCAAATTTCTTTAGCAAATCTTTCAGCGGGGCGGACGCACCGAAGGAACGCATGCCGATGATTCTGCCTTTGGAGCCGACATAGCGGTCCCAACCGAAGACGGATTCCATTTCGACGGAAACGCGCGCAGTTACGCTCGACGGCAACACGCTTTCTTTGTAGGCGGCGTCCTGCTTTTCAAACAGCTCCCAGCTCGGCATGCTGACTACGCGGGCTCTTACGCCCTCGGCTGTCAACTTTTCATAGGCTGCAGCGCAGAGGCCGACTTCGCTTCCGCTGCCGAGCAAGATCACGTCCGGTTTACCGCCCGCGGCGTCCGCGAGGACGTAGGCCCCCTTGGCGACACCGGACGCGGGAGCATACTTTGTGCGATCGAACGTGGGCATCGCTTGACGAGTGAAGACGAGCGTTGTGGGGCCGTGCGTGCGCTGGATAGCAACTTTATAGGCTTCGACGACTTCGTTAGCGTCGCCGGGGCGGAATACGAGCATGTTGGGCATAGCGCGGTAGGCGGCGAGTTGTTCGACAGGCTGGTGCGTCGGCCCGTCTTCGCCGACGCCGATGGAGTCGTGTGTGAAAATATAGAGACATGGGATTTCCATCAAAGCGCCGAGACGCATGCTGGGACGCATGTAGTCGCTGAAATTGAAAAAAGTAGCGCTGAAGGCGCGAAGTTTGGAAAGCGTCATGCCGTTGACGATCGCGCCCATGGCGTGTTCGCGCACGCCGAAGTGGACGTTGCGGCCGTGATAAGCGTCGGGGAAAAAATCGCCGGCCCCTTCAAACGTAAGATTGGTCTTGTTGGATTTAGCCAAATCCGCCGAGCCGCCCATGAGCCATGGAATACTCATCGCGAGGGCGTTCAGCGTTTTGCCAGAACTCTCGCGCGTAGCCATGCCTTTGGGATCGGCGGGGAACGATGGGAGGTTTTTGTCCCAGCCGTCGGGGAGCTTGCCGCTCTGCATGCGGTCCAGTTGATCGGCGAGTAGCGGGAATTGTTTTTTGTACTCGGCGAATTTCGCGTTCCAAGCGGAATGGGCTTCCGCGCCGCGTTTGCCAACGCCGTTCTTGAATTGATCGTAGACGCCGTCGGGCACGAGGAACTTTGCATCTTCCGGCCAGCCGTAATTTTTCTTGACCAATTTCACTTCGGCTTCGCCGAGCGGTTCGCCATGTGCTTCGTAACTATCCTGTTTGTGCGGCGAGCCATAGCCGATGTGGCTATCAACGACGATGAGCGTGGGACGATCCTTCGTTTTCAAAAACGTATCATAGCCGCGGGCGAGCATGCCGAGATCGTTGGCGTCGGCGACCCGCGTTACATTCCATCCGTAGCCGACAAAACGGGTCATCACGTCTTCGTTGAAGGACCAGTCCGCGGGGCCATCGAGAGTCACGTGATTGTTGTCGTAAATCCAGCAGAGATTCGACAATTTCAAATGGCCCGCCAGCGAAGCGGCTTCGCTCGCCACGCCTTCCATGAAGTCGCCGTCTCCGCAAACGGTATATACGTTGAAGTCAAAAATCTCGAAACCAGGCTTGTTGAAATTCGCCGCGAGCCACTTGCTGGCAATGGCCATTCCGACGCTATTGCCTGCGCCTTGTCCGAGCGGTCCGGTGGTGGTTTCGACGCCTGTGGTGAGATGCGATTCGGGATGTCCCGGCGTTTTGCTACCGATTTGACGGAAGCGCTTGATTTCGTCCATCGAAACGGCGAGCGAGTCCAGGATTTTGCCGTCTTTGGTGGCTTCTTTCACGCCCGCGAGGTGCAGCGTTGCGTACAGAAGCATCGAAGCATGCCCAGCGGAAAGAACAAAGCGGTCGCGATTGGGCCACGTCGGATCAGCGGGATCGTAGCGCAGGTACTGCTGCCAAAGTTCATAGACCACTGGCGCCAAACCCATGGGCGCGCCAGGATGGCCGGAATTTGCTTGTTGCACGGCGTCAATCGCCAGAGTGCGGATTGTGTTTATACTCAGCTGGTTCATGTCTAGCTGACTCTTCGGCTGGCTCACATTGGCTCCTGAGGCGGGCAAAAAAGTTCCCCGCAGACCTCTCTCGCAAAATTTGATGCACCGGGATACAAAACGGATTAATTGTTTTTACGCCAAAAGAAAGCAGGCGCCCGTTCGCGCGTTGAATAGTCGTTTGAGAACTCTTGCGCGATCGCGCTTGGTCCTCCTCAGAGGCGGGCGGCCATCCAGGGAGAGAAAGAAAAATTACCGCGCCCCTCGCAGGTTGTCAATCAGGTTACAAAGCATTCATACTCCGCGGCGCGTTCCGCTGCAGTCCTGGTGCGCCCCAAGCGTATAGGCGTGAACATTGAGCGCGCGGTCCATACATGCTACTTTTTGTATCTGCCCTGCCCGGGTGGCGGAATGGCAGACGCTGAGGACTTAAAATCCTCCGGGGATTTTTCCTCATGTGGGTTCGACTCCCACCCCGGGCACCATTTTTTGCATTTCATTTTCGATGAGTGGAATGCTTCTTACTTAGCGGCGCTTCACTCCAAGGTTCAAGGTGCCTTCGCGATGATGTTTGGAATATTCCGCTCGCGCAGCATGGCGTTGAAAGCGGCCACGTCCGTCGCCAAGAGCTGTTGCATCTCCCGTTGCGACGCATCGCCTTGCTTCTTCAACTCCTCTTGCACCTCCCCTTGTTGCTTCGTTGGCGGAAAATCCGACGAGCCGCTCACTTCGGCCGCCAGGTAACTGATTTTTTGCAATAGCATCGGCGGGTATCGCACGTCATCCTGCCCTCTTCCGGTCGCTTTAAGCTGCAGCACTTTTCCTTCGGCGCCGGTCAATTTCTCCGTTAGTTCGGCAGCCGCCTTTCGAATCGCTTTCGATGCATCATCCGTTCCTAATTGCTTTTCGAGACTGGCGATTTGGGCTCGAACGGACTCGATTTGATTGGCGCTTACCGCCAGCGCGTTCATCTCATCCTCAAGCGCGGAGACCAATTGAAGCTGCGCTTGGATGTCACCGTCGTTCCCCGTCGAATGCGGATCTTTCAGCACGTTGAGCTTCTGGCCGGACTTTTCCTCTCCGGCCTTCAGCGTGACGGTGTAAGTTCCCGGCGGCACAAGCAGCGAAATACGGTTCACGGCCGGAGCGGCCCGCCAACCCTCCGCACCCAACGGTACGTCCGGCGAATACGTAGGCGCGGTTCTCAATTTGATCTCCGTGCTCGCCTCCGTTCGCAGGTCCCACCAAACGCGATTGATGCCAGCCTTAGCTTCGCATGGCGGACCGCCGCCTCCTTCTTCCCCTCCTCCCCCTCCTCCGCCCGGACCACCGGGCCCTCCCGGTCGCCGAGCGCCTTCGCGTGGCGCACGGCACTCCAGCTCGCGCACCACTTTGCCATTCGCGTCGCTGATCGTGATCGTCGCTCGCTCTTTCTCGCCCAGCTTTGCCTTGAGATAGAAGTTGATCGGCGCGCCGTACAGCGGATTGCGGCCCGCGGTTGGATCATATGAAATACCCGCAGGCTGCGCGACAGGACGGAAGCGGTAAGCATCGCGGGGAGCGAACAAATGCGCATTCGACGCCAGCACCTCCGAGGTCAACTGCTGCAGCGGAGTAATGTCATCTAAAATCCAGAATCCCCGGCCGTAAGTAGCCAAGGCCAGATCGTGAAAGCGTTCCTGCACCGCAATCCAATAGACCGGTGCCTGCGGCAAGCCGCTCTGGAGCGGCTGCCAATTTTTTCCGTCGTCAAAAGAAATGTAGAGCGCATTCTCCGTGCCCAAGTACAACAATCCTTTGCGTACGGGATCTTCTCGAACGCAATGCGCGTAGCTCAGCATGCTATGCGGAATTCCATTCGTGATCGATGTCCACGTCTTGCCGTAATCCGCCGTCTTGTAAACGAACGGATCTCGATTGTTCATCTGATGGCCATCCACCGTGATGTACGCGGTCCCGGCATCGTAGCGTGAGGCCTCAATATTGCTTACCGTGCCCCATTCCAGAAGGTTGGGAATATTCTTCGTTACATCCGTCCAGTTTTTTCCACCATCGCGCGTAATTTGAACGAGCCCGTCGTTCGTGCCCGCCCAGATCGTGCCTGCTTCCTTCGGCGACTCGGCAATGGCGAAAACCGTCCCTGCGTATTCCACCCCGATGTCGTCCGGAGTCAGCCCGCCGGAAATCCCTTGCCTGCTTTTGTCCTTTCGCGTCAAGTCCGGACTGATAATCTGCCAGCTATTGCCGCCGTCCGTTGTGACGTGCACAAATTGGCTCCCCACATAAAGCTTGTTGTGGTCGTGAGGAGAAATCGTGACCGGGAATTCCCAGTTAAAACGGTATTTCACTTCCGCCGCGCTCGCACCTGCAACATCTTCCGGCCATACCTCGACTTCGCGCGCTTGCCGGTTCCGCTCATCAAAACGCGCCATCGCGCCGCCGACGCTCCCCGAGCCCGTGCCGCTCGACCAAATAATGTTGTTGTCCACCGGATCGGGCGTCGCAAATCCGCTTTCGCTCCCACCTACGGGATGCCATACGCTGCGCGGAATCTGCCCGCCCTGTCCCCCGCCTCCGCCGCCAAACCCGCCAAACTGCAAACTGTTACTAGGTCCGCGATACGACGGCCCGTCCTGTTTGTTTCCGTAAACGAAGTAGGGAATTTGGTCGTCCAGTGTCACGTGATAAATTTGCGCGATCGGCAGTGAAACGTGGTCCCAAGTGTGCCCGCGATTCACAGAAATGCTCACGCCCGCATCGTTCACCACCGCCATGCGGTCCCCGTTCGTCGGATCGATCCACATCTCGTGATTGTCACCGCCCGGGCTTGCGGGCATGTTGGTCAGCGTGTGGCCGCCATCAAGCGTCCTCGAAAATGCCGCCGTGAAGAAATACACTTCGTTCTCATTGTCAGGAGAAATTTCTTCGCGTGTGTAGTAATGCGTCCGTCCGCGAATCTGCCTGTCTGAATTGACCAGCTGCCAATTCTCGCCGCCGTCGTCGGACCGCCACAGTTGACCGCTCTGTGTGGGCTTGCCGTCCATGGGCACTCCGTCACCAGTTTCAATCAGCGCATAAACGCGATTCGAGTCGCGCTGCGCCACTCGCACCGCAATCCTTCCGACCGGCGGTTTCGGCAGGCCATGGCCTTCCAAGCGCTTCCACGTAGCTCCGCCGTCGGAGGATTTGAACAGTCCGCTGCCTGGCCCGCCGCTCGTGCGGGTCCAAGTGTGAATCTCGAGCTGCCACATCCCCGCATACAAAATGTGCGAATTGTTCGGATCCATGGCCATATCCGAGCAACCTGTTTTCTCGTCGACAAAAAGAACCTTTTCCCAATTCTTGCCGCCATCGGTCGTGCGAAACACGCCCCGCTCCGGTTGCGGCCCATAGGCATGGCCGAGTGCGCAAGCCAGCACTGTATCCGGATTGTGCTGGTCAATCAGCACGTTGCTGATCCGTCCAGTCTTCTCCAGTCCCATCAGCGTCCACGTCTTGCCCGCGTCCGTCGACTTGTAAATTCCATTGCCCACCGAAATGTGGCTTCGGATGAACGATTCGCCCGTTCCTGCCCACACGATATTCGGATCGCTCGCGGCCACCGCCAGCGATCCAATCGAGGAGACTGGCTGCGAGTCAAAAATGGGATCCCAATGCAGCCCGCCGTCGGTCGACTTAAAGATCCCTCCCGAAGCCGCGCCTACATAGTAGATGTACGGGCTGCCAGGCACTCCAGCCACCGCGGTCGCGCGATTGCCAACTGGACCGATGTAGCGGAATGGAAGCTGGCTGTAAACATCAGGATTGATCTGCGGCTGTTGCGCCAAGACGTAATGCGTCGCGCCGAGAAGCGCTACTACCGAAGCTAGTACAACACGAGCCACTCGCATTGACATGGTCAACCTCACTCTCAAATTTTTGCCTGGGATTGCGCGGATGATACCCATAGGACGTTCTAAGGTCAATGGCCGCTTGAAGAACTGCCGCTTGAAGAACGAGCCGGCTTCTCCCAGAGAACGCCGCCGGAAACTACGGAGAGACGTGTTTTTTAGTCGCGCGGAAAATCCGCGTCGTCATAGACCTTGTCGCCGCGCAGCACGTCTTCGTCGCCGTCGTCCCAGCCCTGATTGGAAGACATCGTGAAGGAGACGGCCGCGTCCTTGTCCGGATTCGCAAGGACGTGAAATTGCGCGCCGTTGAAATACGTCTCGCCTGGCAGGAAGCCGCTAATGAGGTTTGTTCCGTCAACGGTAACTTGAAAGTCGGCGATCAGGGATGGGCCGCCGGCCGGAACCTTCAGGTCGTAGGTCACCTTGACGTTGGCGTGATCTTTCTCAAACCGGATGTGATAAGTGATGGGATCGTTGTCGATCGACATGCGAGTCTCCCCTCAAGCGCGACAAAAACGCGGCTATTAATCGCGGTTATGGTACAAGCTTCGTCGCATTTTGGACAGCAACCAAGAGGTGTCAAGGGTGGGTCAGTTTCAACCGGAGGAGAGGTCTGCAACCAGAGGCTTGTCGAAGAGTGCCATCTCCTCAGCTGTCGGCGCCTGGAATATCTCGAACCATCGAGACATTGCTTCTCGATCTATGGGTGGCTTCTCCATGCCCCGGCGCTGAATCCTGTCGAACAGTAGATCCACAGGCGCAGAAACATAATGCAATTCAACGGCGGCGCCAAGCGCTCGGGCTCCGAGTCGCAAGGTGTCCCGCTCGGCCCTTCCCCACGTGCCCCATTCGATGATTACAGTAAGGCCAAGCGCGAGGAGCTCCTGACCGAACTTCCACTGCAGCGCTTCGATCTTGCCGCGCCTTTCTTCCTCCCAGAGGTTTAGGGAAAGAGCATCCATCCACTCATCGGGAGAAAAACGAACCGCGCGGAGCCTGCTTTCAAGCGCCTTGGCAAGGGTGGTCTTGCCCGAACCCGGCAACCCGCACACAATAATCAGTCTCGATCCAGTACAGGATCCTTCCATATGCAAATTATCCCCGATGAATAGTCTTTTGTGCCGCGAGTTTTCACGCCGGAAAAGGCGATTGCATTTTTTACCTTTTTGTCTCTCGTTTTTTCTTCACAAATGCTCACCCAACGCGTATATTAGTGATTGTATAACATTGTGCCCTGCCTCTGTAGCGCCAGCGTCCTCGCTGGCGTTTTTTGCTTCTAGGCGCAATGCTTTTGTGCTAAGTCCTCTATTCGCAACATTTAGGAAGAATAGGTAAGGATCAGGGCATTTTCCCTGCTTTGGCGCAAACAAGTCATTTAGAATCAACACTTGCGATGCGGCCCGTAACCGTTGATTCTAAAGGCGTTACGCAATAGCAAAACTCTTTAGAATCAACATTTACGAAAAAACAGGGAGGGGGTGAGAGTTATGGTTAACTTGACCACCTCTGCCCCGAACCCCGCGGAGCCGTCACGCGCCTGCGGACTGGGTGGGCTGCCAATGATTTCGCATAGCTGGTCATGTTAACCCGGCGAAGTGAAGCGTCCATACTCGTCCGAGCCACGCTCGCAGTAATGCTCTTGCCGGACCTAACCCTATTACCATGGCTTACGTACCATTACAAAAAAATCTGCCCGATTGATCGGGATGAGCGAGTTGGTGCCGTCTAACCTCTCAATGAGCACGGCAACGTTGTATACCTAACTCTCGGGCAACATTGCCAGATACTGGCGGGCCAGACTTATCTCATCGGGTCTGTGCTTTGCAGTTTTGCTATAGGAATATGGACAAGTCTGAAGCCTCGTGCAAAAAATAAGTAGCCAGATGAAAGGCGATTGGTAAAGCGAGTCTCGTGGCACTCATCTCGTGGATTGGTTTTGCTGACTAGATCGCCTAAATGGTTTTAATTCGAGGATTTATCTAGTCTAATGGATACTCTCGGTCGAGTTTACCAAATTGCAGCAAGCGTGATGAGAGCTGAGATCGCGATTTTTATCTGCCTTGCACTGAAGGGCGTATCTCGAAGACGCGTTCTCCGTACGATGTGGGGGATTAGGTGCCTACCAGCAATGACTTCGACCTCATCATAATCGGCTGCGGCCCCGCCGGAGAAAAGGCCGGTGCGCAGGCCGCCTATTTTGGCAAGCGTGTCGCCGTCATCGAGCGCGCCACGCACATGGGTGGCAGCTGCATCAACACCGGCACCGTCCCCAGCAAAACGCTGCGCGAATCGGCCCTCTATTTTTCAGGGCTCAAGCAGCGCGGCCTTTATGGCATCGACTACTCGTTAAAAGAAAACCTCACCGTTCAGGATTTCATGCACCATGAGCGCGAAGTCGTCGAAATGGAACGCCGGCGCATCCTCAAAAATCTCGAGCTGCACCACATCGAACTTGTTCGTGGCCAGGCGTCTTTCGATGACGCGCACACCATCGCGGTCTCCGCTGCAAACGGCACACGCCATCTTCGCGGTGAAATCATTCTCATCGCCACCGGCTCGAAGCCCCACCGCCCTCCCGAAATTGCTTTTGACGATATCCATACCTTCGATTCGGACACATTTCTTCAAATGGACCGCATCCCAAAAAGCCTCGCGGTTATCGGCGGCGGCGTGATCGGCTGCGAATACGCATCGATTTTCATCGCTCTTGGAGTCGAAGTCACGCTTGTCGATGGCCGCGACCGCTTGTTGCCGTTTCTTGACGGGGAAATCTCCGATCGTCTCCGCGATCGCCTCACGGACCTCGGCATGCGCTTCCTGTTCAACGAACGTCCCGTGAAAGTAGAGAATTCGCCGGCAGGCGTGCGCCTTTCGATGAAGAGCGGCAAGACGCTCGAAACCGATGCCGCACTTTTTGCCGCGGGCCGCCGCGCTGCTGTCGACGGCCTTGCTCTTGAAAAAGCCGGGCTCGCCATCAACGACCGCGGCTACATTCCCGTCGACGACAACTATCGCACCGCTATTCCGAATATTTATGCCGCGGGTGACGTGATTGGATTTCCCGCGCTGGCTTCCACCTCGATGGAGCAAGGCCGCGTGGCCGTGTGCCATGCCTTTGGCTTCCAGTACAAACAGCGTGTCGCGTCCATGCTTCCGATGGGCATTTACACCATTCCGGAAATTTCCGCAGCCGGCGAAACGGAGGAATCCTGCAAGGAAAAGAAAATCGACTATTGCGTTGGGCGCGCCCATTACGAAAACAACGCCCGCGGCCACATCATTGGAGACACGGCCGGAATGCTCAAACTCATCTTCGCCCGCGCCGACCGCAAGCTTCTCGGCGTAAGCCTGATCGGCGAAAGCGCCACGGAACTCATTCACATCGGCCTGATGGCTCTCGACAACAACCAGTCCATCGACGAATTCATCCAGCAGGTCTTCAACTATCCGACGCTCAGCGAAACGTACAAGTACGCGGCCTACGACGGCCTCGGCAATCTCGCAGGCCACAAACTTCGCGAAGGCTAGCCGCCGCAAGCATCTTCTGGCATTCTCAAGTCTGCGAGCACAATGAAACCTGGCCTCTCATTCTTGTGCATTTCAGCAATCGCCGCTGCGCTAATTCTGTTTTCTTGCCGTGCTAGCCAGCAGCCCGACTCGCAGGCGAAAGAACCGCCGGCCGCGAATGCGCGCGCCTATCTCGGTTTCGATCGCAACATTTTCCCTGGAAAGGATGCACTTCCAGTTTTGCGAAAGACTTTTGCCTTCAGCAGCTATTGGCTCAGCCCGCCGCTCGGCGAAAAGACAAACACCTGGCTCGGCCAACGTGAAGTTTTGCGCTCGCAAGGTTTCGGTTTCTTGCTCCTCTACCTCGGCCCCGAAAGCAGGGAACTAAAAACCTATGCTGATGGGGTGGAGAAGGGAACAGCCGGCGCGCGTAACGCAGCTTCCGTCGCCAAGAGCGAAGGCTTTCCCGCGCAATCGATCATTTTTCTCGACATCGAAGAGGGCGGCCGTTTGCCCGAAACGTATCATATTTATTTGCGCGCCTGGAGCACGGAGCTCCAGCGTTTAGGTTTTCGTCCGGGTACCTATTGTTCCGGAATACCAATTAAAGAAGGACCGAGTGTGACGATCACCACCGCGGACAACATCCGAGAACGTACTCCTGGCCTGGACATTGTCTTTTTCATTTTCAACGATGTCTGCCCGCCCTCGCCCGGTTGCACCTTCCCGCAAAATCCGCCGTCCCCGGCAGCCGGTGGAACTCCCTCTGCCGCGATTTGGCAATTCGCGCAGTCTCCGCGCCGGATGGAACGCACCGTTCACTGTGCTCCGGGTTATCACACGGACGGCAATTGCTATGCCCCCGGTGATACGGCACACGCTTGGTTTCTCGACGTGAACTCCGCCACATCCACTGACCCGTCTAACGGCAGATAGTGTTGCAACAAAAAAGGGCGGCAACATGTCGCCCTTCAGGTCGATACGAACTGCGAATTGTAAACCGCAAAGCGCGAACTCGAATTCCCGCAGCGTTTGGTAAACGACTTAGATCTGGCCCAAGCCGCCGTCCACGTGCAGCTCTTCGCCGGTTATGTACGAGGAATCGGACGACGCAAGAAACGCCACCGCGCCGGCAACTTCGTCGGAGGTTCCAATGCGCTTCATCGGGACGCGCGTGCTGATATTCTTCGCGAATTCGTCAATCGCTGCTTGCGGCAATCCGGTGCGGCCGAAAATAGGCGTCTCAATGGGGCCCGGCGCAACCGCATTCACTCGAATACCGCGGCCCACCAATTCCGCGGCGGCCGTACGCGCCATGGAGCGGAGCGCCGCTTTCGTTGCTGAATAGGCGCTCGTGCCCTCGGTGCCCTTGATGCCTGCAACGCTGGTGTTCAAAATAATCGAAGCGCCATCCTTGAGGTGCGGAATCGCCTTCTGAATCGTGAAGTACGCGCCCTTCACGTTGGTCGAAAAATTCTCGTCGAACAGGCTCTCGGTGGTTTCGGAAAAAGGAGCAAACTTGGCGACGCCGGCGTTCACAAAAAGAATGTCAATCTTTCCGAATTTCTTTTGCACCGCCGCATAAATCTTGTCGATGTCTGCAAGCTTGGAAACATCCGCCTGAATCGCCAGGACGCCATTGCCGAGGGCTTTCGCCGCCTCGTCAAGCGTCTTCTGGCTGCGTCCCGCAATCACCACGCGGGCTCCCTCCTCCTGCAAACGCTTGGCCGATGCCAGTCCGATGCCGCTGTTGCCACCGGTCACTACCGCTATTTTTCCTTCAAGTCTTTTCATGGTGTTCTCCGTATCTTTCGATTCACTAGAAATTCGTACCTGAGAATCGGGCAGCTTTGCCCGTTTCTAGGTTTCGATACTTAGATGAACATCGAAATAATCGGTTGCATCTATTTTCACGTTGGTTCGGATGGCCGATGATTCTCTGGCAGGTTTGCCGCAAACTTCGTTACACTAAGACTCGGACCATGGACCGCGCCCGGATTGAAAAGATTTCCAAGGCTTTGGCCGATGAGACTCGTCTCATGATTTTTGAGGCCATTTCCCGCAATAAACGCAAACACATGAATTGCGGGGACATAGTGTCCTTGCAAGGCGTTACTCCCGCCACCGTCTCTCATCATCTGAAAATCCTGAACGAAGCCGGATTGGTGGAATGCCGCAAGGAAGGCCAATTCGTCTACAGCCATAGCGTGCCAGGAGTTGTGCAGGAGTACACGAAAGCTCTCGCGCGAATGGCTCGTGGCAAGAACGGGTCGCGCGAGCGCTAAGCGTCCGTCAGTCCGTGGGATTCCGAGGAAATTTGAAGTAGGGAAGCCGCACGCCGTTGATCGAAATTTGATCCGCGCGGATGCTTGCCGGCGCTTCGAAGCCTGTCGTGCCGCCATTTGTCACGTAATCGTCTTCATCCACTCCGTCTCCGCTGACTCCCAGTCCGCCGACGAGCGTGCCGTTGCGATATAAACCCGCGCTTCCTGGGAAAAAAACAATCCCGCTCTTGTTGACGTTGGCAGCTCCCGCCTGCATTCCCTGCGTACAGGGGTTTGCCAAATCCTGCAAATAAATGTTGAAAAATGGACCGGCCGCCGAACCGTCAATGCCCGGTGGGAAAAAAGGCTGCGAGCCAAAACTGATCGTGCGATTCGTAACGGCCGTGCCCACCGGGACCTGATTCAAATCCGCCGCCGCTCGCGCGGAGCTGTTGAAGTACACCATGTTTCGCGCTTTGCTTGCCGCCACGTCAATGCTGAACACGGTCGAATCCTGCATTCGCCGCAAGCCGATGATCGTGCCATCCAGGTCGGCAACCGCAATCACCATGCGCGTTCGCGAGCCAATCGGCAATCGAATTGCGGCGCGTGTTACGTTTGCAGTCGCTTCCGAGTTGTCCAAAATGGTTTGCACATCCGCCACACTCAGTCCACCCAGCGGGCCAGCTGCGGGCGCGATCAAATCGCCTTCCGGCGGCTGTCCCGAACTGTTCGCAGGAGCAACGAAAAACGATCCGGTGCCTGCAACCGGCCCTGCCGAAACACTCGATGGCAGCGTCGTCTGCGTTACAAACGGCAACGCGATGCCTCCGATGAACACCACTCCCGGGGCAGCCGGTGTCGGTCCAAAGGAGTCCGACGGCCCGGTGCGTTGCGTTGTCACTCCTACAAACGCGGCATACTCCGCGACGTTGGGATCGCTCGACGACGTCACGACACCAATTCCGCCAACAACAACGTTCTGATAAAAAATCGGCACGCCGCCGGGATTCACAGCCAGTGGATTCGAGTCCATCGCATCAGCTTTGCCCGTAAGAACGCCTGGTCCAAAGCCTCCGCCAAGCGCGAGCGAGGGAGGAATCTCGCTTTGAAATGCCGCGCTACTTACCAGGGTGCATCCACGATTCGTATTTTCGATGCCGTACAAATCAGCGGGCGGTTGGTTCGTCACGCCGGGAGGAAAATGAATACCGCTGATGAAGCGCACCGTTCGCGAGGAAAGCGGCGCCTGATCGTTGCTGAAGAACCCTCCCGTCCGAGCCAGCGCCACTGCCACATCATTCGCGTCGAGCGATTGTCCGAAATTCCCCATCGCTGTGGCTGGCGCGTTTTGCGTGCGAAACACGCCGAGCACAAACCCCGCGCGGTCCACGACGGCCACAACCATATCGACATTCACGGAATTCACAGCCGCCTGCACGATTTTCTGCACGTCGGCGATTTGCAGCGCTTGCACCGACGCAACGGGTGGCGGAGTCACCGGCGTGCTGTTCCCGCCACCGCAGCCCAGCAACAGCAGCGCAAGAACTCCAGCGATTCCCAACGCCAGCAAAATGCCAAGTGCCAGCGCTTTTTGACGCCGGGCCAGGGCATGTCGCGAGGCAGCAGGCCTTCGAAGAGTGTGTTCCGTTTGCATGAAGGGTATCTTCCTTAGTAACACGCATGCTCGCGCTCCTCAATTGTTGGCGAGAGACGCGGTTCCAATTGGTGAATGCTTGCGATACGTAAGCAGTGTTATCGCTTGTGTTCACTCCTCGTGGAAAGGGATTGCTCGCGGCAACGCGATATTGTTAGCTAGATGACGATCCCTATTACTTGCGAAAATCTTCCCAGGACGCAGGCATGCTCGCTCTCACTTCGCGAACCTCTCGACGCGTCAACGGCCCGGCTCGCGCCGCGGCCGCGCTGCTACTCGCGTTTTTCGCGGCGGGGAGTGCATCCAGCGGGCAGGTATCCTCGTCCTCCCAACAATCCGCGTCCGGAGGACAAGCCTCAGTTCAGAAATCCAGCGAACCGGCCACCGCGCAGCGCATTCCGCGCCAGCAGGCTTTGACGACCGCGGCCGTCGATGGCGTGCTGCGCGAAGCGATCTCGACAAACGAAACACGGCCCGTGGCTGCGGCGCAACTTACGCTTCGCCATTTACAAAGCGGGCAGCTCGTGCGCGCGGCTTCCTCTGTGGAAGGTGTTTTTCGCGTCCTGCTTCTCTCTCCCGGCCATTATGAGTTTCGCGTCGAAGCCGAAGGATTTGCTCCCTTCGTAATTCCTGATCTTGCTCTCAACGCGAACGAAGTCACGACGCTTGAGATTTCTCTGGTCAGCACCAGCAGCGCCGAATTTCGCTCGCGTCTCCCTCGCCTTCCCGAACTCGGTCCTGCCATCGCACCCGGTTCATCAGCGGCGCTTGGCAGCTACCGCGAACTTCGTCATCGTCTCGATTCCGATCCCAACTACATCGCGGAACTTGCGCCAGAATATCTGCTGCCCGTCGCCGATATTTACAACGCTGTGCCGAATCGCTGGGCGCTCAACCAACCGGACTATCGCCGCTACCCCCAGAAAGGCGAGTACCTCTACACCAAGCAGCACTGGTACGACCCATTCAATCGCAATCGCTTCAAAGGCGATGAGCCGATTTGGCCCGAAGTTTTCGGCCAACAGATTTTCTTGAACCTCACCGCTTCGTCGGAGACTTTCTTTGATGGCCGGCGCGTTCCTTCGCCCAGCGGTGTGAGCGCCGCGCAGCCCGGCAGCTCTGGCTTTTTTGGACGCGGCGAGCAGGCTTTTTTCGATCAGACTCTGCGTTTCAGCTTCGATCTCTTCCACGGCGATGCGTCCTTCAAGCCGGTCGAGTGGCGCATTCGGGTCACGCCGGAGCTTAGCCTCAACGATCTCGATGTTCGCGAGCTCGGCATCGTCAGCCCCAACGTGCGCGCTGGTACAAATCGTTTTGACAATCATGTCGGCCTTCAAGAAGCCTTTGTTGAAGTGAAGCTCCACGATCTCAGCGACAACTACGATTTCATCTCCGCGCGCGCCGGCATTCAGCAGTTCAATGCCGATTTCCGCGGCTTCCTTTTTACTGACGAGCAGCCCGGGCTGCGCATTTTCGGAAATTGGAACAGCGACCGCATCGAGTACAACGCCGCCTACTTTCAATTCCTAGAAAAAAACACCAACAGCGGCCTCAATACGTTCGAGCGCCGCCACCAGCAAGTCGTGCTGGGAAATGTATACCTGCAGGACTTTTTCTTTCCCGGTTACACCGCCGAATTTGTCGGTGCGTGGAACAAAGACGATCCGAGCGTGCATTACGACGACAATGGCTTTTTAGTGCGCCCCGCGCCCATCGGAAACGTCATCAATCAGGGTCCTGGAGGCGGCCCTCTCGCGCACGGCATCCGCGTCGGATATTTCGGCTGGCTCGGAAGCGGCCACATTCGCCGCATCAATTTGACGCACGCTTTTTATCAGGCTGTTGGCGAAGACACGTTCAATCCCATCGCCGGGCGTCGCGTGACGGTCAACGCGCAGATGGCGGCCGTGGAGCTTTCCTTCGACCGCGATTGGATCCGCTACCGCGTTTCCACGTTTTATACATCCGGCGACGCCAATCCGCGTGATGGCCGCGCTCGCGGTTTCGATGCGATCGACGATCTGCCGAATTTCGCGGGCGGCATCTTCAGCTTCTGGAATCGCGAAGATATTCGTCTTCTCGGTTCGGGCGTTTCGCTCACGACCGATGGCAGTCTCATTCCATCTCTGCGTTCCACAAAAGAAGAAGGGCAAGCCAATTTCGTCAATCCCGGGATTTTCCTGGCGAACGCCGGTGCGGATTTTGATATCACTCCCAAACTCAAAGGCTTTGCGAATTTCAACTACTTGCGCTTCGAGCACACCGAGCCGCTTGAATTCATATTATTTGAATCCCCCATACGCCACAGCATTGGCGAAGACTTCGGCATCGGCGTGACGTACCGCCCGCCGCTGTCTGAAAACATCGTGCTCACCGGGGGAGCTTCCGCCCTGCAGCCCGGCGATGGGTTCAAAGATATCTACACGAGCCGCACTCTCTTCTCGCTTTTCGGCTCCGTGAAGTTTACGTTTTGAGGAAATGCAATCGATGAGTTTGACGCGCACATGCAAAACGTTCTCTCTGCGGAACCTCTGCGTCCTCTGCCTCTCTGCGTTATCTTTTTTCCTGGTGTTTTATTCTGTTTCGGTCTCAAAGGTCCACGCGAAGCAAGACGCTCCAGTTGTTCGCGGCCAATCGCAAGAAGAAGCCGATCGCAAATCGTCCGGTTGCATTTCCTGCCACACTTCGACGGACGAGCCGACGATGCATCCCACGAAAACCGTATTTCTCGGCTGCACCGATTGCCACGGCGGCAACTCTTCGGCCGCGATTGCCAGCGGCACTGCACAAAACTCGCCGGAGTTCAACGCCGCCAAAGAAAAAGCGCACGTTCAACCTCGCGACGCGAGCTTCAAGGACCGTTCCGCTTTGCCCGAGCGCACGTACACAAAATGGCTCAAGGAATCCTCCGAATTCATCAAGTTTGCGAATCCTGGCGACCTGCGAGTGGCGTCAGAAACATGCGGCGCCGCAGGCTGCCACGCCAAGGAAGTTCGCGCCTCTTCCACGAGCATGATGACCCACACAGGACTGCTGTGGGGCGCCGCGCTCTACAACAACGGTGGCTATCCGACAAAAAATATTCGTTTCGGCGAAAGCTACGACCGCGACGGCAAGCCGCAATCCATCAAGACCTTTCCGCCTCCCACGCCCGAAGAAACTCGCACCAAAGGCGTGTTGCTCGAGCTTGATCCTCTTTTGCGCTGGGAAATTTCTCAGCCGGGAAACGTTCTTCGCGTTTTTGAACGCGGCGGCCAGAAAAAAGCCGAGCTGGGCAATCCCGATCGCGAAGAAGATCCCGGCAAGCCCGACGACAAACTAAGTGATCGCGGATTTGGAACGGAACTCCGCACCGATCCCGTTTTCCTCGGCCTGCAGAAAACGCGCCTGGTTGATCCGGTCATGTCTCTGCCCGGCACCAACGATCATCCCGGCGATTATCGCGCCAGCGGCTGCACCGCGTGCCACGTCATCTACGCAAACGATCGCGACCCGTCGCACGCAGGCTCCTACGCGCAATTCGGCCACTCCGGTTTCAGCGCCTCTTCGGACCCGACCATTCCCAAGAACGAGCCCGGTCATCCGATCAAACATGTCTTCACGCGCTCCATTCCTTCGAGCCAGTGCATGGTCTGTCACATCCATCCCGGCACGAACATGCTGACCACGTATTTCGGACTAACCTGGTGGGACAACGAAATTGACGGCGACAAAATGTATCCGCCGCAGCAGCACAACCCGACAGAGCAGCAGCGTTATCAATCCTTCTTGCGCAACCCGGAAGCCGCCGCGGCTCGCGGCCTTTGGAGCGACGAAAAGTTCCTTGAAAATCTCGGCAGCCCGGAGTTCAACGCGAAATTGAAAACCACGCAGTTCGCCGATTTCCACGGCCACGGCTGGGTTTTCCGTTCCGTCTTCAATCACGACCGAAAAGGGAACTGGCTCGACAAAGACGGCAAGCAAATCGCTTTCGATGATCCCGACCGCTTCGGGAAAGCGGTTCATCTTGCCGACATTCACCTTGAAAAAGGAATGCAGTGCAACGATTGCCATTTTGCGCAGGACAATCACGGCAACGGGAAAATCTACGGCGAGCCGCGCGCCGCCGTCGAAATCGATTGCATCGATTGCCACGGCACGATTCGCGGTAAGGCCACGCTGATCACTTCCGGCCCCGCCGCTCCCGAAGGCGGACGCCACCTCGACACCCTGCGCACTCCATGGGGTCTTCGCCGCTTTGAATGGCGCGGTGATGGAGCTCTGATCCAGCGCTCGATGTCCGAAGAAAAGAAAGAGTGGGAGATTGTTCAGACCGTCGATTCCGTCACGCCTGGAAACGTGCACTTCAGCATGAAATCGTTTCGCGCAAAATTAATGACCAAAGACGGCAGCGTCGCTTCGCAAATGCCGCAGGACGACGAACATCTCGCTCACGCCAATTCCTCGATGACCTGCTACTCCTGCCACACATCCTGGACGCCGACTTGCTTCGGCTGCCACCTGCAAATGACCGCCAACGCGCGCAAGCCCATGCTGCACAACGAAGGGCTCACCACGCGCAACTACACCAGCTACAATTTTCAAGTGCTTCGCGACGATATCTACATGCTCGGCGTCGACGGCACCGTCACCGGCCATCGTATTGCTCCCGCGCGTTCTTCCTGCGCCATCCTCGTAAGTTCGCAAAATGCGAACCGCGACTGGATCTACTACACGCAACAAACTATTTCCGCTCCGGGGTTCTCGGGCCAAGCCTTCAGCACGTTCGTTCCGCACACCGTCCGCGCCAAAGAAACAAAGCAATGCAGCGATTGTCACGTCTCCGCGAGCAATGACAACAACGCCTGGATGGCCCAACTCCTGCTACAAGGCACAAACTTCATGAATTTCATGGGCCGCTATGTTTATGTGGCCACCGGCAAGAAAGGCTTTGAAGCCGTGGCCGTCGCCGAACACGACGAACCGGAAGCGATTTACGGCAGCGATCTCCAGCGCATCGCCTATCCCGCCGACTACAAAACATTCGTGGACCATCGCCGCGAACTTTCTATCCCCTCAAGCCACGAAGGCATCGTTCTCGACGTGCAAACGCGCGGCGAATACGCCTACGCCGCGACGGGCACAGGCGGTCTCCGCATCTACGACATCGCCAACATCGACAACAAAAATTTCTCCGAGCGCATTACCACCGCGCCCCTATCGCCACTCGGCCAGCGTTTCTTCGTGTCCACAAAAAATGCTCTCGCCGTCGCTTCGCCGACGACTCTTGGTGTCGATCCGCTCCGCCAGAGTCTCCCTGAAAACGAAGAGCAACCCATCCATCCTCTTTACGGCTTTCTCTACGTCGCCGACAAAGAGGAAGGCCTGGTCGTCATCGGCAATCCCGATCTGAAATCCAGCAGTCCCGGCGTCGGCACGCTTCTCGATGGCAATCCTGCCAACAATTTCCTCAAGCGCGCCCTCGCGTTCAATCCTAACGGGATCCTCACCGGCGCTCGCCGTATTACTATCGCCGGCACCTTCGCCTACATCCTTACCGATAAAGCGCTGGTCGTCGTCGATCTCGATAATCCTCTCGCGCCGCGCGTCACTGCTACCATTGGCGCGCCAGCTCTCGATAATCCTTGCGGGATTGCCGTGCAGTTCCGCTACGCCTTCGTTGTAGACCGCTACGGCCTAAAAACTCTGGACGTGACCGACCTCGCGCATCCGAAAATGACGGAGAACGGCCGTATCGCGCTGGACGATGCCCGAAACGTCTACGTGGCCCGGACGTATGCCTACATCGCCGCCGGGAAAAACGGCGTAGGAATTGTGGACGTTGAAAGCCCGGAGGCGCCACGCCTGGACCAGGTTTTCAATGCCAGTAACCAGATGCATGAAGTAAACGACATCAAGATCGGGATGGTCGCAGGCAGCGTCTTTGCGTTTGTCGCTGACGGCTACAACGGGCTGCGCGTCCTGCAGATCATTTCACCTTGGGACGACCCCGCACACTTCTCCGGCTTCAGTCCGCGACCCACGCCAAAGCTCATCGCCACGGCGCATACTCGCGGCCCAGCGCTTGCCATCTCGAAAGGCATCGACCGCGACCGAGCCGTCGACGAGTCCGGCAACCAACTCGCCGTTTTCGGTCGCCGCGGAGGTCGACCGCTTAATCGCTCTGAGATGCAGCGTCTCTATCAGCACTCGAGCAACGGCGCGTTCTATTCCGTCACTGATGAGCCGGTCGAATCCGTTCACGCAGCCACGTCTTCACCCCTAACATCGATCTTCGATCGCGCGCGCAGTTGGTTTCATTCGTTTTACTGAGGTGATGACCATGAATCGCCGCAAATTTCTCGACTCGACACTCAAAGCCATCTCCGCAGCTTCTTGCGCTCCGTTCCTCGCGAACTCACTTCACGCGCTCGCGCCGCACCAAAGCGGCGCGCCGTCGCGCAACACAAGCGCCCCTCGGCCCCAGCTCGCCATCACCATGGACGACCCGACGTTGAAACTCGATTCCAACCTCCGATGGCCCGACGCTAACTCCCGCATCCTGAAAGCTCTCGACAGCCGCAACGTCAGAGCCGCGCTCTTCGTGTGCGGCATGCGCGTCGATGAATCCGAAGGCTCCAAGCTCCTCTCCGCCTGGGACCAGGCCGGCCATCAAATCTGCAACCATTCCTATTCCCACCTGAACTATTGCGGTCCCACGCCTTACGCTGACTTCGCCGTCGATTTTCTGAAAAACGAAAAAGTCATCGCCCCCTTTCACAACAAGACTCCGCTCTTCCGCTACCCCTTTCTAAAGGAAGGGGATACCGCCGACAAGCGCGACCGCTTTCGCACTCTTTTAAAGGAAAGCGGCTATCGCGTGGGCCACGTCACCATCGATGCCTCCGACTGGTACGTCAACCAGCGGATGGCCGATCGCCTCGTCAAAGAACCCAAGTTCGACATCAAGCCTTATTGCGACTACCTCATCACCCATCTCCTCGATCGCGCTTCCTTCTATCGGCAACTCGCCATCGACGTGCTCGGCCGCGACATACGCCACACGCTCCTCATTCACTACAACACGCTGAATGCCCTGGTCCTGCCTGACGTCATGGCGGCTTTCGAGACGGCCGGCTGGCAATGGATCGACGCTTCCCTGGCTTTTCAAGACGAGGCCTTCCGCCTCCAGCCGAAGACCCTACCCGCCGGGGAGAGCCTGGTGTGGGCCTTAGCTGCCGAAACCGGCCGCTTCAAGGACCGCTTACGTTACCCCGGGGAGGACGACGTCTACGAGGAACCAAAGATGAAAGCTCTCGGCCTCTAGCCGGCAGCCTAATGTTAAGGAGCACTTTTTTCACTTTTCCTTCGCTGTCGGTATGTCCTTCTAGACACGCCTTTTGCTGGTTCTTGGTAGCAAAAAGCGCACCCATCTCCTTTCCTTTGTATCTTTTAACCTTGGGGCACATCTAATCAAGGTATAATGGTTCGTTCACACTTTTAACGCATAGCACCCATCAAAATAATTCGTGGGGCACCCTAAGTGAACAGCGCTATCGTTGTATGTGTAGGGGGTGGCGGCACCGCTCGCAGGCGGGCCGACCTCGCCAAAGGCGAGAAGATGTCTCGTTTCGAGCGAGCAGATCGAGGGAGCAAGAAGGAGTACTAGGACATGCTTAAGCAATATTTACTGGCGAGCGATTTTGACCAGACTTTGAGCTTTAACGACTCGGGAGTCGCTCTCTCCGAGCTCATCGGCTTTCATGGGTTCCACGACAAGGTCAAGGGCCTTGCGGAGATGAACCTCGTCCAACAGGGGGCTGAACTCAGCTATCTGATTTTGCACGACCCGGAATTCCGCCGGGTTCGTCGCGACCACTTGATCGAAACGGGCAAGCGCATCCGCTTGAAGCACAACGTTGCGCTATTCGCGCGCGCGCTTGACAATCTTTCCGAAGGTTACAAGTTTCATTTCAACGTGATCTCCGCGGCTCCGCAGGAGATCATCCAGTCCGCGCTCGAAGGAATCGTCCCGCCGGAAAATATATTCGGCACGCGCTTCCGCTACAACGACTCAACGGGCGAAGTCGAATCCATCGTTCGCGCTTCTGCGGGATGGGGCAAGATCACCGTGCTCGAAGAGCGCCGAGCCGAACTCAGCATCAGCCACGACCACATCATCTATCTGGGCGACGGCAGTTCCGATCTTCCCGTGATGATGCACGTCAATCAGCATGACGGCCTCACGATCGCCGTGTCCGAAGCCAAATTCATCACGCGCGTCGCTAAGCGCACTGTGCTGAGCGACAACGCCATGAGCGTTCTCGTCCCTGTGCTTGAAAAAGTTCTGAATTGGGATTCCGCGCACATCAGGCGCCTGTTCGCTTCTTACGGCCTGAACTTGCTGGAGTGGGATAAAGTGCGCACCGACATGCTCACTATTCAGGATTCGGCGGAGCCTGTCGTCGCTTCTCAGGCCCAGGCGCACTAGCTTTAAGCACTAACATCAAAATGCAAAATAGGAAACGGGCGGCTATCCTTCGACAGGATAGCCGCCCGTTCTCTTTTCACAGAAATTCAAAAGCTCATTGAGCGCTGAATTTGAATTCGATAATCTCCGTGGTTTCTCTTGGCCCGGGTTCGAATTCGCTTTGCGATGCTGCTCTTTCCGCCTCCGTTGCCAGCACTGGATGACCGCCGACGATGTGCGTCCGCTTTACCTTGCCATCGGGCCCGATGGTTACCTCGATTTTCACTAGACCCGAAAGGCTCAACTTTTTGGCCAGGTCCGGATATTGAGGTTTCACCAGAACCTTTGCCTTGCGTTTCGACTCCGGGAGCTCTGCAATCTGCGCCCGCAAAGAAACTGTCCCGATAACTGCCGTCGCGAGTGTGGCGAGTAAGCACACTGCGAGTATTCGCTTAACCTGATTCACGATTATGTCCTTGAAGCCGGAAAGTCCGGCGAAGTAAACGCCCAGCTTCTCAATTGCATTTGGCTAGCCACACTCTGGGGTAAACTGCAGCCGCCTACGCTTTCCTGGAAGATGTCTAGATTCATGGACATATATGAGTGGTCAAAAACGTGTGGCTACTATTCCAGACACTCTTTTTCCACCTGGTCATCTCATGTTCAATCGTTTTAAACCTCACCGTCTCGTTTTGAGACGCCATTCCGTCCGCCGGCCAGCGCTTCGGCCTGGGGCCGGTGCTAACTCTGGCGGCAGGATCTTTTGAGCGCGACTCGCCTGGCTTTTTTGGCGCGCTATGGCCATTCAAATTCTTCGGTTACAATTTCGTTGGAGGCCTCATGTCCAGGAAATCCATTCTCATGCTCGTTGGCGATTACGTCGAAGATTACGAAGTGATGGTCCCCTTCGAGGCGCTGCAGATGGTCGGCCACACCGTTCACGCCGTCTGCCCCGGGAAAAAGTCTGGCGACTTCATTCCCACCAGCATTCACGATTTCGAAGGCGATCAGACGTACACAGAGAAGCGCGGCCACAATTTTGCTCTCAATGCTACTTTTGACCACATCAAGCCGGAAGACTACGACGCCCTTGTCATCCCAGGCGGCCGCTCGCCAGAATACCTTCGCCTCAATCCGCGCGTTATTGAGATCGTCCATCACTTTTCAAAAACCAACAAACCACTGGCCGCTATTTGCCACGCTCCGCAAATTCTCGCTGTCGCGGGAGTGCTTAACGGAAAAAAGTGTAGCGCCTATCCAGCCACCGGCCCAGACGTTACTCTCGGCGGCGGCACGTACGTCAGTCTCCCCATGACCGACGCGCTCGTCGACGGCAACCTTGTGACTGGCCCGGCCTGGCCCGCGCTCCACTCCTGGCTCGCCAAATTTCTCGGTGTCCTCGGAACACAAATTCAACCCTGATTTGAGAGTTGGTGCGGGTCGCTCAGTCATGCCGCCTGATAATTCTCTTTCGATCTGCCCTTTCTAAATAGCTGCGGCGCGTGGATAATTGTCGGTTCGCTATTCCTCGGAAAGGGCTCTGCATCATGGCAAACATCAACACCAAAAAGGGCGTCATCGGCATTCTTACTGGCGGCGGCGACGTCCCAGGTCTGAATCCCGCAATCCGCGGCGTCACCATTCGCGCGCTTCACGAGGGCTATCAGGTTATCGGCTTCCGGCATGGATGGGCCGGCCTCGTCGACATGGTCCGCGAAACGGATTACGACAATTCCGACAATTTCCTGGTTCTCACGCAGGAAGTCGTCGACCGCGCCGCACGCACCGGCGGCACTTTCCTTCATTCCTCGCGCACGAATCCTGGCCGCGTCGCCAAATCCAACGTTCCAGCTCATCTGAAGGATAATTTCACTACAGAAAAAAATGATCTCACTCCCGAAGTCCTCAAGAATCTGGCCTGGCTGGGCATTGACACTCTTATTCCCATCGGTGGCGACGACACCCTCAGCTACGGCGTCCGCCTCCACAAAGAAGGTTTTAAAGTCATCGCCATTCCCAAGACCATGGACAACGACGTTCCCGGAACGGACTACTGCATTGGCTTCAGCACTTGCGTTACACGCACTCTGCAACTCGTCAACGATCTGCGCACCTCCGCGGGTTCCCACGAACGTTTCATGGTCATCGAAGTTTTCGGCCGCTACGCCGGCTACACCGCCATGCTGCCCACCATGGCCGGCGCCGCCAACCGTTGCGTTATTCCCGAGTACAAATTCAATATCGAACGCCTGACCGAGCTTCTCGTCAACGACCGGGCGAAAAACCCCAGCCGCTACTCGACTGTTCTCGTTTCGGAAGGCGCGATGTTCGAAGGCGGCGAAATGATTTTTGAGGGCGAAACAGCCGACGCCTACGGCCACAAAAAACTAGGCGGCATCGGCGATATCGTCTCGGACAAAGTAAAGGAACTCTCGAAGAAATTTAACAAGGGCAAGACCATCGAGGTGGTCAACCAGAAACTCGGCTACCTTGCCCGCTGCGGCGACCCTGACGTTGTGGACTCCATTGTTCCCATGGCTTACGGCAACATCGCACTCGAATTGCTCTTAAAGGGTGTCCACGGCCGGCTCGTCGTTCTGCACAACGGCCGCTACGGAAACATCCCCATCGAGACGATTACTTCCACCAAGAAAGTTGTGGACATCAAGGATCACTACAATACGGAGCGTCTCCGCCCGCAATTCTCGAGCTTTGAAGCCAAGCCCTTGTTTCTTATGGGGAGTTGATCCGCGCTTCAATTGGGGGGCGTTCTAAGCTCGTTTTGCCATGTGAATCACAGGGAGCGTGAGCCCGTTTTTCAAAGGAACTTCGATTCGCTCGATCGCAAGATAACCTTTCGCCCCGAATAGCTTTGCTCCCGTCAACGTCGCGCCCATTTCGTAGCTCGTAAAACCCGCTTCGCGAGCTGCAGCTTCGCAAGCTTCAAGAATCTTGCTCCCAACGCCTCGCCGCGCCCACGCCGGATGAATGAAGAACGCCCGAATCTTCGCCGCGTCGCGTGGGGGTTCCAACAGCGTGTCCTCCCGGCCTGTCCAGTGATCGCTGCCATAAAGCGTCTTGCGTTTGCTCCAGCCTCCGCATCCAGCTATGGCCCATTGCGATCCACTACTTATTCCCTCGGTGGTTTCCCGCGCGTCCGACAACCCATCAATAATCCTGGCTTCCGCAACAAAATAAGTCCCGTCCGCGATCAACTGGCTATCCACACCAAACACCGATTCCAGCGCGCCTTCCCTCTGCGCCGGCGTGTAGTCCTCAGCCTGTAGTTCCGCCACGGACGATGCAATGAGCCGCTGCAGCACCGGAACATCCGCGGCCACAGCTTTTCGGATCCAAATGTTCACCTTATCCATCCGATTCATCGCGAACTTCTCTCGACGACCTAACTGCTCCCTCGAGCCCCTCGCTCGGTATCGTCGAGAATCGTCTTCCACCAGGCACCTGTCACGGGGGCGGGCACTATCCTTTCGCCTTGCTCTTCAACATTTTCGCAACTTTTTCAATCTCCTCCGTCCTCTTGTACATCTGCACCGAAAAAACTTCCGTGGTCACGGTTTTGTCGACGTCTTGCTTCAATTCGCTCGCCAGCTGATGCAAGCGGTCAACTCCAGCACGAAATTCTTTTTCGTTCTGCTGCAGTGCAGCTCTTTTCGCGCTCCGAGGATCGGAGGCTGCCGCAACCTTCTCCGCTGGGTTCTGAGTCTCCGCCGACTGTGGCGGACTTGGAAACGGGTTATTTTTATGCACCTGCGCGGGCATCGTCTCATGTGTTGCGACGCAACAACTCGCGGCTGCCGCCAGCGTCATCAAGAACCCCCGCCTCGTTTCCCACATTGCCCCTCCTCAACCACCCTTTTCTGCTCGCACCCATTCTGTCACTTGTTCCCTCAATGTGTTCAAGCTATTCGTGCCGCGATCCGTCTCCACATTTGCGAGCGCATACTGCTGTGTCTGCGCCCGTCCGCACTACACTCAATTTGGCGTTTGTAGTTATGTAGGGGCGCAGCACGCTGCGCCACAATTGAGGCGGCGCAAATCATCTGGACTTCAACTGCCTAAAGAACCGCAACCGTTCAACGCCCGCCCGTTCGCAACGCCGGCAGCGTAAACGTCGGCTTCACTTCTTTTCTCTTCGCCCAATCATGATACGTATGGCACTCGAAGCACCGCGATTCCGCGTGCTCCGGCCCTGGCGCATGACACGTCTTGCAAGTCGCAATCCCGGGCAAAAGCACATCGCTCGTCTCCGTGCTACTCAGCGCTTTTTCATGGCAGCTCACACACGAAAATCCCCGGTGCGCGTCATGATCAAATCTCGCATGCGGCATCCACTTCACCGTCGTGCGCGCAGGTTCCACACTGGGTAAATGATCCTGCCGCATACCCACCGCCAGCGCATGACATTGCTTGCAGGTCTTCCGCCACAAGAGTTCCTCGGCATCGCTGATCCGCGCCGCGACCCATTCATTCGGGGTGTACACGCGGACGGCCGCTCGCAACGGCATTCCCGTCAAATCCCGGCCAGGGTCGCGAGCCTCATGCAGCTCCCCCGGGTGCGCCGCAATATACTCGCTGAATTTCTTCACAAGGAATGCGTGCACCACTTCCGGCTTGTCATGCGGCACGCCTTCGTTGAACAGTTTGTCAAACGCCAGCGAATGGCAAGCAGCACAAGCCGTCGCGAATTTCACTGGTGCCATCAGCTCACGCCCGCTCATGGGCGCAGGTCTCGGCAACTCCCCAGTTTGTAGCGCGAGTACTTCGTCGTGCTCCGTGTAGCCCGTGGTTGCCGTCGTGTAGGCCGCGTCGGCATAAGTCCATTTCGCCGAAGCAGCCGCTGTTTGGTGACAATCCCCGCATTCCAATTGCACATTCGGACAGTTCGGCCCGCGGCGAATCGGCTTCATGTGCATCGCGTGATTCACGCGAATCGTCCCAGAATCATTCGCGGACACTCCGCCGTCCAGGCGCAACGCCGCAAATTCCGGATGCCCGCTCTCAAAACTCTCGATGTGCGCCGCGTACTGCGACGCGCCGCTGCTCGCCTTCAAATCCCCGTGACACTCCGCGCAACTCTCATTCTTCGCAGCAACAATCTTCACCCGTCCACGATGTTCCGTGTGACACGTCGCGCAACCAGGCGCGTTCTTTTGCGTCGCGTGATGCATGGGCCCATCGTGGCACGACAAACACGCAGCGTCGCTCGCCTTCGCCGAAAACGCCCCCGCCGTCTGCACGTGGCACGCGGCACACTCCGCATCCAGCACCGCGTGCGCCTCGCTCATTCGCCCGCTCGAATACACGCGCGAATCGCGCGCGAATCCGTGCCAGCCAATCCAAACCAGCGCCAGCGCAGGCACGCCCACGCTGAGCCAAAACTTCGCGCGCTTCAGCGCCGTCGGCCTCTTGAAATAATTCAGGTCGATCCGCTGCGCCAATTTCTTAGTTGTTCGTGTTCTCGCCAAGTTGTGTAAACCACCGCAAGCTGTAACTCGCCACTAAAACCCATTTCCTGTAGGCGTGGGCTTGCCCCACCCTCCGCGCGAATCGACACCCTTCGCACCGCCCGCACCTCAGAGACTTAATACCGCAGCGCCATCACCGCATGCACGGCCCCCAGCAAAATCAACGCCAGCGAAAGCGGTATGTGCACCAACAACCACCCATGCAACAAACGATGAAGCTGCTCTTGCCGCACCAACTGCCGCGCCTCATCGCAAATATCTTCCAAGTCCTGCAATGTCGCCTGCGCCGCTTGCGGCATCAGCGTCTGCAACCCGGCAAACGCCCCATGCGCTTTGTCCGCGTCCCTAAGCCGTGATCCGCGCTGCTTTGGCTGCTCGAGAAACGGACGCATCTCGCTCAAATAAAACTTTCGCAAGGGCGCACGCTCTTCCTCAGTAAGCACAACGGTCTCCGCGGCAGCCGCCACCGCTGCGCCGCCGCCGCTTGTAGCCATCGTTCGAGCCGCGCTGAATCCCCCCGCTCGCTGCACTTCTTCTTTCGCCGATCTGCCAAGACCGAGCGATCCGCAGATCGCTTCAACGCCGCGATCCGCTTCTTCGCGCAGCAGCTTCCGAACATTTCCAATTTCATCGTAAATTGTTTCCAGCTTGACGTCCGTCGTCATCATGCGTGGCACGTAGTGTTGCAACACCGCGCCAATCAACCCGCTCGCCACCGTAATAATCAGCAGCCACATCAACACACTCGTTAGCGTTCCGCCAAAATGAAATCCGCTATGAAACAAAATCACCGGCAAGCTCAGCAGCCCCAGCCATAAGTGCCCGCGCATCCATGCTTGCGCGCGTCCAATCCGCCAAGTCGGCACTCGTTTTCGCGCCCCCAGCAGCGCCGCGAAAATCATGAACCCGAATCCGATCACTCCGAACGTCAAACCAGGCGCACTGCCGCCCGTGGGTCCCCCCGGCGCGTGCGTCGCATATGCTGCGTAAACAACTGCGGACACCGCAAGAAGTAGCAGCGATGCCATCGCCCATCCGCGTTGTGTCTTATCAATCCGCACGCAAGAATCCCCGCACTTTCACTTCGCCCCTCCGCCACCCAGCATTTCCGAAAAAAACGTTCGCGGGTCCACGCGGTGCGCCGCATCGTGCGGGCAAGCGTAAACGCAGCTCGGCTCTTTCAAATGTGTGCACAAATCGCACGACGTCGCCTTCTGTTTCACCACCGCTTTTTTCCGTCCCGGCCTCTCAAGGTCTTCCACCATCACATCGAACGGATGCAAATTAATATTTCCGTACGGGCAATTCCGAGCGCACAGTCCG
>Ga0307478_10000250_pt1 | contig 61449 bp, 51 predicted proteins | sample atmos_gasesECM4C_2_FD_203713 | JGI IMG/M metagenome (GOLD analysis project Ga0307478, IMG submission 203713) | Hardwood forest soil microbial communities from Morgan-Monroe State Forest, Indiana, United States - atmos_gasesECM4C_05 | ecosystem: Environmental > Terrestrial > Soil > Temperate...
ACGAGCAGTTGCGGACTTTCGGCGAAATCATCGCGCGCACGGTGACCGCCGAGCATCCCAATCTGGTCACTAGCGAACGCATCGTTGCGAAGCGGCCAGCAGGCCGCGTGTTGATCGACGTCCAGCAGAATGCCCACGGCCGTCCGCTGGCGGCCGCGTATTGCGTGCGCGCTTTCCCGCAAGCGCCGGTTTCCGCTCCCCTGTTGCCCCGCGAATTGCGTCCCAGCTTGCGCCCCGAAACGTTGAACATTAACACGGTCTTTGCGCGCCTGAAGGAGAAGGGTGATCTGTGGGCCGATTTCTGGAAGCGCCGCCAGCGATTAGAACAAGCCATCGAACTTCTCAGCGCCCAAATCCCGCCGAAAACCAAAAAGGCTCATTGAGTGAAAGCGCGTACGGGCGGTAAGAGGACACCGGCTTTAAGCAACTTCTTATTATTCTTCAATAATAGATCGAGTGGCGGCAGCGTGGGACTCTTCGAAACGTTTTACATGTGGGGGCATTTAGCCGATCTTAATAGCGCCTTTCGGCTGCTCCGGCAACACAGCTAAGTTGATCGGCGGCGGTTAGATTTTCGCTTACTCGCCCCAGGGCTCCCTCCTCTGTGAACGAAGTCGTTTTCCGAACGCGGTAGCTATGATTAAATGCCAGGGCACGGAGGTGTACTATTCCTCGCGCGGGCCAGCTTCGGGTTGGGACTTCCGGATACTCGTATAAAGAGTGGAAAGGCAATTTCTATCCCGAGAAGCTTCCTGATAAGGAGATGCTAAGTTTCTACGCCAAGCAATTTCCCACGGTCGAAATCAATCACAGCTTCTATCGCATGCCGACCGAGAACGTTCTCCTCGAATGGGCGAAAACGGTTCCCGACGGCTTTCGCTTCGCCTTGAAGGCCAACCAGCAAATCACTCACATTCAAAGGCTTCGCAACTGCGAGAGTACTCTGAAACGTTTTCTGGAAGTCGCCAGCGTTCTAAACGACGGCGACCACCTCGGGCCAATCCTCGTGCAACTCCCGCCCACGTTCAAGTTTGATCGCCCGCTGCTCGAAGACTTCCTCACCCTTCGCCCGGAAGCTTTCTCTTTCGCCTTCGAGGTGCGTCACCCCTCTTGGTACACCGACGACACGTATGCCGTTCTTCGCCAGCACAAGACGGCGCTTTGCCTCTCCGAAACCGACAAACAAACGCCTCCAGACGTCCTAACGGCCGGCTTTACCTACGCCCGCCTGCGCCTTGAGGATTACCCTCCGAAGCAAATCACGGCTTGGAAGAAACGCTTCGACGCCTGGCTCGGCCAAGGCGTCGACGTGTACGCCTATTTCAAGCACGAAGACGCCGGCAAAGCGCCAGCCTACGCTCGCCAGCTCATCGGAAAAGCAAACTGACCAGGCACTTCGCTGTACCAATCATTCTTGTCCCAAAGGATTTTCAGCGCCCGCGGAAATGCCGCCGCTGGCGCCGTGTGGAAGCTAGTCGCGCTCGCGGAAGAATCTGGCGGCACCGGGAGCGCCAGCTCCGGAATCCGAGTCGGCGGCATCCCAAGCTTGGCGGTCGATGGGCTGGATGTTTTCCAGTTTCTTCTGCGAGAGCGTCTTATTCAAAGCTGGAAGTTCTCTGGCAACGAAGGCGTCGAATTCGCCCGCAACGTCATCCAGTTCCTTCTTCAGGGAATCGATGCGCGCGGTCTGATAATCGGCGGGACGGCCTTCATAGTTCAATATCGCTCCGTAGAGCTGCGTCGTTTTTTCTCGGATCCGCTCCTCACCGGTTATCGCGCCTCCTTCCTTAGTGGCCACGATCTTCTTTCGCATCTCCTCGACTTTGCCGGCGAGTTCCTGCAAACGCTTACCGAATGCGGCGTCGCCCCTTAGTTTTGCGCTGCGCTCCAGGAGCGCGTCGTGTACGCCGTTGATGCGATCCACGTCGAAGCTCATCTCGCTGAGCAAATGATGCAATTTCATCGCGGCGTCAAATTCCATTTTTCGGTCTTCCGGGGAGAATTTCGCGCGCGGGTCCATTTCCAGCACCAGCTGAGTGCTGTAGGTTTCTTTTCCGCGGGTCATCTTCACGGTGTAGGTTCCCGGCATGACGCGAGGTCCCTGGGTCGCCTCAAAGGCAGCCGCAGCCGCGGGCGGAACACGCGGCGCCTTCAGCCGCATCGGCCATTCCACACGGCTAATGCCGCGGCGGCTATTCGGCGGCAGCGTATCCACCAGCTTCCCTTGCGCATCAAAAATTTCCAGTTTCATTTTTCCAAAAATGTGCCGCTTGCTCTGGTAATAGGTAATCAACGCGGCGTCCGGGGGATTGGGTCCGCTGAACACCGCGCTTCCTTCCGCCCAGCCGCCATTTGCGGGTAGCCGCTGCTGCGAAGGCTTGGCCTCGAGGAACACCGCCTCTTGCGCCATTATCTCGGGAGTCAGTTTCCGCAGAGGCGTGATGTCGTCGATGATCCAAATGCCGCGCCCATGCGTGGCAACCACCAAGTCGGATTCGCGGGGATGAAGCACGATATCACGAACCGCCACCGCTGGAAATTCGTGGCCTTTGTATCGCGCCCACTGTTTCCCGCCATCCGGCGAAATCCACAGACCGAATTCCGTGCCAAGGAAAAGCAGATCGGGCCTGACCGTGTCTTCCTTGATGACGTGCGCATAGCCGCGCACGCCGCTGTCGGCAGCTACCATCGGCGTCCAGGTCTTCCCGTAATCCGTGGTCTTGAAGACGTGAGGGTTCATGTCTCCAAAAGTGTGGCGATCGAACGTTGCGTAAGCCGTGCCCGCGTCATACAAGCTGGCTTCCACCCACGAAACCCAAGAAGCTTTTGGCAAATTTGGAACATTTCCAACGACATTGGTCCAAGTCTTCGCGCCATCGCGCGTCATCTGTAGATTCCCATCGTCGGTTCCAACCCAAATCGTTTGACCATCGCGCGGCGATTCGCTGATCGAGTAAATCGTCGTGTGCATCTCCGCGTAAGAATTGTCAACGGTAACGCCCCCCGATTCCTCTTGCTTCTGTTTCTCGGGATCATTGGTGGTGAGGTCCGGCGAGATGCGCTCCCACGATTGGCCGTGGTCGCGGGAGCGAAACAGGAATTGCGCTCCGATGTAAATCGTGCCCTTCTCATTGGGGCTCAAATGGATGGGAGTGTTCCAATTGAATCGCAGCTTTCCTTCCCCGTAATTCGGTTCCGGCTTGATCAACCGTCCCTCCAGCGTGACGCGATTGACTCGCCCGATAAACCCGCCCTGTGACTCGGCGTAAACGTAGTTCGCATCGGATGGATCCGGAAACACCCAGAACCCGTCGCCTCCAAAAAGATTTTCCCATCGGCCGTTGGTGATGCCGCCCGGATACTGCGAGTCGCCCACCCACACGCTGTTGTCCTGCAATCCGCCAAACACGTGATAAGGATCGGCGTTGTCCACGCTCACGTGATAAAACTGCGAAACCGGAAGGTTATTTCCTTTCCACCAGGTATTGCCCCCGTCGTAGGAATACCAAACGCCGCCGTCATCCGTCGCGATGACGTGATCGGTGTTGTCGGGATTCACCCACACATCGTGGAAATCGCCGTGCGCGCCATTCCCGATCGCGCTGAAGCTCTTCCCTCCGTCCTCGCTCATGATCAAAATAAGGTCCGGCTTGTAAACTTTGTTCTCGTTTTTCGGATCGACAATCAAGTTGGCGAAGTAAAACGGCCGCCACACCATCCAATTGCTGCGGTCCCGCTCTTCCCAAGTCTTGCCGCCATCGTCGGAACGGAACAGCGCGCTGCGCGTTGATTCGATCATGGCGTACACCACATTTGGTTTTGACGGCGCGATGGTGACTGCGATGCGTCCCCAGGGTTTCGCTGGCAGCCCTTTGGCGCTCTTTTCATCCAGTTCTTTCCACGTTGTTCCGCCATCAGTGGTCTGGAAAAACCCGCTGCCACTGGACCCCGTCGGGCCATCACCGCCGGAGCGGAACGTCCAGCCTTTCCGTCGAAAGTCCCACAAGCCCGCGAAAAGAACGTTCGGGTCCTGCGGATTCATGGAAATCATCGAGCAGCCGGTCGAAAGATTCGCGCCTTTCAGAATCTTGTTCCAGTTCTTGCCACCATCGGTGGTCTTATAAACGCCGCGGTCCTCGCTGTCGCTCCACAATTTTCCCGGCACGCACACGTAGACGGTGTCGCTGTTCTTCGGATCGACGATAATTTTCGCGATGCGCTCGGAATTCCCTAGCCCCATGTTCGTCCAACTGTCTCCGGCGTCCGTCGACTTATACACGCCGTTGCCGATCGACACGCTATTCCGCGTCCACGCCTCGCCCGCTCCCACCCAAATTGTTTTCGGAGCTTGCGGATCGATAGCCAAAGCGCCGATGGATTGCGCCAACTCTTTGTCAAATATCGGCTTGAATGTCGTGCCGCCGTTCGATGATTTCCAGACGCCACCGCTCGCTGCCCCGATGTATACCGTCAGTCGGCCATCCTCCTTGACCGCAGCAATCGCGGCAACCCGCCCGCTCATGGCGGCCGAGCCGATGTTTCGCGCCCCCAGCCCAGAAATGGTATCCGAGTCAAACTTGGCGCTCTGCGCCCGCGCGAGCTCCGCGAACATCATCGCGACGAGAATCATCATCACAGCGGCAAAGCAGCGCATGGTCTTGCTCATATCGGCGGATTCCTCAGCAATGAAGTAGAAGCAACTGCCCCTTCTTGTAAGTCGGTCCCTGGATTTTCGGACATAAGACAGGCATCCTGGCCTGCCCTCTTTTCAAGATTTATTTCCCTGCCGGCGGCGACTTCATCTCCGGTTTCGACACCGGCATCTTGAAATGCGCGTCCTCCAGCGGTATGTTTTGTTCGATCTTCTCGACGGAAATCTGGGCGCGGGAAGCGCTACCTTTCTGCGCCTGCTCCACGGCAAACGGATAATAAATCCCGTTCACCTGTTCATAATCGCCGTAATATATCTCGCTTTCCTGCAGCGCCCCGCGAATCGTCGTCTGAATTTCCAGTTTCAACTCCAGGTAGGAGTCCCCATCCAGGTAGTAATAGCGCACGTCTCCGTTCTTCATGCTCAGCTTGACCTTGAAGCAATCCGTTCCTTCCATCGAGTCGTGCCCCACGAGTTCCGCTTTGTGCCCCTTTTCCTTGTAATCCACGAGCGGCCCGTCGATATCGGCGTCAACCACCAGGCTTTTCAAGTCGTCCTGTGAGAGCAGCTCCGGATCTTTGCGCCCGCCAAAAGGAGAAATCTGCCATCCCGTTTTGCCATCGTAGGCTTGCACCTGCGCGAGTCCTTGGATGATGAATTCCTCTCGCACCTGGTCGGCACGTTTGTTTTCCTGTCGCAAGTCCGCGCGAAACGATCCTTGGCTGAACTTTGCCGTAGTCCGCAAGGTCTTCACCGATTTCAGCTTGTCTGCTCCGCCGTGCGCCTGAATATTCTTGGCGATGACTTCGTCCACGGTCTGCGCGCTGGCGCCGAAGGAAAACAACGCGATGGTTGCCAGTACGGAAAGGCCAAAATGGACAATCCTGGAGAACTCCCTAAACGGCCTCGGCCGCAAGTCTGCTTTCATGAATTCCCCCAAACTCTGCAATAAGTAACCTTATACCCCAACGGAAGGGACCGAAACGGCGAACCTTGGTTTATTCGGACGAATTCGGCAGCACTTAGTTAGCAGACTTTCGCCCCACTGCCAAGCAGTTTCGCTCCGCAGGCATCTAGAACTCTCCATGCAGCCGCAGCGTCGGCACCACCACTGGTCCACGGTCCCGGTTGTAGCCGGGGTCAACAAGGTACTGAACTCCAGGAGCGACGTAGATTCCGCGCCAGACATGCACCGTGTAGTAGAACTCCATGATATTCTCCCGCCCGTAATGCAGCTTGCCATCGCCCAGCAGGAAACCGAGCCCTCCGTCCGCCAGGTAAGTTTGATGATCTTTCTTGATCCCGTTCGTTACGAAAGCCAAGCCGGTACGGTCCTGTTTGCGATGCCATCTCGCGCCATCCACTCTGGCACCCACTGCCAATGTCAAATCAACCTCCGTATAAGCAAACGACTCCGTTTTTCCGTCGTCCCATCCCCAGCGTGCAAACGCGGTAACGTCCCGCGTGAGATTCTGCTCCAGGTTGACGCCAAAGCCGTACTTGGCGGTGATGTGCCACGGGTGGTTTGTGATCTCTGGCACGGGGACCAAGCCTTCTTGAAACTGGACAATGGCATCACGGTAGACGCCCATGTTGGCGTGGTTGAGGTACCCTAGCAGGCGGATCACGCCGCCCTTCTTCGGCATCAGCCCATGGCGCCATTCGTATTCCCAATTCTCCGCATGCGCCTGCCACGGCTTCCACACCAAATCGATTCCGTTCGCGACCTTCGGCATCAGCCCTTCTGCGAACCGAAAACCCCAGTTGCGGTCCTCGTAGTCCGCCAGGAAGCCCACCGTATACCCGCGCGTATCCGCGGCGTAGTCCCAAGCCCCGTTGTTGTCCAAAGTCCAGTTGTTCAATTGAAAATGGGTGTCGGAGCCTACCGAATTTTGGTCAATAAAGTCTGGCATAGCGAACTTCCCGAAGCGAATTTCCAGCCGGCGCCGCGGCAACTCGTCGAACAGCGATAGAAAACTGCGCTTATTTTCAATCTTATCCTTGCTCCATGCGAACACCTTATGGATCATGGCGCGACCGAGGTACGGCGCTTTGCTCAACAGCGGATTTCTTACAACGTCCAGATCCGTGTTCCCAGCCAAGCCAAGACCGGTGCTGAGCGCCGCGCCGCCGGCTTCTTCAAGGTCCACCAAAAACTCCGTGGAGTCGTTCAGCCGCACGCCGCTGTACAAAGTCAGGACTCGCGACGTGGCTTTTTCAAAGTGCGGGCTAAGGCTGTTCTTCCCGCTATAGGCGGCGTAAAAGTCCGGGTGCGTTTGGAAGATGAAGTTCGCCTGCCCGGTCAGCCAGAAGCGCGTGTCCTGCAAACGCGGAAACAGCGCTTCCGGATCGCCACCGGCAAGCGGATTGGCAGGATCGTCGGTTTGCACCGGAGGAACCTGCGCTGCAGGCGTTTGCACCTGAGTCTGTGGGTCTTGGGCGCGCAATCCCGCCGCGAGCGGGAAAACAACCAGCATCGCGCCAATCGCCAGAACGGATTGGAAGGTTAAACCCCGCATGTCTCGCTATCCGAATCCCTGCCGGAAACCCTGGTTCTCTGTCGAATCCCTGCAGGTTAAATCCTCGTTAATGAATGGGCGATGAACGTCTCCGCATCTATTTCGCGCCCAGGACCGGCACCCTTAGTTAACTATATTAAATCATATTTGTAAACTATGTTTAACAAGGGCCGGCGCCGGCCTCGCAGCAAGCGCCGGCGCTTGAACGCGCTTGAACTCCTCTACCCCTTTGGTCTACTCTCCAGCAGGTCCTTGTCGAAGGGCCGGCACCTTGATACCATACCCCCATAGGGTAAGGAAGCAAAATGTCGCACACTTCGCGCGAAAAATTGGACCTCGTCAACCGCACCAAGAAAGTCATCGGGCAGCTCGAAAGCGCCTTGCGCGCCCTCAATGAAGACGATCCCTGCGCCGATGTCCTCCAGCGCCTCTCCGCCGCCCGCGGCGCCATCAACAGCCTCATGGCCGAACTCATGGAAGACCACATCCGCAATCACATGCCTCGCAATTCCAAATCCTCGGAAGAAGCCGCCGACGATGTCATCTCCATCGTGCGCACCTACCTCAAATAAAACAGAACAAGGTCGCCTTTCGGGCCATTTTTCTATATCTTCTCTGAACCGGGCCCGTCCATTGCTGCATCTGAACAGAAGTTCAGAAGGAGACACCGCGGTGCGAAGAATCTTTACAGCGCTCACTTTTGTTTTATTCCTAAGCGCTCCAGCGTTGCTCGCGCAGGCTGGCCCTGTCGAAGGCGGCAACGAATGGCAGGTGTGGACGGGCGGCGGCCATGGCACCAATGGCAGCCAATCCGGCGACGGCGTCTGGAACGCCGGCTTGCGTTACGGCCTGATCCTCACCCAGCCGCACGGACCAGGTTTCCTGAGCGGCCGTTTGGAATATGCCATCGACGCTGTCCCCATCTTCCTGATCACTCAGAAAACGAACACCGCCTATGGTGTGGGCATAAATCCCTTTGCCTTCAAATGGGCGCTGGACACCGGTAAGAGTGTCGTTCCCTATTTCGAACTTGGCGGCGGCACCCTCTTTACCAACACCAAAGTCCCCGAGGGCACATCGCGCATTAATTTCACAACCAGCGGCGCCGTTGGCCTCCACTTCCTGCGCCGCAAGCGCAACATCAGCGCCGAAGTTCGCTACATGCACATTTCCAACGCTGGCCTTGCCACTCCGAATCCCGGCATCAATACCATTCAATTTCGTATTGGCTTTGGCCGCTTCAGCAAGAAAGAATAGCCGCCTTGGTCACATCGTCTTTTTCAAAAACTAGAGTGAGTGTGTGAGATGAAAATGACTTGGATCTTCTTGGCGATAATCGTTCTTTTGGTTGGATTTGCCGTAGTCCGCGCGATGGGCACAGGAAAGAAAGCGCCCTCCTCAGGAACTCCCGCGCCGGACTTCACGTTAAATTCGCAAGACGGCAAACCGCTCAGCCTCCGCGATTTCCGCGGCAAGTGGGTCGTCCTCTATTTCTACCCCAAGGATTTCACCAGCGGCTGCACCAAGGAAGCCCACAATTTCCAGCGCGACCTCCATCGATACGAAGAGAAAAACGCCGTCATCTTAGGCGTAAGCGTCCAGGACGAAGCCACCCACCAGAAGTTCTGCGCCAAAGAAGGTCTCAGCTTCAAGCTGCTTGCCGATACGAAATACGCTGTCTCTTCTTCTTACGACTCGCTCGTCAACCTCGGCGTCGCCAAGCTTTCCGCCCGCCACACCTTCCTCATCGATCCCGCCGGTGTCGTCCGTAAAACCTACCTCAACGTCAACGCCGAAAAACACAGCGCCGAAGTCCTCGCCGACCTCTCGCAACTCCAGCAGCCGCCAAGCCAAAAATAATTCGCGTGTCTCCGAACCCCTTGCGCCGGGGGAACCATCAATAAAGCGATTCGGGTCGTACCCGCAATCAACTAGCCCATCGCCATAGTTGATTTTGACCTCCCTCTGGTACAACATCGCTAACCCCAGCATCCCGGATATCTCCACGCCCGACGAATTGCTTATCCCCGTCGTGTCAGCATGGTCAAACCATAGTTCAATCATGACTGACGATAGTCAGACCATGGTCAGATCTCTTCTTCATTTGTACATATTCTTTAGGGTTGGTCGTCTCCGTCCGCATCGCTTGACGGAGCGTCCCCCTGGGACTTGTTCGGTTCGATCGCGACTAGCCCGGCCTTCTGCAGTTCCGCGTTGAGCGCCGGAATATCATGCTGCCGGATTTTCGTCCATCGAGCGACCATCTTCTCTATGGCGTCTCGGAGTTCCTTGTAAACAGCCGTGGCTTGGGTCGTAGGCGCCGCGTCGGCGCTGTCCGCCACCGCCAAAATGCCGCCGAAGTGCTGGTTCAAGCTGGAAAAATTCTCCGGTTGCTTGGCCCCGGGCGGCAAGCCGAAGAAACCACTTTGCGCTGCGCCTTCCATTTCGGCAGCCTGTTTATCAAGAGCCGCGACCGCCTCGCCAAGAGCTCCCTTCCCTGCTTTTGCGGCCCTCTCCTTCAACTGCGCGCGCACCGACCGAACCTGCGTGAGCGCCTCGAAACTTTCATTCATTCCTTCGACGCATCCGCTCTCCATCTCAAATTGCTTGCGCAGATCCGCAAGCGAGGTCTTGATCCGCGGATCCATTTTCACGGTCAATGGTTGCGTGTACGTCTTTCCGTCCACCGTCAGCTTCACCGTGTACTCTCCCGGCAAAGCAAGAGCCCCCAGTGGATACTTCGGCGTATCGTGAACGATCGCCGAGATCGGAAATTCGTGCCCGAGAGAATCGGGCGGCGCGTAGTGCAAATCCCAGACAAACCGGTGCATCCCGGCGGCCCCGGAAAGAATCTGCGTCGGCCGTATCCAATACATTGGGATGGGATGTTCCGCCGCAGTTTTTTCCAGCGGTTCGGGCTTGTCTGAACTGGAATAGCGGCGCACCAGCTTATTCTGGTGGTCGAAGATTTCCAGAGTGACTTGATGATCACTCGGGCCATCGACGGAATAGATGGAGGCAACGTAATAGTCGATGATGGCGCCGTCGGGAGGATTTTTTCCGGCGGGCACTTCCGGCGGAAGCGGCGTATCCGGATTGCGGTTCCAGCGGAAACGAATCGCTTCCTGCGGCGCGAAGAGATGCACGCTTTCTTTAGCGATATCGGCGCTCATTTGCCGCAGCGGCGTGACGTCATCGAGAATCCAAAACGAGCGCCCATGCGTCGCGACAATTAAATCGTCGCCATGAATCGCCAGATCGCGCATCGACGTGTGCGGCAAATTCAACTGCAGCGGCTGCCAATCGTCTCCATCGTTAAACGAAACGTAGATGGAGCCTTCCGTCCCCGCATAGAGCAATCCTTTTCGCTCCGGATCTTCCCTCACCACATTGCTGGCGCCGCCTTCGGGAATACCGTGCGTGATTTCCGTCCACGTTTTCCCAAAATCGCGCGTGCGGTAAATGTGCGCGAGCAAATCGTCCAGCCGGAACGAATTAATCGCCGCGTACGCCGTGCCCGCATCGAAATGCGAAGCTTCGATAATGGAAACTTTGCTCCACGGCTTCAGTTGCGGCGGCGTCACGTTCTCCCAGGACTTTCCGCCGTCGCGCGTAATGTGAATCGATCCGTCGTCAGTCCCCGCCCAAATGGTATTCGCTTCCTTGAACGAAGGCGCAACCGCATAAATAACGCCACGGTGTTTCCCTTTTTCCGGATCGCTCGCCGCGAAAACTCCGAGGTTCGCGGGAATTTCATAAGTTTCGCGCGTCAAGTCGGGACTGATGACCTCCCAGCTGTTTCCGGCATCCGCCGTTTTGAATAGCTTGTTGGCCGCGAAATAAAGGGTGTGCGGCTCGAGCGGCGAAAAAACGACCGGCAGCGTGCGCGCATAACGATACTCGCCGCGGCGAATCGGCTCCGGCGTAACTTTCGCGAACTCGCTGATATCTTGTTTGGTGCGCGTGAGCCAGTCGCCATAAAGAATGTTCGGATCGAGCGGATCAATCGCGATGTCGCCGTACTCGAAAATCCCGATGAGGCGCCAATCGCGAAAACTAATCTCCCCGTAGTCGCTGCGGCTCAGTGTCGCGACGGAGCCGCTTTCCTGCTGCGCTCCGTACACCCAATAGGGAAAGCGATTGTCGGTGGTGACGTGATAGAACTGCGCTGTCGGCTGGTTGTACCAACTGCTCCACGTCTCACCGCCGTTCACGCTGATGACCGCGCCCTGGTCGGAGCTAAGCGCGATGATCTGCGGATTCTCCGTGCTGACCCAAATGCGCTGGTAATCGTCGCCGCCCGGCGCGCCTTTGAACCCCACAAACGTTTTACCGCCGTCGGTGGATTTCCACGTCGTGGTGTTCGCCACGTAAAGCACCTCCGGGTTGTCTACTGCGACGGCAATGCCCATCGCTCCCGGGCCGCGTCCGCCGATGCGGCGGTCGGCGTTCACCTGCTTCCACGATTCGCCGGCATCATCCGAACGGTACACGCCGGCATTTTTCCTGGCTTCCACGCTGGCGTAAAGGCGCTGCGGCTCGCCATGCGAAACGGCGATGCCGATGCGGCCCAGTCCGTCCTCGGCGGTGGGAAGGCCTTTCACGAGCGGCTTCCAGGTGCTTCCGCCATCGCTGGATTTGAAGAGCCCGCTGCCCGAGCTGATGAACGATTCGCCGCTGCGAATCTCCCACGGTGCAACGCGCGCGGCCCACAGCACCGCGTAAATCGTTTGTGCATTTGTGGGATCGAATGCCAGATCGGCAGCGCCGGTGTTTTCATCCTTGTACAGAACTTTCTGGAAGGATTGTCCCCCGTCGGTCGAACGGAAAACGCCGCGCTCGGCGTTCGGGCCGTACGGATGCCCTTCGGCCGCGACGAAAACGCGGTTGGGATCTTTCGCATCGATGAGGATGGCGGTGATTTGCTGCGTGTCGCGCAGGTTTTGCAAATGCGCCCAGGTTTTTCCGGCATCGGTGGATTTGTAAACGCCGTCGCCGGTCGCCAGATCAGGGCGTTGTAAACCTTCACCGCTGCCCACGTAAATGATGTTTGGATCGGAAGGAGCAACGGCCAGCGCGCCGACGGAACCGGTAGGCTGGTCATCAAAAACGGGATTCCAGGTGTTCCCGAAATCGACTGTCTTCCAGACGCCGCCGTTGACGGCCGCCATGTAGAAAACATTCGGCTGGTGCGGCACCCCGGAAATGGCCACGGTGCGCCCCCCGCGGAACGGCCCGATACAGCGCCAGCGCATCTCAGAAAAGAATTTCTGATCCCATTGCTGCGCGTTCATCGCCGTACATAAAGAAATGCAAAGAATTGTTGTGATCGCGATGCCAGCGATAAACCACTTCCCTGCCGCACCAATCCGCATCCGAGTCCTCCGTGAGAAGGGAGAGGATACTCTGACGGCGGCAGTGGAGCAATGCGCCCGGCGCCAACAGCGCCAACAAAGGAAGGGCCACCGGCCCCGGAGCAGTCCACGGATATTTACTTGCTCACCCGCTGCGACTTATTTTTCAAAGGTATTTTAGTTTAGTTTTGTCCGCCCGCAGCTTGCGGAGGTGCGGCTTATCCTGCCAGATACGCAGTTGCTTGGTTCGCGTCCTCTTCCCTAGCCCAAACTCAACTATGGCGTGAGGCCAGAGCCAGTACGGGTGTTCGCGACTTTTTTGGCTTGGACGATTGCGGCGCCCTCCTTGGTGCTCTCCCAAAGCTTCAACTCAGGGCTTTTTTCGGACACCTGAAGAGTGCGTAGGTAGTGCACCAGGTCCCAGGCTTCTTCCGGCTTGACAACGTCTGCAAACGACGGCATGGGAGTACCGTCTACACCGGTCATGAAGATCCTGTAAAGATCTTGGTTTGTGCTACCGCACTTGAAGCGCCCTCCCACGGAAAAGTTATATGGCCGGATGGGCTGGTCGTTGCTGTCGGTAAGGGTGGCCGCCGAGGGGCCGTCGCTGCGTCCCTCCTGGCCATGACACTTGGCGCACTCCAACTTCTGAAAGACCTCCTTCCCTTGGTTGATGCTTTGCACCGTGAGTGCGGGTTCCGCCGGAATCGCCAGCGGCTTACCCGACCCTTCGGTCTTCCAACGCGGGGAAAACGTCTTGATGAAAGCCACCAAATCGGCCCTCTGTTGCCCGGTCAACGCAGCCCACGATGGCATGTTGGAAGTGTTGAAGCCCCGCGTAATCGCATCGAACAGGTCTTCGTCGGTTGGCAAAGTACCTGTCGCCGTGGAGCGGCACTTGAAGGTAGCGGAAACGAAATTGCGAGGCAGCGGTGTAACGTACGGCGCGTTTTCACCGTTGCCGTCACCTCGGGCCCCATGGCAACCCCAACAGTAGCGAGTGTACAACTCCTGGCCAGTTTTGGAATGGCCGGTCAGTTTGCCGATGTGGGACTCCTGTGCCGCTCCGACAACCGGGAGAGCGAGGGCTAGGGTCAATCCAAGCGTGATTTTCGAGACTCTGGGTGTCCTCATGGTTTCTCCCTTAGAACGCAAAGTCAAATCCAAACAGAGCGCTGCTATTGGTTTGGTCATTGCCCAAAGACGAGACGCGCTTCTGACGCAAAATGGAAAACTCGTTGTGGAAGGCAAACCCGGCTCGGCTGGAGATGAACGGGTAATAGCGAAATCCGAATGTCGCCACGTCGATGTTGCCAAAGTCCGACGATGGAACGCTCGTTCCCGCGATAAATGGCATCGTTGGGTCGATCGGCAGAGCTTGCCGTGTCATCCGGACTGTCTCAACGCGGTTGAGCAGCATCCACTGTGGATTCAAGTTGTAGTGCGTTTCGATCAGGCCTCCGTTCCAGGTGGGTGCCTTCGCTCCCGTAGGAAGGGGATCGATGGCACGCGTGCCGGTGCCGAGGAAAGCGCTATCCCACCCATGGAAGTAAATGGTGGTGAAATCGAGCTTCTTGACGTACCACATCCCGATCAGGCCAGCGCGGTAATAACCCTTATTCCCTACTCCCGTACCCGGAATTGCCAGAGGTATGCCGCCTGAATTGTACTGGAAGTACGTTGGAGCTTGGCCGAGAAAGGCGAACCCGCCAACGCGCTGGAGGCCCAAGCTCCCGGCTTCAAAAGCCTGGCTGGCGGAGAAGAAGCCATTGTAGGCGCGGCCCGTGGTTAAGTCTTCAGTTCCGTTCGTGGCGGTAAAATTTGGCTGCCCGTCGTTGGAATTCAGCAGCGCCGCGGAGATGCGCGTGCGGTCATTCTTGGAATGTCCCATCCACTCCACACCGACTTGGTTATCGCCGATTCCGAACGCGTAGGTGCTCTCGGTGGCCGGCTGGAAATGATAGTTCTGATAGAGGCCGCCATAGGTGCTCAAAGTAAGGATGCGCTTTTCGGAGAGCAGGTTATCGAGCTCAAATTTTCCGAGCTTGATATTCAACCAAGAGCTGCCCAGCAGATTATCAAGCCGGGCCCATACGGCTTCGAAGTGAAAAGCTCCCGTGCTGTCCGCGGACGGCAAGACATAGAACGAAACATTCTTTGCCAACGTTCCGGCAGTGTGGAAGTCCAGACCACTCCAGTCGAAACCATGCGTCGTGACGCGTGTTTCGGTACTGTTGGGACCGCCAGGTCCGTCGACAAGGACACGGCCCAGGCTTTCGCGGTGCCAAATGGGAGTGATCCGAAAGGTTACCGGCCAATAAGCCGGACTCTGGAAGATGGGAGCATCGCGGTCGTTCCCCATCTGGTAGCCGTTGTCCTTGAACGATTGCCCAAAAGGACTCAGTTTTGGCCAAGCTTCATGGCAAGACGAGCAAGGCATTCCGTACTTGCGCGCGAAAGCCGGGATAGCATGAACCTTCAGCGTTACGAGCGGAAGCGCAAAGGCAGGACGAGCATCAGCAAGCAGAAACGCCAGTGTCAGAAAACCACACAGCAGCGAGGAAGTTAGCCAAAATCTCTTCCTTTGTGTTGCTTCCGTTTCCCACACGTGCATACCGCCTCCTTATGGCCAAGAACAAAACTGATTATCCGTCAATTGGATCGCTTGTGGAAGAAAAAGCCAGAGATGCGCGAATCTGACCTGCTTCGACGGTTAGAACAATGCTGTCAATTCGCTAGCTATCTCCTTGACGATCAATATTATCAAGCCATTTTGCCTAGGGTAAAAATTAGGTCTTTGCGCTGCGGCAACCGAGATGTAAAGTCCATGTAAAGTGTTTTTTGAACGTGCAAAGACCTTCCGGATGATTAAAGATCTCCTTGGCTCGAAGCAGGAAGCCAGTAAAATTGTGCGGCGCGTGGCTTGCCAGGCTCGAAGCAAGGACGTACTTTGCAGTTGACCTCCGTTAAATAGGACTGTATCAAAGATATTGTTACGCTCGCGCCGGCTTAGTACCAATTGTTGATGCGGCTCAATCTGTCGGCGCAGGTTTCAGCAATCAAACCTGCCATCGCAGGATGTTCGCTTTCGGAGATTCGGAAAACATCTTGAGGCCTCCAAAGCAATTCGTATGTCGGTTGGTTGTCTGTGTGTCTCTCCTTGCAGGGACTTGCCTAGGTGTAAGCGCGGGCAAAGAACAACTCCACGGGCCGGGTTTCACCGCCGAATTTGCTGCTCCGTTGAACGATGTTCTCCGAGCATTAAAAGAAGTTCTGGAAGATCAGATTATTCACGGCACCCAGGTTTTCGACAGAGAGCCGACTCTTACTGGCGCGGTGGTTGTGGATTCCACGCCTCTCTTCGAGCCATGGCAGGGGCCGGGGCAAGTTTTTTACAAGATTCGCAAGGATGCGATCGCGCCGCGCCATTTCTTCGAGACCGGAGACCAGGGCACCATCGCGGTCCGCTACGTGGTGACTAGCGCCGGCTCGGACCGTACACGCATCCGTATCGACGCCGTCTACGTAGAAAATACGCGCCGTCGAGTGCATGCCTCCGACGGCACTGTTGAATCGAGCGAATACAAAGTGATCAAAGAGCGCGTCGAGGCGATGGAGCTCGCCGAACAGGAAGCGGCCGATGCCAAGCAACGACGGGAGAGCACGGAACTCGCGAAGCAAACGGTGATCCGCCAGCGCGAGGATGAGGCCACGCGCTTGACTGCGGCGCAGTCTTCGGTGCAAGACCTCGAACAGAGAGTTAGCGCCTTGCGTCACGAAGTGGTGCGCAGAGTGGCCGCGCCGGGCGCGGACATGAAGGCTGCTCCCTTCCGCTCAGCCGCAACTTTCAAAACGCTCGCGGCGTACACGGAAGTTGTCATCGTGATCGTCACGGCGCACTGGTTAGGCGTGGAAACGCCAGACGGCCAGCGCGGATGGCTGCGTGCGAGCCAACTGGAATCCCTTCCGTGAAAAAATGCCCTCAGAATTGCTTTCCGGAAATGATCCGGAGGCTTGCCGGAATCATGAGTTTGAGCCTGCTGTTGGCTGGCCTGGCTTTCGCCCAAGCTGTGCCGTATGCGCGTACTTATCTGAAGTCCAAAGAAGAAGTCGATTCCGCGCTTAAAGAAATGCAGGCCTATGCCGGCCAGAAGCTGCCGATCGTCGAGGGTTTTGTCGCCGCAACCGGCAAGCCGCTCGATCAATTTGAGCACGCTTTTTATGAATACTCGATTGATCTGCTGCCCGGAACTTCGGGCGCCACGATCGTTCGCGTTAGCGCAAAGATCACGGCTTGGTTTGCAGATAGAGATCCGGCAAAATCTGGTTATGAGGTTTTGCCTTCGAACGGGCGGCTAGAACTGGATCTTTTGGATCGCTTGGAAGAAAAACTCGGCGGCAAGCCTTCTTCTTCCACCCAGCGCCGGCTAATCATCGCTCCGAAGCCAAAAATCGATCTGCCGGGGCTCCCCGGTGCTGCTTATTCTCCCGCAACGAGCCCTGCGCCAAATTCGCAAGCGTCGGGTGGCGATGAATTGGATTCTCTCAGGACGCAACGAGAAACCGCGGAAAAGCGAATGCAGGAGCTGAACCTCGAGCTTCAGGGCTTGCAAGAGATCCAGAAGAACCAAGTGCGCCCTTCGAATTTGGTGGTGGTAAAAAAACCGGGCACTCCGGTTCTGGCAAAGCCTGAACAGGGTGCGCGGGTCCTTTTCAGCGCAGCCGAAGAGGATGAATTTGAATTCATCCGAGCGGAAGGCGAATGGATTCACGTAAGCATTTCTGGTCCATCGCGGGGCTACATCCGCCGCAGCAATTTGGAGTTGCCCGAGTTCATCGCCAGGCGGCTCAAATCGCCAAACGAGATGCCGTCAGATGATACGCCGTTGGCTTTTCGCATTGCACGCGAAGAAAACAGCTCGTTCCCTGGCAATTGGGAAATGTTGCGGGGAAAATCAGTGAAGATCTACACCGTCCAGCCGGTATCGCCAGGCTTCGAGGACACCGACGCGCAGGCAAAACTTAAATTTGCCGCGTCCCTCTTCCAGAAATTCTCGGCGGATTCTACCCGGCCAGCACCAGAGGTTGCCGGTGTCGTAGTGATCTTTGATTCTGCCGATGGCGGCATGGTTGGAGCGACCCTCGAAAACATTCGCAAAATGGCATTAGGCTCGCTCTCCTCGGATAGTTTCTGGAAGCTATCTTATTTGGATCCGCCCGAAGCCTTCCAACCACTGCGCAAAAACTAGTCATTGCCGGCAATGGAAGTGAGCGGAGCGGCACGCACATTCCCCTGGAAAGTCTCATTTTTTCCAAATGAAAAATGAGCATGACTGCACTTTTTGTGCGACAGATGAGCCGCTTGTGCCGCTCTAGTGGGCTGGCGACTTGAAAACAAACTCGATTTTCTTGTTCTCTCCGGCCGCCACAGTGACCTTTTGCAGCATCACTCCCAACTTTTCGTGCCAAGCTTTCAGGGTGTATTCGCCCGGGGGAAGATTCGAAAGATCAAAACTCCCGTCTTTCCCGGTAACCGCGAAGTAAGGATGCTTGAACACCGCGATATAGCTGCGCATCCACGGATGCACGTTGCACTTCACGGGAATGGCGATCTCCTCTCGCGCAAAGGTTTCCTCCAGCGTGGAACCCCCGGGCTGCGCCTTGTTCCATTCCCGGTTGTTTGTCGGCACCGGGTGAATGTTGTGCAAGGTGTTGTCGCTGTTCACGATTTTCAGCTTCTGGTTGGCCCGTACCGCAATTACATGCGGTTTGTATACGCACCCTTTTTGCTCGATGGTCACCGGTTCGGCTGGCACATCGAAACTTTTGTCGTTCATTCCGTCGGAAATGAACACCACGACGTTTTCCAGCGTACCTTCGCTTCCTACCACAAAGTCTTCACTAGTCACCCCGCCCGGGTGCGCTTTAGCACAAGTTGGATCCGACGCGGTGTTTATATGCGCTGATTCGGGTTTCGTTCCTTCCAGCCGCACACGTCCCAAGACCGATGCCGTCGAGTTTGTGTCCGGTCTTCCAGCCCGCTTCGCCGCCGCCACGCTGCGCAGATGCGAGCTTTCTAGGCCTGCAGCCAACACCAGAACTCCTGATAGCAGTGAAAGAGATACCTTTTGAAGCCTCATATTGAACAACCCCCCTTTTTTTCATCAGAAAATGCCCTTGGATACTGCCGATGAACTACTCCTCGGAGACCGCAACTCGGGATTGGCCGGCGGCGCGGAAAACCGCGGACCATGAAGTGGCCCTGGAACTACGGCATTCTTACTTCTTGCTGAGTTTGTTGTTCGCTGTGCCCAAATCCTCCGCTTGTGCCTTGGAGTAATAGCCGACCTGGTAGCCATTGGCATACGCCAAGCGGTAATCGCGTTTATAACTCTCGGAAACTGTGCTGGCCTCCCAGGAAACTCCACCAGCGTCAAGATACTTCTCCGTCTGTTTCATTCGAAACGGTTGCATCGCTTTGCGGTGTAGCTCTCCATCCAGTACGCCATCTCGGTAGCCCGCCGCTTCGGCAGCTGCCAGCTGATTCAACACTCCCGGGCGATCCGCGGCAAACCGGCGATACGCTTGCTGGTAACCCGCAATAAACAAAACGCGGTCGCCGTCTGTTATCCAGCGGCCGCTCTGTATATGAGGTTTCCTGCCGTTTTCCGCATCCAGTTGGGCCTGGAACTCACCATCGTAAAATGCCGCATCGATGCTTCTTGCGGCTTCCACTTCGGTTCCCGCTTTCCGCGGCGTTTGTCCCATCAGAAAGCCAACCGCCATCCCCAATGTCGATGTCATGACGAAAGACAATCCTCTGTTCATTTGCTCCGCCTCAACTTCCGGGGACAATCCTTGCTCAACAGCAACCAATGACTCTAGATGGCCGGGCTTTTTTGGCCCTCCAAGGATGTGAGACTAGCGGGCAGCCTGCCTTTCTCTCCTTGTGTCTTCGCAAATTGAATGTAAAGAGTTTGTAAACTTCTCTGGGCTTGTTGCCGCGTGCCAAATTTTTGGAATACTGTCTGACCTTGAAGGAACGAAAAAACAATTTGATGGAATCACGATGACAAATGGGTGTGTGTTTCGGTGTGGCTGGATAACTTTGCCGGCTCCTCTCGAATCCCGATTCCCTTGGGCTGGACCTGAATTCGCGTAGTAAGCGATGTCAACTTCTATCTCCAACTCAGGATTGCATGCTGCCGCTTTTTCTCTTCGCATCTTCCGGCAATCCGAAGTGTTTTAGGAAGAACCATCAAGGGGGCGGCCCCAGAAGGCGAAAGCATGATGGCGACGCCAGTGGCAGACCGCAGCTGGTGGCAACGGGGCCGGAACAAAAGAGGCCTGATCAAGTTGCCGGCCGTGTCTGCCTGGGCCAGCAGTGAGATGCAAATCTGTTCGCGTTACGTTGCGGTGCTTCTTGACCAAAGTCTCTGCGTAAGCCTGGACCGCGAGTTCGCCACGGGCATCAAATGAGGGCAATCCGCGACCATTGGCACTGCGGGCTTTATAGATTGGGCACAACGGGAAGGTGGGTCTATTTTCGGCGTAAGTGGGGTCCCTTATGTTCGAGGAGAAGGAGGACCATCGACATGCGCTTCAAAACGTATACGCTGGCGGCGTGCCTGCTGCTGGTGGGGACTTGTGCGGCCAAGGAACACGACTATCAAAAAGGGATCTTATTGAGGATGGAATCGACGGCGTGCGGGATGCAAGAAAAAGGATCGAAGTCCTTGACGGGCGAGATTCTGGGCACGGACGGGCAGAGCAAGAAAACACAGGAAATGCTTTGTCAGGAATACGTGCTGCAGGCGGAGCGGGTGATCTACCGGATACGGCCGAAAGAGGAAAAGCACCCGGCGCTGTTGCCGATCGGGGAAACCGCGCAATTCCGGCTCAACAAAGACAAACTGATTCTGAAAGTGGCGGAAGGCAGCGACGATAAGGAGCGAGAGTATATCGTGGTGTCGATGACGCCGCGGCAAGACGCTCCGGCGCAGGTCGCGAACAAGAACTAAGTTTACGGTTCGGGGAATTTCGGAAGAAGAGGCGCTCCGATGTTGTCGGTGCGTCTCTTTTTTTTGGCGCGCGGAAACCTGAGAAAACTCACCCTACGGCCAGCCTTTAGAGCTAAGCCAGTCTTGCCACCAACGATAGTTCTCTTCGAGTGCGGCGCGCCGGCCAGCGGGGAGAGCGGGCCCGCGTGCCGGGATGAGCTGAAGCGGGCCAAGGCCGACACTGGCGCGGAGTTCGTTGACATGGGCGGGGTCCGCCAGAGTCCAAGGACGGTCGCGACCGTCGCGAGGATCAGCGAGCCACTGCGTGCCGAAACGCTGGGGACGGTGCTCGTAAAGAGCGATGCGGTCTTCGAGGTAAGCGGCGTGCCACTTCGGAATGCGATTCTCTGCCGCACAGGCTTTAAGAAGTTGCAAGACGTGGTGCTGAAAGTCTGGTTCACCAATGGCATGCTGGGCAATCAGCCAAGCGGCCTCGGCTCCGTCCTTACCAGCGAGAGCTTCGGCGGGCCAGCCGTGTTGGGCGATGAGTTCGCGAAGGCGAGCGGCGTTCTTGACGTGGACGGCTTCCATCTGAGGGACATAGTGACCGCCCAGCCCGTTTGCGTCCTGAAGTTCCTGGCGGACTTGACGATCTTCCGCACGCATGGCCAGGAGTTCGAGGCGGAGGGAATCGATCAGCATCGTTTTGCAAGCGGCTACGGGGCGTGGGAGGCTGGGACACCGAGGTCGGCGATGTTGTCGCCTTTTTTTAGTGACGGTACTGCGTTGACGTGGAGGACGATCGCGGAAACGGGAGCGCGGGGCTCGGCGATGACCTTGCCAACGTAGTCGGTGATGCTGCCGAGTTTCATTCCAGCCGAGACGTAGGTGCCGCGCTTGACGAGGGGATACCAAATCCCGGGGCCTTCGGCCAGGACGTCTACCAACTTTTCGATCCAGACGGGATTTTCGACGGGATGCGCGTCGCCCGAGAGCATTTTTAGGGTGCGCATGGTGCTGAGAGTGCCGTTGACGAGGAGAGCGAGATCGTCGGGGTCGACGGTCCCGGCGTGGCCGGCTTCGACAACGATGGAGGGCTTGCCGCGGACAGCGGCGGTGTTATCGAGATAGCGGGTGGTGGCGGGATCAGTGGGGCGTTCGTGCCAGATGATGATGTGATCGAGGCCGAACGCGAGAACCATCTGCTTCGAGATTCGATCTTGTTCTTCCCTTCCCGTTGGTCCCCAGTAGGCGTAGGGGCGGAGACTTTCGTCGAGGTCGCCGCCGTGATAGTCGATGAGATAGTCGCAACGGTCAACGATTTCCTTGGTGATGAGGTAAGAGGTGCGCTCGGTTTGCGTGCCGTCGGGTTTGCCGGGATAGAAGCGGTTCATGCTTTTGTTGTCGATGGGATTGACGTGCGGGACTTTTTGCTCGAAGGACTGGATGTTGATGAGCGGAACGAGGACGACGGTGCCGGTCACTTGAGCGGGATCGAGAGCGGCGATGAGTTTTTCGATGGCGACGATGGAAACGTATTCGGTGCCGTGAGCACCGGAGACGAGGGCAAGAACTTTGCCGGGCTTGGCGCCGTTCACGACTACGACGGGAATGCTGGTAGCGGCGTCAACGCCAGCGGGAACTTCAAGGGTACCGGTGGATTTATCGCCGGGAGCGGCGGAGGCCGTGCCGACAGTGAATTTGGATTGCGCGGAGAGCGAACTGCAGTAAAGCAAGGCGAGAAATGTCGCTGCGAGAATCGAAGTGAGCGGACGCATCATTCACCTGCCGGTTTGGGCGCGGGCACTGGTGCCGGCGCGGGCTCGGATGGGCGCGCTGGAGTGGCATCGTCTTTGACGTAGTGGGCGTACCAGGCAAGATTGCGCTCCATGCGGTCCTTGATGTGAGAAGGCGTGGTGAAGCCGTGGTATTCGCCGGGATAAACGACGAGTTCGGTGGTGCGGCCAAGGCTCTTCAACGCTTGGTACATTTGCTCGCTGCCAAGAATCGGGACGTTCCAGTCGATGTCGCCACCCATGAAAAGAGTGGGAGTTGTGATGTTTTTGATGCGGTAGAACGGTGAGATTTTCTCCCACACGGCTTTGTTTTCCCAAGGGTAGCCGAGCTCGTAGAAATAATCCTTCTGGTATTGGTCGTGGCCGAAGCCGCTGGCGATAAGAGCTATGCTGGCGCCGGAGATGGCGCCTTTGAAACGCGTAGTTTGAGCGATGATGAAGTCGGTGGACATGCCACCGTAGGACCAGCCACCGACGCCGAGCTTGTCGGGATCAGCGATTCCTTGCGCGACAGCGTAATCGACCATGGCCATGTCGTCCTGAAAATCCTTGTTGCCCCAGTCGGCAAAAATGGCTTCGCAAAACTTCTGGCCGTAGCCGGAAGAGCCGCGCGGATTGGGAAGAAGGACGGCGTAGCCGTTGGCGGCGAAGAGTTGCGCGAGATGATAGAACGAAGCGGAGTATTGGCCGACGGGACCACCGTGAGGATTGAGCAACGTAGGGACTTTTTTGCCGGAGGTATAGTCCACGGGTTTGTAGAGATAGCCGGCAACGGAGGTACCGTCCTTGCTTTTGAAATGCACGTAATCGACTTGAGCGAGGCGAAGCTGGGAGAACAGGGCGTCATTCGTTTTGCTGAGGCGCGTGAGCTTGTTGTCATTGTAGAGGAAGACTTCATCGGGGCGATCGAGTGTGCTGATCTGCGCGGCGATTGAGCCATCTTTGCCAAGCGAATAATAATTCACGTTGACGAGGCCCTCGATGGGACGAGAAACTTCGCCGCCGGTCACAGCGATGCGGCCAAGAATCTGCTTGCCGTCATCATCGGCAATGAAGTAGATCGAGCGGCCATCCGGCGAGAAGCGCGGGCGGCGAACGCTGCGGTCAAAAGCCAGTGTCAAAACTTTCGCTTCGCCACCGGTCGAGGGAGCTATAGCGAGATGGTGGGTGGCGTAGATCATGGCCTTGAGGTCGGTTTCGGTGACGAAAGCGATCCATTTGCCGTCGGGCGACCAAGAGGGAGCTCGGTCGGGGCCGGGATTGCTGGTGACTTGGGTGAGCTGGGCGCCTTTGTCGGAGTTGTCGGCAGCGACGACCCAAATATCTGTGTCGTAGTTGCGGTCGGGATCGGGAGTGCTGCGGTTGCTTGTGAACGCTAGCGACTTGCCGTCGGGGGACCAAGCGGGCTCGTTGTCGTCGAAATCGCCGGAAGTGATTTGAGTGAGCTTCTTGGAGACGACATCGAAAATGTAGAGGTGGTCGCGGCGGTGGTCGAGGTAGCCGACGGTGTCTTGCTTGAATTGCAGGCGGTCGACCACGAAAGGTGGCGGAGTTTTCGGCTTGGCAGGGGCGGGCTTGTCTTTATCTTTGGCGGCTTCGACGTCTTCGGGCTTAGGATCCTGGAGAATTAGAACGAGGCGCGTGCTATCCGGGGACCACTCGAAATCGTTGACGCCTTGCGCAACATCAGTGAGCTTTTGCGCTTCCCCACCGCGACGATCGAGCAGCCATACTTGGTTCTTGCCGCCGTTGCGCGCGGAGGTGAAGGCAAGATATTTTCCGTCGGGGCTCCAGCGGGGATGCGAGGAGGAAACGCCTTCGACGGTCATAGGAAGAGGATCGCCGCCGTGAGTCGAGACTACCCATAGGCGCTGCTCGTTTTTGTCTTCCTTGAGCATTCTCGTTCGCACGGCATACACGATCCACTGGCTATCGGGGCTCATCTCGGGCTGAGCAACATCGCGGATCTGGAAGTAGTCGTCGATAGTGATGTTGCGCGGAGCGGAGGGAGCAGCGGAAGGAGCTTTCGAAGCAATTTCTTGGGCGACCGTGGGAGACGAAAGGCCTAGAGCGAAGGACACTAACACCGTGCAGCCACTGACTTTCATGCGGGTAACTCCTCAGAAAAAAGATGGAACCGAAACCGGGGGCGTAGTGTAGCAGAGAGAGCCCGAGGATGATTGAAAAAAAGCGCGCGCGACCTGCGCGGGCTTTGCGAGTGACATGAAACGACGAACAAATCAGCTATTCATAGCGCAAGGCTATTAGTGGATCGAGTTTAGAAGCGCGATAGGCCGGCAAAAAACTAGCGAGCGCGGCGACCGCAGACAGAGTGACAACAGCCAAAACAAGCGTGAGTGGATCGCGCGGTTTCAACCCAAAGAGCATGGACTTGGCGGCTTGCGCGGTGCCAAGCGCCAAACCGATGCCAATCACCAAGCCCGTGACGGTGAGCACCGTCGCTTCGCTAAGAATCATTCTCAGGACGTCGAAGCGTTCTGCGCCAATGGCCATGCGGATTCCAATTTCCTTGGTGCGCTGGATCACCATGTACGACATCACGCCGTAGAGTCCAATGGCAGCGAGGAGCGCGGCCAAGAATCCGAAGAAGCCGGAAAGCGTGGCCATCAATTCATCTTGCAGCAGAGAGTTTTGAATGCGCGTCTTGAAAACCAAGAATTCAAGGTCGATGCCGGGATTCACGTCGGCAATGGTTTCTTTCATGGAAGCGATGAGGCTCGTTAAAGGGAGCGACGAGCGAATGAGGATTTGATCGTCGGGGGCCGGTTTTTCCTGCTGCGTTGCGGGGAAATACATGAACGGCAAAAATTCCTCGTGCATGTCCTGAAACTTGTTATCGGCTGTGACTCCGACGATTTCATAGAGAGGGCGGGGCTTTCCGGGCGGTTCGTGTATGCGGAAGCGCTTGCCAAGGGGATCGGCGCCTTTAAGAATTTTGCGCGCAAAAGCCTGATTCACCATGGCGACTTTGACCGAAGTGGCGGTGTCGCGGTCATCAAAATCACGCCCGGCCAGGAGGGGTGTTCCAACAGTTTTAAAATAACCGGGGCCGAGATAGTTTAGCCACGCGACACCTGCGTCTTGGTCAGAACCCTCGGTGAGGATGTCTTCATTCCAGGTGCTTCCGCCAAAGGGGACGAGCATGGCATGGGCGGCGGACTCCACGCCAGGGATGGCCTGCACGCGCTTGACGAGGTCGCGTTTGTATTCGGTATAGCGCTCCTCAGGGATCTGCAGACGCCCGAAATCGACGCTAGTAACGAGGATTCCGGTCTGCCGGAATCCAACATTCAGCGTCGTCAAGTTGCGCAAACTGCGAACAAAAAGCAGCGCACCCATCAACAAGACGACGGAGAGCCCGACCTGCGAGACGATGAGAATGCGCCGCAAGCTGAAACGCTCACGGCCGCCCGTGGCTCCCCGGCTCCCGGACTGGAGCAAGGTGGCGGGCTCGGCGCGCGTGGCACGGAGAGCAGGAGCCAGCCCGAAGGAGACAGTGGTTAGGGCCGCGAGTCCAGTCGTGAAGGCCAGGACGCGCCAGTCCATCCCGAGATCGAGAAACACCTGATTTTGCGGCGTGCTGATGAAAGCCACTAGCATGCGGCTGATCGCGAACGCCAAGAATAATCCGCACATGGACCCAGCCACCGCGAGCAAAAGGCTCTCTGAGAGCAGCTCGCGAACCATTCGCCAACGGGTGGCTCCGAGCGCCCGCCGGATGGTGATTTGCCGTTCCCGAGCGCTGGCGCGTGCGAGCATCAAGTTCGCCAAGTTGGCGCAGGCAATGAGCAACACCAGTCCGGAGATTCCAAGAAGGAGCCACAGGGACGTCTCGGAGTCCCGGCGCAGTTCGGAGAATCCGGTGCTGGCAGAAAACGCACCGAGCTTGTAAGCCAGATACTTCTTCGACGCTTCGGCGTCATAAACGGGAGGAATGGTTTCTTGCAGAATGGCGGGCGTTGCCGTGAGGATTTGCGTGTTGGCGCGGCCAATGGTCCAACCAGGCTTCAAACGGCCGATGGAAGCAAGCCACCAAGCATGGCGGAGCGTAAGACGATTGTTGCGCGGGTTGAGGATGGGGTCGACGCAGATGGGCACGGCAACGTCATAGGTGTCGCCAATCGAAATGCCGTTGAAACCCAGCGGCGTAACGCCGATCACCTGAAAGGAAATGCCATCCAGGGTCACCCGCTTCCCGACAATAGATGGGTCCGCGGCAAAGTTTTGCTGCCAGAACGCGTAGCTGATATTTGCTCCCCCGGCAGCGCAACCCGGCCGATCGTCTTCCGGACCAAGCAGCCTCCCCAGAATTGGTTCGATGCCAAGGACGTGAAAGAAATCGCCGCTGACGCGGATGCCTTTTGCTTTGCGGACTTCCCCACCGGTGGCCAGATTAAATCGCTGGTCGGACCAGACGGCGATTTCGGCGAAGCCTTCCTGGCGCTTACGAATCTGCTCCCACATGGCAAAGGTGAGCTGGGAATACTGGCTGGAGAACTGGCCGGAGCCCCAGTTGCGGTCCGCGATCCGGATGGTTCCCAACTCTTCGGGATTCTTGACGGGAATGGTGCGAAGGCGAATGGAATCAATGAGCTGGAAGATGGCGGTGTTGGCCCCGATCCCGAGAGCCAGGGTTAAGATGGCGACGAAGGTGAAGCCAGGACTGAGACGGAGAAACCGAAAAGCGTGGCGAAGGTCGCGCCAGAACGAGTTCATAGCATCCCCCTGAGTGTATCAGACGACTAGAGAGCCCCAATGTCACGTTGAAAGACCACCCAAAAGCGCCCATCCGTGGACATTATCCCGGAGGCGAGGGACGGCCCGCCGAGCCTCTTTAGGAACCCGTGGAGCGATTTTGGTTGAGAAAATCGGCGACAATCCACGCCGCTCCGGTAATTGCCAGATTCTGCGCGTTGCCGGCCCAATTCATCAGCTTATGCGGATCAACAAAAGGCGCTGGCAGCCATACCAGTAAACCGAAACCGATCAACATCGCTGTAAGCAAGCGAGCCGCTAGAAGTGCCGAAGGTCCTGAAAGTATCGCGATGGCCGCGAGCGCCAACGCAATCGTGGTCGTTATTGCCCAGAACATTTGTCCCGGAGGAATCCACTTTGGAACGAAGCTTGCCGTTCCAGAAAGATAAAACAGTTGTTCGAGCGTGAAGGAAATGACGCAGATTCCAAAAAATATGTATCCCAGCCGAGCCGCCTTTGGCGCTGGTTCCGAAGCGCTCCGGCCAACCGACGCGTAAACGATCAGCGCCCCCGAGACCAGAGAAAACTGCTCGAAAAAGTTGCCCCAACGGTCATAAATTTTCGGTTCCGCAACGATGTGCGGCACCCACATCAAAGCAAAGAAAAGATAAAGAGCGCCTAATGCGAAGGCCCCGGCTCGCGCCCTTCTTGGCCATTGGATCGCTACGCCCCCAAAGAGCTCCATCGCCGCGACAACGTAAACGAGAATCTCGCGGTGAGGAACGTTCCCCAGCGCCCGGATCTGTTGCCAACCGTTAAAGTCGTGCCAAACCAAAGTGATGACGCCAAAAGCGACGGCGGCCAATCCATACACATGGCGTCCGAGATTGTGTCTCATCGTCTCATTCTCGTAATGTTTGAAGACGGCGGTGCTAACGCCGATAGGCTTTGGCAATATCAGACGTAAAGCAAGAGCGGACGTCGCGCTAGAAAAAGCACCAAAAACGGAGACCCCAAATTCATTAACCGGGAGGGAGCCCCCGCCCGGGCAAGCGTCCCATGAGGCATGCTTCAGGGAAACTGTCGCGCGGGCTGCGGTTTGGGCAAGGGTTTTCGCGGGATCATTTCTTCGCGGTTGGCGGTCATGTAGACGAAGGAGGCAACGATGACGGCCATCTGCTTCATGTCGGGTTCCTGGATGCGCTCGTAGACGTCCATGTTGGAGTGGTGCGTGCGGGTATCGTAGTCCAGCGGATCCTGGATGAACTGAAAGCCTGGGAGGCCGACGGCGTTGAAGGAAAGGTGATCGGTTCCTCCGGTGTTGCGGATGGTGAGGGTGGTCATACCGAGGTCGTGAAAGGGTTCCATCCACGAGGAGAAGATGGGAGCCACCATTTCGTTGCCCTGCAAATAGACGCCCCGAATCTTGCCGGTGCCATTGTCAACGTTGTAGTAAGCGTCGAGCTTGGCGTGCTCGGGTGTTGGCTTCATGACTTCGGGATCGGCGAAGTGCTGTTTGACGTAGGCGCGCGAGCCTAGCAAGCCCTCCTCTTCGCCGGTCCATAGGCCGATGCGGACAGTGCGCCGCATCTTGAGGCCGGCGGTCTTGAGAATGCGGATGGCTTCGAGCATGACGGCGGAGCCTGCACCGTTGTCGGTGGCGCCGGTTCCTCCGTGCCAGGAATCGAAGTGCGCGCCGAGCATGACAACTTCGTCAGCTTTGGCTTTGTCCGTGCCGGGGATTTCGCCGATGATGTTGAAGGAATTCAAGTCGTCGTCGTAGAACTTGTTCTGGATATCGAGCTGCAGGGTGACAGGAACTTTTTTCTCGAGCATGCGAACGATGCGGCCGTAGTTCTCGCTGGCCACGGCAATGCGCGGAGGAGCGGGGGGATCTTTCTCTTTATCGCGGCCACCTCCTTGTTGAACGAAGACTGTTCCATCATCACCACGCGAAGGTTCGATCCAAGCAGCGACGCCTTCGTCGACTAGGAATTTCTGTATCTTGAGATTTAGTTCGCGCTGAGCGCGGAATTGGGCGAAGCGATCTTCAGGATTCTGCGCTGTTGGCACCGGCTGAGTAGCGAGATCGGCTAACTCGGCGTCGGTGTAGCGGTGCGCTTGGGGCTCGAAGCGCTCGGGATTTTCGGGGACGGCGGCGGTGAAGACAAACTTTCCTTTGAGCTGGCCGCGGTACTTGGCCAGGTCTTCTTCTTTGGCGATTAGGGCGAAGACGGCGTCGGCGGTTATCGGACCATTGGTGCCAGGGGTCCAGGCTTTGGGATAGGCAATCAGGGGAAACGGACGGGGTGAAATGACTTGCGCGGAGAAGCGTTCGTTGGACCAACCCCGTCCGAAGGGGCCCCACGGCTCGAGATGGACGTTAGCGAGCTGCCACTCCTTCATCTTGCCAGTAGTCCAGTTGGCAGCTTCCTTGACGTTTGGGGAGTTCGTCAGGCGCGGGCCGTAGACATCGCTGAGGTAGCTAATAATGTCCATCACTTGGGAATGATTGAGGCCTTCATCCTTAATTTCATGGATGCCGTAGAGATCCGCTTGGCTGGGCGCTTGCGCCGCCAAGGGCAAAACGGCCACCAACAACACCAACACTGCCAACGCACTCGCGTACTTTCGCACTATCGTCCTCCGGCTATGATTTTTGGATACATGCTGGTCTGAAAATCGCTTGGGGAAGCACTCGCTCCCATGGGACGCGCCCGCGCTGAAAACCGTTTCATTTTGCTCCCTAGCAACTTACTTTTGCCAGTGAAATGAGAATCGTGCAAGCCTCGAAGAATCGCGTTGACGTTGGGAATTGCGCCCGGTGCGCAGTAATGGTTAGAATTGTGGGCGGTCCTGAGCAGGAATTCAGCCGAACTGTTTAAGGAGGCCGAATGCGGACCACTACCCGGCACTTTGGAATTTTTGCGGCTTTCCTCGTCTGCGCATCAACCGTTTTCGGTCAAACAAATCCGCCGCCGTTCGACGCGCGAGAGATGGTAACGCACGAGCCGCACACACTCACGAAACCAGCCGAGCGCAATGCAGCGCTCGATCTTCTGGACCGCGCCAAGCAAAACTACAATCTGCACGACATCACGACTCCCTACGCGCTCAAAGTTTCGTTTGAAACGAACGGCACAACACAGAGCGAGGGCGTGGGAGCGATGGAAGAAGTTTCCGACGGAGGTTCGCACTGGCGGTGGACAGCACAACTGCAGGATTCACGGGTCATTCGAATCGGCACCGGCGGGCGCGTCTATGGCACGAGCCCTTTAGAACCAATACCTTTGCGGATTCAAATGCTGCGTTCCGCGCTGCACTGGCCGATCATGCGCAGCCCGGGCATGTCTACGATTCGCGCCGCAAATGTCGAGCGCGACGGCAAGCAGATGTCGTGCCTGCTGCTCAGCGGCTCCATACCTCCAAATCCCGCGCCACGCGCGTGGGTGGAAACCGAATTTTGCATCGATCCGGTGACCGGCCTTCTCGAAACGTGGTCTGAAGCGCCTGGAATTTACACCGTGTACGATTACGCCGGCGCTGCGGAATTTCACGGCCACACTCTTCCGCGGCAACTTTCCATTTTCGAAGATGGGCGGCTTGCCGTTCAGGCCCGCGTGGAAAGCCTTGAAGGCGTTCAGGGCCTCGACGCGAACCTCTTCAAGCCAGCGCCGGAAATGGTTGACGAGGGCGGATCGTTCACGCTGGCATCGCCCAACCGCTTTCCCATGCGCGTCGATCCTTCCGATGCGCCGACTTCAAGTTTCTTCCAGCCGGTGATCGTTCACGCGATCCTGGACGCTGAACAGGGCCGCGTGCTGGACGCGGAAACGCTGCAGAATTCCGACAAGGAATTGAGCCGCGCGGCGATCGATTTGGCGAGGAGTACTTCCTTCCCGCCATCGGGATTTCAGCAGGAAGTTTTTATCAACGTGCAGTTTCACATGCCTGCCGAGGTTGTGGGCGGCCCGCCAATATTCCACTCTCCGGTGGTTTGGGTGATTTGGGAACATCGGGGCAGAGTGCGCCCTGTGAAAAGGACGACACACTAGACGAAAGCGTCCCGTTTCCTGGATGCTCTTCAGAAGATCTCCTTCTACCGAATCAGAAACGGAGTGGAAGTCGTGAACGCCGCTATTCGCCCGATTTCGGGGGCGGTTGAGGGTGAGCCGGAGTCGAGTCGCCGTTCACGTAATGACCGTACCAGGCGAGGTAGCGTTCGAGGCGGTCTTTGATGTGAGAGGGCGTCTTGAATTCGTGGTATTCGCCGGGGTAAACCACGAGTTCGGTGGGACGACCGAGGCTTTTAAGAGCCTGATACATTTGCTCGCCGCCGAGAATGGGGACGTTCCAGTCGATATCGCCGCCCATGAAGAGGGTGGGCGTGGTGATGTTGTTGACGCGATAGAACGGAGAGAGTCGTTCCCAGACGGCTTTGTTCTCCCAGGGGTTGCCGAGTTCTGTCTCATAGTCCCTCTGGTACTGGTCGTGGCCGTAATAGCTGATAAAGAGGCCGCTGCCTGCGCCAGAGATGGCGGCTTTAAAGCGGTTGGTTTGCGCGATGATGAAGTCCGTTGAGATGCCCCCATACGACCAGCCACCGACGGCGAGCTTGGCTGGGTCGGCGATGCCCTGATCGATGGCGTAGTCGACCATGGCCATGTCGTCCTGATAGTCCTTGTTGCCCCAATCCGCCCAGATGGCTTTGGCAAAGTCCTGGCTGTAGCCCGAGGAGCCTCGCGGGTTTGGGAAGAGGACGACGTAGGCGTTGGCGGCAAGGAGTTGCGGCAGATGGTCGAATTCGGCGTAGTAGGCCCAAACGGGGCCTCCATGGGGACGTAGGATGGTGGCGTACTTCTTACCTGGAACGTAATCGAGCGGCCTATAAAGATAGCCGGAGACGGTCGTGCCGTCTTTGCTTTTGAAGTGGATGTACTCGCCATGGGTAAGCCTGAGCTGGCTCATTAGGGCGTCGTTGGTGTGGGTGATGGGAGCGAGCTTGCCATCGGCGAGGGTGTAGAGCTCGTCGGGGCGGTCGATGGTGGCGATCTGGGCGACGAGGTCTCCGGTCTTGCCGAGAGAATAGTCGTTGACCATAAGGCGGCCGGCAATTGGGCGGGTAATCTCTCCTCCGGTAGCCGGGACGCGACAGACATTCTGGGTGCCGTCATCGTCGGCGATGAAATAGATGAACTTGCCGTCGGGGGAAAAGCGCGGGGCGGTTACCATACGATCGAGAGCTAGAGTGAGGATCTTGGCTTCGCCGCCGATGGCGGGAGCGATCGCCAAGTGCTTGGTAGCGTAGTCGAAGAGGTGGGAATCGAGCTGGGTAACATAGGCGATCCACTTGCCGTCGGGAGACCAAGCGGGTGAGCTATCCGCGCCGGGATTGGTGGTGACTTGAGCAAGGTGGGCGCCTTTGTCGGTGTTGTTGGCCGCTACCGCCCAGATGTCGGTGTTGTAGGTGGCATCGGGGTCAGGCTTCGAGCGGTTGCTGGTGAAAGCCAAAGATTTGCCATCGGGGGACCAGGCAGGCTCGGAGTCATCGTAGTCGCCGGAGGTAATCTGAGCGAGGGATTTTGCCGCTAAGTCGAACACGTAGAGATGAGTACGACGGCGATCGAGGTAGCCTACTTCGTCGAGTTTGAACTGCAGACGATCGATGACCCAAGGCTTTTGCGCCTTGGACTTCTTCTCCTTCTCGGCAGTCGCGCTGTTTTTCAGGGACTTTTCTTTGGCTTCGGCGAGTTCCTCAGGGCTGGCATCGCGCAGTATCAGAACAAATTGTCGGCCGTCGGGTGACCAGGCGAAGTCTTCGACGTCCTGCGGCGTGTCTGTGAGCCGCGCGGCCTCTCCGCCAAGCCGATTTAGCAGCCAAACTTGGGTCTGGCCTTCGCCACGGGCGGAAAGGAAAGCGATGAACTTGCCATCGGGGCTCCAACGCGCGTGAGAAGAGGAAACGCCTTCCGCCGTTAATGCCAGAAGCGCCCCACCGGAGGTTGAAGCCATCCAGATGCGCTCTTCGTTCTTATCGTCTTTGAGGAGAGCGCTCTTGACGGTGTAAGTGACCCACTTCGCGTCGGGGCTGAGTTGCGGGTCGCGAACCTCGCGGATTTGGAAGTAGTCGTCAATGGTGATGGCACGGGGAGCGGGCTGCTGCGCAAAGGCGAGTGGGGCGAGTACCAAAACTGTCGACAGAACACAGAGACGGAACGAAAGCTTCATTCGCGAGGACCTCTAGAGAGTGTGAGAGCAAGGAGCAAACGAAAAAGTTTAACACAAGCGCTCCGATGTAGGCGCCGCGAGCGGAGAATTGGAGAGCAGGAACGGAGGCGCGCGATCGATGGCCTCCGGAGTAGTACGAGTGTGGTTAGCGCGGCCGAAAATATTTTCGCTTAGGCGCATTTTCTTCTTGCATGCGGCGGCGACTCTTGTATTCTGCGAATGCGGACTCGCTTTACCGCAGCGGCGAGAGCGAGTTTCCCTTAGGAGGACGAGAGTAAAAATTGAGTTCTTTATCGCTTCCTACCCAGCTACCTTCCCGAGTCATCCCAACAACGAGAAAGAGAGTTGCTAAGCTCACGCTCTGGCCGCTTGTGGCGGCCACGTTTTTCATGGTGTCTGGCGGCACCTACGGCACGGAAGAAATTATTCACGGCGCCGGGTATGGGCACGGGATTTTGATCTTGTTGTTCCTGCCGTTGCTATGGTGCTTGCCTACGGCGTTCATGATCGGCGAGCTTTCGAGCGCGTTGCCGCAAGAAGGCGGGTACTACGCTTGGGTGCGACGCGGGTTGGGAAATTTCTGGGGCTTTCAGGAAGCGTGGCTCTCGCTGGCCGCCAGCATCTTTGATATGGCGATCTACCCGACGCTCTTTGTCTTCTACTTGAAGCAGATGTCGCCGTGGTTTGGCGCGGGGAATCACGGAGTCTACGCCGGACTGTTTGTGGTAGCAACCTGCGCGATCTTGAATCTTGCGGGAATTCGCGTGGTGGGAATCACATCGTTGTGGCTCTTCTTCCTGCTGTCGGCGCCGTTCGCGTTGATGGTGGTGATGGCGCCATTCAAGATGGGAGCGCTGGCAGAAGCGCACGCCGCACCGGCGGCTGCCGGGCTGGGCTTGCTCGGCGGAGTGCTGGTGGCGATGTGGAATTACATGGGCTGGGATAACGCCTCGACCATCGCGCAGGAAGTCGAACGGCCGCAAAGGACTTATCCGCGGGCTATGATTGCCGCCGTCGTGTTGGTGGCACTGACCTACGTGCTGCCGTTTGTGGCGGTGTATTTGACGGGGATTCCTGCTTCCATATTTGGCGAAGACGGCTCGTGGGCAACCGTTGCGGGGATCGTCGGCGGGAAGCTCCTGGGATTCGAATGGCTGAAGTTCCTGATCGTCCTGGGCGGGATGATGAGCGCGTTCGGGATGTTCAATGCCTTGGTGCTCAGCTATTCGCGACTGCCGCTGGCGATGGCGCGAGACGGCATGTTGCCGAAGTTCTTTGGCAAGCTAAGCGCAAGAACTCAAGCGCCCTGGGTGTCCATCCTCTTCTGTGCGACCTGCTGGGGGCTGTGCTTGGGGCTGGGGTTCAGGCGGCTTATAACGCTGGACATTATGCTTTACGGGCTCAGCTTGATGCTGGAGTTCGTGACGCTGGTGGCGTTGCGCATTCGCGAGCCGGAGTTGAAGCGCGGATTCCGCGTGCCCGGCGGGCTAACCGGCGCGATTTCCTGCGGGATATTCCCGCTGCTGCTGCTGAGCCTGGCAATGGTAGAAAGCAACCAGGAAACCGTGCTGGGGTTAAACGGGCTGCTGTTTGGCGTGCTCATTATCATGGCCGGCTTCCTGACCTACTTCGTTACCGGGAAATTGAAGATTCGCAAAACCAATCCGGTTATGGTGGAAGAAATCGAAGAGTTGGAAACAGCGTAGGCGATTCTCATCTTTAACGATTCCCTGCCGCCCGGTTCGGAAGAGCCGGGCGTTTTTTTATGCGGCTGGGATATACTCAACGGTCTTTGAAGATGCTTGCCCTCTATCAGGAGATTCCAAACGTGAAATCGCCCCGTAGTACTTTCGCAGCTCTAGCGGTTCTATTCGCACTCACTGTTTCGGTTAGGTTATTTGCCGGACCAGAGGCGCCAAAACAGTTCGATCCAAAATTATTTCAAGAGCTGCGGTGGCGGCTGATCGGGCCGTCGCGAGGAGGGCGAACTTCGGGAGTGACGGGTGTGCGCGGCCAGCCGGAAGTCTTCTACTTCGGAAGCGTGGGCGGGGGCGTTTGGAAAACGAATGATGCGGGACGAACTTGGAACCCCATCTTCGATTCGCAGCCGGTGGCGTCGATTGGAGCGATTGCCGTTGCGCCGTCCGATTCGAACGTAATTTACGTGGGGTCGGGCGAAGCCGACATGCGGTCGTCGATTTCCTGCGGGAATGGGATGTACAAGTCCACGGATGCCGGGAAAACTTGGGCGCATATCGGGCTGGAGGATTCGCGGCAGATTGGTCGAATCATCGTGGACCCGCGAGACACGAACAAGGTTTTCGTGGCGGCGCTGGGCCATGCTTACGGACCGAACCAGCAGCGCGGCGTTTTTCGTTCGAAAGATGGTGGAAAGAGCTGGCAGAAAATCCTGTTTCACGACGAGAATACCGGCGCGATCGATCTGGCATTCGACCCCGGCAATCCAAAACTGCTTTACGCCTCGCTGTGGCAGACGCGAAGGCCGCCGTGGAGCATCTACGCACCTTCCTACGGACCGGGCAGCGGGTTATATCGTTCGAATGACGGGGGCGATCATTGGGAGCAGGTCAGCGGGCAGGGACTTCCGTCGGAAGGTCTGGGGCGGATTGGGATTGCGTTTGCGCCGAGCAATCCGAAGCGGATTTATTTGATTGTGGATGCCAAAGAGGGAGGGCTCTATCGTTCCGACAACAACGGGCAGAGCTGGCAGCGCGTTTCAAATGACCGCAGGATCTGGGGACGCGGATGGTACTTCGGAGAAGTCAGCGTGGATCCGAAAGATCCTGACACCTTGTACCTGCCGAATACCACAACGTACCAATCGCACGACGGAGGGAAAACGTTTACGGCATTCAAAGGCGCGCCGGGAGGCGACGACTACCACGAACTGTGGATTGATCCCGACGAGCCGCGGCGAATGGCGCTCAGCAGCGATCAAGGAACGATTGTGACGCGCAACGGCGGGGAGACCTGGAGTTCCTGGTACAACCAGCCAACGGCACAGTTCTATCACGTGGCGACGGATGATCAGTTTCCTTACTGGGTGTACGGAGCGCAGCAGGACAGCAACGCGATAGCTACGCCCAGCCGCAGCCGCTACAGTTCATTGAACTTTCACGATTGGCGGCCGATGGATGCGGGAGGCGAGAACGGTTATATCGCCCCGGATCCTCTGAATCCAGGCGTGGTGTTTGGCGGCACGGTCGCGCGACAGGATTTCAGCGACGAACAAGTGCAGGAACTGCCGCCGCCGCTGGCGCATCCTGGCAAATACCGAAGCACCTGGACGCTGCCGCTCGTTTTTTCGCCCACGGATCCCCACGTGCTGTACTTCGGGTCGCAAGTGCTGTTCCGAACGGCGGACAGCGGAAGCTTGTGGCAAGTGATTAGTCCGGATTTAACGCGCGAAGATCCGGGAGCGCCGCCGAATCTGGACGCCGCGACGGCCGCGGATGTTCCGAAAGGCAAACGCCACGGAGTGATTTACACCATCGGACCGTCGTTTGTGAAAGCCGGGGAAATCTGGGCGGGCACGGACGATGGATTGATTCAACTGACGCAAGATGAAGGGAAAACCTGGGAAAATGTTACGCCACCGGAATTGACGCCTTGGAGCAAGGTGACGCAGATCCAAGCATCGTATTCCGACGCGGGGACGGCCTACGCGGCAGTGGACCGGCATCGGCTGGATGACTATCAGGCTTATCTCTATCGCACGCGGGATTTCGGCAAGACCTGGCAGCGCGTTTCGAATGGAATTCCTGAGGGCAGTTTCCTGAACTGTGTGCGGGAAGATCCCTATCGGAAAAGGTTGCTGTATGCGTGTACCGAAAGGGGTGTGTACGTTTCTTTCAATGACGGGGATGATTGGCAGTCTTTGCGACTCAATCTGCCGATGACTTCGGTGCGCGATCTAGTGGTGCACGAAAACGATTTGGTGGTGGCCACGTTCGGGCGCTCGTTTTGGATACTCGACGACGTGACGCCGCTGCGGGAGATGGATGCGCGGGTAGCTGCCGCCGATGTATGGCTCTTTCGGCCAGAAGCCGCGATTCGCAAACGGGCGCCTTCCGATCAAGGGACACCGGTGCCGATGGATGAAACGTTGGCTGCGAATCCGCCGGAGGGCGCGGTGCTGGATTATTTCTTGAGAGACAAGGCGTCTTCGCCCATCCAATTGGAGATTTTCGACTCGGAAGGAAAACTGGTGCGGCGATTCGCAAGCGATGAAGTCTTGAGCAAGACAAATCCAAACGACGTCCCCATCCAAATGGTGTGGGTGCAGGACCCGAAACCGCTTTTGGCGGAAGGGGGAATGCATCGATTTGTATGGGACCTTCATTATGCGTTGCCGAAGGGCGTGCGCAGATCGTTCTGGGGACCGGCAGGGCCGTCGGCGGTGCCCGGCGAATACACGGTGAAACTCACTGCGAATGGGAAAAGCACCACGCAGCCTTTGACAATCAAGCTCGATCCCCGCGTGAAAATGCCGCAAGACGCGCTGGTGCCTCAATTTGGGCTTGCGTGCAAACTCGCTGCACGTTGGGGCGAAGTGTCGGCGGCGGTCGAACAGGGCAGTGCGCTGCGAAAGCAGATCGACGCGCGCAAGAAAGAGGCGGCTGGCAATACCGAACTAACGGCGGCGCTGGAAAGTCTGGAAAAGAAGGTGGAATCGGCAATGGAGGCCGATAATGATGGCGGATTTGGGCTGTTTGGGCTGGCCGCGCCGGATAAAGAGCGCGCGGCACTTCCCCAAGTTGCGAGGGCATTAAGCGGGCTCTTGATGATTGTGGACAGCTCCGAGCTGGGGGTGACGCCTGATGCCGCAAGCGCAAGCGCGCGCTGGGAAGAAACGGCGCAGGACGCGCTGGCGCATTGGATGGCGTTAGAAAAGGAAGACTTGGCGAACGTCAATGGCTTGCTGGAAAAGGCCAAACTAAAGGACTTGGTGCTGGCTGAGAATTCGGTGTCGCACTAGCCAAATCTGTCGCTAAGAATCGTGTGTTGGTTGCTGAGTAGGGGCGCACCATGCTGCGCCCCTACTAGCACGCGCCTACCCCATGCAATCGGTCGCGGCCCGTATTGCGGGACGAATTTGGTATGCTGCTGTAAGTGCAAAAACCTGTCCGAATTGAATCTATCTCTCTAGCTGGGCTGCTCCCCGTGGCGTTTCTGGCGGCCGTGATTATTTCTGCTTCTCAGACTCCTTCACCGAATCCTTCGCAGAGCCAGCAACCAGCGCCAACGCAACCGCCGTCCCTGGCAACTCCTCCAGGGACCTCTTCGCCCGCAGGAGCGCCAGCTTCCCCATTAGGGGCAGCAACTCCGCAAGGTCGGCTCAACGTGGTCGTGCTGGATCCGGCGCATGGAGGAACGGACCCCGGTGCGCGGGGAACCGGAGGCATCCGCGAAAGCGAGATCGTGCTGGGCTTCGCGAGTGAAGTTCGACGCGCGCTGGAGCAGCAAAGCTTCCAAGTCGTCGAAACGCGGCAAGGAAATGAAAATCCTTCGTTCGACGATCGTTCGGCGATCGCCAATGCGCAGCGCGGAGCGGTCTTCGTAACCTTGCATGTTTCATCGACAGGATTGCCGGGCACGGTGCGTGTTTATGTGAATTCGGACTTGCCAACAGTCACGGATTCGAACGGTCTAATCCCGTGGGACCGTGCGCAAGCGCCGTTTCTGGGGCTGAGCCGCACGTTTGGCGATCTTGTTCAAGGATTTCTCGCGCAACGTTTTAAAGGTTCGCCGGAGACATCGCAAACCGCGAGCGTGCGCCAGCTGCGAACAACGGCGGCGCCGGCCATCGCTGTGGAAGTTTCCAGCGTGACGGTGGAGGACCGCGCCGAACTTGACCGCATGGCTGCGGGCGTGGCGGATGCCATCGCGCGGGGAGCGGCAGCTTTCAAGCCTTCCTATGTTGTTCCAAGTTCGCCGGGGGCGCTGCCGTGACGCCACGCTGGAAGTTTCTCTTGGCCGGCGGATTGATCTTCATCGTGCTGGCGGCCGCGATCTATTTTCCAATTCTGCGGAGAAGGATGAAGCGGGCCGCAAAGCTCCAGCAACAGAGCGAAGAACAGGCGCGGCGCGAATTGACGCAGCCGATAGCGATCAATCCGGGCGATCCGCGAGTGAAGACCAAGCTCTTCTGGGCCTCGGATACCATCGATGCCACGCTGGTACCGGTGACGGTGGAGCTGCCGCTTTCGAATGACCCGCTGCTGCGATCGAAACAAGTCTTGAACACGCTGCTGGCGGGGCCTGTGGATGCGGAGTTGCGCACGTTGCCGCCGGATGCTTTGCTGCTGGCGTTTTACCTGTTACCAGATGGAACGGCGATCGCGGATTTTTCCGAGGCGCTGGCGACTTCCATTCCCTCCGGAATCGCCAGCGAGCAGTTGGCCGTGGATTCCATCACGCGGACGCTGGAAGCCAATGTGCCGCAGGTCCAGCGGCTGAAGATTCTGATTCATGGGCAGGAAGTGGAGACGCTGGCGGGACATTTGGATTTGACGGGGACATTTTTGGTGCGTACCACACCAGTTCAAGCGCCGGTAACCTCTGCGCCCACTTCCGCGAGCGGGGATAAACCGGCGGCACCGGCAACCGATAAAACGCCAGTCCCCGCTCCCGCGGCTGGAGCGTTGACACCGGACAAAGCTCCCGGCAAACTGGCGCAACCCGGGGGCAAGCCGTAGAATTCATGAGCGCGGTAGCGAGAACCGCAGGAGGAATAGTGAGGGTTGACGGCCGAACTCCGGACCAGATGCGCCCGCTGAAGATCACGCCAGACTTTATTTCCACGGCGGAAGGCAGCGTACTCATCGAGTTGGGAAACACGCGGGTGATTTGCACGGCTACCGTGGATGACGGCGTTCCCAGCTTTCTAAAGGGCAGTGGCAAAGGCTGGGTGACGAGTGAATATGGAATGCTACCGCGCGCGACGGAGGAGCGCACTCCTCGCGAAGCGGCGCGTGGGAAACAGTCCGGGCGAACGCTGGAAATTCAACGCTTGATCGGGCGTTCGTTGCGCGCGGTGACGGATCAGGAGGCGCTCGGCGAGCGCACGGTATGGCTGGATTGCGACGTTATTCAAGCAGATGGTGGAACGCGCACGGCTTCCATCACCGGTGCGTTTGTGGCGCTGGCGCTGGCGTTTGAACGCCTCGTGGCCGCAGGCATTTTGAAGAGTTCGCCGCTGATTGACACGGTGGCCGCCACAAGCGTCGGCATAGTGGACGACCGCGCGCTGCTGGATCTTGCTTATGAAGAGGATTCGCGCGCCGAAGTGGATATGAACGTGGTCATGACCGGCGGCGGGCATTTTGTGGAAATTCAGGCGACCGCGGAGGGACGCGCGTTTTCCGGAAGCGAGATGCAGGACTTGCTGGCGCTCGCGGCCGCCGGAATTCGCCGGTTGACGGAAGAACAGCGCGCCTTGCTGCCCCTAAAATTCAGTGCGCGCGCACGCTAAGCTTTTTCTCGCTTCATCCAATCCTGGGAAGCTCGCGGAGTACCGAGTCCTTGCTGCCACGGCGGCAACATCTGTTGCCGTTGAACTCGCATTACTGCCGGACTTCGATGCGCTTCCAGAGTTCGCGGAAAACGCTCCGACCTTTGCCGAAAATGCGGCGGGCAAGGCGCTGCATTACTCGCGGCTGCGCGACGGGCTGGTGTTCGCCGATGACTCGGGGTTGGTAGTGCCGACTCTCGACGGCGCGCCGGGGGTTCATTCCGCAAGGTACGCCGGGCCGCTCGCGACAAATGCGCAAAAGATCGAAAAACTCTTGGGCGAGATGAGCGGTAAGACCGGCACTGAGCGCGCTGCCTATTTCGTGTGCGTGATTGCGCTGGCGGAGCGAGGGCGAGCGAAAGCCATCGTAACGGACCGCGTCGATGGCGAAATTCTGGACGCTTCACGCGGAGCGGGGGGATTTGGCTACGATCCGGTCTTCTACTTCCCTGCTCTGCAGAAAACATTCGCAGAAATCCCCGCCGAAGAAAAGAACGAGCGCAGTCATCGAGGAAAGGCATTCCGCAGATTGCTCGCCGCTCTTTCCTCCATGCTATAGTTTTGGCTCCTATGGCCACTAAATCGAAGAAAACGAAATCAACGAAGAAGCCGTCTGCCGCAAAATCGATAACAAAGAAATCAGTCAAAGTAGCGAAGCAAGCTCAGGCGGGAACTGCTCCTAAGCGCGTAGCAGCAATCCTTGCGAAACTGGACCAAGCGTATGGGAATGCCACGTGCGAGCTCAATCACGAAAATGCATTCCAATTGCTGATCGCCACGATTCTTTCGGCGCAGTGCACCGATGTGCGTGTGAATCAGGTCACCGAAACGCTCTTCAAGAAATATCCGGATGCCAAGGCGTTTGCCTACGCCACACCAAGCGAATTGGAACAGGACATCCGGCCAACGGGGTTTTTCCGCAACAAAACGAGATCGGTGATGGGCGCGAGCAAAGCGATCCTTGAAAAGTTTGGCGGGCAAGTGCCGCGCGCAATGGAAGAAATCCTCACGCTGCCAGGCGTCGCGCGAAAAACAGGAAACGTCGTGCTCGGAACCGCATACGGAATCGCCAGCGGAGTAGTGGTGGATACGCACGTGCTGCGCCTCTCGAACCGCTTGGATTTGTCACGCAATGAAGATCCAAAGAAGGTCGAAGAGGATTTGATGAAGATTATTCCCCGCGAGACGTGGATCAAGTTTTCTCACCAACTCATTTGGCATGGACGCCGGGTGTGCCACGCGCGCAAACCGAAGTGCATCGAATGCAACATGCAATCGCTGTGCTATGCGAAAGACAAAACAATCTGAAGTTCAAACTATCTACTCAGGCTTTTTGACTGGAGTTTGATCCGTCCCGCCCGGCGGTGCTTTAGGTTGCTGCGCATTGGTGGGCGGAGGCCCCGGCGGCGATGCACCTTGAGCAGGCGCGCCGCCAGGGTTCACTATATCGCTGAAATTCGGCAAGCTGCCGGAATGCACGTCGGGATTCTGATGCGGATTCTTGCTGGTGTCCGGGTGCTCAATCATCCCGCCGGTGGGCTGCGATTTCTGAACTACCCACGCGCCATCTCGTTTTTCCAAGTTATAGGCGACTTGCATGCCCGCTCCCGCAGGTGCGCCATTCTTGGGCCGGAATACAACCTCGGCGTGCGCTTGATTGCCATTGATGGAAACACTCCGGATTTCCATGTCCATGGCGCTCATGTTGAGAGTACCGACGCCGTTGAGGTGCTGCAGAATGCCGGCGCGAATGGCGTCGTTGTCACTCGCCTTCTTCTTGCAACCTCCCCCAAGCAAGAGTGCGGCGGACAGACCCAGGACTAGGCCAAGGCGTTTCATGCGAGAGTCTTTTTCGATTCCAGATGATGATTCATTCATCCATCTTACGCGGTCCGAAGCCCATTGGGAACCATTGGGAGATTGTTCAGGCGAACGCCGGTGGCGTCAAAAATGGCATTGCCGACCGCCGGCGCCACGGCCATTATCGGCGTCTCGCCGGCGCCCGCCGAAGGAATATCTTTGCGATCGAGCAGAATCGCCTCGATTTCCGGCACGTCGCGAAAGCGCGGCACGCGATAGCTCGCGAAATGCGGATTCTTGATGCGGCCGTTCTCAAATCCGATGGCTTCAAAAAGCGCTCCGCCCAGTCCCTGGATCATCGCGCCGACCACCTGATTGCGTAGTCCATCGGGGTTGACGATGGCGCCGCACTCGAAAGCCTCCACTAATCGCACGACGCGAACTTCGCCCGATTTCTTATCCGCCGCTATTTCCGCGCAGGTCGCGACATAACTACCCTTCTCGTTACCGCAAGCGATTCCGAATCCTTGTCCTTCTTGCGTTTTCTTGCGCGGCCAGCCAAAGGACTTCGCTGCCGCCTCCAGCACCGCGCGCATACGCGCATCGGAAAGATTCTTCATACGGAAATCGAAGGAATCCATTTTCGCTACTTTCGCCAGCGCATCCATGTGCGTCTCGCGCGCGAAGTGATTGGCCGTTGCGGCCAGCCCGCGATACGATCCGCTTCGCAGGATCAACGGCACGGCATGATATTCCGTTCGCTGATTCGCAACCACGTAAGGAGTCTCGATCCCTGAAGATCCGGAATGGTAGTTGTGAAATTCCCAAGCCGTTAACGCGCTGTCGCTGGAAATGCCGCTTTTGACCTCGATGACTCCCGCGGGCCGGAAATACGCCCACGTGAATTCTTCCTCGCGAGTCCACACCACTTTGACAGGGTGCCCGGCCGCGCGAGCCAGACGTGCCGCTTCGATCGCCGCATCGCTCGTGTGTTTTCCGCCATACGCCGAGCCGGTATCCGGCACCATAACGCGCACGCTGCTCTCCGGAATATGAAATACGGCGGCCAGCTCGTCGCGGTTGGCAAACGGCCGCTGCGTTCCGGTCCACACCGTAAGCTTTCCGTCAGCCCATTGCGCCACCGCCGCGCGAGGCTCCAGCGGAGCATGCGCGATATAGGCGACGTTGTATGTCGCGTCGAGGCGATGCGCCGCGCTTGCCAGTCCATCTTCGACGGACCCTTTCTGCCCACGATGGCGATCATCGGATTTCGCTGTGGCATTCTGCTCGAGATACGAAAAGATCTCCTTGCTCGAAATCTGCGGCACTTCTTTCCATTGCGCATGGATGGCATTAAGAGCGCGCTCGGCTTCGCGTGCGCTAGGCCCGGCCACGCCGACAAACTCACCATCCCGTACAACGATTACGCCCGTCATGGCCCTCGCGGCACTGTCATCGCAGGAAATCAGCGTTGCACCGAAGGACGGCGGCCGAAACACTTTGCCGTACAACATGCCTGGGAGAGAAATGTCCGTCGTGTACTGGTGGCGCCCGGTCACAAACGACCGGCCATCAACCTTTGGTATCGGTTTCCCGGCGATAGTCCATTGCGCGGCCGGTGTGACGGGATCTTCGGAGGGCAGACTTTGCGCCAGCGTCGTGCCCCGCGCGAGTTCCGCATATCTAAGCGATCGGCCCGATGCGGGATCGCTGACTTTCGCGTCCGCAGCAACTAACCCGGCAGGTGCAATATTCCATTCCTTGGCGGCCGCGGCAATGAGCAAATCGCGCGCGGCGGACGCCACACGCCGCAACTGCGGGGTCATCGACGGCGTCGTCCGGCTGCCAAAAGTGCCGGCGTCGAACGGCGTCAGCGCCGTATCCGCCATGACCATTCTTACACTTTCAAACGGCACACGCAGTTCATCAGCGATGCTTTGTGCCAGCGCCGTGCGGATGTTCTGGCCGATTTCGGCTTTGCCGGCAAATCCAGTGATACTGCCGTTTGCGCCGACGTGCAGCCACGCGTCAATGTCCTTGGGCAGTTCTTCACTGTGAAAACTGCGATGCCCCGGAGCGGTTTCCTGCGCTGCCCCTGCTTCTTTCGCGATTGCGAACACGGCAATGCCGGCGCCTAGAATCTTGAAGAAGTCGCGCCGAGCCAAATCGAACTGGTGCATCGGAGCTCGGCGAAATTCGTAGCGCTCCGGTTCGAGAACAAATTTTTCCGTGATGTCGCTCATCGCCCGCGCTCCTCGATCATCTTGGCCGCTTGGCGGACTGCCTCCATGATTCTCGGATGCGTCCCGCACCGGCACACATTCCCTTGCAAAAACTGAACGACCTCGGCCTGACTGGGATTCGCATTCGTTTGCAGCAGGCCCACGCTGCTCATGATCATTCCTGAAGTGCAGTAAGCGCATTGGAACGCACCGGCATCGAGGAACGCCTGCTGCACGGGATGCAAACGGCCATCTTTCTCAAGACCTTCGATGGTTGTGATCGGCTTTCCGGCTGCCGCGCTCACGGGAATCTGGCAAGAGCGCCTCGGCGCTCCCCCAAGCAAAACCGTGCACGCACCACACTGCCCTTCCCCGCAACCATACTTGGTCCCGCTCAACTGGAGTTCATCGCGCAGAACGTACAAAAGGGGCGTGTCTGGAGGGTAGTTCACCGCATATCGCTTGCCGTTCACTTCAATTTTGATGGGCATCGCTTTGCCTCCTCGCTGCAAAAATTTTGCGCTCGAATCATTGCTTGTGGCAAGTGTCGCAAGCAGTCTTCGCCTGGTTCATTTCATGGCAGTGCAAGCAGCTATACATCGTCGTGACGCTGGTGACTTCGGCCATCGCTTCCATCTCTCGCACTTGTCCGTGGCAGGTTTCACATTTTACTCCGGCCTCCAGATGTACGCGGTGATTCCACGCAACGCCGGGCAGAACCGTATAAACACGGACCCAGGGAACCGCTTGCTTCGATCTTCGATAGTCAGCCAGTTTCTGAATCGAAGGTTTGTCCTTCGCGATGGTCACATGGCATTCCATGCAAATACTTATAGCCGGGAAGGTCATAAGCTTCCCGGGCTCTGGATTGGTATGGCACTTCTTGCACTCCAAGCCAAAGCCCAAATGTTTCTTGTGACTGTACGCAATCGGTTGTGCGGGCGGCGTGTGCTCGGACGGATTGTCCGGGACCATTTGCTTGGTGTCCTGGGGGGGCGCAGTGGATTGCGCGGTAAGACCGACAGCAAGAAAGAGAAATGCCACGATCGCTGCGTGCATCGCAACAGCAGCAAGCCATGCAATTTTTTTCAACATGGTGCAACCTCGCAAATTAGAATCTGCCGCTCGTTCGCGTTGCCACTACGCTTTCTTGTTCACCACTTCCTCGATGCTGGTTCCGAAATCCTTGAGCATGACTGTCGCGGCGTTCCGGCCTGGGGCTCCCGTAACCGAGCCGCCAGGAAACGTCGTGGCGCCAGTCTGGTACAAGCCCGGAATCGGCATGCGGTGTTGCGCCCAGCCTGGCATTGGCCGCATCGGCCCGGTTTGCGAGGCGCTTTGCGCTCCGGCGTGAGCGCTGCCGTGCCAGAAGTGCGGATTCATGCGTTCCAAGTCCAGCGGGCTTTCAATGAATCGCGCCAGAATTTTGTCGTCTGTCAAATTTGGCGCATAGCGCCGCAAGTATTTGAGATAACCGTCGGAAACATCTTTCTTGATGTTGTCCCAGTGCTCCGGGCCTTCCTTCAATTCGTAAGGCTGCCAACCGATGACTTTAAGCGTGTGCATGCCCGCGGGAGCGCGCGTCGGATCCGCAACGCTGCAGCAGATGATCTGCATCGGTGGATCCTCCAGATTCACTACTCTTCTCGCATCGTCGTACGCAAAGCGCAACGCACGGTCCGGTGAAACCAGGATGCCAGCTTCCACGGGCGAGATCGTTCCGCCATCTCCGGCAAACTTCGGTGCTTCGGAAGTCGCGTAGTGCGTGACGAACATGGCGTTTTCCGCTTGCCAGGTATCCACGCCGTCCAGGAAATCCTCGCCCCACAATTCGCGCGGGGCCATGACCACCAAATGCTTGATGTGAATCGTCGAAACCACTGCTTTTTCCGCGCGGTAGGAACTTTGGTCGCTGCATTCCACGCCCACGCATTTCCCGTTCTCCACAATCAGCCGCTTCACCCATTTATTTGTCAGCAGCACGCCGTTGTGCGCTTCGATGTACCGCGCCAGCGCCTGCGTCAGCATTCCCGAACCGCCCTTGGGAAACGGCCGTCCGGAGTGTTGCTGGCGGGCCGTGCCGTAAGCCAAGCGTCCCGTCACCGGCGCATCCGGCGGCTCCGCCGCCAGGTGGGACATGTAAAGCATGAACGTGCGGCAGTGTTCTTCCTCGAACGTGTCGCGAATAATCTCCCACGCGGACATTGCCAAGCGCCTCTGCCACAGTTTTCCTCGCGGTTGCTGCGCTAGTTGATCGTTCAACGGCTTGCCAAATCCAATGGGCGTGAAACTAGTTCCCATCAGGATCGGCTTCACGGCGTCAAACTCGGCCAGCATTTTCCGGTACGCCGCGGCATCTTTCTTTGAAAACTTGGCGAACTCCGCGCAGGTGCGGTCCAAGTCGCGCCATTGCGTGAGATAGGAACCATCGGCAAAGGGCATGTGAAAGATCGGATCGGGATCGACGTATTCAAGTCCGTAATCGCCAAGCTTCAACTCGTCGTTCTTGATCATGGGATTGTCGAGCAAGAACGTGTGCGCGGTAGAACAAACATCGTCTTTGAATCCCTTAAGCGTTAGTGACGCAGTCTTAACGCCGCCGCCGACGATTGGGCGTCCTTCCAGAAGTAAGCACCGATAGCCCGCTTTCGCCAGGTACGCGGCCGCAATCATGCTGTTGTGCCCCGCGCCCGCCACCACGATGTCGAAGCGATCTCCTTTAGGCGTTTCTTGGCCGATAGAAAACCGCCTGGCCGCGAGTGGCGCGAGCGCCGCGGTCTTCACGAATCCGCGCCGGCTGATTTTGCTCATGGGCCCGCCTCCTGGCAATGCTCAACTAAGCTTTCTTCTTCACCACTTCCTCAATGCTAGTCCCGAAATCTTTCAGTATCACCGTTGCCGCATTTCGCCCCGGCCCGCCCGTCACCGATCCGCCCGGATGTGTCGTCGCTCCCGTTTGATACAAGCCCGGAATGGGCATGCGATGCTGCGCCCAGCCCGGTACGGGGCGCATCGCGCCCGATTGCGCGGGGCCCGCTCCGCCTGCGTGACAACTGCCGTGCCAATTGTGCGGGTTCATACGCTCCAGATCGAGCGGGCTTTCGATGGTCCGCGCCAAAATCTTATCTGCGGTCAAATTCGGCGAATAGCGCCGCAGGTAGTTCAAATTTGCGTCGGAAACTTGCCGCTTGATCTCGTCCCAATGCTGAGGTCCTTCTTTCAATTCGTATGGCTGGTACGCGACAATCTTCACGGTATGCATCCCAGCCGGCGCGCGTGTTGGGTCGGCCAGGCTGCAGCAGATTACGTGCAGCGGAGGGTCCTCGAGATTCACCGCTCCGCAAGCGTAGTCCACGCTCATGCGCATCGCGCGCTCGGCGCTGACCATCATCCCGGAGTGCACGGGCGAGAGCGTTCCACCGGTCACCGCATACTTTGGCGGTTCGGTCGTCGCATAATTTGTAGCAAATAGCGTCAGGCCCGCTTTCCACGTATCCACGCCGTCGCTGAAATCCTGTCCCCATAATTCACGCGGCGCCATACCGACAAGCTGCTTGATATGGATGGTCGAGAGCACCGCCTTTTCCGCGCGATACGAGCTGCCATCCTGGCATTCCACTCCCGTGCACTTCCCACTCTCAACGATCAGCGCTTTGATCCATTTGTTCGTCAAGATCACGGCGCCGTGGGCTTCGATGAAGCGGGCCAATGCCTCGGTGAGCGCTCCCGACCCTCCTTTGGGAAGTGGACGGCTCTCGCGCTGCTGGTGCAACGGAATATAAGCAGCTCGCGCGGTCATGGGATCTTGTACCGGCTGCAACGAATAAGGGCAGCCCATCATGAACGCGCGGCAATGGTCATCTTCAAAACTGTCGCGCACGATTTCCCACGCCGACATCGCCAGGCGCCGTTGCCACAGTTTTCCGTGCGGATGATCCGCCAGGCGATCATTGAGCTCCTTACCAAAACCAATTGGCGTGAACGTCACCGCATTCAAGAAAGGCTTGACGGTTTCGTATTCCTTGATCATTCGGCGGTAAGCAAGTCCGTCTTTCTTGGAGAATTTCGCAAATTCCTCGCAGGTACGGCCCAGGTCGCGCCACTGCGTCAGGTAGCTGCCGTCGGGAAACGGCATGTGAAAAACGGGATCGGGGTAAATGTATTCGAGGCCGTAGTCCCCGAGTTTGAGCTCGTCGTCGCGCAGAATTGGATTTCCCTGGATTCCGTTGTGCGCCGAAGAGCAAATGTCATGAATAAATCCGCGCAGCGTCACTTGCGCGGACTTCACGCCGCCGCCCACGATCGGCCGGCCTTCGAGCACCAGGCAGCGGTAGCCCGCTTTCGCCAGATACGCCGCCGCAATCAAACTGTTGTGTCCGGCGCCGGCAACCACGATATCGAAATTTTCAGGCATGACGGTTTATTTGAGCGCTGACGTTGGACGAAAATATATGGACTGTCCGCGGCTGATTCTCGCGAAAATAGCTCAATTCCTCAGAAAATGTTTTTCGTTTGCTGCTACAGCAACTTGTCCGGCTCGCGAATGGCCTCCGCCAATTCGCTCAAGAACTCCGCCGCTCGTGCTCCGTCGACCACGCGGTGGTCGCTCGAAAGCGTCATCGTCATCATCGGCCGGATGCCGGGTTTGCCATCAACCGGCACGACGCGGTCGGAAATGCTCCCCACCGCCAATACCGCCGCTTGCGGCGGAGTGATGATCGCGCTGAACGCATGGACCTTGTACATGCCCAAATTGCTCAACGTAAATGTTCCACCCGTGATGTCCGCGGGACGTAGCCGTCCCGCTCGCGCCCGCTCCGTCAATTCCCGCCGCTGTACCGCTATCTCCGCGACCCGCAAAGCGTTCGCTTTGTGAATCACCGCTCCGACCACGCCATCCTTCACCGCCATCGCCACGCTGACACTAATCTCAGCATTCAAACGAATCCCTTCACCCGTCCAACTCGAATTCATTCGCGGATGCTTCGCTAGCACTCTGGCCAAAATTCCAATCAACAAATCCGTAATTGTAGGTGCCGCGCTCCGCGCTTTCTCCGCCTCGTCACTCAGTTTTTTTTGAGCCGTGACCAGTTCACGGCACTCCACTTCCCGCACCAGAAAAAAGTGCGGCACGCTAGTCCAGCTCTGCGTCGTACGCACCGCCATCAACCGCGCCACTTGGCTCAGCGTTTCCACTCCGGCCGGAGCCGCAGCCGCCACACTTGAAGTTCCCTTCGACTCCGCTGCGCGCTGCACATCCTCGCTGCTAATGGTCCCGCCGGGCCCGGTTCCCCGAATTTGGCCGATCTCTACACCAAGTTCTTTGGCCAGCCGTCGCGCCTTCGGTGAAATCTGTGGAGCCGCTCTCTCGTGTTGAGCTACGGCCGGCGCCACGGCAGCCGCTGTTCGTTCTGCGCTACTCGCGGCGCGCGCTGCTGGTGCCGTTGCCGTCGTCGATTTCGCCGGGGCCTTTTCCCCCGGTCCAACCAGCCACGCAATCGTCTCCCCTACCGGGATCACCGCCCCCACATCCGCCGTTATCCCCGCAAGAATCCCATCCCCCGGCGCCTCCACCTCGACGACTGCCTTATCCGTCTCGATCTCCAGCAAAGGTTCGCCCTTGGCAACGCGTTCGCCTTCTTTTTTTCGCCAAGCCAGCAGCTTCCCGGTTTCCTGCGCCATTTCCAGCGCCGGCATCACCACGCTGATCGCCATAGTTTTGTCAGGAGCCGAGGACGCGCGTTCAGTCCGTAGCTGCCACTCCTTCGGCCTTCGCGCTTGCCGCCACCATTTCTTTCACGCGCTTGCTCGGTGGCGCTTCATGTTCGCGCGTCGTCGCAAGCGGCCCACTGACGGTGTGATAGTGCGCGCCCGCCACCATCAATTGTTCCGCCGGAAATCGCGTAATCACCTCATGCCCCGTTTCCGTCACTACAATCTCTTCTTCAATCCGCGCCGCGCTCCATCCATCCGTTGAAGGCCAGAACGTTTCCAGCGCGAATACCATCCCCGGCTTGATCTCGTGCGAATGCTCCAGCGAAACCATCCGGCTGATCACCGGCTTCTCCCAAATCGCCAGCCCGATCCCATGTCCGAATTGCAGCGCAAACGCCGCTTCTTCATCCGGAAATCCAAAGTCCTCTGCCTTCGGCCACACCGACGCAATCTCCGCCGTCGTCCGTCCCGGCTGCACCAGCGAAATCGCCGCATCCAGATATTCTCGGCAGCGTTTGTAAGCATCAATCATCGCGTGCGATGCGTACCCGATCGTGAAGCACCGGTAGTAGCAAGTCCGGTAGCCCATGTACGAATGCAAAATGTCGTAGTAAACCGGATCGCCCGGCCGCAGCACGCGATCCGAAAAAACATGCGGATGCGGACTGCACCGTTCCCCGGAAATCGCATTCACCGCTTCCACGTATTCCGAGCCCAGGTCGTACAAAACTTTGCTCGCCAGCCCCACCGCCTGGTTCTCGCTCATCCCCGGCTTCATCGCGCGGTACAATTCGTCGTATGCCGCGTCCACCATCATCGCCGAGTGATTCAGCAGCGAAATCTCGTCCTGCGTCTTGATCACCCGCGCGTCGCTCATCAACTGCTGCCCATCCACAATCTTGATGCCCTCTTTTTGCAGCGCAAAAAGTATGGGCGGCTCGACCACATCGATTCCGAGCGGCTCCTTGTGCAACCCGCGCTTCTCCAGTTCCACTTTAATTTTCCGCGCCACATTTTCCGCGCGCCCCATCTCCGGCGACATCGCCCCTCGCAGCAGCGGAATTCCCGCGCGCGATCGCTCGCCCAGCCATGGACAATTTTGTTGATGGTGTCTCGCCGCCGATCCGAAATCCCAAAGGATTGGTTCATCCTTCTGCGGCAGCAGTGAAAACCGGCTGATTTTGTCTTGTGCCCACGTCCCGATGTGCGTCGCCGTCAAGTACCGCACATTGTTCATGTCAAAACACAGCAGCGCGCCCATCTGCGATTTCGCCAACAACGCCTTCGCCCTCGCCAACCGTTCCCGCCGCAGCCGGTCAAAATCAATACGATTTTCCCAATCCACCGCCATCGGTCCGTACGTTTTCAGCGCCATCTCACGCCTCCCGCGCTGCGCGACTCACGCCTTAGCAAAGAGTGCCCGCGCCGCCTCGAATACCGTTTGCTCCGTCGGCACCGTCACATCCTCCAGCGGCGGCGAAAATGGAATTGGCACGTGCATCGCCCCCATCCGCTTCACCGGCGCTTCCAAGCTATAGAACGCCCCTTCCGCAATCACCGAAGCAATCTCACCCGTTACTCCGTACCGCCCGTATCCTTCATCCACCACCATCGCCCGCGAAGTTTTCTTCGCCGACTCCACCAGCGTCTTTTCATCCAGCGGCCACATCGTCCGCGGATCAATCACTTCCGCGCTCACTCCAATCTTCTCCAGCAACGCCGCCGCGCCCAGCGCCACTTGGACCATGCTGCTCGTCGCCACAATCGTGATGTCTTGGCCCTCTCTCTTCACTTCCGCCACGCCCAACGGAAGGGTGTACTCCTGTTCCGGCACCGGCCCTTTCAGCTTGTACATCATCTTGTCTTCAAAAAAGACGACCGGATTCTCGTCTCGTATCGACGCCTTCAAAAGCCCCTTGGCATCGTAAGGCGTCGCCGGCATCACCACTTTCAGTCCCGGCACATGGCAAAGCCATGCATGTAGCGATTGCGAATGCTGCGCCGCCGAACGCCGTGTCGCTCCCAGCGTCGTGCGCAGCACCATCGGCACTTTCCACGTCCCTCCCGACATGTAGTGCACCTTCGCCGCTTGATTCACCATCTGGTCCATCGTCAGCGTCAAAAAATCTCCAAACATGATGTCCACGACGGGCCGCAGCCCCGTCATCGCCGCTCCAACGCCCATGCCCGTGAAACCCGCTTCCGAAATCGGTGTGTCAACCACGCGTTCCGCGCCAAATTCTTCCACCAGCCCGGACAAAACTTTGAACGGCGTCCCCGCTTCCGCCACGTCCTCGCCAAAAATGCACACGCGCTTATCGCGGCGCATCTCTTCCGCCAGCGCTTCACGAATTGCTTGCGCAAACGTCAATTCCCTTGTCGCCGCTTCAGGCATAAACGTCCTGGTCCACCTCGTCTACGGTTGGATATGGCGCCGCAATCGCAAATTCCACCGCGGCCTTCATCTCCGCGCGCACCTCTTCCTGGATTTGCTTCAGCTTTCCTTCATCCGAAATTTTCTGTTCCATCAGCCATTGCGAAAAATTCTTAATGGGGTCCCGCTTGGTCTTCCACTCCAGCTCTTCTTGCTTCGAACGGTAATAATCCCGGTTGATATCGCCCACGTGATGTCCCGTGTAGCGGTACGTGTTGCACACCAGAAACGCCGGCCCTTGGCCCTTCCTCGCCCGCTCCACTAACCGGTGCGCCACCTCGTATACCGCTCGCACGTCTTGCCCATCCACGCTCTCCGCCTGCACTCCAAACGCGGTTCCCCGCGCCAGGATGTCCCCCGCCGTCGTCTCCGAATAGTGTGTATATTCCGTATAAAGATTGTTCTCGCAAACGTAGATCACCGGCAATTTCCAAAGCGCCGCCAGGTTCATCACTTCATACAAAACTCCCTGCCCCAGCGCTCCTTCTCCAAAAAAGCACGCCGCCACTTGTCCCGTTCCTAATCTCTTCGAAGACAACGCCGCTCCCGTCGCAATTCCAGCGCTCCCTCCAACAATGGCGTTCGCTCCCAAATTTCCCGTCGCCGGATCAGCAATGTGCATCGAACCGCCCTTGCCACGGCAGTATCCCGCCTCTTTCCCCAGCAATTCCGCGAACATCCGGTCGGGCGAAGCTCCTTTCGCCACGCAATGCCCGTGCCCGCGATGCGTGCTCGTGATGTAATCGTCCCGTCGCAGCGCTTCACAAATTCCCACCGCCACTGCTTCTTCTCCGATGTAAAGGTGCGCCAGCCCTGGCATCAGCGCGCGCGTATAAAGCTCATTCACCTGCTCTTCAAACTCCCGGATCATCACCATTTGCCGGTACATCCGCAGCAAATGCTCGGTTTTCGCGTCCGCTTTCGTTTTGGATGGATCCGTTGCCAGGGTCATGGTTTCACTCCCGACATCTGCGCCAGAACATCAAACACTACCGCAAAATCTTTTTCCACTAATCCCATCCCCCGCGCCGCCGTCAGAAATTCATTCGTCACCGCCGTCGTCGGCATCGGCACGTCCAGTTGCCGCCCCAGCTCCAGCGCCAGGTTCATGTCTTTCTGCATCATGTTGACGTTGAACCACGCCGCCTCCGGCTTTTTCAAAATAAATGGCCCGCGATATTGCACCATCGGCGAAGCAATCACGCTGTGTGTCAGCACGTCCACCGCGGTTTCCCGCGCGATGCCGCTCTTTTCCGCCAGCAGCACGCCCTCGCAAAACGCCAGCATCTGCACCGCCAGGCTCAGGTTCGTGCCAATCTTCATCACCAGCGCCAGGCCGTTGTCTCCCACGTGCGTGACCTTTGGCCCGATGTCCAGCAGCAGCGGCTTCACTTTTTCAAACGTCCCTTTGCGCCCTCCCACCATCACCGAAAGCTTTCCCTCCTGCAGCGTGATCACGCTCCCGGAAACCGGCGAGTCCACCATGTCCCCGCCCTTTTCCCTGACCTTCCCCGCGACTTCCCGGCTGTACGCCGGACTCACGGTGCTCATATCCACAAAAATCTTGCCGGGCGCCGCCGCGGCCAGCATTCCGTCCGCGCCGTTCATCACCGCGCCGAGCGCCGCGGAATTCGTCACCATCGAAAACGTAAAGTCCGACGCCACCACCACCGCTCGCGGCGAATCCGCCCACTTCATCCCCTTCTTGACCAGCCACTCCGCCTTCGAACGCGTCCGGTTATACCCCGTAACGCTGTAGCCCTTCCCGAGCAGCCGGTTCACCATCTCGCTGCCCATCACTCCCAGCCCGACAAATCCCAAATTCGCCATGAATCCTTCTTTTCCGACCAAAACTCAGATTCACCGCGCTAATGTGGCGGCACTTAAGCCACTGCCACTCAGTCGCCGAAAGAAAATAAACTAAACAGCATAGGTTCTTTTTTCTTTTCTTACTTAAGACTTAAAACTGACGACAGAAAACTCTTTTCACCCTTCCTGCCCCGGCGCACGCCTGGAATCCTCTCGCACTTGTCGCATATGCGCCCTCATCGCTTCCCGCGCTCCCGTTGGATCCTTGTGTTCGATCGCGTCCAAAATCTTTTTGTGGTGATACTGCCCTCGTTCCGGGCCGCCCTCCACCTGAAAGATTCCCATTCGCTGCTCGCGCAGAAGCCCCACAATGGAATCAATTAGTGAAAGTATGATGGGATTGGCCGCCGCTTCCGCCAGCGCCAGGTGAAAATCCAGATCGGCTTCAATGAACGCGTCAGGATCTTTCCCCGCTTGGTCCATGATCCCCACTTGCTCGCGCATGGAGGCCAGGTCCTCCGCGTCCGCCCGCGTCGCCGCCAGGGCCGCTATGTCCGGCTCCAGGATTTCTCGGACCTCTGCCAGGAACCCGGACCCTTCTGTTTGCCCCACCCGCAGCATCCGGTCCAGCGACTGCCGCATGGAGTGGGAAGCCCCGTCCGTTATAAACGTCCCCCGTCCCGGGTAGGCTTCCACCAAGCCCTTTTCGCGCAGCGCCTTCACCGCTTCGCGCACCGCTGTGCGGCTGACGCCGAATTGTTCAGCTAATTCCCTTTCCGGGGGCAGCTGGTCCCCAGGCTTCGTCGCCCCTTTGTGGATGGATTCCTCGACCTGCAGCACGATTTGTTCGTAGAGGCGAGAGGAACGCACGATCTTGTACATGACATCCTCCCCCAAAAAGAAGTCATTTCGCCTCTTGGTACGACCGTCGTACCAAGAGAACTCGCCTAAGTCCAGTTAGTTGACGCGGGAATCGTCAGAACCTGGTTGAGTTGTTGGACCAATCTACCACCCTCACTCCCGCTCCGCAACCCGTTTGCGGGTCTTGGACTCAGTTTCCGATTACCACGTTTTATCTTCCAAGTGCTTGATTCCTGAGAAGACCTCCCGATTTAGAATCATTGGACCGGCAGTTTCCACAAGTAGATGCCGCTCTTGAACGCGCCCTCAAACAAAATACTTCCGTCCGCGCTGAAGGCCAGATGGCCTTTTCCAAACAGGGGGCCGTAATTTGAAGGCGCCATGGCTGTCGCCACCGTGCCCACCGACGTCCCGGTCTGCGCGTCCAACAAGTCGATAATTCCCCACGACCTTTCAACCGCGACCCGTTTCCCATCGGGCGACAAAACGGCGCTGAGCGCCAGCACCTGCGGATAAGAAAAGGACGCGCGTTCTTTCCACGTGTTCGCATCCGACACTTTAACTCTGTACTCGGTCGTTCCGCTAAACGTGTGAAGGTCCACCGGCATCCTCAGCGATTCCTGCCCGGCCGTCATCAGCCACTGCCCGTCCCGGCTGAACGCTAGGGAGCCTGTGGCCTTCTTGTGCGCCGCAAACGACTGCAATTTTTGGCCTGAGTGCGTGTCCCAAAGCTCGACATAGCTGAAGGACTGCGGACCTAGCTGGGCGAGGAGCTTGCTGTCCGGACTGACCGCTAACGGACTAACACCATACCAAACGATTTGCGTTTTCCCTTCTGCGGCAAATTTCAGCGATTGCGCGTTCCCTAGTTTGTTTTGCGCCGTTTCACCGCCGCCAAACGCGATCCATTGCACCGGCGCGCCGAGATGAGGATTTCTCTCCGGCTTGACGCTGGCCGCCACCGACCACGTTTTCGTTTCCCACACCACCAGCGAACTGCCCAGGCTCGGAAACACACCAGGATTCGCCGCCAGCCAGCGTCCGTCCGGGCTGAATACCAAAGTGTCCGCGGCATCGGTTGTCAGCGTTGTCACGATCTTTCCATTCGCTGAATTCCGCACCGTCACCCCGGGAGCGGCAGACACCAGCCACCGCCCGTCAGGACCATGGCCAGCGTTTGTGGCCCTGGCGGTCCAGCGAATTCGCGCACCGGTCGCCCCGTGGCAAGCTCCCAAATCTTCACGGAATTCACCGGATACTCCGCCGCCGCAACTTGCTTCCCATCCGGACTGAACGCGACCGCCGTCAATCCACTCGAATTGACCAAATCTTGTTAACCGTGGACGCTACTGACTAGGCTTCCGGTGGCGACCGACCACTGACGCAGTGCTCGTGTAGAGCCGCGGCTCGTGACAGCAATCTCGCGCCCATCTGGCCCGAAGAAAACGTATTCGGCATCTTGCTGCGGAAAAGTCTATTTCACCTGCCCACTCGACGGGTCCATCACAACCGCGCCGCCTGTCCGCGATGCTTCAGGGCTTATGCTTGCCAGCCACTGCCCATGCGGACTCACAGGACCCACTACGCCAAACACGGGCGAGCTCTTCACGAGCTTTCTTTTAGCCAGGTCGCACTCCTCCGCCGTACCCCGCGGGTCCTGCTCGTCCTCAATCGCTGCCACAGTCAAGCCGGATGCCGCCAACATTCCATCTTTTGTGATAACGAGTCCTAGAATTCCGTACCATTTCGTAAGAATGGTCCGCAGGACTCTTCCGCTGCTGGCGTCATGAATCTCGATAGGAACCGTAGAGCCTTCCGGCGCCGTCCCGCTCGTCGCCCAGGTCTGGCGGACGAGAACCTGTCGGGACTTGCGGCGGCGCCGCTTTTTTCACGGGCCCGCCAAACTCGCCAACCCTCGGCGGGGGTTGCTGCGTCCGCTGTTGTGCAAACGCCAGTTGAAGACAGAACGCGAGTCCCAGCAAAGGGCAGAGCGCTCTTGCGACTTTACTTGCCTTGGTTGCAACACCGCACGATTTTTCACCTAACCGAGATTTGCGCATCGGATTTCTCTGGGTTTTTTGAGTGTCAGAGCATGGCCTGAATGTCGGAGGGATTCTCCCGGGAAGCTCAGAGATGATGCCCTTGCTCCGATACGCAACTTTCTCGCGATGACTAGAAAAGCGCACTGCATTTCCACGCTACGTTGACGATTGGATAGGGTGGTCTGCTTCCGACAGAATCGCGTCAATGCCCGATTAGCGTTACCGGAAACTGACCCACCGCCAGTTTACGAGGCCTCTTCAATCCACACCGTCTTGATGTTGGTGAACTCCCGGATTCCATGCGCTCCCAGCTCCCGTCCGTGCCCCGACCATTTCACTCCCCCAAATGGGATCCGCGGATCAGACGCCACCATGCGGTTGATAAACACCATCCCCGATTCCAGGTCATTGATGAAGCGCTGACGCTCTTTCGTATCGTTCGTCCACGCGCTGGCGCCCAGGCCGAACCGGCTGTCGTTCGCAATCCGTATCGCATCATCCAAGTCCTTCGCCCGGAACACGCTGGCCACCGGTCCAAACAGCTCTTCTTGGTGCGCCGGCGACCCCTTCGGAATATTCGTCAGCACCGTCGGCGCATAAAAATTCCCCGGGCGGTCCAGCGGTTTTCCTCCCGTCAACACTTTCGCGCCCTCCTCGATCGTTTTCTTCACGTCTCGGTCCAAATCTGCCAGTCCATCCGCCGTCGACAGCGGCCCCAGTTCGGTCTTTTCATCGAACGGATCTCCCACTTTCAACCCCGCCATTTTCTCGGCGAATAACTTCTCGAATTTGTCCGCTATTGCTTCGGCCACCACAAACCGCTTCGCCGCGATGCACGATTGCCCGTTGTTGAAAATCCGCGCTTTCACCGCCGTCGCCGTCGCCACTTCCAGGTTGGCGCTCGGCATCACGATAAACGGATCGCTTCCCCCCAGTTCCAGCACCACTTTCTTGATTCTCTTAGCCGCGCCAATTCCAACTTCGATACCGGCTCCCTCGCTCCCCGTCAGCGTGGCCGCCATAACGCGCGGATCGCCTAGCACGCGATCCACTTTGCTCGAACCGATCAGCAGCGTCTGGAAGCATCCCGCGGGGAAGCCGGCCCCGCGAAACAGTTCTTCAATCAGTAGCGCCGATTGCGGAACAATCGAAGCATGCTTCAGCAGCCCCACGTTTCCCGCCATCAACGCCGGCGCCGCGAATCGCAGCACCTGCCAAAACGGAAAATTCCACGGCATCACCGCCAGCACAGGCCCTAGCGGCTGGTACCGGATGTAGCTTCGCTTCGCGCTGGTCTCCACGATCTCGTCCGCGAGAAATTTCTCCGCGTTCTCCGCATAATAACGGCACACCCATGCGCATTTTGCCGCTTCATCGACGGCCGACCGGAAGGTTTTCCCCATTTCCGTCGTCATCACCCGCCCGAAATTCTCTTTCTCTTTTTCCAGGATCTCCGCGGCCTTCATCATCATCTGCGCGCGCTCGGCGAAAGGCACGTGCCGGTATCTCTGAAACGTATCGGCGGCCGTCTGCAACTTCACTTCGATCTGCGCATCGGACAACGGTGCAAATGTTTTTTCCACTTTCCCGGTGGCTGGGTTGATGGTTGCGATCGCCATTTTCTTCTCTCCTCGCGACTTCTCAGTAGTTCAATCGATAGCGGCGCGACCATTGTAGGCGAGTTTGCGCTCTGCCCCTATCGATGGAATGGATTCAGCTATGGCTCGACTTGGGCGGCTTCTTTATGGAGTGCGGGAGCACTGCTCCCGCTTTTCTTTCGCTCTACGGGCGGCAACTGGCAAAACCTACGCCCCAGGCACTGAGCTTGTTTCTTCGGACTTGGTTGGACCACTATACCCCATTCGATTCCCTCCCCCACAAACTAACCGCCTTTTCCTCTTCCCTATACGCGAAATCCCTTGACACCTCTCCTTCCCCAGTGGTACAGCGGTCCTACCTGTTGAGATGGGTTTCAGTCCATTTCCGCCTCGGGAGGACGTGCGCGGCGCGGGCTGCTACGCGCTCCAGCTGCCCGAACTCGGAAAGCCAAATCTCGATCCCCTGCCGGTCACCGAATGGCCGCTCGACAAATTGAACGAAGGTGCGCCATGAGAAAAGTCCGAAAAATATTATACGCAATTTTCTTCGCTGCTTTTTTCGGCGGCAGCGCACTGCCACAAGCGCCGGCTCTGCAAAAAATCAAAGTACTGACGTTGCTGGGGCGGCCGCTGCAAATTGTCGTGGCGGAGAAACAAGGGCTGTTCGCTAAATATGGAATCGAGGTGGAAACGGAAAATCTCCCAAACTCTGACGTCTTGCGCACGAGTCTTGCTGATGGAAAAGGAGATCTTGCTTACCTCGCGGTCGACAACGCCGTGGCCATGGTCGAACTGGCGCACCAAGACGTGGTCATCGTCATGGGCGGCGAAGGCTCGCAAAACGAGTTGGTGGCGCAGCCGGAAATCAAATCCATCAAGGAGTTGCGCGGGAAAACTTTGATCGTGGATGCACCAAACACGGCGTACGCGCTGCAGATGAAAAAGATTCTCCTTTTGAACGGAATGGAAGCCGGCAAAGATTACGAAATGAAGCCATTTGGCGCGACGCCCGCGCGGCTGGCGGCCATGCGCGAACACAAGGAATTTGCAGGTTCGATGCTTGGCCCGCCGTCGTCCATCGTCGCGAAACATGCTGGTTTTGTGAGTCTGGGAACGGTGCAGGTATTGATCGGCCCGTACCAGGCGGCCGGCTATTTTGCGCAGCGCGCGTGGGCCAAGGAACATCGCGATTTACTGGTTCCGTTTCTTGCGGCTTGCATCGAGGCGCAGCGCTGGCTGATGGCCCCGGCGAACAAGCTGCAAGTGATCGATCTGCTGGTGAAAGAATCCCATCTTGCGCCGGATGTGGCCACGGAATCGTACGAATCCAGCATGAATCATCCCGGAGGATTCGAGACCGACACGAAGCTCGACATGGAAGGATTCAAAAATGTTTTGAAATTGCGGGCGGAAGTGGAAGGCTCGTGGGGCGGGCAAGCGCCGGGGCCGGAAAAATATTACGACTCGACGTATTACTACGCGGCGCTGGCGAAATTGATGAAAGGGGTGAGATGAATGGATTTTAGAACCCGGCTTCAAGGTAGTGCTTATGCGCTGTCCCTGATTCTTTTTGGGCTCGCCCTTGCAAGCGCGACAATGGCGCAACAGAAAGAACGCACGCTCGACGAAATTAAAGCCGAGGCCCTCAAGCGCGCCGAAAATGGTATGTATCCGCTGATCGGGCTCGATCCCGCCGATCTCCGAGAGGCATTCGCTTCCATAAAAACCACGGATAAAGATGAATGGGCGGGGGCATTCATGGCGGTCGCGGACCGCTACATGGAGGAAGCGAAATCGCTGGAAAAGAGTGATCCCGCGAAAGCCAACACGAATTACACCCGGGCGTGGCGCATTTATTCCTTTGGCCGCTGGCCGGTGCCTGCCTCTCCGGGAAAACAACGCTCCTACGCGAAAGCATTGGATGCATTCCGGGCTCACGCACGCTTCTGGGACCCGCCCCTAGAGATCGTTCATATCCCCTTTGAAGGCTCCGAGATCGTCGGCTACATGCGGCTGCCAAAAAGTACGCAGGGGCCCGTGCCGCTGGTGTTGGCGATCAGTGGCTTGGATAGCCGGAAAGAAGATTTGTCCGAAAGCTTCAGCGCTATCCTCCCCTACGGGATTGGATTTTTCGCCGTAGACGGGCCTGGCACTGGCCAGGCGCCGATCA
>Ga0307478_10000251_pt1 | contig 61168 bp, 45 predicted proteins | sample atmos_gasesECM4C_2_FD_203713 | JGI IMG/M metagenome (GOLD analysis project Ga0307478, IMG submission 203713) | Hardwood forest soil microbial communities from Morgan-Monroe State Forest, Indiana, United States - atmos_gasesECM4C_05 | ecosystem: Environmental > Terrestrial > Soil > Temperate...
CCGTCGGCCCGTTCAGCGGCCCTTTGCACTTGCGCCGGTCGAAGCTCGCCAAATGTCCGCTGGCAATCACGGTCCACACCACGCCATTGCGATCGATATCGAGCCCGCGCGGCGAGAAACCGTGAACGGGCGCATTTGGATTGTTCCAAGGCAGTTCGTAGATCTCTGCGAGGGCGGTTGCCGGGGGATTTGGTCCAGGGTTTAGCCGCACGACCGCGCCTGGGAATCCCAGGACCGTTCCCCAGACCGAACCATCCACTGGACTCACAGTGACCCCGTAGAAAGCGGCGTTAATCCGCTTGTCCTTAGTGGGATCGATGGGCTGATCAGGCTCGACATACTCATCGCGTTTTCCGTTGGCATTGGTGTCAAGGATAAGCGCTGTCCAGCCCTGCGACTTCACTTCATCGCGGGTTTCGTCGAACATCTTCGTATTCAGCCAACCTACCGCTCCGCCGCCACCACCGCTGCTCGTCCATAATGTATTGTTGGCATCCTCAGCAAACACTAAATGATGCGTACCAAAACACGTGTTGATGAGCGCGACCTGCTTCGTTTTTGGATCGTACACAGCGAGTTGCCGGCCACTCGTTTTGAGGGGGAACAAGACTGCCGAAGGGTGGCTGGAGCCTTCTTTGCAGAATGAGGGGTTTTCGCTCGGGCGGATTCTGGAGGTAATCCAGACTCGCCCCCGCGCATCAAACATCGGGTTGTGGACATTCGCTTGGCTGTGCCAGATGGCTTCGTTACCCCAATACGGCGAAGGCGCCCCGATCGTGTCGTCTGCGCTCGATGGCGTCTTGGGGTCGCGAACTGGCAACTTCACTTGGCTTGTCACGGAGTTCACCGGATCAAGAACCGGCAGATAGTCCGTGCTGAGCTCTGTAGCCCCGTAGATTGCCCCGTTGGCGTTCAATGTGGGATTGCGCTTGTCCGTGGCGATCTCATCGTGAAGATAGGCCTTGGGATCCGCCCAGTCCCACTCAGTAATGACGACGTTTCGCTCGACACCTTGGGGTCGCGGAGGGATAGGCGGCAACTCGCCGGCCGCAATGCGGTCGGTCCAATCCGCGAACATCGGTAATGCTCGCTCGGGTCCTAACTGGCCGAGGCCGTTGATCATGTTGTTACCGGCTTGTCCCGAGAGTACGCGCCGCGCCCAGGCTGCGGTCGACGAATCGAAATGTCCAAGGCTTTTTGAAATCTCTCGCGTGGCCTTATCCCCCACTTGGTGACACGACCAGCAGCTATCCGTCTTCAAGAGATGCAGCCATTGGCCCTGGCTCTTCATGTTTTCTGGAATGCCATTGCCCTTGGGCCCGGTGCCGGGGAACTCATTCTTGTCCGGCACCCGCAACATGGAAAACCAATAAATGGCCGGGTAAAATTGCGCCGCTGCCTGCGCGTTCGGCGCCACCGCCGCATTAAGATTAATAACCTTGCCGGGCGCGGCCTCGACCGGGAGGGAATCCGCGAGCCCATAGCCGCGCACCCATACTTTGTAGTTGGCCTTGGGGAGCTGCGGCAGGACATAGCGCCCTCGATCATCCGTAACGACGATTTTCACGAATTTGGTCGCCAGGTCGGCCGTTTCCGCGATTACCCAAACGCCCCCTTCCGGTCCCTTAGTGCTCGAGACCACGCCGCCAATGTCATCGCTGCCGATTGAGATCGCCTCCCCTGGGAACTGCTGTGCGTTCAGGCCGCTTAACGAAGCGAATAGGATCACGCCTGCGGCGATCAACATATAGCAAATTCTATGAGTCATGATGTTCACCTTCCGTAGGCCCCAAGGGCCGTGACATTACTCGCAAAGTCGCAATTGGGGATCTGGTAGTCTCGGAAATGGAACTTCGGTCGAATCGTAAGCACGCCGAATCGACTTGTCAATTGGCGGTATTGACCTGGCGGTATTGACCGGTCTGATTTAAGAAAGTGAAGGCAACAAACCGGCTCCCAGATGCCGGTCATTCCGAAACAACTGTCATTCGCCAAAACTCTGGCCGGCTGTGAAATTAATAAACAGAGCTGCCGCGGTCCGACCAGCTTTCTGTGATGACTCCAGGCCATGTTTCGATTCATCGGCCGGTGCCTCGGAACGCCGGTCTAGGAGCTATTGGACATTCAGGGTGAGACTGATGTTGTGAATAATTGAGCCGCTCGTCGCAGTGACAGCCACAGTATAGGTGCCCGGCGATGTGCCTGGATTGGGAGGAGGTGGTGGTGAGCTGCTGCCACCACCGCAGCCTAGTGCGGTTAGCAATAGCGCGAACGTCGCGAGGGTAGGGAGTTTGCCCCACCGGCGTCGCCAAAAGACGCCGACGAAAAAGAAAATGCCGGCCGCCTCACCGCTGGTCGACCACCAGTCGACGCCATTGGGACGATCGTTGGGGATGAACAGAGCAACCGGAGCTGTTGTGGTGATCGTCAGTGTTGTGCTCCCGCTACCACTGACCGAAACCGGACTAAACTGACAGCTACTCATTGCTGGCAGGTTGGAGCAAGAGAAGTTGACCGGTCCGTTGAAGCCATCAATTGCGTTGATCGTCAGCGTTGAACTGCCAGGACCACCGGGACTCGTAATGGTTATGGAGTTAGGACTTGCGCTCAGGGAGTAGTCGGGTTGCACGGTGATGACAACACTTGAGCCGCCGTAATTGCTATCACCGCTATAGGTGGCTGAGATGGTGTACGTTCCGTTCGCTAGCCCCGTGTCGGCCAAGGTAGCAGTTGCTTGTGCCCCCTGTATTGCGCCAGTCTGAGGATTGACGACAGCCGGAATGCCAGTTACCGGGACCGGGCTGCCAACTTGCGCGCCTCCGATGAAGAATGTGATCGTACCGGAAGGTGGAGCGCCACCGCTATTGGTTTTAACCGTTGCTGAAAATGTCCCTCCCTGGGCAGCGCTGTTGAACGTCAATGCTGTTGAAGTGGATGCTTGTGTAATGACGAAACCAACGGGAGGAGAGATGCTCGCACCAAAGTCAGGGTCGCCACCGTAGTTAGCCACAATCGAATGCTGTCCAAGTGAAAAACTGAACAAACCGTTCGGTGTCACGGTATTGCCCTGACTATTCAGAGCGTAGGGATTTCCCACAACGTTGGCTCCGTTATCGGTGAAGTTAACGCTTCCGGTGGCGTACGCAACGCCGGATTGGCCCGTCACATCCGCACGGAGATACACAAAACTCCCGTAAGGAGCCCCGGTCACGCTGACGAACTTGCCGTTCTGGTCTAGCGTAAGCACGCTCGCGACCGTGGTGCTGGGTTCCGGGCTGACGCTCAACGTAATCGCCGAAGAATCACTGGGCATGAATTTCCCATCTCCCGCGTAGTGGGCGCTAACGCTATAGAAGCCTCCTGGCAGCAGGTTGGTGCTTGAGGAAACGGAACCGCTGCCGTTCAAGGTGAAAAAATTGCCTTGGACTGGAAGCGATGGAGTTCCACCGATTCCACTCCTAAATAGCGAAACGTCTCCTGTCGGCGTACCACTCGCGGTTGTTACATCTGCGTTTACGGTCACTGACGTACCGTGTGTGAAGGTTGTTGGACTGAGACTCAGGGTCGTCGTTGTCGTGCTAAATGCTACTTTCGTCCAGTTACTGATCAGGTTGGCTACGTTCACCGAACCAAGGCCGGACGCTAGGTCGTAGCCAGCCCCACTCTGATATTTTACGGCTGCCGTCCCGTAGCCAACCTCGCCGGGCACGGCGTTGTTACCTATCGTGACATCATTGAAGACACAACTTGTTGCCGGAGGACTGGAGGTGCTGGAGCCGTTGCAGGTGGAAGCATTTTGGCTACCCGCAAGACGATATAGCATATAGTTAATTTGCCCCAGCCTTGGATGTGAGTTTAGGGGTACGACTGCAGAGTTCACCAAAGCCACGATGCCCGCAAAGGAAGGCGCGGCTGCGGAAGTACCGCCGACCCCAACGAAGGAAAAATTTCCCTGCGCGTCGGGCTGGCAGGAGCCATCAAGGCAGAGCAGGTAGGGGTCGTGGCTTGCCGCCGCTGCCAGAGCGACGTCAGGCACATCTCGCATTCCATCGTTTGGAATGCCGGGGACGCCCGATTGCCAAGGTGGTTTGCTGAAATACACACTAGCGCCGCCTCCGCCGGCGGCTATGTTCGCGTTCTGTTGGCTGCACTGAGCGATAGTACAGCTCTCATTCCAAACATCCTCGGGGATATACGAAAGAGCCGACGCCGTCGTGAATTGGTTGTTGCTTGAACTCCAGAAGAGAGAATTGTCGCCGTTTTCGTTGAATTCCGTTCCGCCCACGGCAACGGTGAAGGGAGTCGAAGCCAGTGCGTTGACGGAAAATGGACCCGTGGCCTGCGTTTCACCCTGGTTGTCACACCCGGCAGAGCCCGTGTCGCCCGCGGAAACAATGTACGTGATGCCCTCGGCAGCGGCCTGCTCTGCGAGCTGAGATATGTTGGCTGCTTCCGTAGTTGTGATAGTCGCTTCGCAGCCGGCGAAGCTCTCGGTCATAATTGCTCCGACGCTGTTGTCGATGATGTAGACTTCGGAGAGATCCACACCGTCCGTGGTGTTAGTTGATGCAGAAACAATGAGCCAAACACTCGCGCCTGGCGCTAACGCGCCAGACCACGTCGTGTCCAGGACCGCCTCGGCCTCTTCTGCTCCCCCCAAGTTGCCCGGATCAGGCCCATTTACAAAGATTTGTGGATTGTTGTTCGGCAAGTTGAAAATGGCACGGAACCGTGCCACATCTTGGACATTGATGTTCGACCGCCCAACAACAGCGATCGTCGTTCCGAAACCTGCGGCTGGCCCTGAAACCCCCGGGGGGCCCTGAATCACTGACGTCATGTTGTAAATGACTTCGTAGTCTCCCGGTCCCAACGCGTGCATCCCGTTTTGGAAAGTGACTTGAGGCGATGGCCCCGGCTGTAGGTGAGCTGGAATCCGCTTCTCAGCGATTCTGATCTGTGGTTTTTTGGGGAAGTTGTGCAGAGTAGCAACGCCTGCGACCACTGGCGTTAGCGCAGACGGAATCTCCGAATCCTTTGAGTTGGCCCAATATTCTTCGCCATTTACGATGAATTTGTGGATCTCGGTATGGAAGGCTTCCTGTACCTGGGCCGCTGTACCAGAAAACTCAATCAGTGTCCGGCCCCTCGTTATTTTGTCAACCCGCAAACCGTGCGACTGCAGCCAAGAGAGAATGACTTGTAAGTCTTGGTCGGATGCTCCGAATTGCTGTCCAAACTCCTCGGGCGTGAGCCATTTGTGGTAGTTGGATGAGGATTTGTCCTGTTGCTCATCGAGCAACTTTCGGAGGTCATTCTCTTGCTCGGGGCTGCGCTGCAAGACGAGCAACATGCGCTGCATGGGCAGGCTAGGCGGAGCGGGACCACGGTCGAACATCGGCCGGGCCATGTTGTGCACGTTGCCCTTGATGACAGTCAACTGAGTCTCTTCCACCGGGTTAGTGATGCGTGAGCGCGTCTGATTATCCTGTCCACGGACCTCGGCGGAGGTAAGGAAAAGAGAAGCAAAAAGGGGCAGCAGTACCCTCGGAAAAAGGGGGATCACACTCGCCACCTCGTGGGGGACTTTATACGGAGACGACGCGCGGAAAAATACAGGGGAACTATTTAGGCAACAATCGAGGGGATTCACTAAATTTGACTCAGGTAATTTGCGGAGGACGGTACTAAGGGGAGTACTAGGGGATGGGACCAACCTCAGCCTACAAAGGAAAGGAAAACAGACGTCAACCCCAAGCACAAACGCGCGCATTTGTGTGGGCGCTTGCGATTTCCCGGGCGGAAATTGAAGGCGTGACACCGAGCTTCTTTGCGTAGGTCCCGGTAAGTTCGGATTTACCCTACCTCCGCCCCTCCGGCTAGGCTGCCGAACAGAGGTCACGGTTTGCAACTCAATCAAAAGCGTATCAATTGGTAGCAGAACGGGGAGGGTCCGAATCGCTCGTAACAGCGAACGGAATCAATGTCATAGCATTAAAGATAATTCATCGCAAATCAGCGCGAACCGGGCTTTTTGGAACTCGTAATCCGTTGGTCCTAGGTTCAAATCCTAGCGGGCCACCAACATTCTCAAACATTCCAAAGGCACAACCCGGAGACGTTGGTAGAAGGCGCGCGCTTAGCTGACCACCGGCGATATAGATTCTCTCGGTGGCGCGAGGCTTTGCTTAGTGGCGGGAACGGGAATGAGCCGGCCCTTCTGGACGCGATACTCCAGGCCCCTCCAGGCAATTTTGTCTGAGAAGAATCCGCTCAGCCAAACGACGAAACTAATGGCGTCCCTCACGGGAACGAGCCACAAGATTCTGGCAAGTCTACGATCACCTAATCCCCACCCACCTGTGAGCCAAGCTAAGCCGACACGAAGAATGAGGTAGGTAACGAGATAAAACACAGCCAAAGACGTAACACCGATCACGAGAGCAACCGCAGATCCGATAAAAGCCCATGGTAATCCGTGGGTAAATACCAGCCCCCTGTATCCCCACGGCCTTACGCTCTTGAGTCCAATCGACCATCGCAATTCGTGGCTGAAGTATTCCTTAAGGGAGTCTTTGGGAAAGACCATCGAGACTGGCGTCGTCATCAAAGCCACACGATGGCCGGATTCTGCTATACGATTGCCCAGCTCAAAATCATCGGAGTGATGGTTTACCATTGCTTCCCAACCGCCGATTTTCTTAAGGTGCGTCTTGGATGTAGCCATGGTCCAGCCAAAGGCGAACCCCAACCGGCCTTCGATTTTCTTTGCCGCAAGGGCGGCTGGAGCAGAATCCATGTACATACCCAGGGCGTCCAAGTTCGATGCTAGATTTCCCGCGCTCAGACTCTTGTAGAACGCGGTTACAGCGCCCACTTCTGGATCGGCAAAGGGAGCAATGACTTGTTTAAGATAATCAGAGTCCACGCGCACGTCACTGTCACTCATTACGACAAATTCATATTTGGCAGTTCGAACTAACTGGCAAAGATTATTCACTTTGTCGCTCGTTCCCACGCGCGGAACATTCGTAATCAAGCGGATGGAGCGCGACGGGAAATCAGCGCGGAGTTTTTCGATAATTGGAATCACCGGATCCGCAGGGTCGGACACTGCAAAAACAACTTCGTACTCCGGATAATCAAGTCGGCAAAAGCTGGCGAAGTTTTCATAGGCTTCATGGTCCAGACCGCGTACAGGTTTTACGATGCTTGCAGGAGGCATGAATGACGATATTGCCGGTGCAGTCTTGCGCAGGCCGCGGAAATAGCCGATGACGCAGTACAGACAAAGAAGGTAGTAAACCAGGGGCAAGAGCGCAAAAAGCAACACCGCAATAGTAAGAATCTGCAAAGCAACTCCCTGAAGATCGATCGGCGGATCAATCGCGCAATCTTACAGAATTATAACTTACTTTTGTTCGTCGGTAAGGGGGCAGGATACGGTCATGAACTGATTGAGTAACCGTATGCGCGAATGGTCTCCACAGCTTCACTACGACTCCCGGCGTCCACCTGTTTCAGGATTCGGTGCATGTGATTCCTCACCGTGTACTCAGAAAGGTTCAACTGGGAAGCGATTTCCTTATTTGTGAGACCCTTGGCGACGAGAACCATCAATTGCTGCTGACGCATTGTAAGATCAGGTCTTCGGGCAGATCGCTTCACAGGGATCTCGTCCACCACGTGGGCAACAAAGCGGAACAGCGTGGAGCAAAGTTGAGGAGGGCAGACCGCCTCTCCCCGGTAGACCGCACGCACAGCGGCAACAAGGTCGGAAGCCGAAGCATCTTTCAGCAAATAGCCCATCACGCCGGAACGGACGGCGGCCAGGAATAGTTCTTCGTCAGGCTCCATTCCGATTAGTACGGCCTTGCAAGAAGATTGTTCACTAGTTTTACGCGCAATCTTTGCCGCAGGCCATATGGTTTCGATGGAGTCGATGAGGAGCACATCGAATTGAGTTTCAAGTAGCCGAGACGCAGTCGGGTCCGTTGCCCCGTCGTCACTGACGACGACAAGATCGGAGCGCTTGCGAAAGAGCCGAATCAGCGCTTCCCGAAGCAGACGATTCTCCATCATCAAGAAAACACGAATAGAGGAACAGGGGACGAATTCGCTCACGGGCTCCATTGTTTCCTCGGATGCGGGATTTTCCGACCGAGAGCGTTGCCTTGGTCATAAAAAAACATTGACCCAATCATGGTCGGCAGGCGATAAGGTAGTCTTGATGCAAGACTCTGTCAAGCGAAATTAATCGATTTGCTATAATCACTTGAGCACTGGTATTGCAAAGTTTACCTATCTTAACGAAGCGTAATCTTAGGGTTTTTTCCTGCATTGTGCTGGATCACCCCTTGAAAATCTCACCTATTTGTTTAAATGCTGCGGAGGCACGACGCCACTGCAGCGTTTGGGCGACAGTTCCACAACGAGGGCTAGGTACACTCGGTTAGGTCATTCTTGGTATCCAGCAATTTCAGCTTGGTGCATGACCCAACGCGTACCAATCGCCCCGTATAGGCACTTTTTGAGTCTTTCCCTAACTAGCAGAAAAGATGGACACTTACCGTCCGGTCCTTGCCGGACCGAACTAGCCGTGCGCGGAGTATGCAATGGAAAAAGTTATTCGGGTCCTCGTGGCGAATCGTCCCCGGCTCATGCGAGAGCTCATACTCACAACGTTCGCGGATCAACCCGACATTGAAATTGTCGGAGAAGTCGGCGACGAGTCGGAGATTTCCGAGAGCGTAAAGAGAACCCTGCCAAATTTCGTGGTCATAGCGCTTGACCACCCCGGAAGACGCCCCGCCATTTGCGACGAACTGCTCCGCGAGCATCCAGAAGTGCGTGTGATTGCAGTCGCTCCGGAAAAGAACTTCGTCGTTTACTACTGGGCTTCACTCAATATTCATTCGAACGACATCGAAGCGTCGGAAGAAGGAATTTTGAGTGCGATGCGAACCAGGATGGTCGCGAACGGAGCAGTTTGAAGGATTCATGCCCGCCCTGGGGAGAAATTTATGTTTGACAAGAAAATACGTAAACTGATCGGTCTTCTGGCCTTGACCCTCTTGTCTTGCGCGCAGTCTTTCTCGCAGCGGCAATCCCATGGGAGTGCCGCTCAGGGTTCCGCAACGGAAACTCCGGCGCGCGTACCTTTGCACTCGCCGGATATCATCTCCGACAACCTTGACAGAGTCGCGGCTTCAGCCGATCAGATTCTCGCAGTCATCAACACAGAGGCTGGCTTGATGGTCGAGCTGAAGCGGCTTCTCGCGCAGGACGCGGGAGTGAGCGGGCAGATTCTGGAAGAGGCCGATCTGACGGATGTGGCCGTAGCTGAGCGGTTGCGTTCGGACTTGCGTGCCCGCGTGCTCGCCACTCGCCTCCTGCAAAGATACGGATACCTGGTGCCACGGCTGAATCCCGATTCCGACCTCGAAGCAGAGCAAAAACTTGTGCGGCAGGAACGGGCTCAGATTCTCGCACGCGCCGCCGTACGCCGCGACACGTTGGGAGAAACCACAACCCCGGGCCGCAACGCGGCATGTGATCCGCGGGCCGTTCCTGATTGTGCGATGCCGTCCTCTCTCGGCGAGGATCGTGAGAATTTGCCGTCTGGCACGACGGCACCAGCGCGCGCGCCGCGTTCGCAGGCGCCACTGCAACGGGCGGAAGAAGGTTCGCCCAATCAGACGATGCGCCCGGATGGCACAAGCTTATCGGAGGACCAACGCTCCGGCTATCCGACGAGCGTAGGCTCCCCTGGAACCGTGCTTACTTCGGCGAGGGCCGATTGGAATCCGCCCCTGAACGGCACACCACGAATGCCTGGGTACGGGAACGGAGACAATCTCTCGGCTCCGCTGGCCACCCAGCCAGATGTCCAATCTCTCACCATGCCACAGTCGAACCAATTGTCGGTGGACACCGGAATGCTACGGTCGGACCGAAGCTTCGAACAGTATTCGGGAGGACGCAATTCGGCTACGGCAAGTGCCGCTGCGGTGGAGCCCGTGAGAATGGTGCGTCGACCAAATCCGTATGCGGATGTGCCTTCCCTTTACGATCTCTACGTGCAGGCGGGGGCGACCAATCGGCCCCTAGAAAGATTTGGCCTCGATGTATTCCGCAAAGGCGCGACAAACCCGGATTATATACCCATGGACCTTCCCGTCGGTCCCAGCTATGTCGTCGGGCCAGGCGACAGTCTTTCGATCGACCTCTGGGGAGGGGTTTCACAACGTCTGCCCCGTACGGTGGATCGCGAAGGGCGCGTGGCCCTTCCAGAAGTGGGGCCAGTCCTAGTCTCGGGGCGAACGCTCGGAGAGGCTCAGGAAATTGTGCAGCGCGCTCTGAGAACGCAATTTCGCGACGTCTCTGCAGACGTTTCGCTTCTCCGATTGCGATCAGTTCGCGTGTACTTGGTCGGCGACGTCACTTCACCTGGTGCGTATGACGTTAGTTCGCTTTCCACGCCGTTGAATGCATTGTTCGTTGCGGGTGGCGTGACACCGCAGGGTTCCCTGCGGCGGCTTCAACACTTTCGCGGAAAGCAGTTGATCGAAGAGGTGGACGCCTACGATCTGCTGCTCCATGGCATTCGCGGAGATTTGCAGCGACTAGAGAACGGCGACTCTCTACTGATTCCACCGCTTGGCCCGGTGGTGACTGTGGAAGGCATGGTGCGCCGGCCCGCAATTTATGAGTTGAGAAATGAGAAAACACTCTTAGATGTACTCGATCTTTCCGGAGGAATTCTCCCCGCTGCTGCACTGCAGCACATAGAAGTCCAACGATTAGTAGCTCATGAAAAACGCACGATGCTGAGCGTTCAAATCAGCGAAACCAGCGATTCTGAAGCAGTTCGCACGCAAATGAGCCGTTTTGAAGTGCAAGACGGCGACGAGATACACATTTTCCCGATTGCGCCGTACAACTCCGCGTCGATTTACCTTCAGGGACACGTGTTGCGGCCTGGCAGCTATTCCTACAAGCCAGAGATGAAGCTGACGGATCTTGTGACTTCGTATGCAGACCTGCTTCCCGAGCCTTCGACACGCTACGCCGAGATTATTCGTCTGCATGCACCCGATTATCATCCGGTCGTCGAGACTTTTGATTTGGCAACTGCTCTCGAACACCCCGATAAAGCTCCGAAGCTAGAACCTCTTGATACGGTGCGCATCTTCGGGCGATTCGATTTTGAGCCGGATCCTGAAGTGCTCATCACCGGCGAAGTCCGCGCGCCCGGGCGTTATCGCACGTCGGGCCAGCAGCACCTCCGCGATGCAATTTTTCAGGCCGGAGGCGTAACACCGGACGCATGGCTCGACTCAGCACAGCTATTCCGCCGGCAGCCCGACGGCACCACACGAGTCTTTAGCATCAATTTGAACGATGCCCTCGCAGGCGATCCTTTGAATAATGTTTTGGTCGAGCCGCGTGATCGGATCCTCGTGCATCGCCAGCCGGAACAAGTTTCGCCATCAAGTGTGTACGTAAGAGGCGATGTGGCGCGGCCGGGACGTTATCCACTCGCAGCGAACATGCACGTCTCAGACCTGGTGCGTTCTGCTGGCGGTTTGCTGCGAAGCGCGAATCCTGATAGCGGAGACTTGACCCATTATGCGATCGCCAATTCATCTGGAGAGCGTGTGGAGGCTGGTCATCAGTACTTGAGTCTAGCTGCTGCGCAGGCGGGAAAGGAAGACCAGAATCTACCTCTCCACGATGGCGATGTCTTAACCGTGCCGCAGCAGGCGGGTTGGACCGACATCGGGGCCGTGGTCACGTTGCGAGGAGAAGTCCGCAAACCCGGTGCGTACGGGATCCGCCCAGGTGAGCGGCTCAGTTCGCTACTGAAGCGTGCGGGCGGGCTGCTTCCGACCGCCTATCCGCGGGCCAGTGTGTTCGAGCGGAACGAAGTGCGCGACCTTCAGCAGAAGAGTCGCCAAGAGCTGATTCAGCGGCTCGAACAAGAGTCCACGGTCGTGCGGACCTCTGCATCCACGTCGGGGACGGAAGAAGCTGCACTGCAACAGGCAGCCATCCAGCAACGCCAGCGCGTGTTGGAGGCACTTCGGAAAGCTCCGGTATCGGGTCGGCTAGTAATTCACCTCCGCCCGGATCGCAAAGACTTCCCGGGCTCGCCCGACGATATTGAGCTTCGCGCGGGCGATTCGCTAACAGTCCCGAAGGAGCCCGGAGGCGTGCTGGTTATCGGGCAGGTGTACAACTCCAATGCCCTCACCTATACGCCCGGAAGGAATGCCGGTTGGTATCTTTCCCGCTCGGGAGGCCCGACGCAGCTTGCAAACAAAGGCGAAATCTTCATCATCCGCGCGGACGGTTCGGTGACGAGCGGAAAGCAGGGCGGCCTTTGGTCCGGGAGTGTGCTCTCGGCGACGATGGGTCCGGGCGACACAGTCGTAGTGCCGGAGAAGCCGGTTCTTGGCAGCAGTAGGCTCAAGAATGTTCTGGCGGTTGCGCAAATTGCGTCTTCCGCCGCATTAGTTGCAGCTGTCGCTATTCCATGAGGACGAATGAACAAGAGGCCCCTGCTGGCGATTCTCGGATCAACGCTACTTTTCAGCGTTGGGGAGCTTAGTGTGTCGTACGCACAGGAACCAGGAACGCACCAAGCGGTGACGGAAACTGTTCCGGCGAAGGACAACTCTTCTTCGAGTAGCGATGCGTCGACGGAAACGAATGCCGTGAAGAAAACGTCTCGGGGAACACAAGCAGGATTGGCGAGAAGGTTCATCAGTGACCAGCGAGAAATCTGGACGAGTCCTGCGAAACTTCGGTTCTCCGATACGGAGTGGCTTGTTCCGCTCAGCGGTATCACGGCGGGACTTTTCGTGACGGATCGTGATTTCAGCAAGCACCTGTCGCAAAACGCTACGACGATTAGTCATTACAAAACAATATCAAACGCTGGTGTAGGAGCCCTTGTAGGTGGGGCGGCTGGAATGTGGGCGCTGGGTCACCTGAGTCACAATGAACACTGGAGCGAGACTGGCTTTCTTTCTGGTGAAGCGGCGTTAAACAGTTTGGTGATGGTGGAAGGATTGAAGTATTCGCTGCGGCGCGAACGACCCTATCAAGGAGATGGCAGCGGGCCTTTCTTCCAGAGTGGCGGCACGTCGTTTCCTTCTGAGCATGCTGCCGCAGCGTGGTCCGTGGCTGGGGTAATCGCCCACGAGTACCCCGGGCCTTTTACGAAGATCATGGCGTACGGCTTGGCTTCTTTGGTTAGCGTCTCGCGTGTGAAGGCGCATCAGCACTTTCCATCAGATGTGGTCGTCGGCAGCGTCATCGGTAATCTCGTCGGACAAGACATTTACAGCCGGCACCACGATTTTAATCTTGGCGGAAGCGAATGGAGATCCTTGAGTGCAATCGCTCGAGGGTTCGAATCCGCTGGTCCGCAAAATCTCGCTTCGCCCTATGTTCCGCTCGACAGCTGGGTCTATCCGGCTCTCGACCGTTTGGCCGGACTCGGTTTGATTGATAGCGGTTTTGCGGGATTACGTCCCTGGACTCGCCGCGAGTGCATGCGACAGCTAAGCGAAGCCGAAGACAAGCTTACTGGAGGAGAAAACACCGAAGCGCAGAAGCTCGTTGATGCGCTGGAACGCGAGTTCCGTTCGGAAAGCGAGGCTAAGGGGGACGGCGACGACGGCGGCGCGTTCCGTTTAGAATCTATTTATTCGCGTACAGAACACATTTCCGGAATGCCGCTTACGGATGGCTATGACTTTGGACAAACGCAAATCAACGATTTCGGGCGTCCTTATGGCGAAGGCTGGAATACCGTAAACGGCTTTTCCGCGTACACGACCGCAGGCCCATGGGTAGTCTACGCGCGCGGTGAAGTGCAAAGTGCGCCAAGCATTCCGGCCTTTCCCCTGTCGACGCGCCAAGTGATTGCCTCGCAGGATCTCCTTCCGCTGCCCCCCGGCACGCCACAGCCTGGTATAACTCAGGCCGCCCTCTTGGATACGTACGTTGGGCTGATGTTCTCGAATTGGCAGATTTCCTTTGGACGCCAAAGCATTTCTTGGGGACCAGGCGACGGGGGATCTCTGACCCTCAGCACCAATGCGCAGCCGATCGATATGTTCCGTGTTAGTCGCACCACGCCGCTCAAGTTACCGGGTATTCTAGGCTGGCTGGGCCCAGTGCGAACCGAGTTTTTCCTCGGACGCTTAGCGGGATACGAGTTTATCTTTAGCCCTCTCGGTCTCGTGGGACAATGGCGCCAGGCCCTGCCGGATCAACCTTTTATTCACGGCCAGAACATCAGTTTCAAGCCCACTCGAAACTTCGAATTTGGTTTTTATCGCACAACGATTTTCAGCGGCGAAGGTTACCCCTTCACCGCGCACTCGCTGATTGCCAGCTTGTTCGATACCGGAAACTCGGTGGCTGGTTCTACCAATAAACCTGGAAAACGAACGTCCGGGCTGGATGTCAGCTATCGGCTCCCCGGTCTGCGCAATTGGGCAACCATCTATGCAGATGGCCTGACATACGATGAGTATTCACCAATTGCGTACCCCACTTGGTCAGCGTGGCACTCCGGGCTGTATTTTTCCCACTTTCCAAAGCTATCCAAACTGGATCTTCGCGTCGAAGGTGTATACACCGATGTCCCCAAGATAGGCGGCACCAACGAGCCTGGGACCTTCTATTTTAATGGGACATGGCGAAGCGGATACACCAATGACGGTAACATTTTGGGGAGCTGGGTTGGCCGCGGCGGACAAGGCGCGCAGGCTTGGTCAAACTATTGGTTCGGCGCCCGAAACCGATTGCAATTCAATTTTCGCCACGAGAAGGTGAGTCAGGAGTTCATTCCCGGTGGGGGTACACTGACCGATGTCGGCGTACGCGGCGATTATTGGGTGCGTTCCAACCTCAGCCTTTCCTCTTCGGTGCAATACGAACGCTGGCTCTTTCCGGTGATTCAGCCGAACGGCTCCAGAAACGTGACGGCCGCGGTGGAGATCAAGTTTGTTCCGCAAAAATTGTTCCAGCGCTCTAACGGGATGCTGACCCAAGGTGCGTCCAAGTCCGGGGACCGACCGTGAGTTTCTCAAATCCGCGCGGTTGGTTTAAGGATAAGGTTTTGTAGCTCGGTTCGTCGGCGCCAGGATGGCCGGAAGAGTAATGACAGGGCGTCGAATGTCGATGTAACGTTTTGAATTTGATAGGGTTAGGTCACATTTATCCCTGTAAGTGACGGGGCGAAGCTGTATGGATCCTATGGGAACCTTTGAAACAACAACGGGAGCTCGGACCAATTCGGCCAACCTGATCATAGTGCGCGAGCCGAAACTCCCTGGCGCATGCGTCTCGAGCTGGTACGTTGCCTACACCCGCGCGAACCACGAGAAGCGTGTTGCCGAGCAGCTCGAGGGGCGAGCGGTCGAGTACTTCCTGCCCTCCTACAAATCTGTCCGCCGCTGGAAAGATCGGCGGGTGCAGCTCGAGTTGCCGCTATTCCCCGGCTATGTCTTTGCTCGCTTTCCGCTACGCGATCGGCTGCGCGTGCTTGAGGTCCCGGGCGTAGTGCGTTTGGTAGGGTTCAACGGCCAGCCAGCGGCGCTACCCGAGAAGGAGATCGAAGCTCTGCGGGAAAGTCTCGCCCGGCAACTGAAGCTAAAACCGCATCCCTACCTAACGGCTGGACGGCGAGTGAGGATGAAGAGCGGGCCGCTGGGCGGCCTCGAAGGCATCCTCGTGCGCAAGAAAGGAAGTTTCCAAGTGATTGTTTCAATCGAGTTGATCATGCGCTCAGTTATCGCGGAAGTGGAACTGTCAGATCTGGAACTGGTCCAGTAAAGGGTTGGCATGAGCACTAATCCTACGCCTCAGAAAGGAATCGCACCTGTCTCGCGAAGCAGGCTACATCCGTTGAACGAGAAGAGAAACAGCGGCATCAAGGTGGTGATTCTCGCCGGAGGATTCGGCACGCGCCTGGCTGAGGAAACGTCCATACGCCCCAAGCCCATGGTGGAGATCGGCGGCAAGCCCATCATCTGGCACATCATGAATATTTATGGCAGCCGGGGGTTCCAAGAATTCATCATCGCTTGCGGTTTCAAAGGGGAAGTCATCAAGGAATACTTCCATAACTTTCTTGTGTACAACAGCGACCTGCTCGTGAATCTGCGCGATGGCTCGCACGAGATAGGCAACTCGAACGCGCCGGACTGGCACGTGCGCCTTGTGGACACTGGCCTCCATACACTCACGGCTGGGCGCCTACGCCGCCTGAAGCCGTACCTCGCGGACGAGACTTTCATGGTCACGTACGGAGATGGGGTGGCCAACATTGACGTCTCTGCGTTGCTGGCATTCCATCGAGCGCACGGGCGTCTTGCGACAGTGACCGCCGTCTCGCCACCGGCTCGCTTTGGCAGCCTCTCGCTCGAGGACGACCTGGTGCGCTGCTTTTCGGAAAAGCCGCAAGCTGGCGAGGGCCGCATCAACGGCGGATTCTTCGTGTTCGAGTCCGCAGTTCTGGACTACATGGAACGCGACGATATGGCGCTCGAACGCGAGCCGCTCGAACGCCTCGCCGCCGAAGGTCAGTTGATGGCGTTTCGCCACACCGGCTTCTGGCACCCCATGGATACCTTGCGCGACAAGCAACTGCTGGAATCGCTCTGGGCCAGCGGCGAGGCCCCTTGGATGGTCTGGGACGGCAAAGCCAAAGGCGCGGGCGCGCTGTGATTTTCTCCGTGAGCAGCTCCTTCTCAGATTTCTACCGTGGCAAGACAGTTCTGGTCACCGGTCATACCGGCTTCAAGGGCGGTTGGCTCTCAGTGTGGTTGAAGATGCTGGGGGCTCGCGTGATCGGATTTTCCTTGTCGCCGGAGGAAGGTAGGCCAAGCTTTTTCGAGGCCGCGGAGGTTGCACGGGACATGGTCTCTGTTTTCGGCGATATTCGCGACCTCCAAGCTTTGTCTGCTGTCATGCGCAAACATGAGCCGGAAATCGTCTTCCATAACGCCGCTCAATCGCTTGTGCTGCGCTCCTACCGTGAACCCGTGAACACCTTTGCCACCAACGTAATGGGGACAGTGCACGTGCTCGAAGCTGTACGGACTACCTCCTCGGTGCGCGCGGTGGTCATCGTGACCAGCGACAAGTGCTACGAGAACCGCGAATGGGTGTGGGGCTATCGGGAAGGCGAGCCGCTAGGCGGTCACGAACCTTACAGTTCCAGCAAAGGATGCGCCGAACTGGTGACGGCCGCCTATCGCCACTCTTTCTTCAACGAGAATGGAGGTGCGGCGGTCGCTTCCGTTCGGGCGGGAAATGTGATTGGCGGCGGCGACTGGGCCGAGGATCGCATCGTGCCGGACGTTGTGCGAGGCATTGCCTCTGGAAAACCTATTCCCATCCGTCACCCACGTGCGGTGCGACCCTGGCAGCATGTGCTTGAGCCGCTCCGAGGTTACGTGATGCTGGGTCAACGGCTCTCAAGCGGCGACGCCCAAGCCTTTGCCCGGGCGTGGAATTTTGGCCCGCGCGACGAAGATGCTCTCTCCGTGCGTGAGCTGGCCGAGCAGATTCTGACTTTCTGGGGGGCCGGAGAACTGGCCGTTCAGGAGAATGGCCAGGGTCCGCACGAGGCCGATTACTTGAAGCTGGACTGCAGCAACGCGCACACGCGGCTCGGCTGGCGGTGCGTGCTCAATATTGAGGAGGCAGTGAAATTGACCGTGGAATGGTACAGAACTGTTCTGACCACGCCAGCGGCTTCATCTGCCATAACGGAGTCGCAGATTCGAGCTTATGAAGATCGGCTAAGCCAGAAGCGTATTCCTGACGGAGAGGTGCGCGAATCTCTGCGCGCCGCATCTGCGGGCAGAGATTAACAAGCTGAGTCCCTAAGAATTCAAAATGCCAACTGAAAAACCATACATTCGAGTTTCCTACGGTCAAACAGTACACGGGGAAGAGGAAATCGAAGCCGTTGTAAGGGTCCTGCGCTCTTCTACCCAGATGGGCGTACATGTGCGCGAATTCGAGGAAAGAGTCGCGAAACTATTCGAGAAGAAGCAAGGAATCATGGTGAATTCAGGCTCGTCCGCAAATTATCTTGCGGTCGAGGTCCTGGGGCTTGAGCCCGGATGCGAGGTAATCACTCCCGCCCTGACTTTCTCCACGACAGTCGCCCCACTGGTGCGGAACGGCCTGGTCACGAGCTTCGTGGATGTGGCTGAGGGTGCGTACAACATTGATGTTTCCTTGATCGAAGAGATGATTTCCCCTCGGACCGCGGCCCTGATGGTGCCATCGCTTATTGGAAACTTGCCCGATTGGGATGCTATCCGGTCCCTCGCTGAAAAATATAAGCTAATAGTTATCGAAGATTCGGCCGACACCTTGGGAGCAACGCTCCGTGGCAAAAGCACCGGAGCGCGCTCGGAGATCAGCACCACCAGCTTTTACGGGTCGCATGTTATCAACTGCGCGGGAAACGGTGGCATGCTCTGCCTGAATGATGACAACCAGGCACGAAAAGCTCGACTTTTGCGCAGTTGGGGCCGCAGCTCGTCTTTGTTTGTGGACTCAGAAGCAGTCGAGAATCGATTCAACGTGGTACTTGAGGGAATTTCTTATGACGCCAAATTCGTCTTCGAGGAACTCGGATACAATTTTGAACCTTCGGAATTGGGTGCGGCTTTTGGACTTGTACAGCTGCAGAAGCTGGAGCAGAATGTCCAGGCTCGGATAGCCAACTTCAACGCTCACCTAGATTTCTTCCGTAATTACGACGACTGGTTCATTCTTCCGAAACAGCAACCCGGCGCGCGAACCGGCTGGCTGGCTTTCCCGTTGACGATTCGTGACACGGCAGCCTTTACCCGGCGTGATTTCCAAATTTTTATGGAAAATCGCAATATTCAGACGAGGACAGTTTTCACCGGTAATATTTTGCGGCAGCCTTGCTTCGCGGGGGTGAAACACAAGAGAGCGCCGCACGGCTATCCTCAGGCGGACCAAGTAATGCGGGGGGGTGTCCTTCTCGCCTGCCATCATGGCTTGACAGCGGCGCAGATGGAACACATCCACGAATCAGTTCGTGTCTTCGCCGCCCAATTCAGGAGGATTTCATCGTGCAGCGCGTCTTACTGACTGGCTCCACAGGTTTCGTTGGACACCATCTTGCCTCCGCCCTGCTGAACCAGGGACTCGAAGTCCATCTCTTGATTCGTCCCAACTCCAATCGAGCCCGGATTCAATCGCTACCGGGCGCCCCGGTGATCCATGTTCACGATGGGACAATTCGCAGGATGGTTCGGATTGTGCAACAGGCGGCTCCCGACACCGTATTTCATTTGGCATCCCATATCGTGGCCGAGCACCAGGGCGAGGACATTGAACCGCTAATAGCGTCTAACATCTTGCTTGGCACCCAACTCCTGGAAGCCGCAACGCGAGTGGCCACCCCCTACTTTGTGAATACAGGGACATTTTTCCAGCACTACGAGGGTCGGAGCTACAGCCCGGTGTCTTTATACGCGGCAACGAAGCAGGCGTTTCAAGACGTCCTGCAGTATTACGTCGAAACCACCCCGGTTGCGGCGATCACTCTGACACTATTTGATACGTATGGTCCGGACGATTCTCGGCCGAAGCTCCTCAACCTGCTTCTGCGGGCGGCAAAGGACGGAAGGCCATTGCTCTTGTCGCCGGGCGAACAAGAAGTAGATTTGGTTTTCATCAGCGATGTAGTCCAGGCTTTTTTCCGTGCCGCGAACATCCTCGTGACCTCGGGGAAAGAGATCTCCGGGCGCTCATTCAGTGTTGATACCGGGCATAGGCTCCCACTGCGGGAGGTGGTGAGGATCTTTGAGTGCGTTACAGGATATCATCTCCGCATTCAATGGGGCGCGCGTCCATACCGCCCGAGGGAGGTGATGACTCCCTGGAAGGGCGAGACCTTGCCAGGCTGGAAACCTACGGTGGATCTCGAAAGAGGTATACGTCTGACCATATCGTCCCAGGGGGTAGAAGTGGGAGCCGGAGGCGGCTCCTAGGACTGCGCGACCATGTCCGCCCAAAACAAAAAACTGCTATCGATCGTTGTCCCGGTGCTGAATGAAGAGTCCAATGTCGAGCCCTTTTACGACAGAGTGGTCTCGGTACTCTCGCGCCTGTCGGACCGCTTTGACCACGAGCTAATCTTTACGGACAACCACAGCTCGGACGCCACATTTGAGAAGTTACAGACACTGGCGACACAGGATTCGAGTATTCGCGTCATCCGTTTTTCCCGTAATTTCGGGTATCAACGGTCACTGCTTACCGGCTACACCCAAGCCACGGGAGATGCCGCCGTCCAACTGGATTGCGACCTTCAGGATCCACCCGAGTTGATCCCGGAGTTCGTGCGCAAATGGGAACAGGGATATCAGGTGGTGTACGGCATCCGCGCAGAACGGCAAGAGAGTTGGTGGATGAGCACCACGCGAAAGTTCTTCTACCGACTTATTGACTTTCTCAGTGAAGACCACCTGCCGCACGATGCTGGCGATTTTCGATTGGTAGACCGTCGCGTTTTGGACGAGCTGAAAAAGATCGATGACTCTCAGCCTTATTTACGCGGCACAATTGCAGCCTTGGGGTTCGATCAGATCGGCGTTCCGTATGATCGAGCCGAGCGGCAGCGTGGGCAAGGAAAGTTTTCCTTCGCTGAACTGATGGGCCTGGCACTCGACGGCATTCTCAACCATTCGGTAGTCCCATTGCGAATTGCCACCTACCTGGGATTGACCGTCTCTGTGCTCACCTTTTTGGCGATCGGCGGCTATGGTATCGGACGCCTGTTCTTTGGAATGGATTGGCCTCCAGGTTTTGCCACCCTCACCATCATGATCCTGGGCTCGCTTAGCCTGAATGCACTGTTCCTGGGGATCATCGGCGAATATCTAGGGCGCATTTATCGTCAAGTCAAGCGGCGGCCAGTGACTATCGTGGAACGCGTAATCAACCCCGTTGCCACCCGACCGGAAAATATACAAGACTCTCGCTTCGTCGCTCGGAACGGATGAAGGTTTGGAATCGATGCGATCAAGATTCTCAGTCTTTTATGGATAGCAGAACACGCTTCAGCAGCCTTGGCAGAATCTGGAAGCAAGTTCCCCAATTCGCTTTGTTCGGTCTTCTGACAGTTGGGGGACCCAGTGTGGCAGTATCTTTTCAAGGTGCCAATGTTGATCAAGGGTCGAGCAAGCCATGCGTGGATTCCCGCACGCCTACGACGCTTTCTGAGGTTCGTGCCATTCAGCAGTCCCTTCTCACCGAGCGGCAGCCAGCGACGTTGTTCACCCTCATGCCCGCGCGATATCAGCAGTTGCGGCGGGCTTTCGAGGGATTTCAACGCACCGGAGTTCCGTTGGTGGCATTCGACGGAAACTCTTTTTATGGCGCCGGCTTCAGCGATGACCCGGGCGAGTACTATCTGATTCCGAAGCTTGCGTCCTTTCTTGACCTGAAGTTACCTACCGCGATCGATGTGTTCTTGGGCACCATATTGTGTATGTCGTTCCTCGTTGGGTTGGTTGGATTCTTCTTTCTCTTCCGGCGCAGCCTGTCGCGAATGGTTGCTTTCATTGGCTTGTTTCTATTATTTCTAGGTACCTTCCGCGAAGGAGATGTGTACGTCGTCCTCAGTTCGACCGCGGTCGCTTTGGTTCCATGGCTCTTGTATTTGGTCCGGAGAGGAGTTGCGGACGGCTGGTTTTTCACGTTTGCTTCGGGGGCGGGGTTGTGCGCAGGTGTTTCCACCCTAATTCGAAGCCATTCTGGCACGGGTTTTATGCTGTTCATGGCGATTGTGGTTCTGCTCGCCCTCCGGTGTGGGTGGCGTTCGAGAATCCTTCTGATCGCGGTCGCACTAGCAGCGTGCGCCGCACCGAGCCTGTATTTCCACAAGCTTCGTGATCGGCGTGACGCTTACCTGAATACCGTGCGGCCTGCCAGGACTCCAATCCAAGAGCAGCACCCTTTCTGGCACTCTGTTTATATTGGTTTTGGTTTCTTAAGTAATGAAATCGTCCCCGCGTATTCGGACGAGGTTGCCGTTAATAAGGTAGCCGCTATCTCCCCGGGCGCGCACTATCTTTCTGTCGAATATGAAGGGGTTCTGAAGAATGAAGTATTCTCCCTCATTCGGCATCACTTCAGTTTCGTCGTGTTGACCCTGGCTGCGAAGTTAGGTGTGATTTGTTTTGCGTTGCTTCTCTCGGCGAATGCAGGTCTGCTTGCTGCAGCGCTCTACCCAAAAACTTGGCCGATCGAATTGGCGTTCTGGGTAGCAATTGCATTCAGTTCGCTATTCGGTATCCTCGTCGTTCCCTACCCCAAGTATCTGTTGGGATTTATTGCCTTTGCGACACTCTACGGTGTTGTAAGTGTTGATCACGCGCTGGAGGTCCGGACTGACCGGCAAGTAGCGAGAGTGCCCAGCCATTCGCTGCGGAGGGCAACATGTGCGGTATAGCCGGTGCCATGGTGTTTGATAAACCAGGCTTCCGCGTAACGCGGTCATATCTCGCCCGCATGCGCGACACGATGATTCATCGCGGGCCCGATGGTTCCGGCACCTGGGTCTCAGAGGACGGCAGCGTTGGCCTGGCATTCCGGCGGCTGGCCATCATTGACCTTTCTGAGACAGCTTCGCAGCCCATGAGCAACGAAGATGGCTCGTTATGGCTTGTGTTCAATGGAGAGATCTACAACCATGCGGAGATTCGCACGGAGCTGGAGCGACTGGGAGGGCACCGTTGGAGAACCGATCATTCCGATACGGAAGTGATCCTCCACGCATTTGAGCAGTGGGGCATCGATTGCCTCCACAGGTTCCGAGGTATGTTTGCTTTTGCTCTTTGGGACAGCAAGGCGCGGCAACTTTGGCTGGTCCGCGACCGGATCGGCATCAAACCACTTTACTACTCGGTCCACCATCGTCGGATTACGTTTGCATCGGAAATCAAAGCACTCCTCGAAGATCCGGACCAACCGCGTGGCGTGTCCGAAGAAGCTTTCTATCACTACCTCTCCTTCCTGACCACCCCGGCGCCTATGACTTTGTTCCAGGGCATTCAGAAGTTGCCAGGAGGATGCTGGCTCAGAGTGGATGAGGATGGTCAGATGCACCTGCACCGATACTGGGACGTATGGGATCACACTCGGCCGCTCATTGGAGTGTCCGAAGCGGAGATTACACAACGCATACTTGAGGAACTCCGGACGTCAGTCCGACTGAGGAAGGTGAGCGATGTGCCCGTTGGAGTCTTCCTGTCCGGAGGAATCGATTCCAGTACCAACGCCGCGCTGTTCTCTGAGGGAGAGCGCGGAACCGTAAAAACTTTTTCGATCGGGTACGATGGCGAATACCAGAGCTACCAGAATGAGCTGCATTTTGCCCGAAAGATGGCCGATTTGGTGCATGCGGAACACCATGAAAAGATCCTTACACAGGATGACCTTCTCGATTTCTTGCCGCGGATGACGCAGCTCCAAGATGAGCCGATCGCCGATCCAGTCTGTGTCCCCGTGTACTACGTCTCTAAACTGGCAAGAGCGAATGGCGTTATCGTCTGTCAAGTGGGTGAAGGTGCCGACGAGCTTTTTTGCGGGTACCCCGCGTGGAGAGTAAAGCTCCAACTCCAGCGTTACAACGATCTGCCGTTTCCGCGCAGCCTGAAGAATCTTGGACTCGCGGCTCTGAAGTTACTTGGAAAGGAACAGAGCCTGCCTTATGAGTTGCTACGCCGGGGCGCGTGTGATATCCCGGTTTTCTGGGGAGGTGCGGAAGCTTTCACGGAAGCGCAAAAACAGCGATTGATTTCGTCCCGCTTGCGCAACCAGTTTTCTGATTTGACTTCTTGGGACGTTCTGAAACCCATCCGGCAGCGCTTCGATGAGAAGGCTTGGGAAAGATCACATCTGAACTGGATGACATATATGGACTTAAACCTCCGGCTGCCGGAACTCTTGCTCATGAGGATAGATAAGATGAGCATGGGGGTCAGCCTGGAGGGGCGCGTTCCATTCTTGGATCACAAGTTTGTTGAACTGGCGATGAGCATACCCGCTTCGGTTAAGTTCAGAAATGGCACACTCAAATATATCTTGAAAAAGGCGGTACGAGGATTAATCCCAGACGAACTGATCGACCGAAAGAAACAGGGGTTCGGTGTTCCAGTATACGAGTGGTTTCTTGATCGACTGGGAACATACGCCCGCAAGGAGCTCATGGAGTTCTGCGAGCAGACTGATTTCTTGAACTCTGCTGAAGTTACACAGCTATTCGAGCAGAAGCAGGGTCCACAGATTTGGTATCTTCTCAATTTCGCTTTATGGTGGAAGGAGTATATCGGCTCCCCTAGTAGGCTTTACGCCCATGCGTGATCAGAGTGATGCGGAACGCAGCCAAGAATTGTCCCGACAGGAGTTTCTCAGCCGGGTCTTATTCAACTCGACCGTTGAATCCCCGAAAGAGAGGCAGTCTTGACTCTAGATTTTAGAGAAAAAGGCGCAATGCCGAGCGAAGAGAGCCTGGAATTAGACAGACCGAGCGATGTGGTAGTCGCGGATCCCCGGACAGTGGTACTGCCCGTCGGCCCTTCGTCTCCGTCATCGTCAGTGTCGGATCGCGAGGGGTTCTCTCTTCAGGATACTTTTCTGGAGGTTTGGGCGAACCGATGGTTCGTGGCGAAGGCGGCGTTCGTTGGATTGTTCGCAGCAGGAGTTTTGGCCTTACTCCTCCCTTCCATTTATGAATCGACGACACGCCTGATGCCTCCGGACAACCAGTCGGTGTCGACTTTGGCGATGATGGCGACCGCTGCAGGAGATAAACTGAGCGGGCTAGCCTCCGACGCGCTGGGGCTAAAATCGACAGGCGGGCTTTTTATCGGCATGCTCCAGAGCCGGACCGTGCAGGATCGATTGATCTCGCGCTTTAATTTACGCCAGGTCTACGGCGCATCCTCCCTGAAAGATGCCAGGGAACGCCTCGCAATCAACACAAGCATTTCCGAAGATCGGAAAAGCGGCATTATTACGATCACTACAGCAGCAAAAAGTCCCCAGCTTGCGGCCTCTCTCGCGCAAGGGTACGTAGACGAACTTGACCATCTCACCGCCGATGTGAGTACGTCCGCCGCGCGGCGCGAACGCATGTTTATTGAACAGCGGCTTCAAGCCGTCAAACAAGACCTCGACGCCGCTTCAAAGGATTTCAGTAATTTTTCGAGCAAGAACACGGCCATCGACATCGGTGCGCAGGGAAAAGCAATGGTGGACGCCGCGGCGCGATTGCAGGGCGAGCTGATTGCTTCCGAGGGGGAGTTGAGCAGCTTGCGTCAAATCTACACCGATAACAATGTCCGCGTGCGGGAATTGAAGGCGCGGGTCGAAGAATTGAATCGTCAACTTGGGAATCTAAGGGGAACAAACGCCTCGCTCGAACAGAAGGATGCTGGGCCCAGTGACTCTTCCACTTATCCATCCATCCGCGAATTGCCAGTGCTGGGGGTGGCCTACGCTGACTACTTGAGGCGGCTGAAAATTCAGGAGTCCGTGTACGAGATATTGACCAAGCAATACGAACTGGCCAAGATCCAGGAAGCGAAGGAGATTCCCACGGTAAAGATCCTGGATGCCGCCAATATTCCGGAGCGAAAGTCCGGGCCCCAGCGGATCCGGATAATGTTCTTAGGCACCTCCTTCGGGGTTTTCCTGGCAATTGGATATGTCCTAGCACTGGACCGGTGGCAGAGTATCGACTCGCATCATCCCCTCCGGGTGCTGAGCCTGACGATCCGGAGGGGCCTGACCGAAGACATGGATTCGGCGCGATCGCGCATGAATCAAAGATTCAAGAAGGACGTTCCTCCCGCTTCAAATGCCAGACCTTAAGCCCAGACATACATTCAAGCACAGCACATGAGCTCGAACGCGGAAACAGGCTTGAACGCGATGCCGGCAGTAGCGCGAAAGCCGCAGTATGTTTTTTTTCTTTTGCTGGTCATCGCGTGGCTGATACAGAGGTTTGTGCCGGGATTGTTCCTCGGATACGGCCTGCTGGGCGTTGCGGGCGCGTTTCTTTCGATCTACCTGCTCAGCTCCGTGCTCCATGGCAAAACCGAGAACATACTTGTGGGGTGGGTGCTGTTGTTCCCACTGGGCTACTACTTTCTTTCATTTCCTAAGGAAAATCCTTTGTTCTCCTTCGACCGCATGGTTGTGGGTGCCCTTTTGCTAGGTATGCTTTTTGCCGGTGACACGCGGGCGGTGTCCACTCCTCTGCCGCTTCGCCAATCGGCGCTCGCGTGGGCTTTTTTCATCCTGGCGGTGGCTTTGTCCTTCCTGCAGCTGAAAAACGTGCCTAGCCTCTTACGCGTGCTGGTCGACGCGTTCATCCTTCCGCCAATGCTGGGATGGTATGTGATTCGGAGGTTTCGGGTGCGGACGCATCTCGTCACCATTCATTTAGTGACGTGCCTTGTGGCGGCGTACCTGGCTGCGATCGGAATTGCGGAAATCCTGACGGGAGAGGATATTTTTCCCGTTGGGCAAGAAATTTACAAAGCGGGACTGACGGACCTGATTTTTCGGCCAAACGGGCCCTTTGCGGCGGATCAGTCTTACGGGCTCATCGGTCTGATCTCATTTTGTTTTCTTCTCTTTCTTTGGCGGGCGCTTCCGCAGAAGCCTCCGAAATGGCACCGTGCGGTCCATGCCGTGGGCGTGTCCGCGGCTGCGATCACGGCCCTGCTACCGATGTTTCGGTCCATCGCGATAACCCTGCTCCTGCTTGTCTCATGGGACACTTATTCTCGGCGAAAGCGCGCCGCCTGGCCGTGGCTGCTCGGTTTGGCGGCCTGTGTTGCGGCATTTCTCGTCGCCGCAAATAGTTTCTTTCCGGAAATCATTCAAGAGCGCGTACTGAGCCTGGAGAATGTTTACGGTAGAGTTGCGCAGCAGAAACAAACGTTCGAAGTGTTCTCAACGCATCCGGTCCTGGGCGTGGGCTTCAGCAATTTCACGCCAGCGGCTGAACAACTGAGGGACTCTTCAACTTACCTCGACGTGGGAGCTATCGATTCGCCACACAACAATCTCGGAGCGGTGCTCGCGGAGACTGGACTCTTAGGCTTCATACCCTACTTCCTATCTCAGATCTTGCTTTTGCGAGCGTTCTGGAAAATGCGAACCGCAGATACCCAAGACACACGCTTAGTGTGGAGAATGTTTCTCTACGTATTTATCAGTTATTGGATTACGGGATTAAGTCTTACAAGCGGCTACTATCTGGATGTGAACATATGGTTCATATTCGTCCTCTGCTGTATGTACAAGTATGGGCAGATGGGGGATTCTAAAGCCGTCTCCTTCGCCTAGGAGCAGGTTACACCATTCGGAGGATGTCACAGTGACTTCGGCCAAACACCGCAAGAGAGTTTATATCCACGTTCGCACTGGGCAAGTCGACGATGCAAGGAGAATCGTCGAGACGCACTACAGGGACTGCGAGTTGATAATCCTTTCGCATCGAGAGCTTCGGGAAGCCGGTTGGAAGGGCCAAATTCGTGCACTGTCGAAGCTGAGGGGCGAGGCGATGGTCTTTTACTGCCAGTCTGTGGAGCAAATCTATCAGCCTCAGCTTCTCGGCTGGACTAGTTTGGTGCACCGCTGTCGCGACACGGTGCTCTCCGACGCGAACGGCCACTTCCGAGTGTATAGGCGGACAGATTGGATCCGTCTTTTTCCCAAGACCTTTCTAAGTGCTCTTTGCGATGCGTTCGTGCTGCTCTCATCCTGGATATTGCTCCAACTTCTCAGGCACGCGAAGGGAGAGTATCCGGCACCTGTGAACGCGAGCGAAAACGATCTGGATGTATGCTATCTATACCCATACCCGCTGGACCATTCGACGATCGGTGGCGCGCTGAGTCACGTCCGTGGTTTTCTAGGAGGTTTAGCGAAGGAAAATGTCCGATGTGAGATCTATTCGGGGCGGGAGCTGCCGTCTGTTCCATTTCCGGTTCGTGTGATTCCCGCGCGTTGGACCTACTTCCTCTTATGGGAACCACTGGTGATTCTTTATAACCTTAGCTTCGTCTTCCGTGTCCGGAAATTGCTTGGGCGACGGCGGGTGAGAATGATCTATCAGCGTCACGGACGCTTCGTTTTTGTTGGCGCGCTGCTGTCGAGATGGCTGCGGGTCCCTTTGGTCCTTGAATACAATGGTTCCGAAGATTGGACGGCGAAGTTTTGGGACCCTTCGAGATTCCGCGCATGGCTGCGGCTTTGCGAGAGGGTTTCTCTCTCGAGTGCCTCATTGATCGTCGTGGTTTCCGAGCCGCTTCGCGACGACTTATTGCGCCTGGGTATTCCCGGCGAAAAGATTCTAGTGAATCCAAATGCAGTCGATCCAGCAACATTCCAGCCGGAGTGTGGCGGTGCAGAGTTGCGGGAAAGACTCGGATTTGGCGAAACGGATATCGTGGTTAGTTTCATCGGATCGTTCAGTTACTGGCATGGAATTCCTGTCCTTCAAGAAGCCATTCAGAATCTTTTGGGAGGGTCATCGGGTCGTGTCGAGAAGCCAAGGCTTCGATTCCTGCTGATCGGAAACGGGCCGCTCCATGCGGAACTGTGCGGAGCTCTTTCTACGTTTGAAGAATCACGCGACGTCATATTTACCGGCGCTGTGGCTCACGACAAGGTCCCCGCGTATCTGGATGCCTCTGACGTCCTGGTGTCTCCGCATCTGCCCGCGCCCGATGGGAAGCCTTTTTTCGGCTCGCCGACGAAATTGTTTGAATACATGGCGATGTCCAAGGCCATCATTGCAAGCAGGCTGGACCAGCTAGCGCTAGTTTTGAAGCACGAGGAAACTGCGTTGCTCATCACTCCCGGCGATAGCGGGGAATTGGCAGTAGCAATCACTCGGTTGGCCGGGAATCCCGGGCTGCGCACCAGCCTTGGGTGCAGAGCGCGTGAGGCTGCCGTAGCCCGCCACACCTGGCAGCAAAATGCTTGCCGGGTCCTGCAGACGTTGGCTCCGCGGGAATCGACTTCGAACAGAAGTATCAGTGTTGCAGCGAGTTCGACCTCCGCGGTTCTTGTGGCTGCACACAAACCGGCAAACGATTAGCTTTCCTGGGAGTTCTCTCAATGATGAGTGTATCCGCCACACGGCAAGCGATTGAACATTGGAATAAGACCCCACTCTTTCTCGCGGAAGAGGAGCGCTATTCCGCATACCCATGGCTCTATGAGGCAGCTGAGTTTCGGCACCATCGCGGCGAGCGGGTGCTCGAGATCGGTTGCGGGACGGGGGCTGACCTCCTCCAATTTGCCAAGCACGGCGCAGTGGCCACCGGGATCGACATTACTTCCGAGCATCTCAAGTTGGCCCGGGAGAGGGTGGGTGGCAGGGCGCAAGTCCTGCATGCGGATGCCGCAAATATTCCGTTCAGAACCGGAAGCTTCGACTATGTCTATTCTCACGGAGTCTTGCATCACATCGACAAGCCCCGACCAGTGGTGGAGGAGATCTTCCGGCTGCTTCGTCCGGGCGGCAGGTTCAATGTTCAAGTCTACGCCTATTGGTCCTACGCCCACCTAAATTACCGGCGGATATTTGGCAGGGAATGGAAGCTTAACGTTGAGAACAGCCGTGACCCGGTCTATCTTGACCTGTACACCGGTCGTCAGTTACGCAGGTTGTTTGCCCCAGCAAGGATCACGCTCGAAAAATACGAGTATTACCGCTGGCAAGCCTTAGGACGCTGGATCGGATGGTTTTTGGTCGCAAAGGGCATTGCAAATCCATCGGCTACGAGACCTCCAGGAGATCAGTGATCGGGTAGCGACCCGGTGCGAAGCAACTAGGGGCGAATAAATGGATGAAAACCTCGAGCAGACAGATGGCTACTGACCGGCTAGCGCAGAGTGTGGTGATTGCAGCGAGCTTGCCGACTGTACCAATGTTGTGGCGAGAAAATGTATACGGCCACTGGGAAAGATTGAAATGGATCAAGGGGTATCTAACGCCGGGGGCCAGGACCTTGGAATTTGGATGCGGCACCGGTTGCATGATCACCCTACCACTGCTCAGCCAGGGTATGGATATTTATGGAATCGACCGAAGCAAGGAGAGTATTGCTTACGGCCGCGACATCTTTTCTCGATACGGTTTTGACGCCACGCGGCTTCTTGATGGCGACCTTACCGATATCCATCAGCAGTTTGACCTTATTGTTGCGTCAGAGGTGTTGGAGCACTTGAGTGATGACGAGTTGCCGCGGGTGCTGGCCCTGCTGCGTGAGCGTCTTAAGGTCGGCGGGAAACTGCTGGTAACGGTGCCGAACGGGTTTGGGCTCTTTGAGCTCGACAGCCTGCTCTATTTCAAGTTTGGGCTGGGACGACTGGCCGAACGAATGCGAATGACCCGAGTCCTGGAACGCTTGAAGACGATGATACAAGGTCAGGCATATCAGGATTGTCCTTACCGATCGACCTTGGACGCATCGCCCCATTTGCAGCGGTTCACATACTCTGCCATCCAGGCCCTGTTAGAAAAAAACGGATATGAGATTCTGGAGTGCAAAGGCTCCACGCTGGCCAGCGGGCCATTCTGCCACCTGCTGTTCAGCGGTTACGAGCGGATCATGGATCTGAATAGCCGTATGGGCGCGCGGCTGCCTGCGGTGGCGGCGGACTTTTGTGTGGCTGCTACTCTCAAGTGAGGGGCATTCCCGATGAGACTGCCCGAGTCCGCTGGCGGTCCGGTGATAGCCGCACTCACACAACGATCCAATCGAAACAAAATGGCAACCACTGACCCTCTCCTCCGCGATGCAACCTGGGCTCCGGGATTTTTTCAGAGACTCGCCAAGTCCGCTTTTTTTGGCAAGGTAGCGGAAACCTATGTCACGCAGATATCCCTCATCGCCATCGGAATGGTCACCACCGTGTGCGTCGCGCGCATGCTTGGGCCCGAGGGAAGAGGACTCCTGGCCGTTGCTATAGCCCTTAGTGGACTGGGCGTTCAGTTCGGCAATCTCGGGCTCAACGCGTCCAACACGTACTATGTGGCAAAAGATCGGTCCCTGTTACCACAGCTGCTCGGAAATACCTTGGCGATCAGTCTCGGATTAGTGGGAGTCAGTGCGTTCATTACGTACCTTGTATTCTACGGCCGGCCGCAATGGGCACCGGTTCACGGAAATCTCTTAATACTTGCGCTTGCTTGGGTCCCATTCGGTCTCGCGTACATGCTATTGCAAAACCTGCTCCTGGGAGTTCAGGAGGTGAGGGCGTACAACAAAATTGAATTGGTATCAAAACTACTGGTGTTGGTCTTCATCGGTCTCATCCTTCTTTCTGGATTGGTAAGCCCGGTGATGATGTTCCTTGCCTTCTTTGCGGCTCTGTTGATCAGTTTTGTTTGGGCTTTTTGGAGGTTGTACGACTTGCTGGATCAGCCTCTCGCCGTATCGGCGGCACTCTTCGGGAGCAACGTCCGACTGGGAATCAAGGCCTATCTCATCTGTCTTTTTTACTTCATCGTGTTGAAGTCGGACATCCTGCTCATAAAGTATTTTGCCGGGGCTGTGGACGCCGGCTACTACTCGGTTGCCACCGCTGTTTCAGGCTATCTTGCCACGTTGCCAACGGTTGTCGCCGCCATCCTCTTTCCGACGCTTTCCGCGATGACCAAGGTGGAAGAAAAGCTGCGCATGGCAAAACGAGCCACGATCGGAACGGGAGCTTTGCTGGGTTTGCTGCTACTGGTGGCTTCCTTCTCTGCGAAGCTCATCGTGCGCATTCTCTTCGGGAAGGCTTTTCTCCCGGCTGCGACTGCCTTCATCTGGTTAGCGCCCGGGGCGTTCTTCCTGGGGATTGAGGCAGTAATCGTCCAGTTCCTGAACAGTTTTGGATACCCGAAGAGCGTCGTGGGAGTCTGGTTTGCCGTCGTGCTGTTGAACTTGGGCGCCAACGTAATCGCCATTCCGCGGTACGGAATTGCGGGCGCCGCGGCCGTTTCTTCGTTCTCCTACCTGGTGGTCCTTCTGGCCATCCTGGGGCTTGTTCGAGGACACAGTTCCAAGGGGTCTCCGGTTCCCGCAGAGTCCCATCTGATGCAACCGGAGGTCCGCTCATTATGAGTCTGTCAACGAATATGCCGACCAACCAGTTGGCCCCGCCGGCCCACTCTGCCGAACCGTCCAATGAAGTTGTGCGGGTCTACTGGGAGAAAAACCCTTGTGGAGCAAGCCGCAAGTTGGTCGGCAATGTGCCCGAGTTGAGCCGCGAGTGGTTTGAGCGCATTGAGGAGTACCGGTATTCGGTCGAGCCGTTTATCCATTCCGTTGCGCAATTCACGCGGTACTCAGGAAAGAAGGTTCTCGAGATCGGAGTGGGCGCGGGAACTGACCATCTCCAATGGGCACGTGCCGGGGCGGAATGTTACGGAGTCGATCTGACGGAAACTGCGGTACAAATTACGCGATCGCGTCTCGAGATGTATGGACTGCACTCCGAACTGCAACGGGCCGATGCGGAACACTTGCCGTTCCCGGACGGGTCGTTCGACCTGGTTTACTCCTGGGGCGTGATTCATCATTCCGCGGATCCGGCTCAGGTGATCCGCGAAATCAAGCGTGTGTTGAAGCCGAACGGACGTTTTGTCGGGATGATGTATGGGCGGCACTCGCTCAAGGTCTTGAAGACGTGGGCGTGGTTCGCCTTAGGACGGGGCAAACCCTGGAGCACATTCTCTGACGTCATCTGGAACAACGTGGAGAGCAAGGGGACGAAGGCCTATACGATCCGGGAGTTGCGGACACTGTTCTCCGAGTTCCGCGAGTTTTCCGCTCAACCTATCCTGACCATCTACGACACGCGCATGCTTCCCAAAGCCTTCTGCAAGTTTGTTCCTGACGATTGGGGCTGGTTCATCGCTATCCGCGCACAGGCTTAATCCGTAGGGGGCACATGCAGTCTGCTGATCTCGAGGGAGGACTTAAACAAACCACATGAGGACGGCGGGGAACATTTTGCGCATCCTATCTCGGCAGTCGCCGGTCTTATTATTTAAGGAATCTACCTGGCGAGTCTTGAAAAAATGGAAGCAGAGCCGTTTTAAAGCTCTTACTCTAAATGGCCATTGCCCGGTTCGGTTTCGCCACCTGCCTTACTACCATCCCCTTCCAAAGTCATGGAACAGTTCCGCCAGGGACATCGTCTGCAGAGTCGCAGATGAATTTTGCAAGGGCAGGTTCCCCTTCTTGAGCTACGAAACGGTGACGCTAGGGTTCCCGCCGCCCTGGCATTTGGATTTCGTATCCGGGAAAAAATGGGAAATGGCCCCCAACGGAGAGTTAGAAATTGTTCGCCACGATGGGTCAGATGTAAAGGCGCCCTGGGAACTTTCCCGGCTTCAACATCTTCCGGTACTCGGCAAAGCGCATGTGTTGACTGGCGAGGATCGCTATCGTGAAGCGGCAAAGACCTTATTGTCCGATTGGATTGACCGAAACCCCGTGGGAATGGGCGTCAATTGGACAATCGCGATGGAGGCTGCCTTGCGCTCCATCAGTATTGTGCTTCTTCTTAATTTGTTATGGCCGCTTCGACCGCAAGAGAGTCCCTGGCTCGAGAAGGTAACCCGGTCTCTGTGGCATCACTACTTGTACATTCAGGCGCACCTCGAATTTTCTCACATCGTTCGCGGCAACCATTATTTGAGCAATATCGTCGGACTCGTTTGGCTCTCGCATTCACTAGAAGCTAGAAGCGTGACAGCCAGGCGCCGGTCGTACCAGCAGCTTGTGGAGCGGGAGATCCTATATCAGGTGTATGCAGATGGCGGAGATTACGAAGCATCGTCAGGTTACCAGGTGCTCGTCGCTCAGCTCTTTACGTCCGTTTTGCTTCTGCTGCGGGCCGACAAGGTCGAAGTCAACACGAGCTTCCGGGACCGTCTTGAACGAATGTATCGGTGGATGAAAACTCTTGCTGATCCACAAGGCCGACTCCCCCACGTTGGCGACTGCGACGACGGCAGAGTGGAATGGCTGTTGGACGACCTGAAGCAGATGCGTTCGGTTTCACTGCCAGAGAGGGACTCTCTAAGAGTTTCCAGTTTTATTGGCATGGGCGAAACGCTGTTTGGCAGTGCGGCATCCGAAGGAGTGACGGACTCGACGTGGTACGAACTGAAACCGTCTAGCCGGCCTGTCCCCACGACCTCCGCCGCGCTGGCGTCGAATCTCTCGGTCAAAATCCTCCCGAATTCAGGCATAGCGGTGTCGCAGTTCGGTGTCGCCGAGATCACATTTATGGCGATACCCAACGGGATTCATGGCAAGGGGAGCCACACTCATAACGATAAATTGAGCATCATTCTTCGCCTCGATGGCGAAGACTTACTCTGCGACTCCGGAACGGGCTGCTATTCGCGCGATGCGGCTCGGCGTAATTATTTTCGATCAACCGCCGCGCACAACACCGCAATCGTAAATCAACGCGAACAAAACGATATCCCTGATTCTCCGAGGGGCATTTTTTCACTCGGGAACGAGGCGCAAGTCAGTCCGATAGAAGAGTTCATGGACGGTGAGTATCGTTGCCTGAGGGCCAGCCACTTTGGCTACCGCAAGATTGGCGTCGTTCACACGCGCTTTTTGAAGCTAAAGGCAACGAACGGAATCCTGATTGAGGATACATTCTCCGGGAGCACCAAGAACGATGTAGAACTTCATTTTCACTTGGGCCAAAACTGGAAGGTCGGTCCCATCGAGAGCCAATCAACGGAAATGCAGATCAGCTTAAGAGGTACACGAAACGCTCAACTTCGAGTGCGAGGTTGCGACTCTTTGGTAGCCGAGAAACGGCCGGCGCAGATTTCCAGGCTCTTTGGGAACTCCATTGGCGGCGAAGAAATTTTGGTTCGGCTGAGTGGAAGCCTTCCGCTCACAATCTATTCGGAACTGATATGGGAGGAATGAGGGTGACAGACTACGGCATTTCCGGCGAATCCATCATCTGCTTCGCCGGTGAGGACTGGTGGTATCACCACCCGCACTCGAAAAATCACATCTTGAAGCGCCTTTCGGGCAGCAATCGAGTCCTGTTTGTCAATTCTCTCGGCCTTGGATTGCCCGCAGCTTCCCATCCGGACTTCTTTCTCAAAATCCGCCGGAAGCTGAAGAGCAGCCTGCGCTGGCTCCGGAAAGTTTCTGACGGGCTCTACGTGATGACACCCATGAATCTTCCGTTCTATGGGTCACCGCGTATCAGGGCCATGAGTGCCTGGCTTCTGGCTTTGCAAATCCGGGTCGCCATGCTGATTTGCGGCATTCGAGATCCCATCTTGTGGGTCGCCATACCCACCGCCGCGGAGGTGGCCAAGCGGATTTCCTCGAAGCTGGTGATCTACCAGGTCTCTGATAAGTACGACGCCAATGAAGATAGCGATTTGGGGCGTGAAGTGATCCGGGAGTTTGATCGCCGCCTCAAAGAGATGGCGTCCGTGGTGATGTACTCGGGGCGAAGACTCTACGAAGAAGGACATGTGCACAAACGTTTTTTTCTGGAACAGGGCGTGGACTACGAGCACTTCGCCGCCGAGTCACAGGAAAGCGCTCCCGAGTTGGAGAATATTCCCGGGCCCATCCTGGGTTATCTCGGCACCATGGATTACGTGATGGACGTGCCTCTGATCGAGGAAGTCGCGCGGCGGCGACCCGATTGGCACTGGGTGATGGTCGGATTGAAATCGAACCTGGTCCAGATTGCGGCTCCGAATGTGCACTTCGTGGGTTCCAAGCCGTATGAAGAGGTTCCAAAGTACGTCAAGAAGTTCGACGTTTGCGTGCTTCCCTGGCGCCAAGGTAATGCTTTCATCGAATACGGCAGTGCGATCAAAGTGCGGGAATACCTGGCCACAGGGAAGCCTGTAGTAATTTCGCCAATCTATGAATACAACAAAACGCCTGGTGTACGTTTATATCGAACCCCTGAGGAGTTCATTGCCGCGGTCGAGGACGCATTGAAAAACGACAGCCCGGCTCAGAGACAGCTTCGGCAAGGGGCGGTAAAACAGTGCACCTGGGACACCCAAACGAGGCAGGTGGGCCAATTGATTCGTGATCTGCTCTCCGGCAGGCCCTACCGGACAACACCAGACTTCTCCGAACAGAGAGCGGAGGAGTTAGAGGTCGCGAGCGCCGTAGCGGCATCTGGCTCCGCTGCAACCCGCATTGTTGAAACGGGAAGGGAATAGACACATGCAGGCCATTGTTGAGGATACAAAGACGGGACAAATCCTGACTCAGAATACTCCGCCGCCAGAACTTCGCCGCGGAGGGATCCTGGTCCGCACTTGTTACTCCGCGATCAGTGCAGGCACAGAGCGAGTGAAAGTGGAAATGGGGAAGAAATCGCTGCTCCAGAAGGCCCTCGCCCGGCCCGACTTGGTCCGACAGGTTATCGATTACGCAGCGCAGAATGGTATCCGCGCCGCCTACGACAAGGTCCAGACCCGATTGGAAACCTTTTCGAGCATGGGCTACAGCGCGGCGGGCTTGGTTTTGGAAGTCGGGGAGGATGTAGTGGATTTCAGACCAGGTGACCGGGTAGCCTGTGCCGGTGCAGGTTACGCCAACCACTGCCAGGTCAATTTTATCCCTCGCAATTTGGCAGTAAAGGTACCTGAGTCTGTGCCGTTGGACGCAGCCTCGCTGACCACGATTGGCGCCATTGCCATGAATGGGCTCCGGCAAGCACAGGTTTCTTTTGGTGAAACCGTCGTAGTGATCGGAGCGGGTTTGGTGGGGGTACTCACGATCCAGCTCGCACGGGCTGCCGGATGCCGCGTCATCGCCATCGACCGGAATCCGGCGCGCGCTCAAAAAGCGGCTGAGTTGGGTGCACATCTCGGGATGGTTGCGGACGACCCGCATCTGCCAGCCGCGGTCCGCGAGTTTTCGTGTGCAGGAGCAGACGCCGCCATCATCACTGCGGCAACGCCGTCGGCTGAACCAGTGGAGCTAGGAGCCCGCCTGCTTCGCGACAGGGGTCGGGTGGTCATCGTAGGCGACGTTGGTATGGGCGTATCGCGAGCGTCGATGTACGGAAAAGAGCTCTCCCTTGTGATGTCCCGTTCGTATGGGCCCGGCCGTTATGATCCAGAATACGAAGAAGGGGGGCACGATTATCCCATCGGCTTTGTGCGCTGGACGGAACGCCGGAACATGGAAGCGTTCCTCGATCTGCTGGCGCAGGGAGCGCTAAACCTGGGGCCCTTGCTGGAGCGACGGTATCCGGTTGAGCAAGGAGCAAAGGGCTACGAGGATATCCGGGTAAACGGCGCGTACACGGCCATCATTGAATATGGGGAGCTAGTAGAAGCACCTCGTCCGGAACCGGCAAAGGCCATAGTTAGAAACAACGGCCAAGCGCGAGAGATTCTCCGCGTCGGGGCCATTGGAGTCGGCAACTTTGCTAGAGGCACGATCTTCCCTGCCCTGCGAGCAAATCGGAACGCGATGCTGTACTCCGTGGCGAGTGCTACCGGTCTGGCAGCAGAGTCCGCACGGAAGGCATTTGGATTCACTCGGGCAGAAACGCCCGCGCAACTGCTTAGCGATCCCGACGTGGACGCAGTTTTCATCCTTTCAAGGCACGATAGCCACGCGCGTTACATTCTGGAAGCGCTCGCGCACCACAAGCATGTGTTCGTCGAAAAGCCGCTTGCTGTTAACCGGGAGGAGTTGCAGGCGATCGAAACGGCTTACCACAACCTGGAACAGACAGGCCGGCCGCTGCCTTGTTTGATGGTCGGCTTTAATCGACGCTTCGCGCCAGCAACCGAGGCCGTCAAAGAATTCTTCAACTCGCGGAAGGAGCCGATGGTCGTGCACATTCGCGTGAACGCCGGATATCAGCCCAAAGATCATTGGGTCCACGCAGACGGGGGAAGGATAATCGGCGAGTTGTGCCACTTCGTCGATTGGGCGCGCTTCATCATCGATAACCCGATCCAATCCGTCTCCGCCGTTGGTTTGCCGGATGGCGCTCGCTATTCCCGGGACAACGTAGTTGTCACACTTTCGTTTGCTGATGGCTCGATCGCCAATCTTCTCTATCTGGCAAATGGTGATAGCGCGGTGCCCAAGGAGTATTTCGAGGTGTTCTGCGAGGGAAGCGTAGCTCGTCTGGACGATTTCCGCAGTGTATCGCTGACGCGTAACCACAAAACGCGGGTACTAAAGACCCGTAAGGATAAAGGACACGGACGGGAATTAGAACTGACCAGCGAGGCCATGCGTACCGGCCAGCCTTCTCCGATCGCTTTTGAACAGTTGGTCGAAATCACCGAAGCCACACAAAAAGTCCAAGATCTCCTTACCCAGGGCAGGACTGTCTCCCTTCCCGCAGAACGCGCACGCGTTGCTCATGCGGCACCGTGATGGATGCATTGCCCAAGTCACCGATTGGCACTCTTCCGAGACAAGACCATAATATGGAGCTCGCGCCGCAGTCAGCGCAAGCCGCTTCGCAATGTCTCTGCGGCCGCTTGGTCACAGAGTTTATACAGTTGTACTACCTGCTCGGATCCTCTCCCAGGAAGCGATTACAACGTTCCTAGAGATACCGGAGTTGCGTGCTTTGTGCTGAACATGCGGACCGATGCTGAGCGGCGTCTTTTGAGAAGTGCAGCGCCTGAGCAGGCTCCTGGGGCTTCTCTGGACGGGCGGTTCACGATGTTTGACTGCCCAATCGACAATCTTTCTTTGAAGGAAGTCCTAGAGCGAATTGAGGGTTTCATATATGAGCGTACGCCACACCAGCACATCGCAATCAACGTTCACAAAGTCGTTCAAGCTTACCGGGATCCGAAGCTCCATGAGGTTGTTCAGCAATGCCATCTTTCGTGCGCAGACGGCCAGCCTCTAATCTGGCTCTCGCAACTGATGGGGAAACCTTTGAAATCGCGCATCACCGGCATCGACCTTATGATGCAGTTGCTCACGCTGGCTGCCACCAAGAATTACCGAGTTTATTTCCTGGGAGCACGCCACGCGATAGTTTCTGCAGTAGTGGAACGCTGTCAGAGTCATCACTCAAGACTGCAAGTCGCAGGTTATCGGGACGGATACTGGAAGCCGGATGAAGAGCCCGAGGTTGTAGAAACAATAAGACAAGCCAGAGCGGACATCCTTTTCGTAGCTCTAGGTTCGCCTCAGAAGGAATTCTTCATACATCAACACCTGCACCACTTGCAGGTGCCGTTTGCGATGGCCGTGGGGGGCTCGTTCGACGTCCTCGCAGGGAGAACAAAGCGGGCCCCTGAATGGATGCAGCGCAATGGGCTGGAATGGTTCTGGCGGGTCCTTCAAGAACCACGCCGCATGTGGTGGCGCTACTGCCAAGACGGTGTGGTTTTCACCTACTTGGTCTTCAGAGAGTTCTTGCGCCGATTGCAGTAGAAATTTCCCCATCTTAAAAAGCGGGTGATCATGGCGACGCCAAGTACCGCAGCAAAGCCGGCACGAGAAACATTTTCCCAAGTCGAGAGCTCCACCGTCAAGAGAGGCCATAGGGTTCTCGCTGTTCGACGCCTCGCTTGTTTGTTTTTACTCTTTTTAGCCGATATTTCCATGATAGCGCTGGCCTTGGAACTTGCCATTCTCTTCAGAGTGGCCTGGTTGCCTCACTTGAGCACCCAAACTCCACACGAGGCTTTCTCGTTCTCACACTACGTTTCCCTCGGCTGGATTTGGCTACTGTTCCTGGTATTTTACCCAGTCGAAGGATTGTACACGCAACGCCGCAGCCTTTGGAACGAAGTGGGCAGCCTTACAAAGGCATCCAGCCTCGGCACGCTAGCGGTCTTGGCGGCAGTAGCGCTCGTAAAGCTGAGCATCGACGTGTCTCGCATCACGATCCTTCTCACAGGAATCATTTTGTTGGTATTGATGCCGGTCGCGCGCTATTGGACGAAGTATCTCCTGGGTCGACTGAATTTATGGCGGAAGCCCATTCTGATCCTAGGCGCGGCCAAAACTGCAGAGCTGGTTCTGCGAGGTATCAACGAAGATCCCGTCTTGGGGTATCAGGTTGTCGGATTGCTAGATGATAACCCGAACAAACAGAACCAATGCCTCGGGAGTAGTTTCGGGCACCCCGTGCAAGTACTCGGCCCTCTGGCTATGGCTCCAACCCTTTTGCGAGAAGGCAGAGCCAGGGATGTCCTCCTTGCGATGCCCGGTCTTGGTGAAATCCAGATCGTTACGCTTTTGCATAGCTTGCAGCCACTGTGTGAAAGCATCCACGTAGTTCCGAAAATGTGGGGACTACCTATGATGAACTTGCACGTTGATGGTTTCCTCCGGCAGCAAGTTTTGATGCTAAAAGTTTCAAACAATCTGGCCAAACCCTGGAACAGTTGGATGAAGCGAACTTTCGACCTGCTGATTGGGAGTATCTTCGCCGTTTTTTGCGTGCCGTTGATGGGGGCTATCGCGCTGTTGATCAAAATGAATTCTAAAGGGCCCGTACTTCATGTGCAGGAGCGCCTGGGCTATCACGGACGCACGTTTAACTGCCTGAAGTTCCGCAGCATGCAAGTTAACGGAGACGAGCAACTCGCAACCTATCTCAAAGCTAATCCACAGTTGGCAGCCGAGTGGGACAGGTATGCCAAACTCAAAACGCATGACCCTCGACTGACACGCGCGGGCTCGTTCCTCCGGCGCTGGAGCCTGGATGAAATCCCACAGATCTTCAATGTGCTCAAGGGCGATATGAGTCTGGTAGGCCCGCGGCCTTACCTGCTCCGGGAGAAGGGACGCATTGGCGACGATCTTCCCACAATTGTCGCTGCACGGCCCGGCATAACCGGCTTTTGGCAGGTGAACGGCAAGAACCACGTCACGCTTGAGGATCGGGTTCGACTCGAAGTTTGGTACGTACGAAACTGGACCATCTGGCTGGACATCATCATCCTGGTGAAGACCGTTAGAACTGTGTTGGCAAGAGAGGGCAGTTAGCAGCGCAAGGGGTTCGTAATCCATGGCACGCTGGTAAAAGGACTGCGATGTCGAACTTTGAGCCTCTACGGGAACCGTGACAAGAATGATTACCATTCTAGTCTGTTGGCTCTAATCGTCTTCGAAAACTGGACCTCTTGACTCTATTGATCCCACGTTGACGTGCTACTTCCAACCAGCGAGTTTCCGGCTTGAAATTCCACGGGGGAAATTCCCGTCCGAATAACGGAGTCGCGCTGAGCGTTACCATTGCATGCTCTTCTGGATCCAGTTTGAGCCTAGAGCGCCGCTGAGGCATAGACATTGTCTTTTTTGAACTTTGCATAATCAAACCTACGGACCTACGGAAGAGTCTCGCTCAGGTTTGCCCCCGCCAGAAAACCCGCACAGATTATTTCCAGGCAATAAACCCCTGACTCGATGGCCTAGTTGACTGTAACAACCATTTGTAGACTATAATTGTGTCCATGAGAGACGCCATCACGTTGTCGAATTCGGAGCTTATGGAACTGACGCGACGAGCCCATAGTCGGACCGAGCGGGCGGAAGATGCCCGACGGGCGCGGCTGATCTTGCTGCTGGCCGAGGGCCATACTTGGGATGAAGTGTCCGAGCGCATCGACTGCAGCCGGGGTTTTGTGGCGAGCTGGAGCAAACGGTTTACCGAGCAGCGCATCGCGGGACTCTACAGCCGGCATTTGGGACAAGTCGCCACCGTGCTCACCCCGGAACTGGAAGCACGGATTCTGGAGGCGACCCGGCGTGCGCCGACCAGTGGAGCAACCCACTGGAGCACGCGCAAACTCGGAGTGCATTTGGACGTCAGCCACATGATGGTGGCACGGGTGTGGCGTAAGCACGGACTCCAGCCGCATCGCATCGAGCGCTACATGGCCTCGAACGATCCGGATTTTGAGAAGAAGGCCGCCGACATTATTGGGTTGTATCTGAACCCGCCGGCACATGCCGCAGTGTTCAGCGTGGATGAAAAAACCGCCATCCAGGCCCTGGATCGCAAGGATCCGGTTTTGCCGCTGTCCCCGGGACGCGCCGAACGGCACGGTTTTGAGTACTTTCGTCACGGCACGTTGTCGCTGTACGCTGCCTTCAACACCAAGACTGGCGAAGTGCTCGGCAAAACCGCGGCGCGGCACACCTCGGCCGAATTCGTCGCGTTCCTCAGCGACATTGTTATCGATCAACCTCTCGGCAAGGAGATTCATGTGATCGCCGACAACCTCTCTGCTCACAAGAGCAAACCGGTCATGGACTTCCTGGCAATGCATCCCAAAGTTCACTTGCATTTCACTCCGACCTACTCTTCGTGGCTGAATCAAGTCGAGCTGTGGTTCAGCAAGATCGAGCGCGATGTCATCGCGCGAGGTGTATTCACTTCCGTCTCTGATCTGAAGAGAAAGCTCATGCGCTACATCCGTCAGTACAACAAATCGCCCCGAACGGTGAAGTGGAAATACGCTGATCCATCGCGCCATATCAGTACACAATCAGTTGGTACAGGCCACTAGTGCACCAGGGTGCACAATCGAACCTCTGTCCTTCTCTCCTTGCCACTTTTCCAACTCCCGAGCTTTGGTCCATCCCATCAGCCTTTCGTCCGGTTTCGCGATCCGCGGTAAATGTTCGTGGATCGCGCCATAGTCCACAACTCGAAGTCCTAAGGATGGGCGGATGCAGACAGGCTCATGTTCGAAACGGCAAAAACACATCGGAGTTCAAATTGATGAGACAACGTCTAAATCTTGTTTTGCAGCTTCTTGCTTTGTGGCTGCTCATTCCCGGCGTCGCACGGGCGCAGTGGCTTCCCCTGAATCCTGTTCTCTCCGTGCAGAGAGAATCTGATGGAGTGCAGCTGACGCTGCAAAGCGGAGCGCTAAAACTGCAAGTGTGCTCGGATTCGATTATTCGAGTGCGCTACTCGCCCACGGGGGCATTTCCATCCCGCCAGGAATTTCTGGTGATCAAGGACAATTGGCCAGCCTCGAAGTGGGAGATGCAGTCCACCGATGAAGCCATCGTGCTGAATACCGTGCAACTGAAAGCCGTCATTGCCCGCAAGGACAGCAGCGTCACCTTCGAGGATTCCGCCGGGAAGAACCTTTTCGAGCAAAACGAAGTCACCATGACGCCGACTATCGTTAATGGCGAGCAGACCTATCATGCTGAACTTTATTCGAAGCTTTGGGGTTCCTATGAGTCATTTTACGGGCTGGGACAGCATCAAGCCGGTGTTTGGAACTATCGCGGCGAAGCCGTGGACATTTCCCAGGACAACACCAACATTAGCATCCCTTTCGTTCTCTCAAGCAACGGCTATGGAATCTTTTGGAATAACTCTTCGCGCAGCCGCTTCAACAACCGTTTTCTGAACGCTCTCTATCTGAGCTCGGAAGTAGCCGACGTGCTCGACTACTACTTTCTTTACGGCCCAGAATTCGACAAGGTGATTGGTGGATATCGAGAGCTCACCGGCTCGCCGCCGCTGTTCGGCAAATGGGCATATGGTTTCTGGCAGTGCAAGAATAAATACAACACTCAGGAAGAGCTGCTCGGCGTCGCCCATAAATACCGGCAATTGCACATTCCCGCCGACAACATCGTGCAAGACTGGTTTTGGTGGTACACCATGGGCGAGCCGGTCTTTGACAAGCCCCGCTATCCCGACCCTCCGGGGATGGTGGAAGACCTCCATAAAAACAAATTCCATTTGATGATTTCCTTCTGGCCTTATTTTCGCCCCGGCACGAAGACCTATGAAGATATGGACAAGCGCGGTTTTTTCATTGACAAGACCAAGGTCGGCGCCTTCCATCCCGCTCAAATGGGGCTGTACGACGCGTTCAATCCCGAAGCACGAAAGTATTACTGGAACTTGCTGGACCAGGCGCTCTTCAAGATTGGCGTGGACGCCTGGTGGCTGGATACGACCGAGCCAGAAACCGAGGATCGTGAAACCAACATCTTGGTTACCAACAAGACGTTCCTCGGAAACGGAGCCAGATACGCCAACATGTTTCCATTGATGACCACCAGCGCGGTTTATCAGGGCCAAAGAAGCGCTTCTGACAAAAAACGCGTTTTCATTCTGTCGCGTTCTGCCTTTGCAGGCGCCCAACGCAACGCCGCCGCGGTCTGGTCGGGAGACGTGAATTCGGACTGGGTGTTTTTCAAAAAACAAATTCCCGCGGGGCTGAATTATTCGATCTCCGGACTCCCCTACTGGACGACGGATATCGGCGGATTCGTCTCCGGGAATCCCGACGACCCGGAGTACCGCGAACTGTTTATTCGCTGGTTTCAATTCGGGACTTTCAATCCGCTGTTGCGAGTGCATGGAACGCGTTCCACGAATCAGAATGAATTGTGGTCTTATGGGGCCGACGCACAGAAAATCCTGGTGGGCTATGACACGCTTCGCTACCGGCTTCTGCCGTACATCTATTCTTTGGGATGGATGACCACTAGCCAGGGTTACACGCCCATGCGCGGACTGGTGATGGATTTCCGTACCGACGCGCGAACCGCCAGCGTTGGGGACCAGTTCATGTTTGGTCCAGCCTTCCTGGTAAATCCCGTCACGGAACCCGGGGCCGGCGCGAGAAGCGTCTATCTACCGAAGGCCAAGTGGTACGATTTCTGGACCGGGAGTTCCGTGGAAGGCCCGCGCATGGTTGATGCCGCCGCGCCGATTGAGAAGCTTCCGCTTTTTGTGCGCGCCGGATCAATTGTGCCGATGGGGCCGGAAAAGGAATGGTCCACCGAGAAGCCCGAAGATCCAATCGAATTGCGCGTCTATCGCGGAGCGGATGGCGATTTCACACTCTACGAAGACGAAAACGACGGATACAACTACGAAAAAGGCGCGTATGCCACGATACCGTTCCACTGGGACGAAGCGAAGCAGACTTTGACGATCGCCGACCACAAAGGACAATTTCCGGGAATGCTGATCGAACGGACATTTCAAGTTGTTTTCGCCGGCGAGAACCACGGAACCGGTATCATGCCCGAGGGCAAACCGGACAAACTCGTGCACTACACCGGTAAGCAGGTTTCTGTTACGCAGTAGAAACTCTTATTGAGGCCGCATGCTTGGGCTAGGTCGATTGATCCGAACTAGGCTGACAATTCAAGCGAAGCGCTAGGCCAGGCCCGCTCTCGAAAGGGGCAATTCCCGGATGCGTTTTCCGGTCGCCGCAAAAATCGCATTGCAGAGCGCAGGTGCAAACGGCGGCAGCCCTGGTTCACCAATTCCCGCCGGTGGCGCGTCGCTCGGCACGATGTAGACGTTTGTTTGCCGCGGCATATTGTTCATGCGCGCCATCTGGAAAGTATCGAAATTAGATTGGTCAATCACGCCGTTAGTCGCGGTGATTTCGCCGTACAGAGCCAAGCCCGTTCCCATCACGGCCGCGCCCTCGAACTGTTGTTTCACCATTTCAGGGTTTACGACCGTACCGGCGTCGAGAGCCGTATCCACTTGCTTGATTTGCACTTGGCCCGCGCTATCCATCTGTACTTGCACCACGGTTGCCACGTAGGTCAGGAAGCTGCGATGCATGGCCACCCCGATTCCGTAACCATTGCCCGGCTTCTGCTTGCCCCAGCCAGCCTTTTCCGCCGCTAGTGTCGCCACCCGGCGAAACCTTGACGTATCAATCGGATACAGCTCGTAGGCTCCGTCGTAATTCGGGAATTCTTTCGGGAGTTCGCTCCTCGGCACGACGCGGTCTGGGCCGAGCAATTGCAGCAGGTACTCCAGCGGATCTTTCGCGGCCGCATGTGCCAGTTCATCCGCAAACGATTGAATCCCAAACGCATGATAGACGTTGGCCACACTCCGGAACCAGCCGATCCGCGTGTGCGTCGTCGCGGGCCCGTTTTCCGCGCGAAAGCTTGGCAAGGCAAACGGGACGTCTGTGAAACCCAGCCCTAATTCTCCCGGGTCGGAATAAGTTTCACTGGCTTTAAACGTGGAACCAATCGGTGGAAATACAGTTCTCTGGAGCCACGCCGTAGGTGTTCCATCTGCTCCCAGCGCCGCTTTCATGTACATCGCCGCCACGGAATGATAAACGTCGAACTTGATGTCGTCTTCGCGGCTCCAGACTACCTTGACCGGCTTGCCTGTTTTTTTCGAGAGCACCGCTGCTTCCACTGCAAAATCGGGGAAAGACTTCCGGCCGAATCCGCCGCCGAGCAGCGTCACGTGCACGGTCACGTCTTCCTTCTTCAGTCCCAGAGCCTGGGCAACGGCATCCCGTGCGCCTTGCGGACCTTGCGTCGGAGCCCACACTTCCGCTTTGCCGTCGCGGTACACCGCTAGCGCGGCCGGAGGTTCCATCGAGGCATGCGCCAGCAACGGCGCGTAATATTCCGCTTCGACAATTTTTCCGCCTTTTCGGAAAGCCGCGTCCACGTCACCGTTCTCGCGGACCACTTTTCCGGGCTTGCGGGCCGTTTCCTGCAATTCATTTTTGTAAGCGTCCGAATTCCAAGCGCTGTGAGCGCTCTTCTCCCACTCGATCTTCAGCTTTTTTCGGCCCTGCATGGCTGCCCAAGTGTTGTCCGCCAGCACGGCCACGCCACCGAGCGCTTGGAATCCAATCGGAGGCTTGAACGCATCAATGGTTTCCGTTTGTTTGACGCCCGCGACGCCGAGCGCCGCTTTGTCGTCCACGGACTTCAAGCTGCTGCCAAAGACCGGCGGGCGCGCCACGCTGGCGTACAGCATTCCCTCCATGCGGGTATCTTGCCCGTAGGAGGCTTTGCCGGTGCACATGTCCTTGAGGTCGTAGCTGGCGGTGCCCTTGCCGATGTAGCGCCACTCACTTCGGGGCTTTAGCTTGACCTCTTCTTTTTTCGGAACCTCCAGTTTTCCCGCCGCCGCCGCGAGTTCACCGTAATCCAGTTTCTTTCCGGACGTCTGGTGAACAACGGTATGCAGATTCGTCGAGCATTCTGTTGCCGGCACGCCCCACTGCGCTGCCGCGGCCCGTACTAGCATCAATCGGGCGGTAGCCCCTGCCTCGCGCAAAGTATCGAAAAAGCTGCGCACTGAATGGGACCCATCCGTATCCTGATCGCCATATTTTTCGTCACCGGTGGCTTGGACCAGCTTCACGCGCGTCCAGTCCGCATCCAATTCATCCGCCACGATACGTGGCAACGCTGTCCGGCTGCCGCTGCCCATTTCCGAACGGTGCGCGACGATATAAGCGGTCCCGTCCGTATCGACCGCCAGGTACACGTTGGGCTGCAGCTGCGCTTTGGCCATCCCCTCCGCGGCCGTATCGTTTGCTGCCGCGCCAAACAATTCTTCCGGCAAAAGGCGCACGCTCAGCACAAACGCTCCGGCTCCCAGCAGGCCTTTGAGGAAACCTCTGCGGCTGCTTAGGAATTCACGTTCTTGGCTCGAAACATTAGTGATTCGAATCATGCGCCCTCGCTCCGCCAGTGTAGGAAAATGGACGTAAAACCATGCAATCCAAGGCACCATCCTACCGCCAATTCGAATTCTTGCAAGTCCAGCGGGGATCACGGCTCGGGAATCGGTCGATAGTTAAGCGATTCCGCGCCTGAGGAAAAATGCCACGTTGCGATTTCAGGCCGGACAGTACAATCTGAACTACGAAAGAAAGAGGATGATGTCCCCTGACTTCATGAAGCGCGCTATCGCCCTGGCGCTCGAAAATGTGCGTTCGGGAAGCGGCGGTCCGTTTGCCGCGGTGGTCGTCAAAGAAGGCAAGGTCATTGCCGAAGGCACGAATCGAGTCACATCTACGAATGACCCAACGGCCCACGCGGAAGTAGTGGCTATCCGCGCGGCTTGCCGTGCGCTCGCTGATTTTCAACTCACCGGCTGCGATCTCTACACCACTTGTGAGCCTTGCCCCATGTGCCTGGGCGCAATTTACTGGGCCCGTCCCGCGCGCATTTTCTACGCTGCGACAGCGGCCGACGCAGCCGGCGCCGGTTTTGACGACGCTTTCATCTACGAGGAACTGAAAACCGCACCCACGGCGCGCCGCATTCCCATGACGCAGCTTTTGCGAGAAGACTCTCTCGAAATTTTCTTAGCTTGGAAGCAACAAGAAAACAAAACGCCTTACTGAGGCTAATACCAGGTTCTCATGCCACTCGCGATTCTCCGGCTGCTTACGATCCCGGCCAGGCCCCCAGGGCACGCCGCAAGTCTACCAACTGTCCCAGGTGGTAAGCGTTGTGATCGGCCAGCAACAATGCTTCGCGCAAAATCGTCTGGCCGTCGCCGTGGGGAATCGACGCGTACAAATCCGTCTTCGGATTCTTCACCAGCTTAATCATTTCCTGGAGATCGTGCTGGAATCCTTGCATGCTCTTTTCCCAGGCGGCTTCCTCCGGCGGTACGGGCGTTTTCGGCCAGTAGCCTTCGGGAAAGCCGGGCGAAACGTGCTTTGCGTCGCGGCTAAACTCCAAAATGTCCCATTGCGCGATGCGCACGTGTTCCATCAACTGCCATCCCGTATGGGGCAGGCCTTCGATGAACGTGCCCCGTTTCGCTTCGGGGAAACCGTCAATGGCATCCATAAAGTGCACGTGTGCTCCGCCACCTTTCAAGAGAGCGACGAGCTGTTCACGCAACGCCCCATCGTGATTTACAGCCTTCTTTTTCTTCGTTTTGGCCGGTTTCTTTTTTTTCTTCACGGGAATCCCCTATTTTTCCGAACGAGGCATTCTTCGATACCACGAATAATATACGCGCAAACTCAGGAAAAAAACGTGCCTCCGTCGGGCAAACGGATTGCCCGGAACCCGCCCGGCTGGCATACTCTGTTTTCCCCCGCAACAACCAAGAGGCAATCGATGAAACGCGAATATCACCGCTGGCACTCCGACCGGCTCGGCATCGAGTTGGGCGTCGTCGTTTATGGTCATTGGGGCCCGCCGCTGCTAGGTTTCCCGACCAGCGCCGGCGACGAGTGGGAACTCGAAGGCCAGAGCATGGTCGGCGCGCTCGCCGATTTCATCGACGCCGGGAGAATCAAATTCTTCACCGTGAATTCGATCAATGGGGAGAGCTTCTACAATAGCGGCGCGCACCCGTTTCACCGCAGCTACGTGCAATCCGTTTTCGATTCGTATCTGCGGGAGGAGGTTGTCCCCTTTATCTGGAACAATTGCCGGACGCCAGGTATAGCGATCTCCACGATGGGTGCTTCTTTTGGCGCCTACCACGCTGCCAACAGCCTCTTCAAGCATCCGGACGTCATCAAGCGCTGCTTTGCCATGTCCGGAGTCTACGATCTGCGGAACTTTATGGACGGCATGTACGACAACAACTTTTATTTCAACAATCCGGTCGACTACCTTTCAGGCGCCAGCGACCCCTGGTTCTACGAGCAGATTGCAAGTTGCGACATCCACCTGACTACCGGTACCGGCCCCTGGGAAAACAGCGGGCCGACTTATCGCCTCTCGGAAATTCTCTCGAGCAAGGGGATACGCCACTCCCTGGACAACTGGGGCCCGCAGGGCGGCCACGACTGGCCCTACTGGAAACACCAAATGCGCGAATATATCTCGCGGTTATTTTGAGGGGGATGGCCATAGTGAGAACAAGGTGATCGCACCGGCGGGCGAGCGAAAAGACGAACTCAACGCGCTGAATTCCATTCTCCCGTTCGATTCCCAAGGGCGATTCTCGCGCTAACTTCTTAGTCCGAATCCAGGATGGAACCAACGATTCCTCCCACGACGCTCGTTTGGGAGGTTCTCGCGGCGTGCTCCGTGGGCATGTACTCCATAAGCTTGTGAGCCAGTTTGGCGATTGGCAGGGTCTGCAGCCAAATGCGGCCCGGCCCCCGCAGGGAAGCCAGAAAAATTCCGTCGCCGCCAAAGATCAAGTTCTTGATTCCGGGAACCGTAGTGATTTCAAAATTCACGCCGGACTGGAACGCGCCGACGTGCCCGGGGTGAACGCGAATCGTCTCGCCGGGCTGCAAATCCTTGACAATCAGTTCCCCGGACAACTCGATCCAGGCCGTTCCCTGGCCGCTGACTCGCTGCAGCACGAACCCGCTTCCTCCAAAAACTCCCGCGCCAAGGGATTGCTGTAAACCGACGCCAATCTGCACATTCGGCGTGGCACACAAAAAGCCGTGACGGTGAATCATGTATTCACGGCCGGGCCCGACCTCCATGGGAACAATATGTCCGGGGAGTTTTGTGGCGAAGGCCAGTTCGCCGGGAGTGCCCACGGCGCGATATTCGGTCATGAAAAGTGTTCCGCCGCCTACAACGCGCTTGAGCGCGCCCAGAATGCCGCCGCCCCCGCCCAATTGAGTGTGCGTGGTCATCTGTATCGAGCTGCCCATCCAGGAAAGCTCGCCGGCCTCCGAGATGATGGAATCATTGGGGTCGAGGACAAACTCGAGGACCGGCATGGTGGTGCCGACAATCTGATTGCGCATGGCTGACTCCCTTACAAGAAATGCTGCTAGTTCTTAAAAAGAACAGTGTCTTGTCCAGGTTTTCCTGAAAGTCTGGTTAAGGATACATGGGATCGCACAGCGGGGGAATATTTTCGGGTGTTGCGCTAGATCATGCCAGGCCGAGATGTTCGAGCTGGTAGTGGCCTTTTTCGATGACTTGGTCGTCGTCGATCCACACGTCGCAGTTGCGGGTGAGCACGTCGACATGCGTCTTGGATTTCCAGTCGGCATGGGTCTGGCTACCGTAAGGATCGCCGAAGGCGATGTGCACGCCGGGAAATTTTTCATCCTGCAGCAGAATCCCGATCATTTCGGATAGCCCCAGGTTGGTGCCAAACGCTAACTCGCCGACACGGTTGCTGTTTTCGTCGGTGTGGCAATAGTCCCAGAACTCTTGCTGCAAATCCTTGCGTGCACAATCAACTCCCACTAGCCGCGCACCCTTAATCTCCAGCGTCAGTGGTGTGGCCTGCAGGTCGCCGTATTTCCCGTTGAAGTGATCGCCGGCCGTGGCATCGCAAACGAAAGTGCCGTCAACTGTCGCGGGCGTGGTGAAGACTTCTCCGGCCGGAAGGTTTGACCAGTAACGAGGGCTGATCAGGCCGCTGGTCTTTACCCAGTCGAGGCCGCGGTCAAAATGTGCCGCTATCTTTGTGCCGGCCTCGGTTCTTACGATGAGCGTTTCGGCGCGCAACATGCGTTCGCGCAAACTTTCACTCAACCGATCCACCATGCGGTAGTCCGCGCGCATGCCTTGTTGCATGATCTCTGGCGTCACGCCGACCATGTGTGCGTAGCGAATCTGCCGGCGCTCGACCACTTTCACGATGGCCATGCGCGCGCCCAGTTCCCCCGGCTGCGGCGTCATGCACATCACGCCAACATCCGCGGTTTCCAAAGCGTCGAGCACATCCCGGGGCGCGGCCGCCATCGGCCGCGGTCCAAAATCTTCTAGCAGCAATCCTGTGTACGGGGCGCGCCGGTCGTCCAAAGCGGCGGCGATACTGGCTGCTACTGCTCGGCTGGCTCGATCGGCAATCAACGCCACAAGCTCGCCGGGACGCACACCGAGACACGTTTCCACGGCGTTCCGCGCGCCGGGCATCAATTCCGCTTGTGGGGAACCAAAGCTCATCCTAATAATTCTACTTGAATTGACCGGATATTCTAGCGCCGTTCATCTCGGAGTCTTCTTTCCTCCACTGGCCCTTCGGGCCGGGTGGGGGCCTGCCTCGAGGGACAAGGGTGGGGCGCACGCGATCGAATTGCCGTTGTCATCCTGATTCGGCATGGTGAGATTTCCGGGCTAGTGGGCAGCCGAGGCACGCGGGGAGACGCGGAAGGCGGGAACCTGCCCTCCACCGCTAGTCACATTAGCGAGACCGGTGGCGCTAAGGCGCGTGAGAAAGCCGCAGAGTTTTCCGCGAAACAAATACGGCGCGAAGTCTACAAGCATGTCACGGTAAGCGACCTTGCCGACATCCGCGATGTAGGGAAAAACCTCGCGGCGAATGGGAATGCGTTCTTGCACGATCCACACGCCGTTCTTCGCCGAAAGCGCTCGCTCGATGGCCATGTCCCAGTTGGCTTCATTGGTTTCCCAGCCGAGGGTCACGCCCGAGCCGCCATACTCATCGCTGGGCTTCAAGACCAGGTTCTCGCGTTCTTTGCGGATAAAGGCCAGCAATTCGATGCGCTTGCCGTAATGCGCCGTCCCGACATCCGCCACCACGCGCGTCCACGGAATATGTTTTCGAATCAGCTCACGCGCGCTGTGGGAAAAAAGCGAGCCGTTTTGTTCATCGGTGAGTACCGCGAAAAATGCCTTAACATGCGGAATCTTGCAACGAAAGTTATTGGCCACGCACACGGCATTCGCCGAATAGGCTTTGACCAGCGCTCGACACTCCGCGGGTTTGGCCACGATGTCGTTAATGAGCACTCGGCGATAAACAAGATCGATCTTGGTGTCCCGCGCGACGAGCGATTTGCCATCCCACTCGAGCTCGCGGGGATCCGCGAGCAGCGTCGGGATGCCCATCTTTTCGAAGCGTTCTTGGAGGATCTTGAATTCGCTCACCGTCGGCACGTCTTGCCAATCCACGATGGCAATCTGCGGCTTCGTGGACGATCCGCCCCAGTCCAGATAGCTCATCACCAGAGCATCGAGGAGTTTCGCGCTGAGTGGATAACTGTGGACTTCATACATCTGGGCAAATTTGTCCATCACCGGGAGTTCGCTGAAAATTTCCGCGAGCGTTTCCGCGTAACCCGCTCCCGCCGGTGATTCGCCGTTATACTCGGCAAATTTCAGAGAGTCCGGAAGCAAAAACGCATCCAGCCGCGAGGCCGTGCTCGCCCGCCCATATCCCGTGGGAATGCGCGCGAGACGCTCTTCTTCCTCCCGGAGGTGCAATTGTGCAAACAGATTCTTGTCGTCAAGCGCCGCGAGGGCAATGCGTTCGCCAAGATCCGCGATCGTTTCCGCGACGGTTCGCACGCGAGCTTCGTCTTCTGGAGATAGAAAAAACGGGCGCAGGAAAGGGCAGTGCACGCGGTCGCCGAAAGTCAGCTTGGCTCTCTTAAGGCGCTTGAACAAATCTTCCGGGAGCGCCGGCAGACGCAGCAGCGTGCTTTGCAATATGGCATTCCATTCCTCCATAGGGGACGCAGGCAGCGCCGAAGGTATGGGAGCGCTGTTCATTTCATTACCGTCCCGGTGCTGACCCAGAAGCCGGAGCGGCCGCTGATTTTTGTCCGGCAGCAGCGCTCTTCGGAGCTCCGGTAAAGCCGCCGGCTCCGCCAATGCCCAGCATCTCTTCCCAACGCGGCCACGGACTAGAAGCCTTGCCATGGAGCGCCCGGTCAATCACCAGCCGCGCCATTTTCTCCACCACCTGCTCGAAATAGAATTCCGTGATGCGGTCACGCTCGAAATCCGGCGCCGGATTCAAGAAGTCGATGGCGTAAGGCACTCCGTCCTTGATGGCGAACTCGATCGTGTTCATTTCGTAGCCCAATGCTTGATTGATGATCTGCGCATCTCTCACCACGCGCGTGCCGAGTTCCGCCGTCAGGTATTGATGGTCGACGAGGTACTTGCGTTCTTGGGGGTCGTAATGAACGGGGATAATGTCGGTCTTGCCAAACGTGAAGCACCGCACGTACTGATTAAAATCGATGAATTCTTGCAGTGTCATGCAGTACGGTGAAGTCTTGTCAAACGCTCGGAGCAGCTCCTCTTTGTTTTGCACTTTGTAGACGTGCTTCCAACCGCCACCTGAAAAAGGCTTCAGGATCGCGGGACGGCCCACATAGTCGAGTAACCCATCCCAGTCCACCGGATACTCCAGGTTGCGGAGCGATTCGCTGGTGATATCTACATCGCTCGGATAGCCCTTCTGCGGGAGGAGCACGGTCTTGGGAATGGCGATTCCCAGTTTAGCGGCCACCGAGTAGTTGAAATACTTATCATCGGCCGTCCACCAGAACGGATTGTTGATGACGTAGGTCCCCTCGAGAACGGCGTGCTTCAAGTAGCCGCGGTAGTACTCGACTTCGTGAGAGATGCGATCGACGATGACACTGTAGTGTGCCGGCTCGCCCATCCGCGTGCCACCCAGCTTCACAAACTCCGCGGTCACTCCGTCCTTGGCGCCCAGCTTCTTGACGCGCTCGATAAACGCCGGAGGGAAGCTGTATTCCCGCCCGCAGAGAAGGCCAACGGTTTTCATTTTCGTGCTCCTGTTGAGAGAGGTCCTGTGGAATTACCTCTGTTCCCGAATGGCCGTCAATTCACGGCTCGTGCGGAACTAGTGCGTGGCTCGGTGACGCCCCCGCGCGTTTCGGCTACCAGGTGCTTGACTACTGCTTTCAAATCACCCGTCTCCTGGAACACGCGCAACTGCCGGTCCGCGCTGGTGCCTTCGTTCAAGATCGTGTGCACGTATTCGACGGCACTGCGGCTTCCCAAGTCATCGACGACGTCATCTACCAATTCCAGCAGTTCAGGAATCAGCTGGCGCATGGGCACTTCGGTTTCCTTACCGAAATCGATCATTTTTCCGTCGATGCCGTAACGCGCCGCGCGCCATTTATTCTCTTCGATGAGCGCGCGCCGGTAGAGCCGCCAGCTCACATTGCCCTGGTACAGGCGGTGCAGCTTCACGATGATGGCTTGCGTGAGGGCGGCAATGGCCACCGCTTCTTCCACTCGCGTCGACACATCGAACATGCGGAATTCCAACGTGCCAAACATCGGGTGCGGCCGCACGTCCCACCAGATCTTTTTCCCGTTGTCGATCGAGTTCAACTTCACCAGCAGGTTCACGAAATTTTCGTAAGCGCTCCAGGATTCGAATTGTTCCGGTATTCCGGTTCGCGGAAAACGGCGGAACACAGTGGTGCGGAAAGACTTCAACCCGGTATTTCTGCCCATCCAAAAAGGCGAGCTGGTAGAAAGCGCGAGCAGGTGCGGCAAGAAGTACCGCACTCCGTTCATCAAGTCGATGGTCGTTTGCTTGTCCGGCATGGCCACGTGCACGTGCATGCCGAAGATAAGCAGCGATCGCGCCAACTGGCCCATCTCTTCGATGATGTGCTGGTAGCGCTCACCGGGAGAGATGACCTGGTCGATCCAACTTGAAAAGGGATGTGTCCCGGCGGCTGCTACCTGAAGACCGGCGCGTTCGGCGGCGGCCACCAGTTCGCCTCGAGTACGATGCATTTCGATCCGCAAATCGCTGATGTTCTCGCAGATGCGTGTGCCCGTCTCCACGATGGACTGGTGCAGTTCCGGCTTCACTTGATCGGCGATGTCCGGAGAAGCGGCGGAGACGATCTGGCTGACGTGCGAACGCAATTCACATGTCGCGGGATCAATAATTTGGAATTCTTCTTCTACGCCGATGGTGAAGCGGTGAGCCATGAAGTGGCCCTCCGGGTCTCGTATTCTCGCCGGGGACTTGGTGCCTCGTATCATACCCCGCCATGACGCAAAATTGCACCTTTCCGCCGGGGCCCGCGGGGCCCGCGCTGGCTTGGGCTTTTGATGGGAGGGGCAGGCACAAAAAAAGGGACGGATAGGACATTCCGCCCCAAGCGAAATTTTGCCGTCCGAGCCGGGTCTTTGGAGGGACTTCTCGGTTCCAAATTCCAAATTTCTGTTTTACGCCGCGCCCATCGTTCTGCGCTGCTGGAAGCATTCCCGGCAAAACACCGGTCGCCCTTGTGTGGGACGGAAGGGAACCGTGGTTTCCTTCCCGCATTGCGAGCAGTTGGTCTTTGTTTCCGAGCGCATCGGTGAGGCATGACCACCGCCGCCCCCGCCGCCCTCGGCCCGTTTCGCCTTGCAAGCCTTGCAGCGCTTTGGTTCGTTTTTGAAGCCCTTGTCGGCGAAGAACATCTGTTCGCCGGCGGTAAATACGAATTCAGCGCCACACTCCGAACACTTCAGTACCCGATCGTGGTATTCCATGAGCCGCTCTCCCCTGGTCCCGTGCTGGGCTGGAACTCGGGTGTACTTTGTACCTGAGAGCCTAGATGCTTCTGGAGACCAGTTTCCGGGGATGCCGGGCGCGGATCCCTTCGGCTTGCGGGCACGAAGCGTAACACTTACCCAAACTTCCCTGCCTTACGGGGGCCTGATTCTCGGAAGTGCGGCGCCGAGCCGCGACGTTAACGGATGAGCGGCCCCGACCTTGCCGGAGCCGCCCTGGAACTTAATCCGCTTCCCGCCGCTGCTTCTTGCGCAGTCGCTTCCGCGAAAGTGCTTCTTTCGCCCGGCGCTTCTCGCCGGGTTTCATATAGAAGCTATGCTTCTTGATTTCCTTGATGATGTCTTCCTGTTGCACCTTGCGCTTAAAACGCCGCAGGGCATTCTCCAGGGATTCACTCTCTTGGATGATGACTTCAGCCACTTTTTTAATTCACCCCCAATCCGGTTCGGATTGGTATCATGCGGCGCCTCTCGCCGGCCAAGCTTCGTCCGGTTGTGTCCTGCTGTGGGCACCGCCCCTAGTATTGATTATCGCATGTATTCTCGGCTTCGTGGATGCACCCTGAAAGGTCGCTGGCATCTTCTAATCAATTCCCGCCGCCCAAGTCAAGGAATCTTTCGAATTTCTAGCGAGTTCGAGTGGTACTGAACCCACCTCATAACCATGCGGGTACTCCATTGCTTCTGTAATTAACAAGGGTAGCGCTTCTCGATGCGCGCCGGAATGCTCTTCGCGAAGCCTCCGCGGCGCTCCGGTGGCCAGCTCCCGCCTTCGCTTGTCTTTTTCCATGCTTCTCTTGTTAGAATGAGCCGCTTCGTTAATCCACGGCGCGGGGGCAACCTATGTCCGATATGCGGGATGCCATCGTAGTACTCCTTGCAGGAGGCCAAGGCGAGCGTCTGTGGCCGCTAACGCGCGATCGCGCCAAACCGGCCGTTCCTTTCGGCGCCCTCTACCGCATCATCGACATCACGCTTTCGAACTGCATCAATTCCAACCTCCGCCGCATTTTCATCCTTACGCAATACAAGGCGCTCAGCTTGAACCGCCACATCCGCGCCGGCTGGTCGCCGCTGGCCGGTCTAGGCGATTACATCGAAGTCCTTCCGCCGCAAATGCGCGTCTCGCAGCAGTGGTATCAAGGCACCGCCGACGCCGTCTATCAGAACATCTACTCCATCGGCAGTGAGCGCTCGAAATTCGTCTTTATCCTCTCCGGCGATCACATTTACAAAATGAATTACAGCCGCATGCTCAAGCAGCACGGTGACTCCGGCGCCGAAGTCACCGTCGGCACTATCGAGATTCCTGCTTCACAGGCCGCCAAACAGTTTGGTGTGATCGAGACGGACAAGGATTGGCGCATCGTCGGCTTCGAGGAAAAGCCTGCCGTTCCCAAGGAGTCGCCGCATCACCCCGGGCACTGCAATGCTTCGATGGGCATCTACATCTTCAGCACTCAGCTGCTGATTCCTATCCTCCTCGCGGACTCCGAGGATCCCAAATCCAGCCATGACTTCGGCAAGGATATTCTCCCGCGCATCATTTCGAAGCACCGCGTCTTCGCCTACAATTTCGTCGATGAGAACGCCAAGGACGCTCTCTACTGGCGCGATGTCGGCACCCTCGATGCCTACTACGAAGCGAACATGGACCTCGTCAGCGTGTCCCCGGTTTTCAATCTTTACGACACTTCCTGGCCGCTGCGTACCTGGCAGCACCAGTATCCCCCGGCGAAATTTGTTTTCGCTGATCCCGAACGCATGGGCAGCGCCCTGGATTCCATTGTTGGCGGTGGCTCGATCATCTCCGGCGGACGCGTCCAGAAATCCATCATCGGCAACGATGTCCGCGTGAACAGCTATTCCGAAGTCTCAGAATCCATCATCTATAACCACGTGAATGTGGGCCGCCACTCGCGCATCCGCCGCGCCATCATTGACCGCCACGTCAGCCTCCCGGAGCGCACCGAGATCGGCTACGACCTCGAAGCCGATCGGCGCCGCTTCCATGTCACCGATTCCGGGATCGTCATCGTCGTCCGCCAGGAATCCTTAATCGAAGAGCCCGAATCGGCTTAAAACGTTCCGTCTCGTTATTTCTGGAGTGCCTCTCTGTGACTCTCCTGGCATTCTTCTGTAAAATCATTGGTTCGCAGCCACCGAGGAGAGCTGACCAGCATGTCCACGAAAATCGCCAAAGTCCACGCCCGCCAAGTCATCGATTCCCGGGGCAATCCCACGGTCGAAGCCGACGTCATCTTGGGTGGCGGAGAGCTTGGCCGCGCCGCCGTTCCGTCCGGCGCTTCCACCGGCGAGCACGAAGCTCTCGAACTGCGCGATGGTGACAAATCCAAATATCTCGCGAAGGGTGTTCTAAAAGCCGTTGCCAACGCCAACACTGAAATCGCCAAGTCCATCGCCGGCCTGGACGCCGCCGACCAGCGCGCCCTCGACCACAAAATGATTTCCCTCGATGGCACGCCCACGAAGTCCCGCCTCGGCGCCAACGCCATCCTCGCCGTCTCTATGGCCGCCGCACGGGCTGCTGCCGTTGCCCTCAAGCAGCCGCTCTACAAATATCTATCGCGCTATTCGACTGATGCCTCCGCCAATCTTCTCCCCTGTCCCATGATGAACATTCTCAACGGCGGTGCGCACGCCGACAGCTCGGTGGACTTCCAGGAATTCATGGTCATGCCCGTCGGCGCTCCCAACTTTTCTGAAGGTTTGCGCTGGGGCGTCGAAATCTTTCACGCTCTGAAGACCGCGCTGAAAAAACACGGCTACTCCACCGCCGTTGGCGACGAAGGCGGCTTCGCCCCCAGCTGCAAATCGAACGAGGAAGCTATCCAGATCGTGCTCGAAGCCATCGCCGCCGCCGGTTACAAACCCGGCGAGCAAGTAAGCATCGCTCTGGACCCCGCCGCCAGCGAATTCTACGACCAAGCCTCGCGTAAGTACGTCTTCAAGAAGTCAGATAAGTCCGCGCACACCTCCGAAGAGATGGTTACCTACTGGACAAATTGGGTCGAGAAGTATCCCATCGTGTCGATCGAGGACGGCATGGGAGAAGAAGACTGGCCCGGCTGGAAAAAGCTCACGGAAAAAATCGGCTCGAAATCCTCTCGGAAGCGAATTCAGCTTGTCGGTGACGATATCTTTGTCACCAATACGGAAATTTTTTCACGCGGCATCCACGAAGGCATCGCCAACGCTATCCTTATCAAGCTCAACCAAATCGGCACGGTCACCGAAACCATCGACGCCATCGAGCTGGCTAAGAAGGCTGGCTACCGGTCCATCATTTCCCACCGCTCCGGCGAAACCGAAGACACCTTCATTGCCGACCTGGCCGTCGCCACCGCCGCCGGCCAGATCAAGACCGGCTCCGCCAGCCGCACCGACCGCATCGCCAAGTACAACCAGCTCCTGCGCATCGAAGAAGAGCTCGGCCCCACTGCGCGCTTCAATGGCAAATCCGCCCTTTCCTAAGCGACGGCTTCGAACTTGTCCGGAAAGGCAGGAGGGAATCTCTAGATGAACGCCAAACGGTTTGCGCTCGCAATCACCGTGCTTTGGTTTCTATGCGCTCAGAATCTGTCCGCGCAGGTGGATGAGTCTCCCAACCCTGCCGCCTCGCCGCCCAACATGCTGGTCCTCGTTCACCAGGAATTCAGGTTTGGCAAAGAGGGCGAACGTCAAAAGCTGGCGGCTTTGATGGCGCGCGCTTGCGATCCCCTGAACGTTCCCAACGACTGGATTGACCTGGAAGCGATTTCTGGTTCGCCGGAATCTCTTTCCTTCGATCCTTTCGATTCCTTCGAGCAAGTAGACGCCGCTTTCGCGGGCTGGCCGCGGATTTTTGCGGCCCATCCTGAGCTTGCCCGCACCCAGGAGGAATACAACGCGCTCCTCGTGGGTGAACGCACCATTATCGCTGTTCGCCGCGACGACCTCGGCTTCCGCCCGCAGGCAATCGACTTTTCTAAAGCCCGCTTCCTGCGCGTTCTCGAAGTTCGCTTGAATCCCGGCCACGAAAGGGATTTTGTTGAAGCTTTTAGAATTCTGGGCGGGGCCTACGAAAGGATCAAAGCCACTACTCCTTGGGTCGTCTACCAGGTCAACGTAGGCATACCCTCCCCCAGTTTTCTTGTTTTCATGCCCCTCCGCGATCTAAGACAAAACGATGACCTTCTCAATTGGAGGAAAGACATCCGCGAAGCCGAAGGAGAAGACGCCGCCAGCCAGATGGAACAAATTGCCCGCGAAGCTTATGCCGCCACCGAAAGCAACCTTTACGCCATCAATCCCGGAGCGTCCCGCGTCTCCAAAGACTTCGCCGATGGCGATCCCGCTTTCTGGTCGCCAAAGCCATCAGCTTCGAAGCCCGCGCCCCGCAAAGAAGCGGAAGCCAAGCCGAAGCCATAGCCGAGCCATGTCTCCCTCTTGTCACCATCGCGTATTGCCGTTCATCCGAGGCTTGCTCCTTCTTCTCCTCTTTTTCCCCGTGACCGCACTTGCGCAATCTCCGCCCGCTCCCGTCGAGGTCTCTTTTCCGAGCGGTAGCCTCGTTCTTCACGGCTTCCTTTACAAGCCAGAGGGCAACGGCCCCTTTCCCGCCGTTCTCTGGAACCACGGCAGCGAGCGGCGTCCCGGCTGGCTTCCCGAACTGGCGCCGTTCTTTTTGAACCACGGCTACGTCTTTTTTATCCCGCATCGTCGCGGTCAAGGCCGCTCGCCGGGCGAATACGTCATGGACCTTCTCGAACGTGCCAATCAATCGGGAGGCGCTCACGCGCGTAGCCGAATGCTTGTCGAATTGATGGAGCAGCACCTTCAAGACCAAATGGCGGCACTCGCCTATCTGAAAGGATTGCCCAGTGTCGACCGGCTTCGCGTTGCCGTGGCGGGTTGTTCTTTCGGTGGAATTCAAACGGTTTTGCTGGCGGAGAAAGGTCTCGGCGTGCGAGCCGCCGTGGATTTTGCGGGCGCCGCGCAAAATTGGCAACAAGCACCCGATCTGCGGGCGCGCATGATCGAAGCCGTCCAGCATTCGCAGATGC
>Ga0307478_10000252_pt1 | contig 60981 bp, 50 predicted proteins | sample atmos_gasesECM4C_2_FD_203713 | JGI IMG/M metagenome (GOLD analysis project Ga0307478, IMG submission 203713) | Hardwood forest soil microbial communities from Morgan-Monroe State Forest, Indiana, United States - atmos_gasesECM4C_05 | ecosystem: Environmental > Terrestrial > Soil > Temperate...
AAAATAGGGTGCGATCGCCAAGAGCGCCCGCTCCAGCTGGTCATCCCCGGCGAAAACGGCTGTCTAAGACTGCCCCCTGCTAAGCTTCCGAAACTGCTGGTCCCTCGCCCCTCGGCTACACATCCCCCCAGCCGCATGCTAGGCTATCCAACTGTTTTCATCGCACAAATGCTCCGCGTGAATGTTCGCTCCCATGTCCGGATTATGTCCGCGCTCCGCTTCTTTCCCTTGCTCGCGGCGCTTCTTTATTCTCTCTGCGAGCCAACGTTGCCGGTTTCCGCGGCGCAACAAATCCAGCTGCACTCCGGCAAAGCCGGCGACGTCGAAATCTGGTCTCGCGGCCCGCAACAAAAACGCGGCGACCTCTTTATCGCGGATGATGACGTGGACATCCATTTCGGAGACGAGCGCCTTCAGGCCGACCATGTCGAATACAACGAAAAAACCTCGGAATCCATCGCTCGCGGCCATGTCCGCTTCGATTACAACAATGAACATCTCGAAGCCGACGAAGCCCACTACAACGTCAGCACCGGCCACGGCACCTTCACCAACGTTCGTGGCACGGTCAAAATCGAGCGCCGCGCCAACCCCCTGGTCTTGCTTTCTCAGAATCCTCTCTACTTTCAAGCGCCCGAGGTCGAACGCTTCCCCGGCGACATCTATCTCGTACTGCGCGGCTGGATCACCATCTGCGACCCGCAGCATCCCACCTGGCAGTTCTACGCTCCGCACGCCCACATTCGTCTCGATAAGAGCGTCGCCTTGGTCAATGCCAACTTCCGCCTCTACCGGGTTCCTCTCGTCTGGTTGCCCTATGCCACCGCGCCCGCGGGAGAAAAGATTCGTCAGTCCGGAATCATGCTCCCGGTGATTGCTCAGAGCAACAGCAAGGGCTTTATTCTTGGGGATGCTCTTTACTTGGCTCCACGGCCTTGGTGGGATGCCACGATGGGCGCCGAACTGCTCACCAAGCGCGGATCCGCCGAGCGCGGTGAATTTCGCGCACGCCCGTTCGAGAACACTTCCATCAAATACACCTACTATGGCGTGATCGACCGCGGCATCCAGGAGCCCGGGGCGAACGGCACCACTTTCCTCGAGAAACAGGGCGGCCACCAGCAGCAAGTAGAAGTTCAGTCTCTCCTCTCAAACGGCTGGCGCTTTGTCGCCGACGACAACGAACTGACTTCCCTCACTTTCCGTCTCGCCTTCGCCGACTCCTTCGGCGACGCCATCACTTCCGAAGTTCGCAGTGCTACTTTCCTCACCAACAATTTCCGCGGTTTCAGCTTCAATTTTGCGGACCTTTCCGACAAAACTTTTCTCAGCATTCCCATCACATCCACAACCACAGGAGTAACCACTCCAGCAGTCAGCGTTTCTCTTCGCGATGCTCCCGAGGTCCGCTTCGGCTCCGTCGAACAAGCCCCGTGGCAGAATCTCCCGTTCTACTTTTCGTTCGATGCCTCTGAGGGTGCCATGCATCGCCAGGATGACACCCCATTAAACACGTCATCCTTCGTGCAGCGCACGGAGTTCGCTCCTAAGGTGACCATCCCGCTCCACTTCGGCGACTGGTTCGGTGTCACCACTTCCGCCGTGTTCCGCACCACCTACTACGGTGATTCTTTCAATGCGGCAGGCCAGCTGAGCGGCCAATCGATCACCCGGAACACCGGCGAACTCACCGTCGAGCTCCGCCCGCCCACTCTCGAACGCTTTTTCGACCGTTCCTCTCTCAACAAAGACAAGCCTCGCAAGCGCTTCAAACACACCATCGAGCCCACGATCACCTACCGCTATGTCACCGGCGTAAACAATTTCGCTGACTTCATTCGCTTCGATTCCGATACCACCCTCACCGACACCAACGAAGTCGAATACGGCATCACGCAGCGGCTCTTCAGGAAAACCGGCGACGAACAGCCACAAGAGCTCCTCTCCTGGAGCATTTTCCAAAAGCATTATTTCGATCCCACGTTCGGCGGCGCAATCCTCGACGGCCAGCGCAACGTTTTCGAAGCATTCGACTCCATCTCTCCTTTCGCTTTCGCTTTCGGCCCTCGCAACTGGTCTCCCATCATCAGTGATTTTAAAATCGCCCCCGGAGGCCTCTACGACGTCGAGCAGATCCTTCAATACGATCCTCAGATCCAACGACTCGTCACTGTCGGCACGCTTCTGAAAATAAAACCCTATCGTGAATTTTTCGCCACCGTCTCCTACTTCCGCCTCAACGACAATCCCGTGCAAGCCGACCTTCCTCCCGTGCCTCCCCCGAATTTTGTGGAGTTTTCGCAGCCGCTCTCCAACCAGGTCCGCACCCTCCTCGGCTACGGCAACCTGACGCGCAAGGGATTCAATTTCACTACGGGAGTCAGCTACGACTTCACCAACCAGACCCTGCAAAGCCAGCTCGTGCAAATCAGCTACAACGGCAACTGCTGCGGCCTCGCCCTCGAATACCGCCGCATCAACCTCGGCCAGGTGCGCACCGAGAATCGCTTCACCGCCACCTTCATCATCGCCAACATCGGCTCCTTCGGTAATCTCCGCCGCCAGGAAAAAATCTTCTAGCGTACTGCGTTATGCACCTATCTCTTTCCGTTGTTCGTCTCCAGTGCATCAGTTTCCGGTTTACCCCACTTATCGGGCACTAGACGGTGTCTTTCCAATGGCTTGCATGAGTAGAGGAACGTAAACTAGAGGCATCGTGATCGAGCAAAAAATTAATGAATTTTTTGGCGATGCCGAGTCTACTGGCTTTGGAACGGGCTGGTGGAGTGGAATATTGTCAGCCTTTTTTGGATTTCTCGCGTTCGGCGGCGTTCTCTGCCTGCATTTTCCCCAGTTCCTAACCTCTGCCGAATTTCGTCCGTTTTACTCGCTGCACGGAATACGCCTCTTAATCCAATTCCTTATCGTGGCGGCAGTTGCGTTTGGCGTGATCTCTTCTCTGCTGCGCAAGAAAAAGAATCTGGCGTTATCGGGGATGCTGCTCGCCATCGCTGCAACAGCTTGGGGCGGCTCGAGCGTAAAAGTGAATGGGGGCCAACTCAATGGCATAACCATCGGCATGGACTGGTTTTTGCTTGATCTGTTGTTGATGGCGCTTATCTACGTGCCACTCGAAAGAATCTGGCCACAGTACCCAGAACAAGGAACCTTCAGAAAAGGGTGGGTCCAGGACGTGGTTTATTTCATGTCCACCCATTTGCCGATTCAGATTTTATCGTTTCTGGTTTTGCTGCCTGCTACCCAGGCCACTAAGTATTTGGGTGTTCCGGCTCTTCAGGGATTGATCGCTCGCATGCCGTGGCTGTTGCAATTCTGTTTGGCCGTCGTGGTTGCGGACGTCGCTGAATATTTTATTCATTTGGCTTTGCACAAAGTGCCTTTTCTCTGGCGTTTTCATTCGATTCATCATTCTTCGAAGGCACTGGATTGGATCGCGGGCTCACGCTCCCACTTTGTGGACGACACACTGGTGCGCGGATCTATTCTTGCTCCTCTCATGCTTGGGTTTTCGCAATCGATCATCGTTTGGTATTTGGTTTTTGTCACCATTCACGCCACGTGGACTCATTGCAATTTCGGTCCCAACGCGAAATGGCTCGAAAAGTTTTTGGTTATGCCCAGATATCATCATTGGCACCATACGTCTCAAAAAGAGTCCATCGACAAAAATTTTGCGATCCATTTTCCGTGGATTGATAAACTTTTTGGGACTTATTACTTTCCTGAGGAATGGCCGGAAAATTACGGCTTGGCCGGCGAAGAAATTTCCCCCAGCTTCCTTGGGCAAACGATCGAACCGTTTATGAGCAAGAAAAAGAGCGCACTAAAAGTCTAGCGCATCCAAGGGAACGCCCTTGGGTAACTGCGCACCCGTTGCGGTCGCCTTCACCAAGCCAATCCGTTTCATAACTTTGACAGTCAAAAATCCGAAGTCGTATTCGGTATTGTCGTGGCTTAGCCGCAAAACACCTGGATAGTGGTGATGATTATTCTGCAGACATGCGCTGAAGGTCGCCGTTACCGGCAGCCATTCGCCAATGTTCATGGCGTTGTCCTCTTCATCGTGATACCGCCGGTAACCAAAGTCTCGAGTGTGGGTCCAATAGTTTTGAATCATATTGACCCACAGCGCAAAAATCCGGATTCCGACCCACATCACCAGCGTAAACTTCAGAGACCCAACTAACTTCCATAAGAGAAAAAAACTGAAGGCTTGCGCAAGGATGGCAAAAATGGGGTTCTCCACAACCCGAAAAGTCCGGGACTTCAGAATCTGATCGCCGGCCAAATTTTCGTTGCACTCGTACGGCATCATGCAGCGATACATAGTTCGCCAAAAACCATCGCCGGAAAGTTTGTTGGGATCTCCATCATGGTCGGAATTCTTATGATGCAATCGATGACGATTCACCCAGGCGATCGGACCTACATAGAGCCCGAAGATGTTGTTCACGACAGCGACGGCCTTTATGAACCATTCCTTATAGTCGAGGGAACGATGAGCGATTCCCAAATGAAGAACATCCGCCAAATACAATCCGCCAAGAAACCAACAAAAGACAAAATAAACTCCGCCTATCAGCATTCCAATCCAAGGCCCCAAATGCGCTGGCGCGGAATACATACAAGCCAGCAGGTAGGCAAGAATAATCAAATAGCCTGTTAGATTGTAAATTTTCATGAGCTCCCCGCTGGGCTATTCAAACAGAAATGGGAGCTCCTTTCAAATAGCAAGTTAGAGTCGGCTCTCGATTCACTTCTGCCCCATCTCGCCAATATTGAGTTCAAATGGCTCCACACTCGATGGGTGTGTTAAATTGCCCACTCCACCTCATCTCCCATGCCCCCGACCACCGACACCGACCTGGCCTTCGCCTCCATCGAAGAGATTGCTCGCCTCTTCCGCAAGCGCAAGCTGTCGCCCGTCGAACTCACCTCGCATCTCCTCGTCCGTATCGGAAGAATCGACACGAAGCTCAACTCCTTCCTCACCGCCACTCCCGAACTCGCCATGAAACAAGCTATCCAGGCCGAAGCCGAGATATTCGGCCCCCGCGGCCGTAATCTTGATCGCGGCCCTCTCCACGGTATTCCCATCTCGCTGAAAGACAACATCTACACCGAAGACGTTCGAACCACTGCTGGCTCAAGGATTCTTGGGAAGTTCATTCCGCAGCATGACGCCGCTGTCGTCGCAAAGCTCAAGGAAGCCGGCGCAATCATCCTCGGTAAAGCCAACATGCACGAGTTCGCCTACGGCGTCACCAGCAACAACCCCCACTATGGCCCCGTCCACAATCCCTGGGATCTCTCGCGCATCCCTGGCGGTTCCAGTGGCGGCTCAGCAGCCGCCGTTGCCGCCGGTCTCTGCTACGGCAGCATCGGCACGGACACCGGCGGCTCCATCCGCATCCCCGCTTCTCTTTGCGGGATCGTCGGCCTCAAACCCACTCTCGGCCGCATCAGCGTCGAAGGCGTCATCCCCCTCTCTCCCAAGTTGGATTGCGTCGGCCCGCTTGCCCGCACCGTCCGCGACGCCGCCCTACTCCTCGAACCCATCCGGCAACGCGTCAAAGGCGAACCCAGTCCTCGCGATCTAGACAAATCCTTCGCCAAACCCCACAAGTTCACTCTTGGCATTCCCAAGCAATTTTTCTTCGATGTTGTTTCCCGGGATGTCCACGCCGTCTTCGACGAAGCCATTCGCATCTTGAAAAAACAAGGTGCCAAGTTAAAGGAGATCTCTCTTCCGCTCCTAAACGAGACCGAAGATGCCGGCAACCAAATCGCCTGGGCCGAAGCCACGCACTTTCATCAGCAGTCGGGCTGGTTCCCCTCTCGCGCCGCCGACTACGGCGACGACGTCCGCATTCGCCTAGAAATGGGAACTAAGGTCTCCGCAACGGTCTACCTCTCTGCTCTCGATCTTCGCTATGAATTCCTCGAGCAGTTCCATATGTCATTGGAAGACGCGGGAGTCGATGCTCTCGCGGTTCCAACCACACCTATCACAGCCCCGCTCATAGGCCAGGAAGCCATCCGCCTCACCGACAAGGATCACACCACCCGCGCCCTGCTCCTCCTCGCCAACCGTCCCGCCAATCTCGCCGGCGTCCCCGCCATCTCCATCCCCTGCGGTTTCGCTCCCTCAGGCCTTCCCGTAGGCCTCCAACTCATCGGCGCCGTCACCGAAGAACATCTCCTACTGCAAATCGCCGCTGCCTTTGAACACGCCCATCCCCAAACCCGCCGCCCGCCCAACTCGTAGGGGCACGGCACGGCGTGCCCTCCTCGCTTTTGCCCCCGCCCATCGCCTCCCTCTAACCACCTCAATCTAAACCACTAACTAATATGCTGGCATTTTTCTTGACAAACGATTACTGCCAGTGTATAGTAGCTTCTGTATAGTATTGCGCCCTCTTGCATCTTGCCGGCGTTTTTGCTTTCGGGCCTCTGATCAATATTCCAAGTCCTTTGTTTAGAACACTTCCGGATCCTGCACAATTTTAGTGCAAAATTGGGTAGCCAAGCCCTTTAGAATGAACACTTCCGTAAGTCTCTAAAAACAATCAACTTTAAGCATTAGAATGAACACTTCCGAAAAAAGGGGAGGAGGGCTAGTGGATTGGGGTGCTCATACTGCCTAGATTCGAGTGCCACAGACTTCAGTCTGTGCTCTGCCATCTTCCGCCGCCGCACGTCGTCGAGTCAGCCAGCTCCCAATGAAATACCCCACCGTCCCGGTGATCAACCCGCCGAGCACATCCGCCACATAATGGTTCCTCACATACACGGTCGAAACACACATGCAAACAACAAACGGCAGAAACACCCAGAACAGCCATCGCCGGTGCCGCCACGCCCCCCACAACGCCGCCATCGCTCCCGCAACGTGCTGCGAAGGAAACGCCGCCCCATGCACGCGCCCGCACTTCTCAATCAGATTGATCGCCGCGGTGAAAGGCCCGCCCACCAACTCGCCATGCCACATCCCCGCAAACGTGAACCACGGGCTCTGCACCGGGAAAAGCATCGCGATGATGTACCCCAGCGAATAGCCAACCGCCGAGTACGTCATCACCGCCCAATAGCTTTCCCACTCGCGGCGATAATAGAGAATCGCCCCCAAAATCAGCAAAAACAAAAAATAGCTGAAGTAAGCAAACTGCATGAACTCGTTGAGCGCCGGATGCGCAAAGCGCTCCAGCCAAAGCGAAGGATTCACTCCCGTAAGCCAGTGATCAAACGCAATCAGCTTCGCGTCTTGCCACCCCGGCTGAACCAAATGCACCAGCCGCGCCAACTCTTCAAAGCAGAACAGGAAAAACAAATGTGGATACCAATGCCGCCAAAAATGCCAAAACCTCCGCGTCGCAGTGAGACAGACATTCCGGTCTGACCAGCTGTTCCCCTCGAGATCAAAAAGTGCGCTCTTTGCAACCCGAGCCTCCACCCGGCACAAAGCCAAAATCACCCCAGCGACCATTGACTGCAACCCGATCAACCGAACCGGATGCGCCAAATTCTCCGCAAATAAAATTATCAACGCACTTGAAACTCCCAAGTACCCCAATGCCGCGCACTCAAACATCCCGCAAGCCGCCCACGCCACCGCCAATTCCCGCCCCAAGAGCCCGCGTATTCCAAGCTCCTCCAGTCCGCCGCTCGCGACGCTCTCGCCGCTCTGAACAAAACCCTCGCGCCAAGCGATCGCAGACTCTTGCTCGCTGTACTTGTTTCTCCTCAATCCGCTCATGTCCCGTATCCCGATTTCGCGTGCCCGACCGCCAATCTCTCGTCAGACTCCTCCGACCTCTGCGCACTTTGTGCCCTCCGCGTCCTCTGTGCAAAATTCTTTCGTTCTCCCCACCGCAAAACCGGCCAATTATTCCGCCGGGCGATCCGCACCAAATCATTCGAGGGATTCACCGCCGCTGGCTTCCCGGCCGATTCGAGCATCCACAGATCGCTCGAACTGTCCCCATACGCAAAACACCGCAGCAAATCCAAGTCCTCCTCCGCCGCGACTCGCCGAATGGCCAGAGCTTTCGTCTCACCAAACATCGCTTTGCCCACGATGCGTCCAGTCCAACGCTCGTCTTTCTGTTCCAGGCGAGTAGCACAAACGCGAATCGTGCAGGTCAATCCCCGCTCGCCAAGCGCGGCTTCCAGTTCGCGAGCCGCCCGAGCCGCCAACATTTCCAGCGTGCCGCTGACAATCACAATCAAATGTCCGCGCTCCGCATGCCAAACCACCCGCTCAATCGCCTCCGGATAAAGTGGGACAGGCATTCTTGCCTGTCTCCTTCCTTCTCTATTTTTTCCTTTCCTTCTTTTCCGGTCCATTGCTGCTCCATCTTCCACGCCGAGACAGACAGGGATGTTTGTCCCACCAGCTTCCGCATCCAATCGCACGCCCCGTAAATACATCTTGTTCGCATGCATGACGTGATTGAGACCAAGAGGCAACAACCGCACGGTCTCCATAAGCCACGACACGCAATTCCGAATCCCAATCAGTTTTCGATAACGCAGCATCGAGAAAAACCTCTTCTCCAACGACGGCAAGCCCATGAGCGTTCCATCCAAATCAAAAAATGCCGCAACTTCTCCACTCTCCTCCCTTACCTCATTTACTTCCTTTGTCTCCTTTACCTCCCTCTCCTTCATCACATCGCCCCCTGCGCAACTCTCTTCACTCTGCGCACCTGACCGATGCCAGAAACAAAACGCCATCCCTCCGCCAGCACCGGCAATGCCCGCAGCAAACAAAACGCCGCCGTCATACACGTCAGCACATGAGCGCCCACGCGTACCAATGAATGCAAGTCAGCGGTCATGCCGCTCAGCAGCGCTACTGGCCCGCGCGTCAATGCCAACTCCAATCCCAAGTAACAAAAGCACAGGCACTTCATGGCCGCATATAAACCGCGGCTCCAGCGCGACGCCACCAGCGCGCGCCCCCACCAAGTCTGCAGCATTGCGTTCGCACCCCACCCGGAATGCCCCGCGCGCATGGCCAGCCCGCGCAGAAAATCCGTCGCCGCTCCCCGTGCAAAAAAGAAAACAGGCAGCCACAGCGACACCATTCCCACGACGGCGAAATAGGTGAAGTACACGTTCTCGATCATGCGGTCGCCGAGAATATCGATCTGCGCCCCAATCGGCGTCGCCAGATTCTTCCGCCGCGCGATGTGTCCATCCAAAGCATCCAGCGCAATCGCCGTCACCGTCAGTCCGACGGCGGCGAGATTCGCCCAAGGTCCTCGCCCAAACAAACCCACCGCGGCAAATCCTACTGCCACGCGCAGCGCTGTCACTTTGTTTGGTGTCCACTGCATAGCCACCTGCCCCAAACTCCCGGCGCCCTATAAGAGCCCACTTGTTACATGGCAACCTCCCTGCCAACCTCCACACGCACAAAGCCTTCGCTTCCCGTCACTTACGAGCTTGCTCGCAGACCCGCACGTCGCGGCGCGTCCGCCAAACACTTCATCTGTCGCCCGATTCCTGCCGTACATATCTAATGCGGCTCGGGCGCGTCTAATAGAGAGCTGCAACCTCGCCTCGGCGAACCGAGGTGCTTCCCCTACGTATGCCTGGGGAGCAAAAATTCCCGCGGCCAAAAAACGCGGTCGTCTTTTATGGGAGAATAAGAGGGTGCGTTTGGCGGTCTACAAAGTGAGATACTTTCCGCGCGCAACGAACGCCAGTTTATTGAGGGCCAGTTTGAGGATCGAAATCGAATGAACACTGAAGTCACTCTCGCAGGAGCCTTTCTCGCAGGGCTTGTCTCCTTTCTTTCACCATGCGTTCTTCCCCTTGTCCCCGGCTACATCTCGATGCTCTCCGGCGTCGGTATGGAGCAACTTCGACAGGGCGAGGTTCCGCGCTCGGGTCTTTTTTCCTCCGCTCTTGCCTTCGTCACTGGTTTTTCCGTGGTCTTCATCTCTTTCGGCGCAGCCGCGAGCGCCGTGGGCGCTTTTCTTAACGCAAATCGGCATACGCTGACGCCCATTGCAGGGGCGCTCATCCTTCTGTTTGGTTTGCATCTCCTTGGGCTGCTCATAAAACTAAGTCTTCGGGTGGGCGTAATCCTTGGCGCGTTGCTTGTTGCCCTGGGCGTGGTCTCGCTTGTCCGCCACGCTCCGCTCTTCGCCGATTTCGGCGCCCTTCATTTCTTCTCGCTCTCCGTCATCGGCTTCTTCGGGCCCTCGCTGGCCCGCTGGCTCAATCGCGATGTCCACCTCCGCAGCAGCGTCGCACAGCCCGGCATCGGGAGCGGCTTTCTCCTCGGTTTCGCGTTCGCCTTTGGCTGGACTCCGTGTATCGGCCCCATTCTCACGACGGTCCTGGGGTTCGCTGCCGCCAGCGCCACCATCAGCCGCGGTGTGTTTCTTCTCGCGGTGTACTCCGCCGGCTTGGCCATCCCGTTTCTCCTCACCGCGCTCGGAATCAGCAAGTTCATGACCTTCTATAAGAGCTTCCGAAAATACCTGCACGCGGTCGAAGTATTCAGCGGTGCCCTACTGCTCTTTGTCGGCGGCCTGATTTTCTTCGATAACCTGAAATGGCTCACGGGCAAACTCACTTTCCTGCAATCTACCGTTTTGTGGCTGGAACACGCGCTAACGACGGGAGTGGGTGCGAGATTCTTTGGGCTAATCGTAGGATTGCTAGTTCTCGCAACCGTGATCTTCGCTCTTTGGAAGAACTGGAGGACGATCAGTTCTTTCCAGGGCCGGAAGACGGTCTTGATCGTGGCAACTGTCGTGGTCCTTATTGCGGTAACCGCACTGGCGGACCGGGCCACCCGTTTGCCGAAGCAAAACACGGAAGATGCCGGTGCTGCGATTCCCAATGAAAAGGTCGCCGGCCTGCCCGCGCCCGAACTCACGCTCAAAGACCTCGACGGAAAAGATGTTTCTTTGAGCGAATACAAGGGCAAGGTTGTCTTGGTTAACTTCTGGGCCACGTGGTGCGAACCCTGCCGCGTGGAAATTCCCTGGCTCATCGAAATGCAGAAGCAATACGGCCCCAAGGGCTTCGTGATCCTGGGCATCGCGCTCGACGAAGAAGGGAAAAGCGTCGTCGCGCCGTTTGTTGCAAAAGAGCGCTTCGATGTGAATGGCCAGCAACTGCCCATGAGTTACAGAATCCTCATCGGCAACGATGATGCCGCCGATAAATTCGGCGGACTGTTCGGCTACCCCACAAGCATTCTCATCTCGCGCGACGGCAAGCAGATCAAGCGCGTCACCGGCATGATCAGCGAGGACGAAATGAACAAAGCCGTCGAGTCGCAACTCTGAGAAAAAAGTGGTTAGTGGTTAGTGCGTAGTGGCTAAATCACAGGCGGCGGTATTGCCTCCAAATGAGCCAAAGAGAAAGATCCAGCGCCACCAAGACCTGGCTGACGAGATTGGGCGCATGCTCACCTCGCTGCGCGGCAAACTGGATCGCTAGCGCATCCTTGTTTTTTCTTCGCTAAGCACTATGCACGAACCACTATCCACTTCCCTTGAAGTAAGAAATTCGCTCATGTACTCTGAACGTATGCTCGAAGAGAAAGATTTTCAGAGAAAAGCGGACGCTGCCTTCGAAGAGCTCAAGAAGCGTTTGCTGGTGGTTGCGGATGAACATGGTTTCGACGTGGAAGGCGAAAGCGGGAAACTCGAGGTGATTTTCGAGGAGCCTGAGGAAATGAAGTTTGTCGTTTCCCCGAACACGCCGATACGCGAAATCTGGATTTCCGCGCTTTCCACTTCGTTTAAACTCGGATGGTCGGAAGCGAAGAACGCTTTCGTGCTCGAAAAAACGGGCGAGGATCTTTTTGCAGTGATGAACCGCGTTGTTTCGCAGCAACTCGGCACGCAGGTCAAACTATGAAATTTGCCGCCGCCATCTTCGTCAGCATTCTGCTCCTGGTGGCCGTTGCGGCACTGCCTTCCGCGCCGCAGCAGGTTCCATCTCCGAAGGATGTCGTGGCTCCCACAATTTACGTATCGCTCGATCCTGTAGGCCGCGGCAGCCAATTTCAAATCGCAGCAGTCCTGAAAATCCGCCCCGGCTTCCACATCAATGCCCGCGAAAAATCAGAAGACTATTTGATCGCCACCGATCTTCGTGCCGAAGCTCCCGTCGGCTTCCAATTGGGCGAGGTTTCTTATCCCAAAGGCGCGCTGCATAGCTTCACGTTTTCCAAAAAACCACTAAACGTCTACGAAGACACCATTACTCTGCGTTTCCCGGCCACCGCGCTCGCAAACGCTCCTCTCGGCGCACAACATATCCCGCTGAAGCTCCGCTATCAAGCCTGCAGCACGGAAATCTGCCTGCCTCCGGTCACTCTCTCGCTAGACGCAGCATTGAATGTCGTCGCTTCCTCTTCCGCCTCGAAGCCTCTTCACCCCGAGCTTTTTCCACCAAAATAGAAGTTGTCTCCGCTAACTCCTGGCCAAACCAGGCTTGGAGTGACCAACCAACGTGCCTGCGACCTTCCCTGACGGTCTTGTTAGTCGTCTCAAAACCGAGGAACATTTTCGCGCTCTTGACGTCTTCTACGGCATGAACTTCCACGCCTACCTTCGCACCGCTTTTCGCCAAATGAAGCGCAATCCGGGCTTTTTCGCTATCGCACTGGCCGCCCTGGCTCTGGGAATCGGCGCCAACACGGCTATTTTCAGCGCGGTAGAGGGTGTGCTCCTACGTCCGTTGCCTTATGCCGATCCGAGCCGCTTGGTGATGGTCTGGGAAGACGCATCCTATCTAGGCTTCTCCCAAAATACCCCGGCTGCCGCCAATTACGCGGATTGGCGCGCCCAGAACCAGGTCTTTACGGATATGGCGGCGCTGCGCTACTCGAATGTCACGCTTAACGGTGACCAAGCCCCGGAGCAAGCCCTGGGCCGCGGCGTCACTCCTAACTTCTTCGATGTCCTCGGCGTACAGCCTGCCATCGGACGGCCCTTTACCACCGAAGAGGATGCCACCAAAGGCAAAGTCGTCGTCCTGAGCTATCCCCTCTGGCAGCGGCGCTTTGGAGGGAACCCCTCAATCGTCGGCAATTCCATCTTGATGGACGGCGAGGCAACGACGGTGGTAGGCGTTATGCCTCGCGGCTTCTTTTTTCCAGATAACCAAACCGACTACTGGATCCCGGCCTCTTTCACGCCTGAGGAACTCGCCAAACGCACCCGTCATTTCTTGGAGGTCGTCGCGCGGATGAAGCCCGGCGTCACCCGCGAACGGGCGCAGCACGATATGGAGGTGATCGCAAAACGATTGCAGCAGCAGTATCCCGACACCAACACGAATATCGGCGCTGTGGTCGTTCCCATTCGCAAGCAATTTGCCGGCGACACCGGCGCGGGCTTATGGGTATTGCAAATCGCTGCGGTGCTGGTGCTGCTCATTGCTTGCTCGAACTTGGCGAATCTTCTTCTGGCCCGGGCCGCTGGACGCCGCCGGGAAATTGCCGTACGCATCGCGCTGGGCGCGAGCCGCGAGCAGATTGCCGCGCAATTGGTTACTGAGAGCTTGTTGCTTTCGGTCGGTGGGGGAGTGGCGGGCCTCCTTGTTGGCCGACTTTGCTGGGGCGTCTTCAAAAATCTCGTGCCTGCGCAGATTGCTGGAAACGGCTTTGCTTTGAACGCGCCAGTGCTTCTGTTTACCGCCGCTGTCTCTGTCCTGTCCGGTGTATTCTTCGGGCTCGTGCCTGCTCTGCGGGCAACAGATGTTTCTCTGCAAGAATCACTGAAGGAAGGCGCACGAGCCGGCGAATCCCGCGGCGGAGTGCGGCTGCGAAACACTTTGGTTGTCGCGCAATTCGCCATGGCTTTTGCGCTTCTGGTGGGCGCGGCTCTGATGATCGAAACTCTATGGAATCTGCGCCGCGTTGACCTTGGTTTCCGCTCCGACCACTTGCTGACCATGGGCGTTCCGCTGCCCGACACGAAATACAATACCAATGAAAAGATTCGCGCCTTTTATCGAGACGTTTTGGACCGCACGCGAACTCTTCCCGGCGTAAAGAGCGTCGGTTTTGGCTCGGACGTTCCTTTTACTTCGGTCGGCGACACAGAAGGCTACGCGATCGAGGGCGCGCCCCCTACCTCGCCGGGGCAAGATAACGACGCGCTGTACCGCGAGGTCACCGCAGGTTATCTCGAGACCATCGGAGGAAATTTACTGGAAGGGCGGCTCTTGGAGGATCGCGACATTGAGTCCAGCCAGCCGGTCGTCGTGGTCAATGAATTCCTGGCAAAACGTCACTGGCCGGGCCGGGACCCCGTCGGAAAACGGTTGAAGCTCACTGGGTCTAAAGAGCCGTGGCGAACCGTGGTGGGAGTCGTCAAAGATATACGAGAACGAGGCCTTTTGTTGGACATGAAGCCGGCGGTTTATGTGCCGGTGAATCAGGTGGATAGGCCTGGACCTTACTTTCTGGTTGCGAGAACGTCACAAGATCCGGCCAGCGTAATCAATGCGTTGCGCGGCGCGGTTTGGGCGGTGGATGCCGAGCGCCCCGTTGCTTTCATTCGCACCATGGATCAACTCATGGAGGAAAATGTTGCGGACCGTAAGCGGCCCATGACGTTGCTCGGAATTTTCGCAGGACTTGCGCTGGTCTTGGCGTGCATCGGCGTTTACGGAGTGCTGGCTTACTCCGTGGCACAGCGAACTCGCGAAATCGGTGTGCGCATGGCTCTGGGGGCCAGGCCGCTGGACGTTACGCGAATGATTTTGGGGCGCGGATTGAAGCTGAGCGCCTTTGGATTAATCGCGGGGGCGGCGCTGGCAGGCCTTTTGGGAGTGTTGCTGCGGTCGTTGCTGTTCGGTGTGACGCCGGCGGCTCCGCTCGTTTATGCGGGAACAGCTGCGTCGCTGATTATCGTGGCGCTCGCCGCCTGCGTGATTCCCGCGCAACGCGCGGCGCGAGTGGATCCCGTCGTGGCGTTGCGCGACGAATAGCTTGCACAAATTCCGTTTTGCCCTCGCTGCGGACGGACCTATAATTATCTTAGTCATGAAAAACATTACTCTTCCCATCGTTATCGAAGGCGATGCCGACGGATACTTTGTTTCGTGCCCGGCCCTAGAGGGCTGCTACAGTCAAGGCGACACCTACGAAGAGGCCGTGGAGAACATCAAGGACGCCGTACGGTTGCATATTGAAGACCGTCTTGCCGATGGGGAGGAGATCCCACAGGTTTCCGTGAGTCTCTCCACGATCGAAATCGCTGTCTGATGCCCAAGCTCCCCCGGCTAAGCGCACGCGAGATCTGCTCTGTCCTGGAAAAGCTCGGCTTTTCTATTGTGCGCCAGAGCGGCAGCCATATTATTTATAAGAATGCAGAAGGGAAGTGGGCCACGGTGCCGTTTCATGCCGCGAAAATCCTTCATCCCAAAGTTCTGAAGAGCATTTTGCGAGACGCTGGTCTGACGGTCGAAGAGCTGACTGAACTATTGCGATTATGCAGGCCCCACACGAGAAGAGCCCTCATAATTATAGTTCAGGTCGTGGCGAACGCCTTTCGTAAACGGCTTACGACCCGTTGTTGGCCAAGCACCACCATCGTATCGAATAGCGGCGGCGCAACCGCTTGCCCGACAATCGCGACGCGGCACGCGTTGATCAGCAGGCCGGCTTTCACGCCGGCGGCTTCGGCCACGGCGCGTGAAGCGTGGTCGCAGGCATCGTGATTCCATTCGGGCAGGGCTGCAAGCGCATCCGCCAGCTTGGCGAGCAGCTCCGGAACTTTTGGATCCTTCCAGAACTTTTCTTTTGCCGCTGGATCGATCGAGAAATCGTCGCTGAAAAAGGCGCGAGACCACGATGAAAAATCCGGCAACAAGCGAATTCGCGGCCGCAGCAGATCCACCGTCCGCGAAAACCACGCGTGGTCTCTTCCATCCGGGCCTGGAGCAGCGCCCGCGGCCCACTCCGGCTTCCACAATTTGCTGCGCTTCAATTCGGCTTCCACTTCCGGCAACAGCTCCTCGATCGGAAGCTTCTGCAAGTACTGCGTGTTGAACCATTCGAGCTTGGCCTTGTCAAAAACTCCATTGGTGCGGCTCACACCCTCGAGCGAAAATCTTTCAATCAATTCCTTCGTGCGCAAATACTCGTCATCGTTTCCCGGAGACCATCCGAGCAGCGCCAGAAAATTGCGGAACGCCTCGGGCAGAAAACCTTCGGTGCGGTACATGTTGACGTCCGTCGCGCCGTGGCGCTTCGACAAGCGCTTCTTGTCCGCTCCAAGAATCAGCGGCAGGTGCGCGAAGAGCGGCGGTTCCGTTCCCAGCGCGCGATAGAGCAGCACTTGTTTCGGGGTATTCGAAATATGGTCGGCGCCGCGAATCACGTGCGTGATGCGCATGTCGATGTCGTCGACCACTACGCCAAGTTGATACATGGACTGGCCGAACTCTTCATCGCCCTTGCCGGAGCGGAGCAGCACAAAATCTTCGATCTCGTCATTCGAGAATTCCGTCTCGCCGAAGACGACATCGGTAAATTTTGTCGTTCCACCCAAGGGCACCTTGAAGCGCACTGCCGGTTTCGCGCCGGGAGTCGACGGCTTGCCCTCGCGGCAACTGCACCGCGTCACACGCCGCGCACCGCCGCCTTTCGGCTCTTCGTCCTGGGCAGGTTCCGCGTGGTCTCCGCCCACATACTTTTCCGGAGGGCAGTAACACAAAAAGGCGGCGCCATTTGCCAGGCATTTTTTTGCGGCTTCGCGATAAAGTTCCGTCCGCTGCGACTGGTAAAAAGGCCCTTCATCCCACTCGACACCGAGCCATCTCAGTCCATCCAGAATTCCCGTTACCAGTTCCGGTTTGTTTCTCTCAGCGTCGGTATCTTCAATTCGCAGGATCATGGCGCCGTGCTGCCGACGCGCAAACAGCCAGTTAAACAGCGCCGTCCGAGCGCCGCCGACGTGTAAGTAGCCCGTCGGCGAAGGCGCGAACCGGACTCGCACACCGTCCTGTGTTTTATTAGTCATTTCGGTCATGCTTCAGGCGCTTCCCGCGCTCCCATTTCAAACTTCCAGTTTAGCGAAACCCCGATATGGCGTCCAATGTGGCTCTCGTCCGGCCCAAAACGAGCGACAGCTACCCGCGACACGGCGGTGGTCCTCCCCGCCGTGTATGGAAACCGTTACCCCCACCCTACTGCCTCTTTCGCAACCGGTACCCCGGTACGCTTGCTTAGTCAAATTTCCATCATCCATAATCACAGGTACTTTGTTCTGTGCACCGAGGTAGGTCCCTGCCCTGCCGCACGGTTGTCCCCGCGCGTCAGTACAGGCGGACCGTTCCACCTTGAGGCACAGTCCCTTTCGCCGTGGTTGCACGGTGTACCTGAGCCGTCCGCGCGTGGGACGGAGAATTGACCGAGGCCTTGACCAACCAGAGCTTCATCGCACTGGCTTTGCTGGCGGCTACCTCATTGGTGGCCGGCTTCTTCGCCTATATTTACCAGCTCAAGCGGCGCCCCTATCTCCTCTACTGGACGGCGGGCTGGGCCATCGTGGCCCTCAGCTATCTCGGACCCGTTCTCTCCCGCGGCCCATATGTTTGGCCGCTCCAGACCGTTCTCGATCAATTTCTCTATGCCGCTGCGGGAATCTTTTTCTTTCTCGGCGCCCAGCTTTATGCCCAGCGTCAGCTGTGGTCTATCCCAGCCGCGATTGCCGGTGGCGTGCTCGTTTTCTGGGGCGGCGCCGTGGCCCTTCGCTGGTTTAACTTTCCGCTGATTCTTCCTGCAGCGGCAATTTTTCTCGCAGTGGCCTATATCTTCTGGCAAGAAAGCCGCCGCCAGGAAACTCTCGCAGACTGGCTGCTCGCCATTTCTTTTGTCGTGTGGGCCGCCGTGGGAGTTACTTTCTCTTTCTTCCGAACAGCTCCCTTCTTCAGCGACATCAGTTTCCAGACGGCAGCTGCCGTGCCCTCCGCTTTTGTGGCCATGCTCATGGTCATGGCGCTCTACGAAGAAGAAAAGCGCCGCGTCGAACGCAACATGCTGGCGCTCTCGAATCTCAATCTCGCCACCTCGAGTTTTGTCGGCGGAGAAATTCAGCGCATGCTTTCTCAGGCGCTGGACCGCGTTCTTGGCGTGGTACGCCTTCCCGCCGGCGCGCTTTTTCTCCATCATGGCGATCCGCTGGGTCCAACATCCGTCGTCGCGGTCGGCTTGAGCGATAACTTCTGCCGTACGGCGCAAGAACAAGGACTGGACGATTATCTCGTAGGGCTGGTCTCGCGCCTTGGGGGCCTGCTCGGCTTTCGCGACCTTCGCAACGACGACACGGTCGCCGCACTCGAACGCGAAGAGCCCATTCGCCGCTTCCGGCAGCTCGCTCTAGCGCAAGGTCTTCGCAGCATTGTGGCCATCAGCCTTCAGGCCAAGGAGCACGCCTTTGGCGTTCTTTTGCTTGGCACTCCGGACAGCCGCCGCTTTACTCCTGCGGAATACCGCTTACTTCTCGCACTGGGACACCAAATCGGCATGGCGGTCGAGAATAGCTATCTCATCCAGCAAACTTCCCGGCGGTCCGAGGAGCTTCACGTCCTCAACGAAATTGGCCGCGCGCTCAGCTCCACCCTCAACAAAGAAGACTTGCTCCGCAAAATTTGGGAAGAACTTCGCCGCCTCTTTGACGTTGAGAACTTTTACATCGCCTCGCTCGACCCTCTTCGCGATGAAATGCAGTTTGATATTGAAGTCATTGGAGGCACGCCCAAGCCTTCGCGGAGCCGGCCCATCGGCAACTACATCACGGAATACGTTATTCGCACGCGGCAACCCGTGCTCATCCGTGACAATTATGTAGCCGAGGTCAAAAAACTAGGCGTCGAGCCCCTCCGCGACCGCGGCTGTTTTTGCTGTGTGCCGCTGGTGGCATACGATCACGCCATCGGCGCCATGGCCGTCTTTTCCGATCACGAGCGGACGTTTGACGAAGGACATCTCGAGCTCATGCGTGTGCTCGCCAGCGAAGCGAGCATCGCCATCGAAAACGCGCGGCTGTTTCATGAAGAGCGCACCAAGGCGCGCCACCTCTCGCTGCTGAACACCATTTCGCGCAATGCCATCGCCACCCTCAATCCCGACGAAATGCTCGCCAAAATTGCGGAGCAATTGGAAGCTGGCCTTACCTACGATCACATTGGCATCTGCGTCCTGGAATACTCGACGCGCGAACTCGTCGTCCAAGCTGAAGCCGGCGCGCGCCGCGGAGCGCTCGGCCGGCGCGTACCGCTCGGAAACGGCCTTATCGGCCATGTCGCCCGCAGCGGCCAATTGGCCGACTTCCAGTCTTCAACCTCCGCTGAATCTCCTCACAAGCCGCTCTTGCCGGATTCCGCTGCTGCCATTGCTCTCCCGGTGTTCTACGCCGAGCAACTTCACGGCGTGCTCTATGTCGAATCTTCGTTGCACGTCGAATTCTCCGAGGAAGAAATCCTCCTGTTACGCACCCTCGCTGACCTCATTGCCGGCGCGCTGCACAATGCCCTCTCCTTCCAGAAGGCCCAGGAGCAGGCCATCACCGACGGCCTCACCGGCGTCAAGACCCACCGCTTTTTCATGGAAGCTCTCTCTGCCGAGTGGAAGCGCTCGACGCGCGCGGGCCGCGCCTTCGCCCTCGTGCTCATGGACCTCGACCGCTTCAAGTTCGTCAATGATTTTTACGGCCACCTCGAGGGCGATCTTGTTCTCCAGCGCGTTGGCCACATCCTCGAGACGAATTGCCGCCGCTCTGATGTGGTCGCCCGGTATGGTGGCGACGAATTCGTCATTCTGATGCCGGAAACCAATATGGAGCACGCCCGGCAGCTGGCCACCAAGCTTCGCGGATGGGTTTCCGCCGATCCGCTTCTCCGCGAGAAAAACATCAGCGCCAGCTTTGGCATCGCTTGCTATCCACTCCATGGTTCTTCGCCGCAAGAGCTTATTCAGGTGGCCGACGCTTCCATGTACTTGTCCAAGCATCAAGGAGGCAACGCCGTCTCCACCGCCGATCATTTCGATCCCAACGAAGCGAAGAAATGGAAACGCGATGTCCTCGAAGCCTATCTTGGCGTAACGCTCAAGCGGCTCTTTGCCACAGGTCCAGAAGCCTTTGATGAAATCTACTCGCGCCTCAAACAGTTCACCGAGTCGCTCGCCACGACCGAAAGCGCCGGCGAGAAGCCCACTATGCCGTCCTCTTCGCGCGGCCCTGAAGGTCTTCCTCAGGCGGTCCTGGACACGGTTACCTCGCTCGCGTTCGCCATCGACGCAAAGGACCACTACACGCAGGGACATTCGCAGAAGGTCTCCGCCTACGCCGCGCTCATCGCCGAGTCACTCAACATGAGCGACACGGAGGTCGAAGAGATTCGCCTTGGCGGGGTCCTCCATGACATCGGCAAAGTCGCCATCCCCGAACAAATTTTGAACAAGAGCGGCCCGCTCAATCCCGACGAATGGGAAACCATGAAGGCCCACGTAAAATTTGGCGCCAAGATCCTGGACCCACTCACGCCGCTCGCCCGCATTCGCGAGATGGTTCTCCATCATCACGAATTTTTCGATGGCTCCGGCTACCCCGACGCCCTCTCGGGCGAAGGCATTCCTCTCGGCGCTCGCATTATCGCGGTGGCCGATGCCTACGACACCATCACCAGCGATCGCACATACAAAAAAGGCCGCAGTTCGCCAGAAGCCCTCGCCGAGCTGGAGCGCTGCGCGAATGCGCAGTTTGACGGCGCCATCGTCCAAGTCTTCGTCCGCACCATGCGCCAGCTTCCTAACCCCATCATTGAAGTCGCGACCTCCGCACCGCGTAACTCTTAGCCCTCTGCTGGCCTTCCCCTAGCTGCTATCGTTTCTACTTCTCTATGCGTCAAAGCATACAGTCCGGGCTGAACCTCGTTACTGTCCACGTAAAGACCGCAATCGGAGCTGTATGGAATCGTTCGTACCAGACAGCACGAAAGCCGAAGTCCATACAGGAGTCTTGGCTTCGGAAATATCCGCCGTACGGAGCCCGGCGCTTTTCTCGAGGGAGGAAATCGATGAACCGCCGCAAATTCTTACTATCCCTGCTTCTCTCCACGTCCGTCGCGGCCCTGCCGCTTCTCGCCTCACCCCAGTCCACTGCGGCGTTCAAGAAACTTCTCTCCCTCGCCGGTGAATGGGAAGGAAAAGACGAACACGGCATGGTTGTCAAAACGAGCTTCAAGGCCATGGCCTCAAACACCGCGGTCATGGAAACGCTTGCAGCTTCTGGTATGGACGAAATGGTCTCCCTCTATAGCCTCGACCAGGATTCCGTAGCTCTCGTCCATTATTGTCCTACGAACAATCAGCCCCGCATGCGCGCTACTCCTGACTCGGACGACGTCAAGGAGCTCAGCTTTGAATTTCAGGGCGCCGGAAACCTAAAATATCCTTCCGAGGGACATCAGCATCACCTGATTATCCACTTCGAGGACGCCAACCACATCACGGAAACTTGGACTTGGCGTCAGGGCAACAAGGATACGCCCATGGTCTTTCACCTCACGCGCAAATAAGCCGGATAGCCGTAGACTTCTTGCCGTACGGTGTTGCCAGGACTCCGCTGATCTTCAGCCTCTCACCGCCCGTCGAGATCAACTTCCTTGATCGGCAAATCCCAGTGTCCGTCCAGAATCTCGAATCGCCTTTGTTCTTCCTTCTTGTACAATTCCTGATCCGGATAGAGTTGTTTGATCAGCGGCGCGCTGTCGAAATTGTCATTTGCGATTGCCGCGTTCTTGTAGACGATCGTCACCCGGTAGTCCCAGCGGCCATCTTCGGTCGTGTGATAACGCGGCGCCGTCATACTCACCTTCAACATCCGCCCCAGCTCCATCTCTTTCTTCAGCACCGGATAATGATTCTTCTTGAAGAGCGCAAGGAACTCGTCCGCGTGTCCCCATTTCGCCTTGTAGTAGTACTCAATCACGAAGGGCTGACCGTTCCCTTCACTCGCCGCTGCGCTCTGTGCCGCTTTCGCCCGGTAGTGACCCGCCCCCAGCAACGCCAGCATCGCAAGCACTCCCATTCCCGTCCATCGCATCAGCCGCTCGTTTGTCATCAGCATAGATTCCCTCCGTCTCGTCTATTTGCCGAGCCACATATCCTAACCTCATTTCCAGGCATACGAATATAGATGCACGAGGTCCGGCGCATGCAAAGTCAGTTTGGATCGCTCTCTGTTATCCTTTTCATTCCGTTTTATTCCGTCTTTATGCGCTCGTGCACGCGAAATCTCTTGGAGGCAAAATGCAAACAGCATCTATCCGGTGGATTGGCGAAGAAAAATTTGTCGCCACCAGCCCTTCTGGCCACGCTATCACAGTCGATTCCGACCGTACCTCCAATAAAGCTCCCGGCCCGATGGAGCTGGTCCTCATGGCCCTTGGCGCGTGCACGGGGACTGACGTAGTCAGTATCCTCAAGAAAAAGCGCCAAAAGCTCGAATCTCTGGAAGTCATCTGCTCCGGCGAGCGGGCCTCCGAGCCTCCCACCGTCTGGATAAAGCTCGAAGTCCTTTACCGGCTCCGCGGCGTGCTTGACGAGGCCGCCGTGAAGCGCGCCATCGAGCTCAGCGAGCAAAAATACTGTTCCGTCTCCGCCATGCTCCAAAAAACGGCCACGCTCACCTGGCGCCACGAAATTCTTCCGCCAGCGAAATGAGTTATCGCGTGCGCTTCGCTTCCCCGGCATCAGACCTCATTTGACGGCGTCGCAAATCCTTGTTTCTTTCGCTCTCGCCTTGTAACCTCGCATAGCCATCGCATAGAATTCCGCATTCGCCTGGTTGGCACCAATTCCCAAGGAGAATCATGTCCCACCGTATCGCGGCTAAAATCACGGGCGTAGCTGGCTATGTTCCGCCGAAAGTGCTTACGAACGCCGACCTCGAGAAACTGGTCGCCACTAGCGACGAATGGATTCGCAGCCGCACCGGCATCCGCGAGCGCCACATCGCCGAAAACGGCATCGCCAGCTCGCATCTCGCCACCGAAGCCGCCAAAGCCCTGCTTGCCCGGACCGGCACCGATCCCGCCGAAATTGAGTTGATTATTCTCGCCAGCGTCACGCCGGACATGCTGTTTCCAGCGACCGCCTGCCTGGTGCAGGACCGCATCGGCGCAAAAAAAGCGTGGGGGTTCGATCTTTCCGCCGCTTGTTCTGGATTTGCCTATGCGCTCACCGTCGGCGCGCAATTCGTTGGTTCCGGCGCCCACAAAAAGGTCTTGGTTATTGGCAGTGACAAGATGAGTTCCATCCTGGACTACACCGACCGCTCCACCTGCATCCTTTTTGGCGACGGCGCAGGCGCGGTTCTCCTGGAACCAGCAGCCGATGGTGAAGGCATCCTCGATTTCGAGCATGATGTCGATGGTTCGGGCGGCCAGTTCCTCTACATGCCCGGCGGCGGCTCGCTGCATCCCGCAACTTCGGAAACAATCGAAAAAAAGATGCATTTTGTCCATCAAGAAGGCTCGCAAGTCTTCAAGTACGCGGCCCGCCGCATGGCGGAAATGTCCGCAAAACTTCTCGAGCGTAATGGATTCAGCAAGGATGATTTAGCGTTGATGGTTCCTCACCAGGCCAACCTCCGCATCATCCGCGCCGCGCAAGAGCGCCTGGGTGTCGATGACTCGAAAGTCCTCGTCAATATCGACCGCTACGCCAACACCACGGCCGGTACGATTCCTTTGGGATTGTGCGATGCCGTCAAGCAGGGCCGCCTTCGCAAGGGTGACCTGGTGCTCATCGTCACCGTTGGAGCGGGCTACACCACCGGGGGGGTTCTCCTCCGTTGGGCCTATTAGCGTTTTGCTCTACTTTCGAGTGGTCTTTCGAAGGGTTTTCGATTCACCGCTCGTGCTCTGTCGCCAGCGTTCAGAGCCCGAGACGAACACCGTTTTAACGCTCGCAATTGAACAACTCCGTCGCTCTATCGCGCACTACCCGCCTTCCGAAGGTAAATCTGGCCCTGGAAATTTGTGAATTGATATTCCGGCCCGCCGCCGTTGATCGTGCCGTGCACCGTCTTGTCGATCTTCACGCGGTACTTTCCGCCTTTCCCGCGCCCGTCTTCCACTTCCTGCCTCGGTGCCGACGCCTGCAGCTGCACATCAAAGTCGCTGAACACATCGCCACGATCGGATCGAATGCTGACATTGGCCTTCAGGTCCGCCGGGAACGTTACATCAATATCTCCATTCAGCGAACTGAACGCCATCGGCTTCTGCGGATTCACTTTCGCGAACGTGACGTGCACGTGCCCGTTCAACGCATGCGCCACCGCGCTTCCGGAAACATTATTTAGCGTCACCGCGCCGTTGATGTCATCGACATCCAATTCACCGTCCACTCCCGTTACCACGATGTCACCATCATTCACAGCTCGCAGCTTCACCGACGTGTGCACCGGCACCGAAATCGTCAAATCAATTGTGCGTGCGTAGGATTCCGTGCTGATGCGCACTTCATTGTTCTCTTCCTCGACCGTCAGCCCCGTCGTCGAAATATTCAAGCGCTTTGGCCCACCGGACGGTCTTTCGCTTTCCTCATTCCGTCCCCGCGCTTCCACGATCACTTCTTTACCTTCGTAGGCTTTCACCGTAATGCTGCCGTTCACCGAGCTCGCTTTCACAAAGGCCGGCCGCGCCGGATCGCTCAGAGTGACGGACACACGGTCGCTCCCCGACTGCGCTTGTGCCTCTGCCCGCGCGCGAGGGGCGATCAGCGTCGCGCTGAATAATGCCGCCACTACCAAGACCCGCGTAAACCGCTGTATTAGGTTATTCATGATTTTCAAGAATGCGAATGTCTCCATTTAGATTTTCAATCTGAATCTCTGGACCGCCGCCGTTCACCCGCGCTCCTGTGAAGCGGTCCGCTCGATAAACCATTTTCCCGCCGCGCCGCTCTTCCTGGATCGCGTGCACCGGCAGTGTCGTTACTGGAAAATCGCTGTAAATGCCTCCATTAAACGACTTGAACCGGAAATCCGCGGACAAGTCATGCGCAAACCGCAGCTCGATGCTTCCGTTCACCGTCTTGAACTCCGAATTCTGATGGGGGTTCTGCCGGAACGATACGATCACCGGTCCGTTCACGGTTCTCGCAGTCCCCGACCCCGCCACGTTGTCCATCTCGATGTCTCCGTTCACATTTCGCACGACGAAACTCCCGTTGATGTTGCTCACCTTCACGCGCCCTTCGTTCACCGTTTTCACCTTGATATCGATATCGCGCGGCACGTGAACCTTGAAATCCATCTTGACCCGGTACCCTTCGTCGTCGCGCGAATGCCAGCAATCATCGCACTGGCAGCGAAACGGCCCATTCACGTACAGCTTCAGCGTGCCTTCTTCCTGAGTAATGTCCAGCGTCACTTCCTTCTTCGCCCGCTCAAGTTTTTCTTTCGATTCCGCCTCGTTCGTCCGAGCAACTGTTAACTCCACCTGGTCCGTCGTGTCGGCGATCACTTCGATCGATCCCCACACATTGTCAACTTCCAGCGACTTCTGTCCCGCGGCGGGCAACGTGAACGACTTCTGTATTTTTTCCTCGTCCCGCGCATTCAAGTAGCGGTCGTCGTCATCGCGCCCCTTCGCGGACACGGTCTCAGGTCCTAACATCCCGAGCAAAGCGCTGCCTATACTCTTCCGCGAGCGCGCACCCGCCAGCTTGTTGGCCGGCAACACCGGTAAGAGGAGCGCCACCGCCACATACATCATCAACACCGCAATAAGAGTTTTTCTGCGCACGCGCTCCTCCTCAATTCAACTTGCTCAGCGCCCAATCCGCACGCTGCTTCACCGTCGGATTCAAATTCGGCGTTTGCACAAAATTGCGCAGCCGCTGTGCCGCATCCGGATCACGCCACTCCACCATCAAGTCGATCAACGCCACTTGCACCAGCGGCGACTGCTGCTCCTGCAGCGCGTCCACAACTCCCTTGTGAACCTGCGGCTGGGCGCCGTGCCGGCTTAGAGCATCGAGCGCCGCCAGCCGCACATCCACGCTGCCGTCATAACGCAAGGTGTGGACCAGCGCGGACATCACTTGCGGATCGAGTTGGTCCTCCCGCCGGCTGAAACTCACTCCCTGCAGCCGCTCACTCGCGGACTGCTGCTGGAGCATCGAGAGCACCACCATCTGCTTCATATTCGCCAATTCGGTGTGCATCGCCGCGATTTCGTCTTGGCTAGTGTTCGAGTGCGTTGCCGTTCTATTACCGAAATAATTGCCCGCGAAAATTCCAATCACGAGCAACGCCGCGCTCCACGCCACTGCCCCCGCCGGCGAACGCAACCAATTCCACACCGCCGCGCGCTTCGGCCGTTCGAATCCCGCCGACGCTTTATCGTTCCGTCCCGTCTGGTACGCGCGCAGCATTGCCTCAAATCGTTCGCGAGACCCTGCACTCGGCTGCTCCACCGGCAGCAGCGACAATTTTTTCCAAATCGCCACCTCTTCGCGGCAATCCGCGCATTCCGCAATGTGCTGCTCCACCAAATCATCCTGTTCGGCTTTCAAACTTCCCTGCAAATAGTCCGGCAGGAGTTCTCCAATCTCTTCACACTTCATTTCCGAACCTCCGGGGAGGAATTTGCTTCACCACCGCGGGCCCCGCCTCCCGTGGCGCAAGCCCGCGTTCTATCTGCTTAAAATTCTGCCGCAACTCCTGAATCGCTCGGTGAATGCGCGTCTTGACAGTCCCAAGTTCGCACCCGAGCAAACGGGCAATTTCGTCGTACTTCAATTCCTGAAAACGGCTCAATATCAAAATTTCTCTTTTCTCGTCCGGCATCTGCATCAGCGCGCGGTGCAGCAATTCCGTTTCTTCCGTTTGCTGCGCCGAATCTTTCGGCATCACCGGCGCCACCATCTCCGGTTCAAACGTAATGTGCCTCGGCGTCTTCCGGTAATGATCCACGCGCGCATTCCTCGCAATCTGGTAAATCCAGGCCCGAAACGGCGTCCCCGGCTGATAACTCTGCCGATACTTCAAAATCCGCAGAAAAACTTCCTGTACCAGGTCCTCGCTAAGAGTCCGGTCGCCCGTCAGCTTCGAATAAAAATTGTAAAGCGGCGCGTGATACCGGTCGAACAACACCCCCAGCGTCTCGCCCGCGCCATTGCGCACTTCGAGCATCAAGTCCTCGTCGGGAGCCAACTTCATCGCCTGGTCATTTTCCGTTTCGGCCCGTTCTTGCTCTTTCATAAGATGACTACCGCCAAACCCCAAAAAGGTTACACCCGAAAGCGACACCCGAATCGTATTCGCAACCGACACGCCAGCCGCGATGACCCGTGCCAAGTTTCGAAGCGCTGGTGGGCCCGACCTCTTAGCCGGGCTGAAGAAAAGTCCCGCGTTTGGATAGGCAGAATTCGAGCTTCAGGAAGTGATACAGGAAGACGAAAAGAGAGATATCCGAAGGTTAGGAGAGAAAACGTCTAAGGATGAGCCCGCGTTAATTGCTTCGTTAGCAGGACCGCAACGCCGCCACCAACGCCAAATTCACCTGCAAACGCCGGTCAATCTGCACCGCCGCGTACCGCGCGCAAATCACGCGTTCGCGCTCGCACCACTCAGCCACCGCAGGCATACGCATTCCAGACAGAGAACCCAGCCCTTCAACAATGCGGTAATAGGCGCGAACCAGGCGCAACCCGCCGCTGCCAGGACCCAACTCCGGCGTCAACTCGTGCAATCCAGCCAATTTCTCGAAATCCCGGCCCTGCATCCGTCCGGCGTCCAGATTAGCCGCCGCCAAAACCCGCTCGGAAACCGGCTGAGCTGCAACTCCCGCCAGGATCGCCCGCCAGTAATACAGAGCGAACTGCGAAAGCGCCACAATGGAGATCGCAAGTAGCATAGCGGCGAACATTCCTCTTGTGCCTCTACTCACATTCTGCCCGCAGCCCCTTCCCGCGCCAATAGCTCCGAAGTACCAGCCGCCTAGGACTCGGGCCAGCTTAAATCAAGCCATTTATAATCAATGCTTTACGGGGCTATGACTTCTGTTTGGTCCTGTACCATTCCGTATTTTCTTGCTCGTACTCTTTCCAAGGCCTCCGCAATGACATACGCCATGATTCCTCCTTAAAACGTCAACCTTCGCTTCGAGAATAGGCACCACGGACATGTCTCGGCCATGACTTAAGTCACGCGCCGCGCAACTTCACCCAGCTCGTCCTCCGACAGCTCCGCAAAGAGCGGCACACGGCGCAGCGTCGCAATCCATTCCGCTCTTACGGTCGTCATCGTCCATCATCCCGGTTTCGTTTTCATTTTTCCACCGCGCTGGTGTGGTCGTGAACGATCTTCCACCCCTCGGGAAACCGCTGCCAGACTAGCGAGAACACACCGCCAACATCTCCCTTGTCTCGTTTCAAATGCCAGTGGCCAAGGACCAGAGCCGCATCCGGACCCAAGAAACGGAATTCGAGCTCAGAAAAGTCGAGCTGTCCCATCGCTGCCCGGTCTGGATAGTTCTTTTTGTACCGCGCCATCACTCCGTCCCAACCGCGCGAGACGCCGTTGCTCCCGGAAAACGTCAGCTCCGGCGAATGCCAGTAGCCCACCAGGAACGCGTCCACATCGCCGCGATTCCAAGCCGCTTGCTGCGCATGCAAAACTGACGTTATCGCCGCGCGATCCGCCTCGCGCGCCTCAGCCGCTTTCGTCTGCTTCCCCGTTCGCACGCCCAGTGCAAACAGCAAGATCAGCGCCGCACCACCCAGTACCCAGCGATAGCTCTTGTTCATCGTCTCGCTACCTCCTCAGAAGCACGGAGCATAGGTCGCTCGCCGAAACTCCGCAAGCCCCTCATCGCACCGCGGGAGTAGAAAACGGAGAGCGGCTCGAAAACCAACTTTCCGAATATGATGGAAGCGAGGATTCATTGCGTGGAGCTGGATGGCGGCAGGAGAGAAGGTTTATTTCGGCGACGAATTGCGCGGCCGATTTTGGAGTTGCTGCGGCAGGGCGTGACCCCGGAAAAAATGGCGCTGAGCCTCGCGCTCGGCGTGGCGCTGGGCGTGTTTCCTGTGCTGGGGACGACCACGGCGCTTTGCGCGCTCGTGGCGTTCGTCTGGCGGCTGAATTTGCCGGCGATTCAAATCGTGAATTATTTCGTCTACCCGTTACAGATTGCCTTGCTCATTCCATTTTTCCGTGCGGGCGAAAAGCTGTTTGGCGCGCCCCATTTGCCGCTTTCCGTGTCCCAGATTGTCGCAGCCGTACACGCCAGCTTCTGGGGAGCTACGCGATTTTTGTGGACGACGATCTGGCATGCAGCGGTAGCGTGGTGTTTGGTCGCTCCCATGTTTGTAGCGATTTCGTACGTAGTTCTCGTGCCGCTGTTACGGCGCGCACTGCGAACGCAAGTTAGGGCAAGTTCGCGGGCCATTTGAAGCGCTTTGACTACCCTTTCAGTTTGGGAACAAATTCAGGAAAACTGTAACCCGCTAAGGGAAGCACGCCGACGAGACACTTCCCGTGGGCAAAAGCCGTCTGCCAACCCGAAGAATCGCTTCCTTCGTTATTGATTCCCCGTTCGATGAAATCGTGCCGCACGCTTCAGAATTTGTGCGAATGTTCTGCTTGCAAACACAGCAGGCATACCTCAGTTTTTTGTCACTGGAGATTGATTTTTTCTCCATTTTTTTCGTTAAAGCCATATTGAGTTACAAGATGTCGAGGACTTCTTCGTAGCGTTTGAAGGGAGGAATGAGATACGCGCCGGCGAGTTCAGTGCGGGACCAGGCGAGCATTTGGCGCGCGACGTCGAAACCACGTTCGCGAGCGGCGGCACCGGCGGATTCCAGCGACGCAAGAACTTGTTGGGGAATGACGATGCCGGGAACTTCGTTGTTGAGACGCAGCGCTTGCTTGTAGCTGTTGAGCGGCCAAATGCCGAGGAGCACGGGGATGGACGGCTTGCCGCCGAGTTTTTTCACGAACGCGTGCCAGTGCTCGGGATCGAAGATTGGCTGGGTCATCGCGAAGTGCGCGCCGGCTTCGATTTTGGCGTGGAAGCGTTCGATTTCGTTGTCGAGATCGTCGGCGACGGGATTGACGGCGACGCCGATGGCAAAATTGGTTGCGCCACCGAGAGTTTTGCCGGCCCAGTCCGTGCCTTGATTGAGGCGGCTGAGCACCTTGACCAGGCCGACGGAATCGACTTCGTACACGCCGCTGGTTTCCGGATAATCGCCGACGGCAGGCGGGTCGCCGGTGATGGCGAGCACGTTGCGAACGCCGCCCACGGTCCAGGCGCCGAGCAAACACGCTTGCAAACCGATGATGTTGAAGTCGCGCGTGGTGAGATGAGGAACGGTTTCGACGCCGCGCGCTTCGAGCGCGCCGGCGGTGATGAGCGCGTCCATGCCGACGCGAGCCATGGCGCCGCTGTTGATGTCGATGGCGTCGACTTTGTTCGAAGCCATGATTTTATCGACTTGCTCGAAAATGCGGTCGAGCGAAAGGCCTTTTGGCGGATCGATTTCGACGCAGACTGTAAATTCCTTGGTCTGGAGTTTTTTCCAGAATTTGCTTTCGGGCTCGCGCTGCAAAACCGGCGCTGGTTTTGCGACGACTTCGATCGAGTGGTGCGCCGCGGTGGATTTTGTTGGACGCAGTGATTTGACAGCTTCGGCCATCGCGCGAATGTGCGCAGGAGTGGTGCCGCAGCAGCCGCCGAGAATGCGGACGCCCAGAGCGGCAGCTTCGCGCGCGAAGAGGGCGAAATATTCCGGCGAAGATTTGGGATAGACGATGCGGTCGCCTTCGCGCTTCGGCAAGCCGGCGTTGGGCATGCCGCTGACGCGGAGGTCGTCGACCTCGGTGAGTTCGCGCAAGATTTTGAGCAAGGGCTGCGGTCCGAGAGTGCAGTTAGCGCCAATGACCTGAACGTTTTTTGCTTTGAGTTGTGCGGCCGCGTCTGCGGGTCGGAGGTCGCCGTAGGTCGTGCCTTCTTCGGAATACGTGAGCTGGGCCACGATGGGCAAACCGGAGAAGGAGCGGATGGCGTCAACGGCGAGAAGAATTTCTTCGATGTAGGAAAAAGTTTCGAGAATGTAGAAATCGACGCCGCGCTCTTCGAGAGCAAGCGCCTGCTCGTGGAATACGTCCAGAATCTCGCCGGGCTCGGGATGACGGGATTGCACACCGAGGCCAAGCGGGCCGATCGAGCCGGCGATGAGAACTTCGCGCGAAGCCGATTCACGAGCTTCGCGAGCGATTTTTACGCCGCGAGAATTGAGGCGCTGTACTTCATCGGCGAGGCCGAGCGGCGCGAGCTTGAAGCGATTCGCGCCGAACGTGTTGGTCTCGATAATTTGCGCGCCTGCTTCGATATACGCCTGGTGGACGCGGAACACGGCTTCGGGCTCGGTGGCGTTCAGCTCATCGAAGCAGCGCTGCGTGCCAACAGCTTCGTGCAGCATCGAGCCCATCGCGCCATCCGCGATGAGGATCGAGTCTTTCAGCCGTTCATTAAAGTCGAGGATTTTCATTGAGCATGCGGGTCGCTATTTGAATTAACAGAATACAATTTTTCCGGGGGCCGCGATGGCTAACGCGTATCCCGGCCAATCAAGCAAGCTGGAGACTAATGCGCCTACGAAGGCATAAAACCAGAACCTAGACTTGGGTAGCGGGGCCTTGTTTGTGAAAAGAAAGAGAACGAATGCCCAGACAAAGATGCGAACAATAAACAAAACGCCATAAATAGCGGGCATCTGCGAGCCTGAATTTGACGAAGAAGACGTGTTGCCGGAATGAAAGAAAATAAAACCAATCAGATAGACAACGAAAAGAGTTGCCAGGGGGCCGAGAATCACACCCAGCCCCGTTCGCACCGCAGCAATCTTAGTTGCAGAGGACGCGATGGTCGGTTCAACCTCCTTCAGACCCGAGACGGCAAGGGAATAGCCAACAAATTTGATCCCGCCGAATGCGACTACACCCAAGACGCCTGGAATGGTTCCTGGCACATCTGCTCCTTAGCGCTTTTGTTCCATGAGACTGGCGACGGTGCTCATCAAGTCGTACTTGGTTAGGATTTCGAATTTAGCGCCGTCCATTTCGACGAAGACGGCGGGGTTTTCGTGGCTGAGAATGTAAGTGACGCGCTCGACGGGCGAAGTGCCCGGAATGCGCGGGAGCGGCTTGCTCATCACTTCACGCACGACGAGTTTGCGCAGGTCTTTGCCTTGGAGCGCCATGGTGAGAATTTGATCTTCGTAGATGGTCCCGATGGGTAGATTTTCTTCGAAGACGGGGATTTGCGAGATATCTTGTTCCTGCATGGTTTTTAGCGCATGGAAAACGGTTTGATAGGGACGCGCGATGACCAACTCGCGGACTTTTCCGGCTTTGTGCTTGGCGTTGACAACTTCGGCGGCGGTGATGCGAACGGCGGCTTCGACGTAGCCGCGCTCGCGCATCCATTCGTCGTTGTAGACCTTGCTGAGATAGCGCATGCCGGTGTCGGGCAGGAACGCGACGACGAAAGCTTCGGGGCCAAGATCTTTTGCAAGGTGGAGAGTTGCGGAGATACAGCCGCCGCCGGAGCCGCCGGTGAAGATGCCTTCGAGTTTGACGAGGCGGCGCGCGAAGACGAAGCACTCTTCGTCGTTAACTTGAAGGACGTCGTCGAGAATCTTGAGATTCATGGTGGTGGGAAAAAAATCTTCGCCGATGCCTTCGACAACGTAAGTCTTGGCTTTCACCGTTTCGCCGCGCTTGAAAAAATCGTAATAGAGCGAGCCGATGGGATCGACGCCGATTATTTTGACGGCGGGGTTTTTTTCCTTGAGATATTTGCCTACGCCGCTCACGGTTCCGCCGGTGCCTATGCCGCATATGAAATGCGTGATTTTGCCCTGGCTGTCATCCCAAATTTCCGGGCCGGTCGTGAGGTAATGAGCCTCGGGATTCATGGGATTGTCGTACTGATTGGGATAGAAAGAGTTGGGAATCTCGCGCGCGAGTTTTTTGGCGACGGAATAGTAGCTGCGCGGATCTTCGGGCTCAACGGCGGTGGGGCAGACGATGACTTCGGCGCCGAGGGCTTTTAGGAGATCGACTTTTTCCTTGGATTGCTTGTCCGTGATAGTGAAAACCATCTTGTAGCCGCGGACGGCGGCAACGAGCGCGAGGCCCATGCCGGTGTTGCCGCTCGTGCCTTCGATGATGGTGCCGCCGGGTTTGAGGAGGCCGCGCTTTTCGGCGTCGTCAATCATGGTGATGCCGATACGGTCTTTCACTGAGCCGCCGGGATTGGTGTAGTCCGCTTTGACATAGATCTGCGGCTTGAGGCCTTGATTGATGCGATTGAGGCGCACCAGCGGCGTGTGGCCAATGGCTTCGAGAATGTTGTTACATAGCATGAAGTTTTCCGGGGCACGGCCCGGCGAGGGTATCGCGCTGGGGCTGTGCCATAATTCTTTCAGTTTAGCATGCAGCCTCGCGGCGACACAGCGAGGCGATGCGAAGGAGACTCATTTGGCACGGGAGAATATTTCGAGCGGGACAGCTTGGGAGCCGATTGTGGGGTATTCGAGGGCGGTGCGCGTTGGAAACTTGATATCAGTTTCGGGGACGACGGCGACGGGGCCGGATGGAAAAATTGTGGGAGCGGGCGACGCTTACGCGCAAACGATTCAGACGATTCGAAATATCGAAGCGGCCCTCGTGAAGGCGGGAGCGGCATTGACGGATGTGGTGCGGACGCGCATTTTTGTCACCAACATTGCGGAGTGGGAAAAGATTGGGCGGGCGCATGGCGAGTTTTTCGGGGCGATACGTCCGGCGACGAGCATGGTGGAAGTGAGCAAGTTGATTTCGCCGGAGATGCTGGTGGAGATTGAGGCGGACGCGGTTTTGGAATGAGGTAAAGGAAGTAAAGGAGGTAGAGGAAGTAAAGGAAAGGAAATGTGGGCAACAGTTGTACCCGGGAAAATATGGGCAGCGCGCTGTATGACGGATTTATTGCGGATTATTACGACGAGTCGCCGATTGTGCGGGGGCGCGTGGGGGATGTTGCGTTTTACCGGGATGCGGCTCATGAATTTGGCGATCCGGTGCTTGAATTGGGTTGCGGGACGGGGCGGATTACTCTTGCGCTGGCGGAGGCGGGGCATCGGGTTACGGGGCTGGATATTTCCGAGAGGATGCTGCAGCGCTGCGACCAGAAGCGGGCGAGGTTGCCGACGGAAGCGCGCGAACGTGTGCATTTGGTGCAAGGAGATATGACGCGGTTCGATCTTGGGGAAAAATTCAGGTTGGTGATTATTCCGTTCCGGCCCATGCAGCATCTCTTGGAGATTGAAGCGCAGATTTCGTGTCTGGAGTCTGTGCGCAGGCACTTGCGCGCGGAAGGCCGGCGATTTGGAGAACGTGGTGGGCGGTTGATTTTGGATGTATTTCAGACGGATGCGGAACGGATGCATGATTCCTCGTATCAGGAGGAAGGGTTGGTGGCGGAGTACTCGATGCCGGACGGACGGCACGTGAGGATTATGGAGCGTGTTACGGCGTTTCACCGGGCAGAGCAGCGGAATGATGTGGAGATGATTTTTTATGTGGCGGATGCGCGGGGGAAAGAGGAGAGGCTGGTGTTCGCCTGGACGCTTCGATATTTTTTCCGATATGAGGTGGAGCATTTGTTGGCGCGGTGTGGTTTCCGCGTGAGCGCGGTGTATGGAGATTTTGATCGGTCGCCTTTGATGGATGAATCTCCGGAGATGATATTCGTGGCGGAGGCGGAGTGATTCTTGGTTAAGCATAATGGGGACCTCCCCCGGTTTTCTCGTAAGTGTTGCTTCTAAAGGAGTTAGGTATTCGGGTAAGCCGTTTAGAGGCAACATTTACGGGTACGGGCGAGCCTCCTAGGTATTGATACTAAAAGACTTAGAACCTACAGAGATAACGGCATAGCTCCACGCGTTTCGCGGGGGTGTTTCGCCTGCTTTGATTGATAGAAGGCCCGGCGTGCAGCGAACAAGGCCCTCGTGTCGAGGGTGAACCTTTGGATTGCCCGGAGATTCCGATGGGTGCCTTCGTGAATCGAGAGGGAGGGGCAAGCCCCTCCCCTACAGGCTAGTGCAAAATCGAAAAGGAAAGAGCGGCAGGGTGGCTGCCGCTCTCTACAACTCGTGGAATTAAATAGCTCTAATATTACTAAAGCTTAACGCATAAGTCAAGGCAAATCGCGTGTATTGCGAATCACCAATGGGCGCGGATGCGGTAGCGGAGGACGGAGGTGCCGTTTTTGTCGACGGGGACGTTGAATTGGGCGGCCCAGGCGCTTGTTTTTGTGTATTTGTAGCTGGAATTTAGCATTTCCCAGTCGCCGCCTACGGGTTCGTTGACCTGTACCGTGATTGGCGTGTCCTTGTGGTTGCGCAGCGTGATTTCAAATTCCATTTCCCAAGTGTTTGTGGCGATGCTCTTGTAGTCGGTCTGTTTACGTTCTGAGACGACATCGAAGGCGTTGCCGATGTGGACAGAGATATTTTCGTCCTTGGGCGTGTGGTCGATGTGATCTTCGCCGACGAAGAGAATGCCGCCTTTGGAATCTTTTTGGTAGACGCGAACGTTACCGGCGGGAATCGGGATGCCAAGGCCGGCTTTTTCGTCGTTCTTGAATTTGTAATAGACCATAACGGCGTCCTTCAGAGCAGAGCCGGGGTTCTGGCGACTGTGGTAGTAGTAGTTTTGGCCGTTGACGACGAAGATTTTTTCGACGGGCACGCCCGTGCCTTCGAGAAGGCTGATCTGCTTGGTTTCTTTGTCTTCGACGGAGGTGCGGCGGCCGAGCGTGTAAAGATGGTATTCGCTGAAGTTCTCCTGCTGGAATTGCGGAGCCGCAGCCATGGCTTTGGGCGCAATGCGCGCTTCCATCATTTCATTCCGGCCTCTATCCTGAATGCGGTTCAAGTCCCCAGCGACGAGTTGCAGGCGCGCGTTGTGGAAAGCGGTGCCGCTGTTGTTGACGAGCGTGACCCAGCCGTCGAGGTCGGCGGCTTTATCGTCACGAGAGACCGCCAGAACGTAGTCGGAATTCCAAGACAAATTGTTGGCGAGGTAAGAGGCTTCGATCTGCTGTTTGTGCTGGCCGGAATTCTCTAGCGACATGAGAAGCGTGGGGCGATCGTAGAGATTCGCGGGAATATCCGGGAAGCGATAACTCTCGGCGTAACCGCCAGTGACGATGTCGTTGCCGATTTTCCAGACTTGCCCATTGTTATCGGAGAGCAAGGTGGCTTTAATTTCCTCGTGCTTGGTGGTGCCGTTGTCTTGATAGGAGCGAACGAGAGTGATTTCCTTGCCGACGTATTTGTGGAGGAGCTTGGCGGGCTCGAGTAGATCGTATTCGTAGTTTTGCTCGATGACGCCAAGCTTATCGGGATCGGTGAGAGAGCGGAAATGGACGGTGGCGGGATTCACGGTGGCGGCGATGTCCATGAATTTGAGGCGGAAGGTGCCGGATGGAAGTGTGAGATTGCGGACGTCGCGCACGAGAGCGATGTTGGAATTGTAGACAGTGACGTTGAGATCGGTTTGATCGTTGAGGCTGGTGGATTGGTCGGGGCCGGTGGCGCGAGGGGCTTCTTTTTCTTGCGCGGCTTTCTCTTGCGATGCAAAGACATGTTGCCTGCGGCATGCGGGATAAAAGAAAGCAGCGGCGGCAAGAAGAAAAGCTGTGCCGGAGAGAATCCAGGGCAGGCGGCGCTGAACTTTTGATGTACGGATTTCCATGATGTTTACCTCGATCAAGATTTCGCTTCCAGCTTAGAACGAAGGGGCGAGGATTCCTTGCATGAGGCGGAACAGGCGCCTACGAGTTACTACGGATTGGAGGCCGGTGACCAAGTCACTCCGCCATCCGAGGTTTGATAAATCTTGATTAGACCGGTCTGCGGGTCGGGAACAGACCAAATCAAGGCGTGCGCGGCGTCGGTGGCGCGAACACCGGTGAGATCGTTTGCGACCGGCGAGTCCAGCTTGGCCCAGTGGGTGCCGCCGTCGGTTGTGCGGAGGATGGTTCCGGAACTGCCAACGATCCAGCAAACTTTTGCGGATGGGGCGGAGCCGGCGAGGAGGTCGGTATAGACGCCGCTGATCTGCGGCATCCAATTCAGACCCTTGTCCTTGGAATGTTCGAGCGAACCGGCGGGGCCGAGGCGCCAAAGCTGCTTTCCACCTGGGGCTCCAAACACATGGGGATTTTGGAGAGAGGCCGCGCGCATCAGGGCGCGCGCTTTAGCGGCGGATTGAGGAGCAGCGGAGACTTCGAGGGCGGTGCCGGCACCGGCAGAGGTTGCGGTTATTGTGTCCGCGGTTGTAGAGCTCGAGTCGGCTTCCCGCGAATTAGCTGGTGCTGCTGGGGCGGGTGCGGGTGGCGGGACCTTCGCCGCTGCAGGAGGCGGAATGGCGCCATCGGCGATGAAGCTGGGTTCCGAAGATGGGGGAGGCGGAGGAGGCTGCGGGGTTGCTGAAGGTCTGGGCGCGACATAACCAGCGGCTCCCCCGATGGCAGTGGGGCTGGATGGCGCGTCGAGTTTTTTTTGGTCGCGAGCCCCGGCGTTGCCGGCGGCAATTCGATTGATTTGTTGTTCTTGTTTTTGCTGGCTTAAGTAAGGTCCGTGATTGGGAATGGCGGCATTTTGAGTGGGAGCTTGTTGCACTGACGGGAGCCGATTTTGAGACTCCTTGGAAGCAAGCTCACGATCTGCGAGGGCCGCACTAGCGGCCCCGGCAACTGAGGGCGCGGCAGGCTGATCCTTGCGCTTCAGCTCTTCGGGAGAAACGAGTGCGGGTTTCGGTGAAGGCGCTGACACCGCGGGCTGGCGGTTTTCAGCGACCTCCAAGGGCGAGGACGGTACAACAGATAGAGGCTTCCGTTCTTGCAGGGAAACCCAAGCGATCAGAGTTGCGGCGATGGCACCGGCAGGAACGAGCCAGAGCCAACGCAAACTGTGAAGAGGGCTTGGCCGAGCGATGGGGGCTGGCGAAGCGGTTTTTGCGGAAGCGACTTGCTGCTGCGCTGCCAGAGCATTTTCGCTAGCCTCCAGGTGGACCGGAGTGTCGAGAGGCGTGGCGAGATGGGCGAGGACAAGCTGGCAATCCTCGCAACTCAGGACATGGTGTTTCCAGAGAGTGCGTTCGTCGGGCGAGAGCGAGCCATCATGATAGGCGGCCAGCGTTTCGGGATCGAGACAAAATTCGGCGCGGGGATCGCCGGGTACTCCGGCAAGGGGGTTGGCATCCGCGCCAGAAGATGCGGAGGAGCGCAGATGGCGGGCGAGCGCTTTTTCAAAGGTCCGGTCGCGGTCGTCAGACGCCATGGCTTTCTCCTTCCTTAGAACGACGGTTGGCTGGGTTCTTGCAATAAGAGTTGATGGAGCGGAGTTTCATGGGCCGGGCCTCCCGCGAGCGGGCGTCGACGGGCCGCGGCGCTGGAGGAGTTTTTCCAGGTCGAACGCGGCGTCCGCGGAAGCGTATTCGAAACAGAGAGAGATTTGGGCGTCGCTGAGGCCAAGCTCGGCGGCGAAGCCGTTAACGGCGGGGCAGCCATTGCGGAGGGTCTCTCGGACGGCGTGTCGAAGAGCGAGACGAATGCGATCGAGATTGCGCGAGACGCTGGATTCGTGCTCGGCAAGTTGTCGGCCGATTTCGGCGAGGGTTTGCTCCTTGGCGTAGTAGAGGCGCAAGCGTTGCTCGTCGCGAGGATCGAGGGCCGAGAGAGCGGCTTGCAAGGCGCGGATGAAAAGAGAGACGTAGCGCTCCCGATATGGATCGGATGGCTGGACGGAAGCGGCCTTAGGAATTTTGTTTGCGCTCGGTTTTGCGTCGTCGTCCTCGATCGATTCGAAGCGGCGGCCGGCGCGGATGGCGTCAATGTGTCGCTGGGCGAGAACGGCGCGCAGCCAGGTTTTGAGGGAGCTGCGGCCGTGGAAATAACGGAAGAGCGAGCGTTCACGGCGCGCGCCATCAGCGAGTCCGTAAAGCTCGGCAAAAAGAGAATCGGCAAGTTCACAGGCTTCCGGAGACGCCGAGCTGCAGCGGAGAACTGCGGCTGCGGCAGCGCGAAGGTAGGGGCGGTAAGCGCTTACGAAGTGCTCCCAAGCGGGTTCGCAATTTTCCATGCAGGCGGCGGCTAGCGCTAGATCTTCGAGATGCAGGGCGCTGAGATACTCGTCGAGTTTTTCGGGGGCGAGGTGTCCGGTGGCGAGGCGTTTCTCCGCGCTGCGTTCGAGGGAAGCAACAAATCGCTCGCGCGATAGGCCCCAACGACCGGCTTTAGACTGCGCGAAGAGCCCGTCGAGTGTGGCGGGAGACGCGGCCAGTGTCTGGGCTGCGCCGCTGCGGACAGCGGGCGGGCGGGATGGCGAGCGGTCTGGGGCGTCTGGCTTCATGGAGAACTCAGGTGTTTACAGTATCGCAGACCATCCAACGCCGGGGGTATGCAGGGCATCCTACGAGCTTAATCCAGCCGGGAAGGAAGTGTTCATAAATGTACAGAGACCGAAAGGCGGGATTGCGGTATCCTATACCGGTTGCGCCTCCGACCCCGCAACAAGAACCGCCTCGCCGGGTTAGCAGGCTGGGAGCAACCGTGCGCTCGCGGGACCATTAGCGACTTCGCGACGCTAGTACGAAAGTCCTATTAGGCCACCCTCAGCCCCGTAAGTACCCTAGTACTGGAAAAGCGCACGAACTGAGAAAAACGGCGAACCTGGGAACGCTAGGCCTTCCTAGATGTCCGAGGTTCCCAAGAATGAAACCCCTTGAGGCGGCAAGCGGATGACAACCATGATTTCAGATCGACCAGGGAGTACGACGCGGTTGGGCGTTGGATTTAACGCGGATAGACGCCGCCAACCCAATCCAGACGCATGGAAAACGGCCATCGGGACGAAGCCCATCGCCGCTCGACTCGCCTTGCTGCCGGATGCCAAGCCTCGCTGGAGCCGGATAGGAGTCAGCGCGGTATTGCAACTTGGCCTGCTGATTTTTTGCGTGCTGATTCCGCTGATTTATCCGGACCAGTTGCGGACGGCCCTGCACTTTCAAAATGTCGAGATAGCCGCACCGTTGACAGAAATTCCCGTGGCCCCGCCGCCCCCCCCGCCTCCGCCGCCGCCGAAGGTCGTGAAAGCGAAAACTCCGCCGCCGCCAAAACCGGAAGTGATCGAACCGGTGAAACTGGATCCCAAGAAGCCGCACATCTTCGAAGTTCCGAAGGCCGTGGTGCCAAAGGTACAAAAAGTAGAAGCACTGGCGCCGGAGATGCAGGCGCATCTGGAAGCGGCGAAGATCGATCTAGAAAACAAAGGACCGAAGCGCCCCAAAGAAGACGTGAAGCTGAACAATATGAGCTCCGGAAGCGCCGCGCCAGCGACGGTGAAAGCGCCTGTGAATAAGGTGCAAACCGGCGGGTTTGGCGATCCGAACGGAATGCCTGGCAAGGGCGACCCGCAACACGCGACGAATGTGAACCGGCTGGGTTCGCCAGCGCTGCCCGGAGGGCCTGGTTATGGCAACGGCACCGGCGGTGACAAAGGGATTAGAGGGACTGTCGCGAGCTCGGGATTTGGAAATGGCACAGCAAATCCACCACCGAGCGGCGGCAAGCAAGGGAAAGTGGTGTCTTCCGGATTTGGAGACCAAACGGTGGCGGATGCGCCAAAGAAGAAGGTGGCAGCGGCCGGGCCGGTGGACACACCTGTTGACATATTGGAGAAGCCGAAGCCGGAGTACACGGCCGAGGGGCGTAATCTAAAGTTAGAAGGCGACGTGGTGATTGACGTGGTGTTCCTCTCGAACGGCACCATGCAAATAAATCACGTTGTAAGCGGGTTGGGCCACGGCCTCGATGAGGCTGCGGTCCGTGCGGCCCAAACGATCAGGTTTAAACCAGCAAAACGCGAAGGCCAGCCGGTTGATTTTCCGGCGCGCGTGCGGATTGAGTTCCGCCTGGCCTATTGAGGGGAGAGAGAAATGCGTATGTTAGCTACAGTTGTCCTCGGATTCGTCATGGGTGGGTCCGGGGCCATCGCCAGCGCAGCAGCGCCCGAACCGCAGCAAGCGCGGACGATGGATCAAGTGATCGACCGTGTGATCACGAACGAAAACCGTCTCGACCAGCAGATCCGGCAATACTCGCCTCTGGTGGAGACTTACATTCAGAACCTGAAACCCGATAAGGAACTCGGCTATGTGCCCGCGGGAGATAAGTATTTCCTGGGGCGCGCCGATTTCTCGAAGGGTGTCCAGCTGGTAGCGTTGAGCGACGCGCAGAGCAAGGGCAAGAAGATCTTCGGGTCGGTCGGAAATTTCTTTTCCTTCGCGATGCAGTTTCTGCCGGACGGCTTCCTGCAGATGATCTTCATCGACACGAACGGATTCGACAAACAGCACTACAAGTTTGATTACATCCGGCGCGAATTTCTCGGCGAAGTGCGCTGCCTGGTGTTCGACGTAACCCCTCAGGATAAATCCGGCAAGGGGCGGTTCCTCGGGCGCATCTGGGTCGAGGATCAGGATTATAATATCGTACGCTTTAACGGCGCGTACAGCGGCGGAGGGCATTCGAGCTGGTACTTCCACTTCGACAGCTGGCGGACGAACGTGCAGCCGGGAATGTGGATGCCGTCGTTCGTGTACAGCGAAGAAAAAGATCTGCACTACGCGATGAGCAAGAAGCTGGACTTCAAGGCGCAAACGCGGCTGTGGGGATATAACCTCGGCCATTCACAGCAGGAGCAAGAGCTGAGCAAGATTCTGGTCGAGACGCCGGTGCAGGACGACACGAAGACGGCCAATGACCTTTCGCCAATTCAAGCGCAGCGTTCCTGGGACCGCCAGGCCGAAGACAACGTTATCGACCGCCTCGAGCGTATCGGATTGATTGCGCCCAAGGGTGAAGTCGACAAAGCTCTTGACACCATCGTGAACAACCTCGAAGTGACGAACAACGTCGACCTGGAGCCGGACGTGCGTTGTCGCGTGATGATGACCTCGACGCTGGAGTCCTACACTGTCGGCCACACGATTGTTCTGAGCCGCGGGCTGATCGACGTTCTGCCCGATGAGGCCAGCTTCGCGACCATCCTTGCCCATGAGTTAAGCCACGCAATTCTTGGTCACCGAATGGACTCCAACTTCGCCTTTTTCGACCAGCTGCTTGTCGATGATAAGGAGACCTTCCGCCACTTTGGTTTTGGGCGCACACCGGATGAAGAAAAGGCTGCCAACGCCAAGGCTCTTGAGTTGTTGAACAAGTCGCCGTACAAAGATCAGCTTGGTAACGCAGCACTATTCTTGACGGCACTGGACACGCGCGCGAAGCAGATTCCGAACCTGATTAGCCCGCACCTGGGAGACCGAGTCGGGGTGATCGGCGACCTGAAATCATCCGCTCAGGCGGATCCCAAGCAAAACTCCCAGATGATAGCGGCCCTGCCAATTGGCGGGCGCGTGAAGCTGGATCCCTGGAACGACACGCTGGCGTTGATCAAGAGCAAGCCAGTGGGCACGGTCGCCGAGCGGGAGAAGATGCCGTTCGAGGTGACGCCCTTCATGCCCTACCTGACGCGTTTCGGCAGCGAGGCAGGCAAACCGATAGCCGCGAGCGTGGCCACGCAGGCCGACCCGAAAGCGGCTGACGCGCCAAACAAGCCAAACAATTAAAATCAGAAGACGAAGGAAACGGCGCGGTGAAGACATCTTCACCGGGCCGTTTTTCTTTGGATGGTAGAACGTAAGCGCCAGAGGCAGCCCGGTGCGGCATTCCGTGATTCTTACGTGAATTCATTCTATTGCCGGCGGCGAGCTCACGGTTGGCATCGGTGGTAACGCCAAGGCTCTGCGAAGGCAGCCTGAGACGTAGGAGCCTGCCAAGAAAAGCAGGATCAGGCCAAGCCCGGGGTCAAACAAGAAACGCATGACAAACGCGGCGAAAACCGTGAGGCCCACCATTTGCGGCTTCATCACCGGCTGCCCGAATCTCCAGTTCACGAACCGTGCAATCTCCTGCGGCCACTTGAACACCCAGTAGAGGTTATAGATAGGGATGAAATGGAAGCCGACGGCCCGCGCCGGCGAAATGGGGTGCTTCCAGCCGGGCACATGCTGCATTACAACGTGATAACGATATACGCAGACGAGCCAATAGACGCCGCCGACGAACATAAGAAGAAAGAGATACAAATTCGGAATTGGAATTTCGGTCGTGGCAATGTCCGGGGAATGAAGCGAGGGGTCGATGAGTTCCGCAACGACAGTTGCAAATCCAAGAAGATAACCGACCCAAAGATGGGGCAGCGGCGGCAGCTTTCCTGGCTGAATTTGCTGCGTCGGTGATTCGCCGGGCGAAACGTCCATTCCATCCTCGAAAAAAGCGCTTTGGCAGCGTAACGGTAGCAACGCAGGCCCGTCAAACAGTATGGCGAGCGAGGACTCTGGCGATTTTTGTGGCAGGTTGCCTCGGACCGCACTCATTTCATAGACTGGCTGGGTAACAACGACGGGAGGAAGACGTGACATCAACCAAGAAACGCGTGGCGCAGATTGCATTGGGCGCGGGATTGTTTATCGCGGGAATTGCAGCCGGTTCGCTGCACGCCCGAAGCGTGGCCGCGCAAAACCGGTTTGGACAGCCAAAAACGGTGCTGCATGTCGTAATTTACAAGTTCAAGGACGCTACTTCGAATAACGACCGGGAGATTGCCGTCAACGGGATAAAGGAGATGGCAGGAAAAATTCCCGGCATCAAGAATATCTGGATCAAAACGGAACGCAACCAGATCAAGGATTTCAGCGGTGTGTATGCGATCGAATTTACGAGCGCAGAGGCCGCCGCCGACTATGCCGAGAGCCCTGTTCACGAGGCCTGGGCAAAAAAGTGGCAGGAGCTGCGAGAGAACAGTCTTTCGTTCCAGATCTCAAATCCGTAAGGGCTCAGTTCTCGCGGACAATTCCGAACCTCCGCCGGAAGACAGCGTCGACCATTCTGTCTGACAACAATCGCTTGCACCATTTCGCAACAACCGCCAGCCCCGTAACGAGGTAACGAATTCTCGGATTCGGCGCTTCGATTGCGCGGAGGACGGTGCGCGCGCAATCTTCGGGTGCGGTGTGAGATTTGGCGCGAGCGCCAGTGACGCTGGCGAGGAATCGCGCGTAAAGCGGGGCGTACGGACCATTTTTCATTTTATCCATGTAGGGCTTGGAGAGTTCCATTGCTGCTTGTTGGATGCCTGTCACGATGTACCCCGGCTCGATGAGGATCACTTGCACGCCAAAGGGATACAGTTCGAGGCGCAACGCGTTGCTCATGGCTTCGAGGGCGAACTTACTGCTGCTATAAGCACCTTGGGTCGGGGCGGTTACGAATCCTGAAACTGAGCTCATCATGACGATGCGCCCGCTCTTTCGTTCGCGCATGTGAGGCGCCACTGCTTGGGTGATGCGCAGCACGCCGAAGAAATTCGTCTCGAACTGGCGCCGCCAGTCCTCCATGCGCAAGTCTTCGACAGCGGCGGAGAAATTCACGCCGGCATTGTTGAAAAGGACGTCGATTGCGCCTGCTTTAGCGAGGGCGCTAGCCACAGCTCGTTGGACGGAGGCATCGTCGCACACGTCTAATTCGAGCGTTTCCAGGGACAGCTTCTTTTCTCGAGCCAGCGCATCGAGCTGAGCGCGTTTTTCGGGCGAGCGCCCGGCCGCGAAAACGCGATAGCCGCGCTCCGCGAGCAATAACGCCGTGGCTTTGCCTAAGCCGTCGGTTGCTCCAGTAATGAGTACGGATTTTTGAAGCCCTGCTCCGTTGGTCATTCTTCCCTCCAAGCCAAGGAAGCATTATGCTACCGCGGTTCCTCCGTGAAGCGGGCATGCTATAAAAACGCGTGAAACGTTTGTTGCGCAGAGCCCGTCCCATGGTGCAGCGGACGGTTGGGTGCAAAAAATAAAGCGAGGCGATGATGAGAGTTCCGAGCGGAAACTTGTGTGATTTTGTGCGAGCGGGGAGGAACCTAGCGAGGAGAATTTGGTTGCCAACGATAGCAGCTTTGCTGTTTGCCGGCTTTGCTGCGTTGCTTGCTGGCGCACAGGGTGCTCCGGCAAACGACGAGGAGTACGGGAAGAAAATTCGCGAGTTTACGACGGAGCCGTTTTTTCTCACCGACCTTGTCGATCATCTTCCGGCTTCGGCCACAGTGCCCTCGCCGGACAAGATTCTCGGCCACATCGCCGGGGCGCCGGACTTTCTGACGTATTCGAAGGATATCTACCGCTATTACGACGAGCTCGCAAAAGCCAGCCCGCGAGTGAAAGTCTACCGCGTGGGCAAATCGGAAGAAGGGCGAGACTTTCTGCTCGTGGCCGTGAGCGATGAAGCCAACATCGCGCAGCTCGATCATCTGCGTGATATCACCGCTAAGCTCGCCGATCCCCGCAAAATCACCGACGCCGACGCGAACCAGCTGATCGCCGGCGGCAAGCCATTCTACTGGGCGTCCGGGTCAATCCACTCGCCCGAAACGGGGTCGCCAGAGATGTTGATGGAGCTGGCCTACCGCGTCGCCGTGGAAGACACGCCGCTGATCCAAAACGTTCGCAAGAATGTCGTATTTCTGATCACGCCGATTGTCGAAGTCGACGGCCACGACCGCATAGTAGATTCCTGGAACTACAGGAAAGCGAATCCGGACAAGCTGCAGCCGGGCCTCCTCTACTGGGGACACTACGTGCAGCACGACAACAACCGCGATGGCATCGGCATGGGACTCAAACTTTCCCAAGTGATGATGCAGAACTTTCTGAACTGGCATCCACAAGTTTTGCACGACCTGCACGAATCCGTTCCGTATCTCTACATTTCGACAGGCACTGGGCCTTATAACGCATGGCTTGATCCCATCGTCGTCAGCGAATGGCAGAAGATGGCGTACAACGAAATCGAGAAACTCACAGAACGCGGCGTGGTGGGCGTGTGGACGCACGGCTTTTACGACGGCTGGGCGGCAAACTATATGTTTTACGTAGCCAATGGACACAACTCGATTGGGCGATTTTACGAAACGTTCGGCAATTTGACGCCCGAGACGATGGAGCGCACGCTGCCACCCTCAGCAACGTCACGGACATGGTTTCGGCCGAATCCTCCGCTGGCAAAGGTCAAATGGTCGTTCCGCAACGACATCAATATGCAGCAAAGCGGGCTGATTTTGGCGCTGGACTACATGGCACAGCACGGGCCGGAATTTCTTAACAATTTTTACCTTAAGAGCAAACGGTCGGTCGCCAAGGCCACTACGGAAGGTCCTGCCGCGTGGGCCATCGTGAATGATGGCCGCCGTCCAGCGCTTGCCGCGCAGCTCGCCAACCTCCTGCAACGGCAAGGCGCGGAGGTGCAAAAACTCGAGCAAGACTTTGAAGTAAAAGTAGCTTCCACCTCTGGGACAAAACCGACGGAGACTAAGCTCGACGCAAGGGTTGCTGAAGAGATCAAAAACGAGAAAGCCGACAAGTCAAAGAGCGAAGCTGCGGCAAAAAAGGGCGACGAAGCAACGACGACAAAGATTCCTCTCGGAAGCTACATCATCCGAATGGATCAACCTTATAGCCGCATTGCGGACATGCTGCTCGACACGCAGTATTACTCGACGAACGACCCGCGTCCTTACGATGACACGGGTTGGACACTCGGGCCTTTGCGCAACGTGAAGACGTTGCGCATCACGGACACCGCCATACTGAAGGCTCCGATGACCCTGGTCGACAAGGCCGCCCGCGCGGACGGAGGCGTCTTGCCGCCTCACGCAGTTAAAGGCAAATCGCCTGTAACGAAGTGTTATGTGATAAACGCCAGCGCTGAACCCAACCTGGCGGCTCTGCGTTTCCGCTTGAAGGACGCAAAGTTTTTCGCGGCCGAAAGGGCCTTTGATGCTGCCGACCAAAAATTTGCAGCCGGCTCGTTTCTTCTCCCCGTCGAGGCGAATCCCCCCGACTTGGATCTGCGGCTGAACACTGCTGCGCGCGAACTGGGCATCCGCGTAACAAGCGCGGACGCAGTCCCAGAGATTGAGCGTCACGAGGTCGGCGTCCCGCGCATCGCCCTTCTACACACCTGGGCGCGCACACAGAATGAAGGTTGGTTCCGCCTGGGCTTGGAAGAATCAGGCGTCCCTTACACTTACCTATCAGAAACCGCGGTTCATGCCATGCCGAATTTGCGAGAAAAATTCGACGTCATCATTTACCCGCCGGGCGCACCGGACGTTGCCCAAATGTTGAGTGGCCTTCCGAAGCGCATTCTTCCAGACGGCAGCGACTATGGAGGTGCAATGCCGTGGCAAAATTCCGCGCTCACCCCGAATTGGGGAGGAATCGACGAGGCTCCTGATATTCGAGGTGGCCTTGGTTTGGGAGGAGTGGCAAATCTAAAAAAATTTGTCGAGGATGGCGGAGTCTTCTTGCCAATCGCTTCGAGTGTGCATCTTCCCATAGAACTGGGCCTCACCGACACGGTGAGCATCGCCGAGACACGGCAACTCCAAGCGCGTGGGTCGATCCTGCGTGCAAACGTGGAGGACAAATCCAGCCCCATCGCCTATGGTTACGATGAAACGCTTGGCGTTTATTTTAATCAGGCGCCGGTGCTGCGCATTTCCTTGCCGGGCACATCATTTGAAGACGCGGTGAATGCGCCACGCCCGAGCGGACGAGGCTCCACGAGCGATCCGGATATCCCGCAGGGGCGTCCTTGGACCACGCCGGAGCCTCCCGCACACCGCAGCCGATCCGAACAGGAGCTGTACATCGAACCGGAGGCCAGACGTTTTGTGGATGCGTTTATTCCGCCGGAATCGCTCTACCCGCGCGTGATACTGCGTTTTGCCGACGAGAAAGATTTGTGGATCAGCGGCATGCTCGCCGGAGGGTCGGAGCTTGCTGGGTCACCCGCGGTGGTTGACGTCCCCGTGGGACGCGGCCATATCGTGCTCTTCGCAACAAATCCCATGTGGCGCCAGGAAACGCAAGGCAGCTTCATGCTCGTACTCAACGCCGCGCTGAATTTCGATCACCTGAACGCCGGTCGGAAAACGCCAGCCGCTGCCAAAGCTAAGGCCGCGGCTACAAAGCCATAGACTCGCGCACTGTACAACCAACGTCTCGTTTTCGGCACAGCTAGCCGCGGCCGCGCGTCTGCTGGCAAGAAGGGCTGCTAAGATCGTTCTATCTTTGTAGCTTCCAGTTGAACGCATGGGTGCGCCTGCATGCCAGATGACGGAAGTCCTTTGAAGCGAGAGCCTAATGGGAAGTGGCGGCTCGGATTCTGGAGCCTGATCGCGACCCAATTTCAGGGCGCGTTCAATGATAACGGCCTGAAGTTTTTTGTAATTTTTCTCATCCTCGGAACCAATCCCAACGACTCGCAAAAGGACCTATTGGTCTTCTATGTGGGAAACCTGTTTGCGATCCCCTTCCTTCTGTTTTCCATGGCAGGCGGCTACCTGGCGGACCGCTTCAGCAAACGAACCGTCGCAATCGGCACCAAACTTTTCGAGATTTTCGCGATGCTTTTCGCGATCTACGCCTTCGCGCAAGGCAGCACGCGGATGGCCTTTGCGGTGATTTTTCTCGCCAGCACGCAAGCTGCGTTCTTCGGCCCCGCGAAATACGGCTTACTTCCTGAGATTCTTCCGGACGAGCTGCTTTCCTGGGGCAACGGGATTCTAGAACTTACGACCTTCATCGCGATTATCGCGGGGGCGGTGGCCGGCCCGTTGCTGGCTCAGCGGTTTCATGGACGGGAGCTTTATGCAGGCCTCATCTTTGGTGCTTGCACCCTGCTTGGGCTAGCAACGAGCTTCACAATATCGCGCGTTCCTGCCGCCGACCCATCCAGAAAGTTCCGCTTCAACATTTTTGGCGACCTAATCAAGCAAGTTCAAATCGTCCGGCCGGATCGCACCTTGCATCTCGCCGTCGTTGGCAATACCTACTTCTGGTTTCTCGGCGCGCTGCTGCAATTTGTGATTGTGTTTTACGGCCGCGAAGTTCTGCATATCGATGAAACGCACGGCGGTTACCTGCAAGCGGCGCTGGCCATAGGCATCGGGCTTGGCAGCTACGCCGCCGGCCTTCTTTCCGCGGGGAAAATCGAGTACGGCCTGATCCCGCTAGGCGCCGTTGGCATGTCCTTGTTTGCCTTCGCGATTTCCCTGCACGGACTCACCTTTCTTCAGGTAGTGCTGCTGCTGGCCGCGCTTGGATTCTCCGGCGGATTCTTTATTGTCCCCATCAACGCATTAATCCAGCATCGGCCCGCTGAAGACAAAAAAGGCAGCGTCATCGCGTTTGCAAATTTCCTGTCCTTCGTCGGAGTCATCGGCGCATCGGCGATCTATTCTGGATTTACACATTACTTGCACGTCGGATTGCAGTCATTCTTCATTTGGACGGCAATTATGTCGCTCGCGGCGACGGCTTACGTCCTCTGGCTGCTGCCGGACTCGCTGCTGCGGCTGCTGCTGTGGATGCTCACGCACACTCTTTACCGGCTCGACGTTGCCGGGCGCGAACGCGTACCTGCGCGCGGCGGGGCGCTGCTCGTTCCGAATCACGTTTCCATGGCTGACGCCGTGCTGCTACTCGCCGCGCTCGACCGTCCGGTGCGTTTTCTGATGTTCAAAGGTTCCTACGACCACCCGCTGGTAAAACCCTTCGCAAAAATTCTTGGCGTGATCCCGATTTCGTCCGATCAAGGTCCGCGCGAAATGATTCATTCCTTGCGGCGCGCGACGCAGGCGCTGCAAGACGGCGAGCTGGTTTGCATTTTCCCCGAAGGGCAGATGACGCGCATCGGCCAGATGATGCCATTCCGCCGCGGCATGGAACGCATCATTAAGGGCGTCGACGTTCCAATCATCCCGGTAAACCTCGACGGCGTATGGGGCTCCATTTTCAGTTTTTCCGGTGGACGATTCCTGTGGAAGTTCCCACGCCATTTGCCGTATCCGGTGCGCGTGACGTTTGGCTCGCCGCTGCCATCAACGGCGTCGGCGCAAGAGGCGCGGCAAGCCGTACAGGACCTCGGAGCAGAAGCGTTCGAGCGGCGCAAACGCCACCTGCGGCCGCTACCGCGGACATTTCTCTACACGGCGCGGCGTCACCCGTTTCGCTTCTCCATGGCCGATGGCCAAACGCCGAAGCTCACTTTTTTTGCTGTGCTTGCAAGAACGCTCTTCCTGGCGCGGCGCCTGCGGAAAACGTGGCAGGGTCAAGAGATGGTCGGCATCTTGCTGCCGCCTTCGATTCCCGGCGCTCTGGTCAATTTTGCGGCGATGCTGATGGGCAAAGTGCCCGTCAATCTGAATTACACGGCTTCTAACGAAACTCTGGAATCCTGCGCGAAACAATGCAACCTGAAGACAGTGATCACGGCTCGAGTATTTCTCGATCGCGTGCATGTGCAGCCGCCCGCGGAAACGATTTTTCTCGAAGACCTAGCGCAGAAGCCGCGTTTCAGCGAGCGCCTCGGCGCAGCTTTGACGTTTTTCCTGCCAGCACCGCTCGTCGAAAAATACGCCGGAGCCGAGCGCAAAACACAGCTCGAAGACATCGCCACAATTATCTTTTCCAGCGGGTCAACGGGCGACCCTAAAGGCGTGGTGCTGACTCATTACAACGTGGCCTCGAATGTCGAGCAGCTCAACCAGGTTTTTCTGCTGCACTCCAACGATCGCATCATGGGCATTCTGCCTTTCTTCCATTCCTTCGGCTTCACGGGCACGCTGTGCCTCCCGGCAGCGACCGGAATCGGCGTCGTGTTTCACCCGAATCCGCTCGATTCCCGCGTCATTGGCGCGCTCGTCAACAAATATGCCGTCACGATGCTTCTCGCCACGCCGACTTTTCTCAATGCGTACACGCGCCGCTGCGAACCCGAGCAGTTCGGCAGCCTGCGCTTTGTGATGGCCGGCGCGGAGAAGCTCCCGGAGCGTATTTCTCAGGCGTTTGAGGACCGCTTTGGCCTCCGGCCTCTGGAGGGCTACGGCTGCACGGAGTGCTCGCCGGCCGTAGCGGTGAATACCATTGATTTTCGCGCGCCATCTTTTCGCCAAGTGGGCGCAAAGCGCGGCAGCATCGGTCACCCGCTACCGGGAATGTCAGTGAAAATTATCGACCCCGAAACACTACAACCTCTGCCGGTTAATCAACCCGGCTTGCTGCTGGTTCGCGGACCAAACGTGATGCAAGGGTATTTGAATCAACCAGAAAAAACAGCAGCCGTTCTGCAAGATGGCTGGTACAACACCGGCGACATCGCCATGCTCGACGAAGACGGATTTCTGCGCGTCACGGATCGCTTGAGCCGTTTCAGTAAAATTGGCGGCGAAATGGTTCCTCACATCAAAGTCGAGGACAAACTCCACGAGCTGGCGCAAGCGACGGAGCAAGTGTTCGTGGTAACCGCCGTTCCCGACGAAAGAAAAGGCGAGCGCCTGATGGTGCTGCACACGCTTCCGGAAGATAAATTAAAAGAAACTCTGGAGCTGTTTGCCAAATGTGATTTGCCCGCGCTCTGGCGGCCCCGCCCTGATCAATTTCTGCGCGTGGAAAAATTGCCTTATCTAGGCACAGGCAAGCTCGACTTGCGAAAGGCGCGCGAGCTCGCTCAGGAAGTCGCGAAACAGGCATGAGCGCCCCCGTGCAAGTTGCGCCGGCCAAGACCGTGGACTCCCGTCAATTGACCGACGCTGAAAGCGCGCGAAAATGGCGCCGTTTGATCCGCCGGATTGTGCTTACAGCGCTAGCGCTGGGAATCTGGTTCTGGACGCAATCGCTGATCGCACAACGAGCAGCGCCCGCTACGGGAGTCGGCGACGCGCTTCACACGCTGACTGCCGGCCTCAATTCGTACTTCTACCACACTCCCGCGGCCGCTAATGTGCTTCTGATCTTGAGTTCTGCGCTGATCGACGGCCTCGGACTGTTCTTGCTCGCGCGCTGGCTTTTCGGGCCGAGCGTCCGGCCGTTTCTGGGACTTGTGCTGCTCCTTGGGCTACGCCAAATCCTGCAAGCCATCTGCTCGCTCCCTGCGCCTCCAAACATGATCTGGCACTATCCGGGATTTCCTTCCGCGCTGGTCACCTACAACGTGGGAAACGATTTTTTCTTCTCCGGACACACGGCCATCGCCATTTTTGGCGGAATCGAATTGGCGCGCCTCGGCGGGCGCTGGCTCACGATCGCGGCCGTGGGAATCGTTCTATTTGAGGTCGCTGCAGTGCTCATCCTGCGTGCGCACTACACCATGGATGTATTTGCAGGGATCCTTGCGGCCCTTTGCGCTGCACGGTTTTGCACCGTGGTTTCGCCGCGCCTCGACGCCTGGCTGCTTTCTTCTCGGTAGAATTTCCGCCAGAAGGCACATCCTCAAAACTTGGCCGCCATTCCCGCTGCCGCCAGCTACACGCATTGCGCTTGACAGGTAAGCATTCACTTACCTATTCTAGGGGCATGACGCCTATGTTGCTTCCCTCCTCCCGTGACGTGTTCGCCGCTGTCGGCGATCCCACGCGCCGCCGCGTTCTCGATCTCCTTCGACGAGGCGAACTTCCCGTTCGCCTAATCGCTGCGCCCTTTGCCATGACCCGGCCCGCCATTTCCCAGCACTTGCGCATTCTTCTCCGCGCGCACCTGGTGCAAGTCCGCCGCGACGGCCGCGAACGCTACTACCGCTTGCAGGCGAGGCCGCTTCGCCAAGTCCACGATTGGGTCTCGCACTACGAGCGCTTCTGGAGCGAGAAGCTCGACGCACTCGGCAAGTTCCTTGATGCAAATGAGAAAAAGACAGGCCGGCGATGAAACGCGATCTAACCTTTGAAGTCACGTATAAGCACTCGCCGGAAAAAGTCTGGCGCGCCCTGACCGACCGGCAAGCCATCGCCCAATGGCTGATGAAGAACGATTTCGAGCCGCGCGTTGGCCATAAATTCCAATTCCGCGTTGAGCCGAAACCGCGAGGCTGGACCGGCATTGTGGACTGCGAGGTGCTCAAAGTCGATCCGCCGCGCAAGCTCGTCTATTCGTGGTGCGGCAGCGGACTCGACACGACAGTCGTATGGACACTCGAGCCCGTCGCGGAAGGAACAATAGTCCGTCTCGAACACAACGGCTTCCGCGGCATGCGTGGCTGGATGGTCAGCCGCTTGCTCGGCAAGGGCTGGAGCTCGAGGATTCTCACGAAAAACATTCCTGCGCTCCTCGAGCAGTGGAGCGGCGATGGACCGGTTCCCGATGTCCCCGAAGCGCAGTGCACCACGCATAAATGAAAAAGGAGACGCCCATGAGCATTCGGTTAGGAAATGTGACCATTCTAGTTCGCGATTACGACGAGGCGCTGAAGTTTTACACGGAAGTCCTGGGCTTTGAGAAGCGCTCGGATCAGAAATTTGGTCCTGGCGCACGATGGGTCACGGTAGCCGCACCGGGGCAGGACTTTCAAATCGTTCTGCAGAAACCGGAGCCCTCCATGCATGGCGAAGAAGGCGCGCGAAGAATGACTGAACGCATCGGCCAAAATCCGACATGGGTTCTCGCGACGGATGATTGCCTGAAGACCTACGAGCTATACTCCTCGCGCGGCGTGGAATTCGCCGAGCCACCGAAAGAATTGCCGTGGGGCACGCAGGCGGTCTTCAAAGACCTCTATGGCAATTCCTACGCGCTGGTCCAAAATCGAGCTGCTTCGGCAAGCCACTAACTTTTGCAGCGAATCTCTTTATCATTCATATCGCAGCGCAACCATGGGATCGACGCGCATGGCGCGCCGCGCAGGGATGTAGCACGCCGCCAGCGCCACGATAGCCAGCACGAGCGCCACCACGATAAACGTCAGCGGATCGGTTGCGCTCACCCCAAAGAGCAAGCTGGCCATCCATCTGGTCAATCCAAGCGAAGCCATATAGCCGATAAACACGCCTGCGAGCGTCAACTTCATTCCATCCCACAAAACCATTCGCAGCACGTCCCGTTGTTTTGCGCCGAGGGCCATGCGGATGCCAATCTCCTGCGTTCGCTGGCCGGCGAGATAGGAAACCACGCCGTAAATTCCCACTGATGCAAGCGCCAGAGCCAGCAGCGCGAAAATGCCGAGCACAGACATGGAAAATCGCTGCGAGGCAAGTGAATCGGAAATAATTTGCTCCATCGTTTGCGTCTTGGACATCACGTACTCGCCGCCGATCCCCTTGATAGCGGACCTGAGCGAGTCTCCGATGTTAGCGGCGCTATGATCGTACCGCACCATCATGCCTGTACCGTTCCAGGATAGAAGCATCGCGGGGTCGGGCAATTGCATGTAGGGAAAGTACAGTTCTGCGCGCAGCGACTCACTGTCGTCGGAAACGAGTCCCCATTGTTTGACGTGTCCGACGACGCCCACGATTTCCGCGCGCCCTCCCTTGTTTTGCAAAAAGACATGCTGCCCGATCGGATCCTGGCCGGGAAAATATTTTCGGGCGAACACATCATCAATTACGATCACGTGTGAAGAATTCTCATTATCTTGCGCCGTAAAAAACCTTCCGCGTTCGAGTGGAATACCCATCATCTTCAGATAGTCTTCCTCCACGACGTAACTGAGAGACCAGCTCATGTCATTTTCGGTCTCGGGTTTGGGCTTTCCCTCGATCCAGAAGAGATCCTCGTCGTCGCTGCTGAGCGGCAGGGCGGCCCATGAGAGAGACTGGGCCTTCACTCCGGGAACCGCCTTCAATTGCTGATCCACGTTTCGAAGTGCCGCACGAATGCCTGCAGCGCTGGCGTTGCGCATGGGAGGTGGAAGAGCCACGCCGAAAGTCAAAACATTGCTCGAATCAAATCCCGGGTTAATGTGCCAAATCGCCGTCAGGCTTCGCACCATCAGTCCCGCCGAAATCAATAAGATCAATGCCATCGCCGTTTCCACGACAACCAAAATTCCTTGCGCGCGGTTGCGAAGACCGCTGCCGCCCCGTCCCCCTTCCTTCAGCGTGTCGTGCAGATTTCGCCCTCTGGTTTTCAGCGCCGGCGCCAAACCAAAGAAAATCCCACAGGCCACGGAAATGACCGCGGTAAAGAGCAACACACCCGCGTCCAATCTGACTTCGCTTGCGCGCGGCAGTCCTCCTGCCAGCAGGCGAAGTGCAGCCCGCGTGCCCCAGCCTGCGAGCAGCGCGCCGAGCGCCCCTCCGATTAAGGCCAACAGCAAGCTTTCCGTCAGGAGTTGGCGTACCAGTCTCGCCTGGCCTGCCCCCATCGCCGACCGGATTGCGAATTCGCGCGTGCGTGCCGATGCGCGCGCGAGCATCAGGTTCGCTACGTTCACGCATGCAATCAAGAGCACAAATCCGACAGCCGCAAGCAACACGAGCAATAGCGTGCTTACTTCGCCGACCATCGTCTGCTTTAGCGGCCGTATCGTAGCTCCGATTCCAGTGTTCGTATCCGGGTACGCCGCGGCAAGGCTACTCGAGACCTGCGACATGTCCGCTCGAGCCTGCTCGATAGTCACGCCGGGCTTCAGCCGTCCAATGCCGTGAAACCCTAAGCCGGCGCCTCGCTTCGGCAGCAGCGGATTGCTCCACTGGCCCACCGGCACATAAACATCGATGTCGTGGAAGCTTCCCAATGAGAGCTCGAAGCTGGCCGGTATCACGCCGGCGATGGTGAAGCTCATGCCGTCGAGGCTGAGGGTTTTCCCCAAAGCCTCGGGAGAAGAGCTGAATTTCCGTCTCCACAACTCCTCGCTGACCATCGCGATGGGTGCTGCGCCGATATCGTCCTCATGCGGCGCGAAGGTGCGGCCGATCAGCGGATTCACTCCGAGAACTGTGAAAAAATCCGACGTGATGAATCGGGCGCGTAGCTGCTCCGCTTCGCCTAGGCCCGTCAGATTGAAGTTGTAGCCGCGAGAAATGGCCATTGCGGAAAACGTGCGGTTATCCTTTTGCCAGTCGCGAAAATTCGGAAAGGAAATCGAACCGGTTTCAAAATTCGGCTTGCTCTCGCTCAGCTCCACCAATTGCTCTGGGTGCGGATACGGCAGCGGTTTTAAAAGCACGCCATTCACCACGGAGAACAAAGCGGTGTTCGCTCCAATCCCGAGAGCCAGCGTCAGAATGGCCACCCCAGTGAATCCTGGCGACTTGGCAAGCATCCGCAAGCCATATCGCAGATCCTGCCCAAGCCGTTCGAATGAAGCCCAGCCCCACATTTCTCGCGTGACCTCCTTGATCAAGCCCATGTTACCCAACTCCCGACGCGCGGCGCGGCGCGCCTGCTCCGGCGTTTCGCCGCGGTCCGCACGATCTTGCGCCGCCATTTGCAAATGGCTTTCTAGCTCTTCGTCCAATTCGCGTTCACGTTTTTGACGATGCCAAAAGGAAAATGTCACGCTTCGCTCTCCCTCCTCCCAGGACTAAGCACGCCGGCGATGGCGTCCGAGACCTGCGCCCAGCGAGAACGCTCGGATTCAAGTTGTTTTTTGCCTTTGGCCGTCAGCCTGTAGACTCTGACGCGCTGCTTATTCTCAGAAACTTTCCAATCCGCGGTGATCCATTTCTGCCGTTCCAGGCGATGCAGCGCGGGATATAGCGAACCAGTGTCCACCTGCAAAACGTCTCCCGAGTTTGTGCGAATCGCATGGCTGATGCCGTAGCCGTGCTGCGGCCCCCAGCGCAGGGTTTGCAGGATCAGCAAATCGAGCGTACCTTGCAGCAGCTCGATGCGGTTCTGGTAGCGCGGACTCATTTTCACCTCTGCCTGTAGATGCCCTACACCCATGGCATGTAGGATGTCTACACCCATGGAGCCAGCAAATGTGGGGCCACGCCCGGTATTCAGCCAACTGCTTGCCGCTAAAGCTCTTAGCCCGAGCCTTGCGGCTTCTAGGAAGCCGGCCCATGACCGCTACCGAGATCGACTGTTGCGAAACCGGTCACCCGCCCTCTTTCCCCTTTACTCTTGGTCCGCTCGCTCCAGTTATCCGATTGTGGCGCTCCCTGGCTGGTGCTACGGTTTTAAGTACTTGGTGGTGATAAGAATATATGCAGCCTTTGCGGCATCGATTCCTGCTCTCCCTATCGATGATTGTGGTCTCCGTCTCTCTCCTTTACCTCGCAAAAGAACAACGTGCTTCCGCCCAAGGCGCGCCCCTGAAAATCGGTTACCTGATGGACTCTCTTAAAGTTGAACGCTGGCAAACCGATCTCGACACCTTTCAAAAGCGCGCGAAAGAGCTCGGGGCCGAAGTGCTCGTGGAAACCGCGGAGGGAGACGACGATTTGCAGCTGCAACAAGCCCAAAAGTTGATGAATTCTGGCGCGAAAGTTCTCGTCCTCGTTCCTCACGACACGGACAAGGCCGTTCGAATTGTGAACGCGGCGAAGGCCCGGCATATCCCGGTGCTGTCCTACGAACGCCTGGTGCGCAACAGCGATGTCGATCTCTTTGTAGGGACGAACGCAGAGTTGATTGGAGAGTTGCAGTCCTCCGCGCTCGCTCGGCTCGCCCCCAAGGGAAACTACGTTCTGATCGGCGGCTCACCAACAGACAGCAATGCCAGAGTTTTACGCGATGGGCAGATGCGCGCCCTGAAAGCTTTGGTGGACAGCGGCGACATAAAAATCGTGAACGACGGCTGGGCAAAGGATTGGGATCCCGCCGAGGCTTATGCCCTCATGTCTAAGGCCATTGATGAGACAAAAGGCGATATCACCGCAGTGGTCGCCTCGAATGATGGAACCGCGGGAGGCGCGATCCAGGCTCTGCAGGAGCACAAACTCGCAGGTAAAGTCCTGGTGTCCGGTCAGGATGCGGATCTCGCCGCCATTATCCGAATATTAGAGGGCACGCAGACAATGACGGTCTATAAACCGATTGGACTGCAAGCCAGATCGGCCGCGGAAGCTGCCGTGAATTTGGCGGCCGGCGCTACCATCAAAAATGCTGTTTCGATTGGCAATGGAACGAAGACGGTGCAGGCAATTTTTCAAAGCCCCATACTGGTCACCAAGGACAACGTCAAACAAACGGTTATCAAAGACGGCTTCCAGAACCTGGAAACCATTCAAAAAAGCTTGCCCAGGGAGAAGTGGCCCAATTGAGAGGGGCGCTCCGGCGCGCTACTACTGGCGTCTGGAATCCTGTCAGTTTACACGGTTAGCTGGGAGCTCGGCCCGCTCACGCGTTAGCCAGAAGCTTGTCGCGCAGCAAATTAAAACTTCACGCCCCAGAAGGATGGGTCTGGCTTGACGAGTTCGAGACCGACGTCCCAAGCCTCATGATCTCGCCAAACAACGTGAGCCTCGGCGATTCGCCCGCTCGTGGGATTGATGAGGCGGACGCGTTTGCGCAGAGGAAGCCCCGCGCCGACAACAGCGAGACATCCGGATTTGCTTACATCGACGGTTACGCCATTAGCGTGCTGCCGTTCGGAGCCTTCTTCCCATTCAACTTGGAATTTCACTCGAGAGACTATGCGGCGATGGGTGCGTAAACTCTCCCATCGCTCTTCAAGAGACCTGCCTAAAGTATTGCTGACGGTGTTTGCAGCGGTTTCGGTGGCCATGCCTGCCTCGCAGCTTGTGGGTTTCGTATCTTTGCGCTTCGTATCTTGGCCGGATCAAGCAAAGGATAAGGTATTTCGCCGGGCGGCCGCAGTCAATAGTACTTCTTACCATTTTTTGTGCCGGCAACTCGTAATTTCTACAGGAAGACTTCGCGAGAGCTCCGTCGGACTTTCTAGGGAAACTCCTGTAACTGCTTGCACACAATGACCTTAACCGGCTTTAAGGTTCTCACCTATGCTCCTGTTCCCTTTTTCTTCTCCTTATCTTCCCTGCAACATCGCATCACGGCGCTGCGCTCTGCAAATCCACCTTAGCAAGAAAATGAATGCAAATAAGAAGTTCCCGCGGCGCGGATCGTGATAGTTTGTGGGCAGCTGTTTCGCGTAAAGCGAGCGGCTTGTTGGAGGTAAGTAAAACCATGACCATGGCAGAAAATCCCGCCTGTCGAACTCGTCGCTCCTTCTTGCAAGTTTCCGCAGCCGCCGCGGCGGTGGCTGTCGGCTACGGCATCGTTACCGAGTCCATGCTAGCCCATGCCGCCTCACTTCCTTATCCTTATCCGAAAGATGCTGTGCTCATTAATGCCAACGAGAACCCTCTGGGCCCCTGCGGCGTGGCTTGCGATGCCGTCAATAGTGTCGCTTCTCAAGGCGGCCGCTACTCGGATTGGATGACCGGCGATCTCATCAAGATGTTTGCGTCCGCTGAAGGTATTAAGCCCGAGTACGTTCGCGCTTTCCCGGGCTCGAGCGGTCCGCTGCATTACTCGGTGCTGGCCTTTACGTCTCCCACGAAAAGCTACGTCACGGCCGATCCCGGGTACGAAGCCGGTGCCCACGCCGCAAAAATCTCCGGCGCGCGCGTCGTAAAAGTTCCGCTGACCAGCACTTACGCGCACGACGTGAAAGCGATGCTGGCGGCCGCTCCGGATGCGGGCATGTTCTATATTTGTACGCCGAACAATCCCACCGGCACGCTCACCAGCCACTCGGACATCGAGTTTCTTCTCGCCAACAAACCCAAGGATTCCATCCTCCTGGTCGACGAGGCGTACATCCATTTTTCCGACGCCCCCACCGCTCTCGATCTCGTGAAAGCCAATAAAGACGTGATCGTTCTGCGCACTTTCTCAAAAATCTACGGCATGGCAGGCTTGCGCTGCGGATTTGGCATTGGGCGACCGGACCTTCTCGAAAAAATGACGGCATTTTCCGGCTGGAGCGCCATGCCCATCACCGCCGTGGCTGCAGCGACGGCCAGCTTGAAGGATCCGCGCCTCGTCCCCGAGCGCAAACATATCAACGCGACGATTCGCGAGGCCACGTTTCAATGGCTCTCTAAGAACGGCTACGCCTTCGTTCCGTCGCAATCCAACTGCTTCATGCTCGACGCCAACCGTCCGGCGAAGGAAGTTATCGCCGCGATGGGTGCGCAAAACGTCTTCATCGGCCGCCCCTGGCCCATCTGGCCCACGCACGTTCGCATCACTGTCGGCACACAATCCGAAATGGAGCGCTTCCAGGAAGCTTTCCAACGCTTCATGTCCAGCGCCGCCGTAAGCGCTCTTCAGCCGCCACCGGAATCCTCTGCCATCCACATGGACGGCCTCGTCATCCCAACGAGCCGCGCATAAAAACAAAAAGGCCGGCTTGATTGCTCAAGACGGCCTATTGATTTTAATCCCGGCGACGACCTACGTTCCCACACAGTTGCCCGTGCAGTATCATCGGCCCGGCGAGGCTTAACTTCCGTGTTCGGGATGGGAACGGGTGTGACCCTCGCGGTATGATCACCAGGAAACTCAGAGAAGTCGAAGGTGGAAAGTTGAAGGTTGAAAGAACCTTCAAAATCCAACCACGACTGCAAACTTTTAGTCTCGCGGCTTGCGCCGGATGGCGGAAGCGCACGAGCGACGACAGAAAGTTGAAAGTTCAAGGTTGAAAGTTCAAGGCGGATACGGAACGAAGGCTCCGATCCGGGCTTGGCTTGCAACGCTCAAACCTTGGCTGGCAATTTACAGGTTCGACTCGAAGTCGAACATACTGCGAAAGAGAAGGCGATCTTCTCTTGTACTTCCTCAAAAAACGGAATGAGAAAGTTTTATGATTAAGCCGAACGGGCGATTAGTACTGGTCAGCTTCACGCATTGCTGCGCTTCTACCTCCAGCCTATCAAAGTCGTAGTCTTCGACTGCCCTTCTTAGGTCTTAAACCTTGGGAGAACTTATCTTAGGGCGAGCTTCATGCTTAGATGCATTCAGCATTTATCTCTTCCAG